>Ga0335078_10000015_pt1 | contig 339243 bp, 368 predicted proteins | sample Lox_Sample_32_FD_206711 | JGI IMG/M metagenome (GOLD analysis project Ga0335078, IMG submission 206711) | Soil microbial communities from Loxahatchee National Wildlife Refuge, Florida, United States - Lox_Sample_3.2 | ecosystem: Environmental > Terrestrial > Soil > Wetlands | place: USA...
GACTTCCGCGAGAACTCCTTCTCATGCAGAAAGCCCGTCATGATCAGCTCCCTCCCTTCGCCATCGCAGCGGCAGCCTGCTGAATCGCCGTCAGGATGCGCGGATACGTGCCACAGCGGCACAGGTGCCCGTTCATCGCCGTCCGGATCTGGTCCTCCGTCGGATTCTTCGTCGACGAAAGCAGATCGGCAGCCTGAATCATCATCCCGTTCTGGCAATACCCACAATGCGGCACCTGCACGTCGATCCACGCCTGCTGAATCGGATGCAGCACCGGCGTCGCACCCGTCGTGCCACGCTCAGAAGCCCACAGAGCCGGCAGGCCCTCGAGCGTCGTGATCGACCCACCCGAAACCGCCGCGACCGGGGTCACACAGCTCCGGATCTCCTTCCCGTTCAAAAGCACCGAGCACGCACCACACTGCGCCAGACCACAACCAAACCGCGGCCCATGCAGATGGAGCTCGTTGTGCAGAACGTAAAGAAGAGGCGTATCAAGGCTCGCGGACACGTTATGAACGAGACCGTTCACCTTGATCTTCAACCTACTCGCCATATTGCCCTCCATGGTTGGAGAACTTGCAGAATCGACCGCCGAAGGCGGTCGTGCTTCTACGCTAGAAGCGCGAGAAAAGATCACTTGGAGACGAAAGAGATCTTGAGGAGGCGCGTACGGAGGGAATCGAGCAGCCGAGCCAAAGCAATTCGGATCCGCAAGCAATCTTGAGGAACGCGAACCGTTCGCACGAAGTCAGACGGACGTGACCGGGAGATGCGTCTCGTCCGCCTGGCTTCGGTGTTGCAGTGCACTGGTGATGGTGGCGACGCCATCACTCCGGGCTTACGCACGCACCGTACGCCGACCGCTCCGTGCCGTTCGGGAGTCCGAGCGGATCTTGAGCGTCGTCGGCGGGGCAGATCCACGGCGATGCACGCCTTTTGGGCAGCCAAGGCTCAAGAGACTTTGAGGATTCGCCCCTCACTCTGAGAACCTTGAGGCGGCAGAATACGTGTGTGCTCCGCTTGCCGAGCTCGAAGCGCTTGTTCAGCATGCGCTGGTGGCTCGCCCTCGCGTTCGCAGGTGTCGCCGCACTCACCGCCGTAGCCGTCGTCGGCGTTCTCAACGCCCGATCCGAGCGCGCGTTCCACAAGGACGCCGAGGCGTTCGCCATCGGCACGAGCGTCATCGCCGCCGAGACGCTGAAGAACGACATGACCGCGGCCAAGCTGAGCAAGGACGCCGCCAGGCTTTCGGCGCAGCGCCAGATCCGCCTCTACGTGTTCGCCGCCGACGGGAGGCCGATCACGCCACTCGTCTCTCGAGGGATCAAGTGGTCGGGCGTACCCGACCAGACGCTGGCCAAGACCACCGCGCTCGGCGGCAGCAGGTTCATCACGGGAAAGAAGGACGGCTCCGAGTTCGTGGTCGCCTTGCCCCTTCGCCACGGCGCCGGCGCCGCCCTCGTCGCCTACTCGCGACGCACGGGCCTGAGCCACGCGCTCGGCATCATCCGCAACGAGTTCCTCCAAGCTGCGCTGATCGCCTTCGCGGTCGGCGCCGCGCTCGGGCTCCTGATCGCCACGCTCACGGCTCAGCGCCTGCGCCGGATCGCGCGCGCCGCGAGCGCAATCGGATCGGGCAACTTCGAGACTCACGTCCGCAGCCGCTTCCCCGACGAGGTGGGCAGCCTGACGCTCTCGATCGAGCGGATGCGCAGCAGGCTCCAGGAGCAGTTCGCCACGCTCGAGCGGGACCGCGACCGTCTCGAGCACGTGTTCGACCGGCTCGACGACGGCGTCCTCGTCGTCAACCGCAAGTTGGAGGTCGAGTTCGCCAACGACCGCGCCCGCGCGCTGCTGAGCGTCGGCGATCGCCTCGAGGACCGGGACGTTCGCCGGCTCGCGCTCGATCTCTTCCGCACCGGCGTCTCCGACCGCATTCGGACGAGAGACGACGAACGAGTGCTGGAGGTCACGGGCATCCCGCCCGGCGACGGTGGGGAGACCGCGATCATCGTCGTGCACGACCAGTCGCAGAAGGAGCAGAACGAGCGCGTCCAGCGGGAGTTCGCGACGAACGCGGCGCACGAGCTGAGGACCCCGCTCGCCACGATCGCAGCGGCGGTCGAGATGCTCGAGACCGGCGCGAAGGACGACCCCGCGGCGCGCGACAAGTTCCTCGAGCTGATCTCGCGCGAGACCGACCGTCTCACCCGGCTGACGCGGGCGCTCCTGGTGCTCGCGCGGGCGGATGCCGGCGAGGAGGCGCCGAAGCGCGGCCAGGTTCCGATCGCTCCCCTGCTCGATCACGTTGCCGCCTCGCTCCGGCCCGGCCACAACGTGCGACTTGCGGTCGACTGCCCCGACCCGATCACGATCGCCGGCGATCCCGACCTGCTCGAGCAGGCACTCTCCAGCATTGCCACGAACGCCATGCAGCACACGGACCGGGGCTCGATCACGCTCCGGGGACGGGCCGAGAACGGATCGGTGGTGATCGAGGTCGCCGACACCGGCCACGGCATACCCGAGCGGGAACGGCACCGGATCTTCGACCGCTTCTACCGCGCAGGCGAACGGGACGGCGGCTTCGGTCTCGGCCTGTCGATCGCGCGAGAAGCGGTTGCCGTGCTCGGCGGCGGGCTCGAGCTCGACTCGGAGGTGGGAGTCGGTACGACCGTCCGCATCAGGCTTGCCCGATCGGGTGACGGCGTGTGAGCGCTCGCATCCTGCTCGTCGATGACGAGGCGCCCCTCGTCCAGGCGCTGACCTATGCACTCGAGCGCGAGAGGTTCGAGGTCGACGTCGCCACGAACGGCGCCGACGCCGTCGACGCGGCGCTCTCGCAGGCGTTCGACCTGATCCTCCTCGACGTCATGCTGCCGAAGCTTTCGGGCACCGAGGCCTGCCGGCAGATCCGAGCGAGAAGCGATGTGCCGATCGTGATGCTGACGGCACGCGACGCGGAACGAGAGATCGTCGAGGGCCTCGACGTCGGCGCCGACGACTACGTTACGAAGCCGTTCTCCGTGGCGGAGCTGATCGGGCGAATTCACTCGCTGCTGCGGCGCCGCGCGATCGACCGTACGGCGAACGAGAACCTCGTACGCGCCGTCGGAGGGATCACGATCGACTACGTGAACGACACGGTGACAGTCGACGGGAAGCCCGTCATCCTCACTCCGTCCGAGTTCAAGATCCTCGTCCTGCTCGCGTCGGCGCCCGGTGTGACCTGGTCTCGGCGGCAGATCCTCCATCACCTGTGGGGAAGCTCCCACGGCGACGAGCACGTCTGCGAGGTCCACATCTCGACGCTGCGACGCAAGATCGAGCGCAACCCGAGCACGCCCGAGCGGCTCGTCACGATTCGCGGCACCGGCTACTCGCTGCTCGCAGCGTAGAGGCAGACGCCGAGCTCAGGCCGGCGACGGACTCGGTTGCAGCGCCGGGAAGACGAGACATCCTGACGGCTCGAAGCTGAGCCCGACGGTCTCGCCCGGTCGGCCCGCCCGTGAAGGCGCCCCGCAGGTGGCTCCTCGACCCGCATTTGAAACTTCGCGGCCGCGGTGGGATGCTGCCCCCGTCCAGTGAACGCCAAGAGGTATCTCGTGCTGACGGCGATGATCTTCGCCGTCGCGATGATGTCGGTTGACCAGACGATCGTCGCGATCGCCGCGCCGACGATCCAGCGCGGGCTCTCGCTTTCGTCGACGGGCCTTCAGTGGGTGATCAACGCGTACCTGCTCTCGCTCGCCGCGCTCTTCGCTCTCGGCGGCAAGCTCAGCGACGTTCTCGGACATCGCCGGATGGTTCTCGTCGGAACGGTCGGGTTCGCACTTGCGTCCGTCCTGTGCGGCGCAACCCCGGCCGGTTCAGGCGCAGCGACGTGGCTGATCGTCGCCCGCCTCGTCCAGGGCGCGTTCGGAGCGCTGCTCTTCCCGGCCGCGCTCGCGATCGTCTTCAACTCGTTTGCGCCGCGGGAACGCGGGAAGGCGCTCGCGCTCTTCTTCGGGATCAGCGGCGGGCTGACGTCGGTCGGCCCGATCGCCGGCAGCTTCCTCCTGCCCTGGACGTGGCGCGCGATCTTCCTGATCAACGTGCCGGTCGCGCTGATCGCGCTCGCGCTCACGTATCGCGCGCGGCCTGCCGACACGCGGCGCCCGACGCCGATCGACATGCGCGGCGCGATTCTCGTCTCGGCCGGGATGGGTCTTGCGGTTCTCGGCCTGCAGCAGGCGGGGAGCTGGGGATGGGGGTCGGTTGCGACCTGGGCCTGCCTCGCCGGCGGCGTCGCCATCCTCGCCGGATTCGTCGCGTTCGAGCTGCATGTCGAGAACCCGCTGCTCGACCTGCGGATCTTCGCCCACCACGGCTTCACCGTCGACAACGTCGTGATGGGACTCCTCTACGCGTGCTTCCTGCCGCTGTTCTTCTTCGCCTCGGTCTACGCGCAGGTCGTGCTCGGCGACAACGCGGGCAAGACCGGCCTGTACATCCTCGTGATCTTCATCGGCTTCGCGGCGGCGAGCCAGATCGGCGGCCGGATCCTGGACCGCCGCGGCGCCCGCCCGGTCGCGATCGCGGGATCGGCACTCGGCGCCGTCGGCTTCTACCTCTGGGCCGAGCGCCTCCAGGACGGATTCGGGTCGCAATGGCCGTGGATCATCGTCGCCGGCGCCGGCATCGGGCTCGCACTCACCCCGGTGACGACCGACGCGGTCAACCGAGCGCCGCGCGGCAGCTTCGGCGAGGTGACGGGCGTCACCCAGACGGTTCGCTACTTCGCGGCGAGCCTCGGGCTGGCGGTGCTCGGAAGCGTGCTGATCCACGAGGCGAAGTCCGACGTCACGGCTTCGCTCACGCGACAGGGTCTCCCACATTCGGTCGTCGCGCAGGTCGTCGCCTCGATCGACTCCGGCCCGGGCGGGCACTCGAGCAGCGGCGCGAACTCGGCGATCTACGCGGCCGTCCAGCACGACTTCGCGAGCTCCATCCGCATCGTGTATCTCGCGATGGCCGGGATCATGGCCTTCAGCTTCCTCGTCGCGGTGCGGCGCATGGAACGCGGCGTGCCCGACGAGGTCCTCGCCGACGGCGACGCGATTCTCGAAGGGGCGGAGTAGGCGTCCTAGCCGGGCCCCAGCAGCGACGAAGGATCCGGCGTCGCCATCGGCGAGGGCAAGGTCGGGCATTTCGGGTCGCTCGAACAGCTGACCGGCCGCTGATGGGCACGTGGACGCGTGACGAGCTCGACCGGATCGACGAAGCGGAGGAGTTCGAAATCGCATCCGTGCGACGCGACGGCACGCTTCGACTCCCGCCCGTGGGGCTCTCGCTCTAGGCGCCGATGGCGACTGACGAGGCGTTTGCGCTCTCTTGGAGCGGCGGCAAGGACTCCGCGCTCGCACTCTGGACACTCCGCCAAGAAGGCCGCGAACCCGTCGCGCTGATCACGACTGTCACCGAGACCTACAACCGAATCAGCATGCACGGTGTTCGGCGCGAGCTGCTCGTCCGCCAAGCCGGCGCGCTCGGTATCCCTCTTGTCGAGGTTCGCATACCGCCCGCATGTAGCAACGAGATCTATGAACAACGCCTCGAGCAGGCGTTCGCTACCGGGCCCCTCTCCACCGTCGGGGCCGTCGCCTTCGGCGACCTCTTCCTCGAGGACATCCGCGCCTATCGCGAAGACCGCCTCACCGCCACCGGTCGCACCGCCATCTTTCCCGTCTGGGGACACGACACAACGCGACTCGCCCGAGACTTCGTCGACGCCGGTTTCCGGGCGACACTCATCTGCATCGACCCGAGGAAGCTCGACAAGTCGTTTGCCGGCCGGAGCTTCGACCAAGCGCTGCTCGCCGACCTACCTCCCGACGTCGACCCCTGCGGCGAAAACGGCGAGTTCCACACCTTCGTCCACGCAGGACCGATCTTCGACGTTCCAATCCGCTCTGCGCGCGGCGAAATCGTCGAACGCGACGGCTTCGTCTTCTGCGACCTGCGACCCGAATGACTCGAGACGGCCGATGCGTGCGGGAGTGGCTCGCCTCACGGCAAGCGGCCTCGACGTGGCCGCGTCAGGACGACGCGGCGGGCGGCTGGTCGATGCGCACCAGATTGCCCGACGGGTCACGCACGGCGAAGTCCCGCGTGCCCCAGAACTGGTCGGTCGGCTCCTGCACGATCTCGGCGCCCGCGGCGCGCACCTTCTCGAAGTCGCCGTCGACGTCGTCGCTCCGGAAGTGGACGCCGTTCAGCGCGCCCTTTGCCAGAAGCGCCTCGAGCGCCTCGACGTCGGCCGGGCTGCCGTTCAGGTAGTTCGTGAGGACGATCGCAACGGTGGGCTGAGAGGCGGCGCCGACGGTGATCCAGCGGAAGTCGCCGTTGGCGACGTCGTTGCGGAGTTCGAGCCCGAGTGTGTCGCGGTAGAAGCCCAGTGCGAGGTCGGGGTCGTGGACGAGCACGAAGCATTGGGAAAAGGTGAGGTTCATGGCTGCAAGGTTAGAGAGCCGGTGCCGCGTTCGCTTCTTCGATCCTGCTCGGCTTGCGGCTCGGGCGGGTGAGATCCCTGGCGATGCAGCCCGGCACGCTCTCGAGGGCACCGTGGTCACGGGCCCGGTAGGCCGTCGGCGTCTCGCCCACCAGCTCGGTGAAGCGCGCGCTGAACGAGCCGAGCGACGAACACCCGACCGCCAGGCAGACCTCGGTGACCGACCGGTCGCCGCGGCGCAGCAGCGCCTTCGCCCGCTCGATGCGCCGCGTCATCAGGTAGGCGTAGGGCGTCTCGCCGTACGCCGCGCGGAACTGCCGCGAGAAGTGGGCGGTCGACATCAGCGCGGCGCGGGCGAGCCCGGCGACGTCGAGCCGGCTCGCGTACTCGCGGTCGATCAGATCGCGGGCGCGGCGCAGGTGCGCGAGGTTGGCGAGCTCCTCCGGCGTCAACTTGCCGTATTCAGCGCAACGGCGGAGCGAACGAGAGCCTCGAGAGCCTTCTCGTCGATCTTGTCGCCTTCGTGAAAATCGATCGCGCGCCTGGTGCTGCCTTCGAGGCTCGAGTTGAAGAGACCCGAAGGGTCTTCCAGCGACGCGCCCCTGGCGAAGGTCATCTTCACCGCGTTCTTGTAGGTCTCGCCCGTGCAGACGATCCCGTCGTGCGACCACACGGGAACCCCGCCCGGGTTGGACGCCTTTGCCCACTTCAGCTCCTCGACGATGTCGGGGTCTGCTTGCTTGATCAGGGTTCGGATCCGGCCGAGCATCTCTCCGCGCCAGTCGTCCAGCTCCGCGATCCTCGCGTCGATCGCCTCGGACGGCGAGACTGGTTTCTGGAGGCTCTTTTTCACGACGTCCCTCTGATTACCACATCGACCATCGAGAAGAATGGTACGGACCACCCTAGAAATGCACGAGAAGAGGTTGCATCGATGGGGCTGCGGCGCCACCGTCTCAAACCAGCCAGGACAGCGGGGCTAGGGTTGTCCGCGTTGGCTGCCATCGAGGTGGAATCCTTGTCGCGGAGCTACCGATCCGGCACCGGCGTGGTGAGACGGCGCCGCCTCCTCGTCGAAGCGGTGCGCGAAATCGACTTATCGATCCGCGAAGGTGAGCTGTTCGGCCTGCTGGGGCCAAACGGCGCGGGAAAGACGACGACGATCAAGGTGCTCACGACGCTGCTTCTTCCTTCGTCGGGGTCGGCGCACGTGCTCGGGTTCGATGTCGCTCGCGAGGCACGGGAGGTTCGACGCCGTATCGGGTACGTCTTCGGCGGCGACCGTGGCCTCTACGACCGGCTGTCGGCCTTCGACAACCTGAGCTATTTCGCGGACGTGTATCGGGTGCCGCTGCGGTCGAAGCGCACTCGGATCGACGAGCTGATCGAGATGGTCGGATTGAAGGGCCGGGAGCGCGAGCGGGTCGAGACGTACTCGCGCGGGATGCGGCAGCGGCTCCATATCGCGCGTGGACTGCTCCACGACCCGCCCGTCCTGTTCTTGGACGAGCCGACGATCGGTCTCGACCCGGTCGGCGCTCGGGACTTGCGACAGACGATCGCGTCGCTCAAGGAGGCAGGCAAGACGATCCTGCTCACGACCCACTACATGTTCGAGGCGGATGCCCTGTGCGACCGGATCGCGGTGATCGCCGGCGGCCGGATCGTGGCGACTGGCACCCCGGCCGAGTTGAAGGCGACCGTGGCCGATCGAACCATCATCGAGATCGACGTCTATGGCGCGAGCAGCGCGCTGATCGACCGACTGCGGGACGTCGACGGTGTTGCCTCGGTCGCGGTCGAAGCGCGTGAGCAGGCGCAAGTCATCTTGATTCAATCGTCTCGCGGTCCGGAACTCGTCCAGACACTCATGCGTGAGCTTGACGGAGCGACCGTCGGTCGTGTGGTCTCGCGCGAGCCGACGCTCGAGGATGCTTACATCGAACTGGTCGGGCGCGCGTGATCCGGCTGCTCGTCAACGGGCTGCGGATTCACTTCATCCAGCTCTCGCGCTCGAGCAACGACATCGTCGCAATGACGCTTTGGCCGATCCTGTACGCGACTCTGGCCTACTACCTCTTCGGAGCGCACAGCAACCCGCGCGTGCTGTTTTCGGCGTCGCTGGGAGCGACGGTGATGGCGATCTGGGGCTCGGTTACGACCGGTTCGAGCGGCGCACTCGACAACCAACGCCGCTATGGAACCCTCGAGTTGCTCGTCGCCGCCCCCGTCCCGTTCATGGCGGTCCTTGCGCCGATCACGATCGCGACTGCCTCGATCGGGATCTACGCGCTCGCGACGACGCTCCTTTGGGGTTGGCTCGTGTTCGGGATCCCGGTGCATCTCGCTCATCCGCTGTTGTTCGTGGTCGCGTTGCCGAGTGCGGTCATCGCGATCGGGATGCTCGGGCTGCTGATCGCAACGACGATCGTCGTCTACCGCGCCGCCAATTTCCTCGGCAACTCTCTGGAGTACCCCGGCTGGCTCGTCACCGGCCTCCTCGTACCCGTCTCCGTCCTGCCGGCCTGGGTGCAGCCCATCTCCTGGGTCCTCGCGCCGACATGGGGGATGCGCGCGCTCCGTCACGCCGCCCTCGGCGGCAGCACGCTCCCGGACATCGGCGCCTGCCTCGCCGTGAGCCTCATCTATGCAGGCCTCGCGCTCTTCTCGATCCGCGGCCTCGAGCGTCTCGCCCGCCGACGAGCAACCCTGGCACTCTCGTGAACTGGCTCCGCGTGTTCTTCGTCGGAGGCCTCACGAGCTACCGGGCCCTGTTCGCATGGCTGAACCCATGGGTCTTCGGCCCGACATTGATCATTTACCCGCTCGCGCAGCTCGTGTTCTACGCCTACCTCGGACGTGCCGCCCACGCCGAGTCGGACACCTACTTCGTCGTCGGCGACGCATTCATCGCGGCCGCGCTCCCCGCAGTCTGGGGAACCGCCCAGGGAGTCGCCGGGGAAAGACGCACGCAGACACTCGGAATGCTCCTCTCGTCCCCGGCAAGCAGGCTTGCGCTCTTCCTCGGCAGAGCCTTACCGACGATCGTGAACGGTTTCGTGATCGCAGTCTTCTGTTTCGCGGCCAGCACCGTTCTGCTCAACTTCCACCCATCCGCCGCCGCACTGCCTGGACTGTCGATCGCGATCGTCGCCTCGACGTTCTCTTGCGCCGCAGTCGGCCTCTGGATCGGCGCATTCGGGCTCCGCGGGCGAAGCACCACCGCACTCAACAACGTCGTTCTCGTCGCCTTCTTGCTACTCACCGGAGCAAACGTGCCGATCAGCCGCTTCCCCGGCTGGGTGCAAACCGTCAGCAGCGTCCTGCCCCTCACTCACGGCATCAAAGCCGGACGCGAGATCCTCGCCGGAGCGAGCGTCAGCCACACGACAGGACTCCTTCTCACCGAGCTCGCCGTCGGGATCGTCTACACGACCACGGCCGCGCTCGCGCTCAAGCTCCTCGAGGCTGAAAGCAGACGCACGGCTTCACTCGAAACCTTCTGACGAGACTGGCACGCACCCACGGGGGCGTGTGGTTGCTCCGATCGCGGCCGAGCGTAGTATCCCAACGGTGGCAGGGGCAGTCCGCGAGATTGGTGTCGGCATGCTCGGCTACGGCTTCATGGGCAAGGCCCACTCGCTTGCCTTCCGCAACGTCGCGCTCGTCACCCAGCTGCCACTCGTGCCGAGACTGGTCGCGATCGCGGGCCGGAGCGAGGACGCGGTCGCGAGTGCGGCGCGCCGGTACGGCTACGAACGCTGGACGACAGACTGGCGGGACATCGTGGCCGATCCCACGGTCGGCCTCTTCGTCAACGGCGGCCCGAACTCCGTCCACGCCGAGCCGACGATCGCCGCCGCCGAGGCCGGCAAGCATGTCCTCTGCGAGAAGCCGCTCGGGCGCGACGCGCGGGAAAGCTACGAGATCTGGTCACGCGTCGCAGGCACCGGCGTGAAGCAACTGTGCGGATTCAACTACCGCTTCGTCCCGGCGGTCCGGCTCGCCCGGGAGCTGATCGAGGCGGGCGAGGTCGGCGAGATCCGCCACTTCCGGAGCCGCTACCTCCAGGACTGGGCCGACGACCCGAGCCTCGACACGTGGCGCTTCCATCCCGACGAGGCGGGCTCCGGGGCGCTCGGCGACCTCATGACGCACGTCGTCGATCTCGGTCGCTTCCTGGTCGGCGAGATCGCCGCAGTCTCGGGACTCGTCAAGACGCTCGTCCCCGAACGCAGGGTCGACGACGCGGTCGAAGCAATTGTCGAGTTCGAGAACGGCGCCGTCGGGACGATCGAGTCGACGCGGCTGGCCCTGGGACGCAGGAACGCCTTCCAGTGGGAGCTGAACGGGTCGAAGGCGTCGCTCTGGTTCGACCTGGAGCGGCTAAACGAGCTCCAGGTGTTCCGCGCCGACGGGGACCGCACCCGCGGCGCGAAGACCGTCCTCGTCTCCGAGACCGACCATCCGTTCTGCGAGTACTGGTGGCCACCCGGCCACATCATCGGCTGGGGGGAGACATTCGTGCACCAGGCCCACCACCTGCTGCGGGCGATCGCAGAAGACGGAGAGGTCGCCCCACACGGAGCGACCTTCGAGGACGGCTACCGCGCAGCCGAGGTGTGCGACGCGATCGTCCGCTCGGGCCAGAGCGGTTGCCGTGAAGAGGTCGATTACCGCGACCGCGATGCTTGGAGCTTGACGAGGGATGAGCGCCGTCGGCCTTGAAGCCACAGTGGGACGTCGGAATGGTGAGGCGCGAAACGGAGCGCTAGAGGCGTTAGCCGCCCGGGCAGTTCGGCGCGTCCCAGTAGGAGAGCTGCACCGAGGCTGCCTGCACCGACGCTGCGCCGAACGCCGCCAAGGCGGCCGGCGCTGCGCCGGCTTGCTGCGCCGCAGTCGGCTTGTTCCCAACCCCGGCCTTCTCGAGCGCCGCCCCGAACGACGCGAACGCGCTCGCGAGCCTCCCCAGCGCGGCGCGGATCGATGCCGGTGCGCTCCGGGACGCCGCGCGCAGCGTCCCCTCATCGGCGGCGATTCCGGATCGTCCCACGGTCGAGAGCAGCGGCAGCGGCCGCCGCAGGGTGCCCGCCACCGCCCTCAGCCGCCCGCAGTAGCCGGCTTCGAACCGCTTCAACTGCGGTGAGGTCGATTCGGCGCGAGGGATGACGACGATCGGCGGGCAGACCGCCGCGCCTGCCACACCGGGAACGCACCCCGGCTTCAACGCCGTGACGAGCACGAACGGCCAGGCCGCACCCTCCTGACCGCTGTCGAACGGGCCACCGACGAGGGCAGTCAACCCGTTCCCCGACGTCGCCGACAGGGCAACGCCGCGGCCGAAGTTGCCCGGCGGGCTCTCGCCCGTCCCGTTCGAGCCGCCACACGAGCTCGTGCAGTCACCGACGAGCTTCGTTCCCAGCTGGCTCCAGGTCCCGTTCGACAGGGTGAAAGCCCACGCCGCACCTTCCCCAACATCGTCACTCGGGCCGCCGATGAGCGCCGTGTTCCCGTCCTGCGTCAGCGCGACGCCGTAGCCGAACTCACCATCGCCCTGGGTGGTGACCTCCCCCGACCCGGTCAGCCTCGTACCCATGTTCCACGACCCGCCCGAGCGGGTGAACACCCAGGCAGCGCCGGCATTCGAGTTGTTCTCCGGGCCGCCGACCAGCGCCGTATCCCCTTCAAGCGACAGCGCAACACTCGTACCGAACGCCGAGTCCCCGCCGGGACCGGAGCTGAACAACTGCATCTGCTGCGACCAGGCCGTGCTCCCGGGCGCGCGCGTGAACACCCACGCCGACCCGATCCCCGAGAACGGCGGGATATACGCGTTGCCGTAGTCGGCGGGACCGCCGATCAGCGCCGTCCCTCCACGCGCAGACAGGGCGACGCTCTGCCCGAAGAACACCCCGCCGCCACCCTCCCCGGAGCCCGTCAGCTGTGCCTGCTGCGACCAGCCGCCGCTCGAACGGACAAACACCCACGCCGACCCGTACGCAGGCAGGCCCCCCGCGTCAACCTCCGTCGTGGGGCCGTCACCCGGGGCGCCAACAAGCGCCGTGTTCCCCGCCTCCCGCACCCCGACCGGGTCCCCGCCGAGCGCCACGCTGAAACCGAACTCGCCCAGACCGACCTCGCCGGTGCCGTTCGGACCGGTGCAGGACGAGCCCGCACAGTCAGCGACCAGTTCATCCTGCTGGCTCCACTGACCGCCCGAGCGGGTGAACACCCACGCCGCTCCCGTGTTCCCGTCGTTATAGGGGGCGCCGATCAGCGCCGTGTTCCCATCACCCGACAGCGCCACGCTGAAACCGAACTCGCCCCCTGCGGTCTCCCCGGTGCCGTTCGGGCCGCTACACGACGAGCCCGTGCAGTCGCCGACCAACGTCGCCTGCAGGCTCCACTGGCCGGCCGAACGCGTGAACACCCACACCGCCCCCGCCGAATCATCGAAAGGAGCACCGACCAACGCCGTCTCCCCGTTCGCCGACAGGGCCACGCTCCACCCGAACTGCCCGTTACAGGCGCTCGAGCAACCCTCGTCGAGCTTCAGGCCCTGCTGAAGGAATACCAAGTAGGGGATGACCCGGGCCCGCAGCGAAAACGACGAGGTGCCCGACGCGCTCGGGATCCCGACGACCAGGAGGAGCAGAGCGGTGAGCAGCGCGAGCAAGCACGCGACCGCGCGCACGCGCATTCCTTGAATGGGTACACGGCCTGTTGCCGAAGGGGGCATCGAAGCGATCATCCGCGACCAACCGAACCGGGTCAAATGCTCCCAGAACGTGAGCCTGGTGAACGGCTTGTCGTAGGGGTGTCTCTGTTTGGGTCGATCGGGGGGTCGGAAGGCCCCTGGCAAGGTGGCGCCGGGGTGGGCACCGCACGTTGATACGCGCGATGCTCGAGACGCCTTGCCGCATAACCTTCCGGTTTTCCAGATGGCTACGCGGTTCGAGATGGTCCTAACTGGGCAACTTTCAAACCCTCCGGACCCCTTGAGAAAGCTGCTCAGTCTCGCCGTTCAGCGCGCGGAGTAGCTCTCGGCGCGAACGTGCGGCTCTCCCCTCCATTCTCTCACGACCCACGCTGCTGACCAAGATGTGAATAGCCACCTCGAAGGGACGCCCTGCGGATCTGCCGGCGCCCGGGGAGGTGTCACGTGGCTATCTGATGAAGCGGTGGATGGCCTCGTTGGCGTTGTCCTGAAACGACGGGTTGCCCACGCCGGGGACGAATTCGGCTTGGTTGACCATCGGACCATTCAGCTTGTCGGCCGCGCTGGCGTAGAACGCGCCGTTCGACAAGGTCGGGTCGGTAACACCGTCGACGAGCCGCTTCGCTCCTACGTCGAGTTTGTGGGCGAGGCCCAGGGCGGGCATGACGTACTTGGCGGCGATCCGCATCGGCAATGGGAGGCCACTGGCTGCTCCCGTGCCGGTGGTGTTGCCGGGGCTGACGGTGATGAAGCGGCGGTTGGGGTATTTGCGGGCCAGGTAGCCCATCCAGAGCGCGCCGATGTACTTGGCCTGCCCAAAGGCCAAGTTGAAGTCAGGCTTTCTGTTGGCGAAGTAGCTGCCGTCGATCACCGACGCGAGTTCGTCGGCTGAGGTTGAGACAAACGATGGTCCTTTCATCCGCAACTTCGGGACCCCGCGGACTGCTTCACTTGCCGACGAAGACCGCAACCTCGCCAAGCCGTCCATCGGCCAGGAGCCCTTCGAGGAGGACGACGTGGCCAAGGACGTTCGTCGCGAACACGTTGGTGACCCTGTCAGCGGTCAAGCCAAACGTCTGCGGTCCAATGACGCCGGCGTTCATGACCAGCGCGTCGATCGATCCGTCGATGTCGGCCAGGCCGGCGCGGACCGAGCCTAGATCGGCCACGTCCATGAGAACGATGTCGAAGATGTCGCGACCGGTCTCACCTTCCAGCTCGGCCTTCGCCGCCTTCGCCCGCTCCGCGTTCCGGCACGCCAGGTAGATCCGGCCGAACTCGGGACGTAGTGCCAGTTGCCGGGCTACCTCCTTGCCGATCCCGGCGTTGGCGCCCGTGATCAGTACCGTCTTTTCTGCGAGTGCGCTCATCGGTATCCGGATCTCCCCATTTTTGAAGTGTCCGCTCCAGTATGTCATACTGTAATGAAGTGTCAACTCCAATTTTGGTATGAGGGCGGGTAGCCGACGCCGGTGACCGGTAGCGATGCAGAGCGTTCCGATCAGCGAACGTTCACAGCCAAGGGGCTAGCCACCCGCGAACGGATCGTCGAGGTCGCGGCGGCGCTGATGTATTCGGGCGGCGTGGCAGGCACCAGCTGGGAGGACGTCCAGAACGGGGCCGGAGTAAGCGCCTCGCAGCTCAACCACTACTTCGGCGACAAGCAAGGACTCGTCCGCGCCGTCATCGCACATCAGACCCGAGCACTCCTCGAAAGCCAACAACCTCATCTCGCAAGCCTCGACAGTTTGGAAGCCCTCCGGGCATGGCGCGATCTCTTGGTCGAAGGCCGACGTCAAATCCAATGCCAAGGTGGCTGCCCCCTCGGAAGCCTCGCCGGCGAGCTCTTCGAGGCACACCCGGAGTGTCGCGAGGATCTGGTCGACGGATTCGACCAATGGGAGGGAGCGATTCGAGACGGGTTGCAAACCATGCACAAGCGCGGCGACCTGCGTCGGAGCGCGGATCCCGACCGCTTGGCTACAGCCCTGTTAGCCGCCATCCAAGGCGGGCTAGTCCTTTCACAGGTCCACCGTGCCGTCGACCCACTCGAGGCGGCACTGGACACCACCGTCGAACACATCGCCTCGCTCACAACCAGGCGTCGTTCCGAGCCCCGCCGATCGAAATCCATTCGCTGAGCGACTGACGGTCGGCTTGCTATTAGAGCATGTTGTCTTTTCGACAACAGCGTATGGGCGGTACTGGGCTCGAACCAGTGACCCCCAGCTTGTCGAGCTGGTGCTCTCCCAACTGAGCTAACCGCCCCGGCGGGCGAAAGTGTAGCTACCGCTGAGCCCGCTCCTTGACGCGCACGAAGGGCAGGTCGTGGGCGCCGCCGATCAGGTCGTGCAGCCGGTGCCGGAACCGCTCCGAGCTCGAGTGTGCCGGGTCGAAGCGCTCGCGTGCGCGGTGGCGCTTCTCCGGCCGCTCGCGGTAGAAGACGCTCGCCCACACCGAGCCCGGCCGCGCGAGGCGGAACGCCGCGACGAGCCCGACCGGCGGCAGGAAGATGCTCAACAGGCCGAGCGTCAGCTTCCCCTTCAGGCACGTCGCGACCGAGAGCAGGATGCTGACGGCGACGATGACGAAGCCGACGATGCGCGGCCCCTCGGTCGAGTCGTGGATCCCGAACGGCGAGATCCCGACGAGCAGCAGCGCGCCGAGCAGCACCCACATCATGCTGACCTCGATCGACGAGCGCCCGGCCGGCGTCCAGTAGACGTCGCGCAGGTGGAGTGAGAGGGCGAACTCGTCGAGGATCAGCGCGGCGCCGCCGCCGAAGATCACCGCGAGCACGTCGCGCGAGATGCCGCCGGGCTGGAGCGCGATGTCGAGCATCCCGGCGAGGAGCGCGAGCACGAGCCCGACGACGAGGTGGTGGACGTGCACGTCGCCCACCCGGCCGCTGCGCCAGCCCCGCGTGCGGGCGAGCCGCGTGTAGGTACGGGTGGCGACGAGCGTGAGGAGCGACGCCGCGAGCATGAGCAGCAGGGGCTCGCGGCCGGCGAGGCCGAGGTGGTGGAGATCGACGTCCACCCCTTCGTTGTACCCGAGGCGTAGGCCGGCGGCCTGCGGTGGACTACGGAATCCGCTCGAGCGGCGCGTACTCGAGCACGAGGCGCCGCTCGGCGCCGTCCTCGAAACGGACGGTGACGACTCCGTCGGGCTCGATCCGCACGACGATCCCGGTGCCCAGCGTCTGATGGCGGACGTTGTCGCCCGTCGAGAGCTGCGGCAGGTCGGTTCTGGGCGCGACCTGCGCGGGCCGCGCGCCGTACCCGGACCACGACGCCGGCGCGAGCCGTTCGCGCTCGACGCCGTCCCCGGGCAGCTCGTCGAGGAACCGCGACGGCAGGTTCGCGTCCAGGCGGCCGTAGAGCGAGCGGCGCGAGGCATGCGTGAGCGTCAGCCGCTCCTTCGCGCGCGTCATGCCGACGTAGCAGAGCCGACGCTCCTCTTCGAGCGATCCCTCCTCGAGCGAGCGGGCGTGGGGGAAGATCCCCTCCTCCACGCCGATCATGAAGACGGCGCGAAACTCGAGCCCCTTCGCGTTGTGCAGCGTCATCAGGGTGACCTGCCCGCCACCGTCGTCGTCGTGCAGCGCGTCCTGGTCGGAGTAGAGCGAGATCTCCTGCAAGAAGGACGAGAGCGACGGCTCTTCCGACTCCGCCTCGTATTCGTGCGCGACGCCGACGAGCTCCTCGAGGTTCTCGATCCGGCCGCGCGCCTCGATCGTCCGCTCGGCCTCGAGCGCGTCGACGTAGCCGGAGCGCTCGAGCACGCGCTCGAGAAGCTCGCTCACCGAGAGCTCCAGCGCGCCCGCCTGGAGCGACTGGAGCAGTCCGTGGAGGGACTGCACCGCGCGCAGCGACGCGGTCGCGAGGCCCGCCTCGTCGGCGCGGCCGATCGCCTCCCAGAGCGAGATGCCCTCGCCGGCGGCGAACGTCCCGAGCCGCGCGAGCGAGGTGTCCCCCACGCCGCGCCGCGGCCGGTTCGCGATGCGCGTCAGGCTGACCGCGTCGTACGGGTTGTCGATCGCCTGGAGGTACGCGATCGCATCCTTGATCTCCGCACGCTCGTAGAAGCGCGGGCCGCCGATCACCTGGTAGTCCACGCCCTGCCGGACGAGCACGTCCTCGAGCACACGGCTCTGCGCGTTCGTCCGGTAGACGACCGCGATCTCCGAGAGCGACGATCCGACCTCGACGAGCCCCGCGATCTCGGCGGCGACGAACCGTGCCTCCGCATGCTCGTCCTCGACCTCGACGATGCGCACCGGCTCGCCCTCGCCGAGCTCGGACCAGAGCCGCTTCTCCTTGCGTTCGCGGTTGTGCGAGATGACGGCGTTCGCGGCGTCGAGGATCGCGTTCGTCGAGCGGTAGTTCTGATCGAGCACTATCGCCTGTGTCCCGGGATAGTCGTCCTCGAACTCGAGGACGTTGCGGATGTCGGCGCCGCGGAAGCTGTAGACCGACTGATCGGGGTCAGCCACGACCATCAAGTTGCGATGCTGACTCGTCAGCAGCTTCAGCAGCACGTACTGCGCGTGGTTCGTGTCCTGGTACTCGTCGACGAGCACGTAGCGGAACGTCTTCGCCCACTTCTCGTGCGCCTCGGGAAAGCGTCGCAGCACCTCGACCGTCAACATCAGCAGGTCGTCGAAGTCGACGGCGTTCGAGGCGAAGAGACGCCGCTGGTAGAGCGCGTAGACGTCCGCGACCGTCTGGTCGTAGAAGCTCGCGACGCGGCTCGCGTACTCGTCGGGCCCGACAAGGGCGTTCTTCGCGTTCGAGATCTGCGAGTGGATGCCGCGCGGGACGAAGCGCTTCGGATCGCGCTCGAGCTCCTCGAGGCAGGCGCGCACGAGCCGCAGCTGGTCGGCCTGGTCGTAGATCGTGAAGTTCGAGCGGTAGCCGAGCCGAGGCGCCTCGCGGCGCAGGATCCGGCCGCAGGCGGCGTGGAACGTGAGGATCCAGATCGCCCGCGCCTTCGGGCCGACCGCGGCCTCGATCCGCTCGCGCATCTCGCCGGCGGCCTTGTTCGTGAACGTGATCGCGAGGATCTCGTTCGGCTCGACGCCGCAGGCGGCGAGCAGGTGCGCGACGCGATAGGTGAGGACGCGCGTCTTGCCCGAGCCGGCACCCGCGACGACGAGCAGCGGCCCCTCGGTCGTGAGGACGGCCTCGCGCTGCGCCTCGTTCAGGTCGGCGAGATACTCCTGCGGTCTCGTTGCTGCCACCACGGCGAGGGTAGCGGCAGGCAGACTCCTCACATGGCGACCTCGGCGGGCATCGAGCTGAAAGAGCTTGCAAAGTCGTACGGCGCGGTTCGGGCCGTACGCGGCATCGACGTCTCGGTCGACCCGGGCGAGACCGTCGCGCTGCTCGGCCCGAACGGCGCGGGCAAGTCGACGACGATCGACATGATCCTCGGCCTGCTCGAGCCCGACGGCGGCACCGCGTCGGTCTTCGGCCGCACCCCGACACAGGCGGTCGACGCAGGCCTCGTCGCCGCGATGCTCCAGACGGGCGGGTTGATCCGCGATCTGAAGGTGCGCGAGCTCGTCGCGCTCGCGGCCTCGCTCTACCCGAAGCCGCTCGACGTCGGCGAGATCCTCGACCTCACCGGCATCCAGTCGATCTCCGAGCAGATGACCCACAAGCTCTCCGGCGGCCAGACGCAGCGCGTGCGGTTTGCGATCGCGCTCGTCGCCGATCCAGAGCTGCTCGTGCTCGACGAGCCGACGGTGGCGATGGACGTCGAGGGCCGCCGCGAGTTCTGGGCGACGATGCGCGAGTTCGCCTCGCGCGGCAAGACGATCCTCTTTGCGACGCACTACCTCGAGGAGGCCGACGCCTACGCCGACCGTGTCGTGCTGATGGCCGCGGGCCGGGTCGTCGCCGACGGCGCGCCGACCGAGATCAAGGCGCTCGTCGGCACGCGCACGATCCGCGCGACGCTGCCGGGGGCGGCGCTCGAGGCGCTCGAGCGGCTCCCCGGCGTCTCGAACGCCGAGCGTCACGGCGAGTCCGTCGTGCTCGTCTGCAGCGATTCCGACGCCGCGATCCGCGCGCTGCTCGACGGCTTCTCGCACGCACGCGACATCGAGATCCGAGGCGCCGGTCTCGAAGAGGCGTTTCTCCAGCTCACGACCGCCGAGGAGGAGAAGGACCCGGCATGAACGCGTCTTATGTCCGCTACGAGCTGATCCGGACGTTCCGCAACCGACGCTTCTTCATCTTCTCGTTCGGCTTTCCGCTCGTCCTCTTCTTCGTGATCGCGGCGCCGAACCGTCACGTCAAGAGCTTCTCGGGGACGGGCATCTCGCTCCCGCTCTACTACATGGTCGGTCTCGCCGCCTTCGGCTCGATGAACGCGATGCTCTCGACGGGCGCGCGCATCTCGGCCGAGCGCACGACAGGTTGGAACCGCCAGCTCCGGATCACGCCGCTCTCGACGCGTACCTACTTCCGCGCGAAGATCCTCACGAGCTACATCGTCGCGTTCATCGCCCTGCTCCTGCTCTTCGCCGCCGGCCGGACGATCGGCGTCCATCTTCCGGCACACACCTGGATCCACATGCTCTGGCTGATGCTCGTCTGCCTGATCCCATTCGCGGTCCTCGGCATCCTGATCGGACATCTCGTGTCCGCTGAGTCGATCGGGCCCGTGATCGGCGGCTCGGTCGCACTCTTCGCGTTCCTCGGCGGCATCTGGTTCCCGATCACCGGCGGCGGCGTGCTGCACGAGATCGCCGAAGCGCTGCCGTCGTTCTGGCTCGCACGGGCAAGCCACGTCGCGATCGGCAGCTCGGGCGTGACGACGCACGGCTGGATCGTGCTCGCCGTCTGGACGGCGGGGCTCGCACTGCTCGCGCGCCGCGCCTACCGGCGCGACACGAAGCGCGGCTAGAGGCCCCCGGTAGCTTCCGCGAGCCCGGGCTCGAGCCAGGCGATCGCCTCGGCCAGCGCCCGCGCGTCGCTCGACTTCAGCACGACCTCGACCTCCGGCCCGTCCTCGAGGAACCGCGGGTAGGAGCCGATCTGCACCTGCGGCCAGCGCGCCGTCGCGCCGGACAGGAGGTCGACGATGTCGCTCTCGCGCGTGCGGTAGGCGCGGCGCCAGGAGGCGATCGGCTCGGGACCGCGCAACTCGTCGGCGTACGCGTCGAACATCGCCTCCATCTCCGCCGGCAGCCCGGGCAGCACCCAGACGTTCTCGAGCCTGAACCCGGGCGCGCCGCCGCGCGGGTTGTCCAGCGGGCGGCTGCCGGCCGGGAGCAGCGCCCACCGCGCGACGTAGTCGGGAGCGCGCGGGAAGCGGGCGCGAAGCTCCGCCGCGAGCTCGGGCACGTCGCGCTGCTCGACCGCGAAGGCCGCCGCGAGCGCCTCGCGCGTGATGTCGTCCGGCGTGCCGCCGAGACCGCCCGTCACGATCAGATGGTCGACGCGGACGCGTTCCCGGCGCACGAAGTCGCCGATCGCCGCGTGCTCGTCCGGGACGGCGGCCGCGAGCACGACCCGCACGCCGAGCGACTCGAGCCGCTGCGCGAGCCAGGCGGCGTTCGTATTCGGGACGTCGCCCGAGGTGACCTCGTTGCCGATCGTGAGGATGGCGGCACGCATGGCCATGGTCCTGTATTGTCGCTCAGCCGGGCACATATCTCCCCGGACGGTGTGTCACAGCGAAGCCGGTGCGAATCCGGCGCTGTCCCGCAACTGCGATGCCCTTCGGGGACGAGCCAGGTCGCCTGTGCCACGCCGACGAACAAGCCCTCGGAGGAAGGGGCGTTCGTGCGGACTCACCGCCCGAGCCAACCTCCTCCGCCGACAAGCGGAGGTTTTTTGTGGTCACAGTCAGATACACCGGGCTCCTCGCCCTGGTGCTCGCCCTCACATTCGTCCCAGCCGCGACGCCGGCGGCAGCGCCGCCGACGCGGATCATCTCGCTCTCGCCGACCGCGACCGAAGACCTGTTCGCGATCGGCGCCGGCAAGCAGGTGATCGCCGTCGACAACGACTCCGACTATCCGGCGAGCGCGCCGAGGACGAAACTCTCCGGCTACACGCCGAACGCGGAGGCGATCGCGAACTACAACCCCGACCTGGTCGTCGTCTCGTTCGACGGCAACCACGTCGTCGAGGCGCTCGACAAGCTGCACATCCCGGTCCTCGTCGAGCCGACCGCGGCGACGCTCGCGCAGGCCTACGCGCAGATCGAGCAGCTCGGGCAGAAGACGGGGCACACGGCCGGCGCGGCGCGCGTCGTCGCGTCGATGAAGAAGCAGATCGCGGCGATCGCGAAGAGCGTCCCGCGGCCGAACCCGCCGCTCACCGTCTACCACGAGCTCGAGCCGGACCTCTACTCGGCGACCTCGAAGACCTTCATCGGCCGGATCTACACGCTGCTCGGCCTGAAGGACATCGCGGACGCCGCCGACAAGGCGGGCTCCGGCTATCCGCAGCTCTCGGACGAGTACGTCCTCTCCGCCGATCCGCAGCTGATCGTCCTCGCCGACACGATCTGCTGCGGCCAGACGGTCGCGAAGGTCGACAAGCGCCCCGGCTGGAACACGATCGCGGCGGTGAAGGACGGCGGCGTCGTCGCGGTGAGCGACGACATCGCCTCTCGCTGGGGGCCGCGGATCGTCGACTTCATGCGGGTCGTCGCGAACGCGGTGAAGGCGGTCGTAGGCAAGTGACGACGAAGGGGACACTGGCAGTGCTCGGCGGCGTCGTGTTCCTCGTGGGCGCGGCGCTCGTCGGCCTGACGGTGGGCCCCGCCGACATCACGGTCGGCGAGATCGTGCGTTCGGCGGCGTCGCACCTGCCGCTCCTCCACGTCCGCTCGCACCTCTCGCCGACCGACTCGGCCATCGTCTGGCAGCTGCGGGCGCCGCGCGTCGTGCTCGGGCTGCTCGTCGGCGGGATGCTCGCGATCGCCGGCGGTGCCTACCAGGGCGTCTTCCGCAACCCGCTCGTCGATCCGTATCTGCTCGGCGTCGCCGCCGGAGCGGGTCTCGGCGCCACGCTCGCGATCTCCTACGGCGGCAGCGGCGTCGGCTCGTACGACCTGCTGCCGCTCGCGGCCTTCACCGGCGCCGCGCTCGGCGTGGCGCTCGCCTACGCGCTCGGCAGCGCGGGTGCCGGCGGTCGCAGCCCGGCCGCGCTCGTCCTCGCGGGCGTGACGGTCGTCTCGTTCCTGACCGCGATCCAGACGTTCGTCCAGCAGCAGCACGCGAACTCTCTCGAGCAGGTCTTCGACTGGATCCTCGGACGGCTGAGCACGGCCGGCTGGCACGACGTCGTGCTGTGCGCGCCCTACGTGCTCGTCTCGTCCGCGGTGCTGATCCTGCACCGGCGCCTCCTCGACGTGCTCGCCGTCGGCGACGAGGAGGCGGCGACGCTCGGCGTGAACGTCAAGCGCGTGCGGCTCGCCGTCGTCGTTGCGGCGACGGTCGGGACTTCGGCGGCGGTCGCGGTCAGCGGGCTGATCGGCTTCGTCGGGATCATCGTCCCGCACTTCGTGCGGCTCGCGATCGGCTCGAGCTACCGGATCGTCCTGCCGCTCTCGCTGCTCGTCGGCGCCGGCTTCCTCGTGCTCGCCGACGTGATCGCACGCACGATCCTCTCCCCGGAGGAGATCCCGATCGGCGTGATCACGGCGTTCTTCGGCGCACCGTTCTTCGCGGTCGTGCTCCGCACGAGCAGGAGCTTCACGTGATCGAGCTCGCGTCGCTCGGCGTGCGTCTCGGCGGCGTGGAGATCGTCGACGGGGTCGACGCAACGGTCGCCGCCGGCGAGTGGGTGACGCTGATCGGCCCGAACGGCGCCGGCAAGACGACGCTCCTGCGCGCCGTCGCGGCGCTCGTCCCGTACACCGGGTCGGCGCGGGTCGGCGGCGACGAGGTCTCCTCCCTGCCGCGGCGGGAGCTGGCGCGGCGGCTCGCGCTCGTGCCGCAGTCGCCGCTCCTGCCGCCGGCGATGCGCGTCTCCGAATACGTGCTCCTCGGCCGCACGCCCTACCTCGGCGCGTTCGGCTACGAGAGCCGCCACGACCACGATGCCGCGCGGCGCGCACTCGACCAGCTCGACCTCGGCACGTTCGCGAACCGCGCCCTCGCGACACTCTCGGGCGGCGAGCAGCAGCGCGTCGTGCTCGCGCGCGCCCTCGCGCAGGAGGCCTCGCTGCTCGTGCTCGACGAGCCGACGACGTCGCTCGACGTGGGGCGCCAGCAGCAAGTGCTCGAGCTCGTCGCCGCTCTCCGCGAGCGCCGCGGGCTGACGGTGCTCTCGGCGATGCACGACCTGACGCTCGCCGCGCAGTACGCCGACTCGCTGATGCTCCTCTCGGGCGGGCGCCTCGTCGCCGCTGGGCCGCCGTCGGAGATCGTCACCGAGGAGCTCGTCGCCGAGCACTATCGTGCCGACGTGCGCGTCTTCGGCGAGGGGCGTTCCATTGCCGTCGTGCCGATGCGATCGTGAGTTCGATCGCCATCGAGCTGGACGGCGTGCTCGGCGACACGCTCCCTTTGTGGGACGCGTTCCTCGTCGACGTCTCGCGGCGCGCGCACGTCGACCCGGCGCGGCTCGAAGAGGAGCTCCCGAACTGGCGCGCGCTGCTCGAGCGCTTCGCCGAGGATCATGCGCCTGTCTACCTCAAGCCGAGCGCGCCCGCCACGTCGGCGCTGCGCCGCCTTCAGGCCGACGGCGTCCGGATCGGCGTCTTCACCGACGCGCCCGAGGAGCTCGCGCGGGTCGCGGTCGCCCATCTCGCCGGCACGCGGCGCGTCGACGTGCTCGAGGCCGGCCCGGGCGCGCTCGAGCGGCTGCTCGGACGGCTGCCGGGCGCGCGCGTCGTGCGCACGCTCGCCGAGCTGTAACGGTTACGGCAGCGAGTAGACGTCGAGCACGCCGGTCGTCGCGTGGTCGTTCGCGTTGCCCTCGGCGGCGGCGACGAAGCCGTCGATCGCGATCGGGCTCTGCCAGTGCACCTCGCCGATCGGCAGCTCGCCGACCTGGCGGCCGGTGGCCGGCTCGTAGACGCGGATCCCACCGGACCATTCGACGTAGAGCAGGCCGCCCGCCACGACCGGGCTCGCGCCGCCGTTCGCGTTCGACCAGACCTCGTGGAGCCGGCCGCCGGAGAGCTTCCAGGCCGCCGTCCCGTCGGAGGTCGTGAGGAACACCCACTTGCCCTGCCAGATCGCCGGCTCCGAGAAGAGATCCGTCGACCCGGGCGTCGCGACCGTCTGGAGCTCACCGCCCGTCTTCGCGTTCACGCCCGCGAGGCGCGAGAGCGAGAGCAGCCGGAGCTTCCCGTCCTTGCCGCCCTGCACGAAGTAGCCGCCGGCGAGGAGCGCGGGCGCCGTCGAGCCGAGGTCGAGGTCGTCCGAGTTCAGCTCCGCCTGGTTCGCCGGCGTCCAGTGCTTCAGGAGCCGCGTGCCGTCCGGGGAGAGCACGAGGACGCTGTCGCCCCAGTCGGTGCTCCCGTTGAACGGCCCGTTGCCCGTCGCGACGAGCAGGTCGCCGGTCGCCGGATCGACGACGGGCGCCGAGCGGCCCCAGATCGCCGAGTCGCTCGCGGGGCACGTCGACGGCTGCTGGATGGAGTGGCGGTTCGAGCAGAGCGAGTTCCAGACGCCGACGATCCGTCCGTTCGTCGCGTTCAGCGTGACGACGTGGCCCTGGTACGGCGGAGCGTCGCCGATGTAGCCGTCGGTCGCGGCGATCACGAGGCCGCGCGAGAAGTTGAGCGCCGCCGCGAGCTTCTCGTGCGTGGGGTCGCGGGTGATCGTCGTCGCCCAGAGCACCTTGCCGGTCGCGACCGAGAGCTTGCGGATGACGCCGTCGGGTGCACCTGCGTAGATCGCGGTGCGGCTCGGGTCCGCGATCGGCGTCATCGTCGTGATCTGCGCCGAGCCGGCGTACGAGCCGTAGGTCGGCGGGACGAAGCGCCAGAGCACCTTGCCCGAGTGCACGTCGATCGCCTCGGTCTTGCCGTAGGTCGTCGTGACGAAGAGCGTGTCGTGCGGCTTACCGCCGATCGTGACGCCTTGCAGGAAGATCGGCGAGCTGTCGACGGTGCCGTCGAGCTGGATCTCGCGGCGGCGGAGCGTGCCGACGTTCGCCGCGGTGATTCCGGTCGAGGCGGGACCGACGTTCTGGCGGCTCGGCACGTAGCCGAACTCGGGCCAGTCGGCGGCGGCGGCAGGTGCGGCGAGAGCGAGGGCGAGCGCTAGGACAAGCAGCTTCAACGGGCGGCGAGGTCGAGCGTCTTCCCCCACGGGCCCGGCGGCGTCAGCAGCGACTCGGCGTGCAGATAGGCGACGCCTGCGAACGGCAGGTCGCTCCAGCGCTCGAAGCAGAAGTAGCGGCGGCGCCAGGCCGGGAAGAACTTGCGGTTGAAGCTGTGGAGCCGCTCGAGCTGGAACAGCCGGTCGAGCTTCAGGAGCACGAAGCGCAGGAGACCGGTGCCGCGCAGGTACTCGGCGAAGACGGAGAAGTTCAGCGACACCTCGCGCACGTCGTGCTTGCGCGCCCACTCGATCGTCTCGACGATCAGGAACTCCATCAGTCCGTTCGGCGTGTCGCGGCGCCTGCGCATCGACGCGAGCGAGTAGCCGCCGCACGCGGGGGTGGGGACGAGCTGCAGGAAGCCGCCGACGTCCCCGTCGGGCCCGTACGCGATCGCGAGCATCGTGTCGGAGTAGGCGAAGAGCGCGTCCATCGCCATCGTGAAGCCGCGCTCGGGCCAGTTGCCGCGCCACTCGGTGGAGACGGACCGGAGCTCGGCTCGAAGCTCCGGGCCGATCTCGGCCGGCCCGACGAGCTCGACGCGGTAGCCCGCCTTCGCGAGGCGCGTCACCGACTGGCGCACCTTGCGGATGGGCCTGCCGTCGAGCGAGAACTCGTCCGGCCGGACGAACGCCTCGTCGCCGAGGTAGATCGACTTGAAGCCGAGCTCGGCGTAGTCGGGCAGCGCCTCGGCGCTCGCGCCTGCAACCGCGACGCGCCACGCCTTCGCGTGTGCGACGCGACGGAACTCCGTGATCAGCTCTTCGCGCTCGGACGGATCGCCGATCGGGTCGCCGGTGACGATCGCCGTACCGGCGATGACGCGATACGCGAGGAACGAGCGCCCGCTCGCCGAGAAGAACGCGGACTTGTCGTGGCGCAGCGCGAAGTAGGCGAGGCTGTCGGTCCCGTGCTCGCGGACGAGCTCCTCCGCGTGCCGGCGCTCCGCCGGGACGTGGCGCACGCGGTCGGTGTACGGGCGCAACCAGAGGAAGAACGCGCGGATCGCGAGCCCGCTGAGCAAGATCGTCAGCGCGTCGTCGACGTGGTCGTCGTAGGCGACGATGCCGACGATGTGCAGGCCGACGATCGTGCTCAGCGCGGTGATGACGAACAGGACCTGGAGCAGCGGACGGACGGACGCCGGATCGCCCGGTGCGACGAATTGCCTCCGCGTCCACCACAGGTAGGCGAGGAGGAGCAGCGAGCCGGTCGCCTCCTCGAAGTCGAGGCCCTTCGCGAGATGGGTGACGGCGAGGGCGGCGACGAGGGCGACCGCGAGCTGCCATGCACGCCGCTTGCGGCGCGCGAGCCCGCGGGCGAGCCAGAGGAGCGCGAGGCCGAACGCGAGCGTCAGCACGCGCGCTGCCGTCGGGAACCCCTGGGGCAGCACGCTGCGGACGAAGTCGAACCGGTTCGCCATCTCCGGCGTCGAGGCCGAGACGATGGCGATGATCCCCACGAGCGCAGCCGCCCAGGCGACGAGAGTCGGAGACTCGATTCGCCTCACCCCTACAGGGTAACGCCGCCGCCCGAGGGTGTAACCCCTCCGAACGGGCTACCTGGGTGCGGAAAACCCGCTAGTCGCGAACCAGGACGCGGTTGAGCTCGTCTTCCTTGCCCGGCGGCAGGATCGCGAGCACCGAGTCGCCCGATTCGAGCCGGAGGGTCTCCTCCGGGAGCTCTGCCTTGCCGTTCCGGACGACCGAGATCACCCGCGAGCCCTCCGGGAAGGCGACCTCGCGGATCTGCTTGCCCGCGCAGGCGTCCTTGTCGCTGACGAGGATCTCGACGATCTCGAGGTTCTCCTTCTTCAGCTCGAGCAGGTGGATCAGCCCGTGCTCCGGCACCTCGTGCTCGATCAGCCCCATGATCGCCCCCGACGCCGAGACGGTGGGCGCGATGCCGAGCAGGTCGAAGTACGGCTGGTTGCGCGGGTCGTTCACGCGCGCGATCAGCTTGGGAACGCTGTAGCGGTCGCGGGCGAGCTGGCAGATGACGATGTTGTCCTCGTCGTCGCCCGTCACGGCGACGACGACGTCGGGCGGGCGCTGGATGCCGGCGCGCTCGAGCGTGAAGAGCTCGGTCGCGTCGCCCTTGTGCACCTGGTGCTCGAGCTCCTCCTCGAGCTGGGAGTAGCGCGGGTCGCGCTGCTCGATCAGCGTCACCTCGTGCCCGGAGCGGATGAGGATGCGCGCGAGGTTCGACCCCACCTTGCCGCCGCCTGCGATCAGGACGTACACCTAGTTGAGCGCTCCCTCCGCGCGCACGGCTTCGGTGAGCGCGGCGATCGCACTCGAGGTCGGGCAGACGACGTTGAGTCCCCGCGAGGAGTAGAACTCAGCCCGCGCCGGATCGAGGATCCGCACGACGACGGACGGGACGGCGAACTGCTTCTGCGCCATCTGGCCGATGACGATGTTCGAGTTGTCGCCGTCGGTGGTGACGACGACCGCGTCGGCGTCGTCGATGCCGGCCCGGCGAAGGAGCTGGAGGTCCATGCCGTGCCCGACGACGAACTCGCCGGTCCAGCTCTCGCCCAGGCGGCCGAGGGCCTCCTCGCGCTCGTCGATCACCGTCACGTCCCAGCCTGCCGCTCTCAACTCGAGGGCGACGGCCGAGCCGACCCGGCCGCAGCCGATCACCAGCACCTTCATGTCGCGGAGCAGCGTAGCTCAGTGGCCCGTTCCGGCAGGCTCGGGTCGGGTGTCGGCGAGCTCCTCGTCGAGCACGCGCTGAGGGAAGGCGACGATCAGCACCTCGCAGGGCGCTCGGCGGAGGACGTAGTCGACGGTCGGCGAGAAGAACCGCGACTGGCGGCGCCAGCGGGGCGCGGACCCGAGCACGATCAGGTCCGCGCCCGACTCGCGGGCGTGCTCGACGATCGCGCTGCCGATCGAGCGCGTACGAAGCGTCGTCTCCTCGACCTCGACTCCGAGCTCCTCACCGAGGAGCCGGGCCTCGGCGAGCGAGGCGGCCGCTCGCTCCTCCTCGTCGGCCATCGGCGCGCCGAGCTCGCGGTCGAGCGGCACCTCGATCACGTGGAGCGCCTCGACGGCGGCGCCGTGCTCGCTCGCCAGCTTCACTGCGGTCGCCGCCATCTCCTCACCGATGATCCCGAGCTTCATCGGCACGAGGATCCGGTGGAACCTCGGCACGTCCGTGAAGACCTGCTCGTCGGGCGCGGCGACGCGCTCGGTGAGGCCTTCGCCGTGCGCGCGCCGGACGACGACGAAGACGACGATGCCTACCGCGAGCCAGGCAGGGCCCGCGTAGCGGGCTCCCGGATGCGTCGCGAGCGAGACGACCCACACGGCGAAGGTGAGGATGCTGCCGACGACGGCCGGCAGCGGGATCTCGGCGCCGCGGAACCTGACGTTGAGCGGCGTGCGGTACGGCCGCGGCAACTCCGGCTCGGTGATGCGCAGCCGGATCACGGCGACCTGCGCGGCGGTGAAGGCGATCAGGACGCCGAAGGAGAAGACGCTCGCGAGGAATGCGACGTTGTTGTGGAAGAACGCAGTCGCGATCACGATCCCGCTCGTGATCACCGAGACGGAGACGATCGCGTGCGGCGAGACGAGGGTTCGGCGATGGAGCCGCCCGAATGCGCGCGGCAGCTGCCCGTGCTCGCCGAGCGAGTAGGCGAGGCGCGAGAAGCCCGACATCGAGGTCGTGATCGCCGTCAGGAGGATGAGGGCACCGCTCGCGCCGACGAAGAAACGGATCGTGTCCCCGAGCCAGTACGGGACCTTGCCGCGAATCTGCTCGGCGACGCCGACGAGCGGCGCATGCAGCCACCGGTTGCCGAGCTCCGTGTTCGGCCCGGGGAACGCGGACAGCGCGACGACCGCGATCGCGACGTAGACGGTCACGACCGTGCCGATCGCGGCGAAGAGCGAACGCGGCAGGTCGACGCCGGGGGTCCGCGCCTCCTCGGCGAGGTTCGCGACCGTCTCGAGCCCGGTGTACGCGAGCATCGCGAGCGGAAGGGCGAAGAGCAGCGAGTGGACGGTCGGCGCGCTGCCGAGCGAGGTGCCGTGCGTGAGTGCGTGCGGCGAGAAGAGGAGTGCGAAGCCGAACGCGACGAGCAAGAGCTGCACGACCAGGTCGAGCACGGGCACCGCGAACCCGACCGTGTAGAGCGACGGGCGGCGGACGAGGCGAACCCCGGCGATCACCACGATCGCACACACCGCCACCACGACATCCCATGGGTGTCGCTCGAGGCCGTTGATCTGGAACGCCGCGCCGAGGTAGTGCGGCATGAACAGCGCCGAGAGCGAGATCACGATCAGGTAGTCGAGGAACAGCGCCCAGCCGGTCATGAACCCGGCGAGGTCGCTCATCGAGCGGCGGACGAAGGTCGCAGCGCCGCCTGTCTCCGGCAAGGCCGACGTCGCCTCCGCGTACGAGAGCGCGACGAGCAGGAAGAGCGCACCGGCGCCGAGCAGCACGAGCGGTGTGAAGCCGACGGCGTGCAGTGCGATCACGCCCAGCGCGAAGTAGATCGACGAGGCGATCTCGCCGTACGCGACGGTGAAGAGCGAGCGAGCGCCGAGCTCGCGCCGGAGACCTGGGAGCTTCCGCGCTATCGCCGTCCTCCCCGGGAGACGCGTGCGAGGTAGAGCCGGCCGCCGCCGGCGACGACGAAGAGGAGGCCGAGGAGGATCCCGAGCCCGCCGCCGCCCTGCGCGAGCGTGGCCGCGAGGAGCGCGATGCCGAGCGCGACCGTGAGCCCGGCCATGAGAACCGCTGCGTGCCGGTACGCCTTCACGCCGCCTTTCTTCCTGCCGCGACCATCACCCGGCACGGCGCGTTCTTGAGGACGTAGTCGACGGTCTTGCCGAAGATGGCGCGATGGCGGCCGCGCGGCGCGCCGAGCACGACGATCTCCGCCTGCCGCCGCTCGGCCTCGTCGACGATCGCGCGCCCGGCGCTGCGCGCACGGACGATGCGGTCGATCATCCGCACGCCGTACGACTCCGCGGTCGCGCGGGCGTCGTCGAGCAGGCGGTCGGCCTCGGCCTCCTGTTCCGGGAGCGGCGCGTCGAGCGGCAGGTCGAGCGGCACGGTCAGCACCCGCAGCGCGACGATCGTGGCGCGGCGCTCGGCCGCGAGCCGCGCGGCGAGGTCGACCGACTCGTGCGATCCCGGCCCGGAGACGATCGGGACGAGGATCGTCCGGTACTCGAGGGCGATCGCCGGACCGAGCTGGATCGGCGCCCGCACGGTCTGGGCGAGCGGGACGCCGATCCGCCGCCTGAACACCGTGTAGACGACGAAGCCCCCCGCGAGCCACGCGAGACCGGCGTAGCGCGTCGGCGCGTCCTGGACGACGACGACGAGCCAGGCGGCGGCCGTCCCGAAACCGCCGAGCACGGCGAAGACCGGCCAGTGGGTCGTGCCGATGCGCAGGCTCGGCGGCACGCGGTACGGCTCTTCGACCGACGGCGGCCGCCGTCGCATCTGGATCACGGCGAAGTGCGCGATCGTGAACGAGAGCATCGCCCCGAACGCGTACATGCGGCCGATGAAGTCGACGTTGCCCGGGAGGATGAACAGGATCGAGAACGCTCCGGCGAAGACGATCAGCGAGAGCCACGGCGTCTTGAACCTCGGATGGAGCCGCCGGAACACCTCGGGCAGCTGCCGGTAGCTCGCCATCGAGTACGTGATCCGCGAGGCGCCGATCACGCCCGCGTTCGTGGCGATGAAGAGGATCGTCGCTGCGAGGATCCCGACGTACACCTTCGCGGCCGACAGGACGAGCCCGTGCAGGTGCAGGTTCTCGACGAGCCCGAGCACCGGATCGTTCTCGAACCCCGCAGGTGGGTTGAGTCCGAGGCGCGTCACGTAGTGCCCCGCGGAATCGAGGTGCACGGGCAGCGCCGAGAGCGCGACGAGCGGCAGTGTGAAGTAGATCGCGAAGACGGCGACGGCGACGAGGCGGATCGAGCCGGGGATGCTACGACGCGGGTCGCGCGCCTCCTCGGCGAGGTTCGAGACGGTCTCGATCCCGGTGTACGCGATCATCGCCACCGGTATCGCGAGCGCGAAGTTCGACCAGCTCGGCGCGTGGCCCCAGTGCACGTTCGTTCGCAGGACGTGCGTGTTGAAGATCAGCACGAACCCGAGGCAGACGAGCAGCAGCTGGGTCGCGAAGTCGACCACCGCGAGCAGGACGTTGAGCGCGGCCGCCTCGCGGATCCCGACGATGTTGATCCCGACGAGGACGCCGACGACGACGCAGCCGCCGACGATGTCCCACGGATTCGTCCGCAGCGGCGCCCAGAAGATCGAGAGGTAGTGAGGGACGAAGAACGCCGAGATGGCGACGGTGATGATGTAGTTGAGCATCTGCGCCCAGGCCGCCCCGAACGAGACGACCTCGTTGAAGGCATGCCGGGCGAAGCTCGACGAGCCGCCGGCCTCCGGGAAAAGCACCGTTCCCTCTGCGTACGTCGCCGCCGTGCACGCGAAGATCAGGCCGGAGATGACGAAGACGAGCGGCGTCAGACCGAGCGCGATCGCCGCCGTGACGCCGAGCGCGTAGTAGATCGACGAACCGACGTTGCCGTAGGCGGTCGCAAAGAGCGCAGGCGTGCCGAGCACGCGCTCGAGACCGTGCGACTGCCGCCTCCGCCGGGGCACCTGCGGAATCTAGTGCGTTCCGCGGTCGGCCGATCCTGGCGCCCGCCCGCCGGCCTTCCGTCTCACCCGGTGGGGGCGTGCGCGGACGGTCTCAGCTCGTCCCGTGCGCGCCGTAGGCGAGCACGCCGGCCCCGCGCTGCGAGCACGAGTCCGCGACGTCGTCGAGCGTTGCGACCCATTGGTCGGACGGGCAGAGCAGCAGATCGACCCGAACCGTCTTGCCGCTGAACTGCCGAAGATCGGTCATGCCGAAGCCGGCATCGAAGGGATGGTCGTTCACGTGTCCCTTGAAGAGGACGGCGAGACCGGACGGGAGCGCGCGGTCGAAGGCGACCCGCCCCTTGAAGTCGGATAGGCCCGCGGCCAGCGGCTTCAGGCCGGGATAGGTGGCGACCGTCACCTCGACGCCGGGGATCAGATGGCTCGCGCAGCTCAGAGCGCCGAGTTGCCAGTGACAGAGCGGACCGTAGTAGACCGTGACCTCGGCGCCGGCCGGCCCTCTCGCCGCGAATGCGCGCGCGCCGCCCAGCCCGACGAGAAGGAGGAGCACCGCGACGATCCCGGCGCGAACAGGAGTGCCGACGCCTGCCACAGCGAGAGGCTAGCGAGGTGCGAAAGCGAAGTTCGTCCCGTCCTCCGGGGCGTAGGATCGGCTTCTCACTCCGAACGAAAGGGGCACGAGATGAGCGACAGCGTCTATCGGGTCACCGAGGTGATCGGCGTCAGTCCCGACTCGTGGGAAGCGGCTGCGCGGAACGCCGTCGAGACCGCGGCGCAGACGGTTCGCGACCTGCGCGTGGCGGAGGCAACGCGCTTCGACGTGACGATCCAGAACGGGAAGGTGGCGAGCTACCGGGTCCGGCTCGACATCTCGTTCAAGTACGAGGGGAGCTGAAGTCGAACCGCACCGAGCCGGTTTGGTGGACGCGGCGCAGTGTGGCCCCAGTTCGTTGGACACGGATTTTCAGATTCAGGCTGCCTAGGTTTGGCCGGGCGAATCGAGGCCGCGCGGCTACTTGGGTCCCCTAGGCGCGCGGCGGGTAGTCGACGCTGCCGAATGGCCAGTCGGACGAGAGCCACTCAGCAACGGCGCGCCACAGCGGAACGTCCAGGTGCGCGCGGCTCTCCCGCACCCAGGAGAGCGCGCAGGCGTCGGAGTCGCCGTGGGGCACCGGGTAGATGTAGACGCACCCGATTACGTCGCGGCTCGCCGGATCGAGCACCGTGTACGTGAACCCCTTCCGGTTGCGGAAATCGTCGGCGTGTCGCACCAGGTCCGCGCGGTTTTCGTCCCGCGTCATCTCTCGCGGCCAGGAGCCGTCTGGGTACCCGGGCGTCGCCGCGATGTGCTCCATCGACGACGTCCAGGCGTCGTAGTCCTGGTCGTTGTGCTCGGGCCCGAGCGGTTCGAGCACGAACTCAGAGGTCTCCAGCCCAAGCGGGACCTCGAAGTCAGGCGGCACGAACTCGGGCACGCAACCGATCGTAGACGCCGGCACAACTGGAGTCGGGTCAGGCGAACGGTAGGCCAACCTCGCCTGTGCGAGTGCCCGCGAGTACACCCCGAGCCGCGGTGGCCCTGAGTAGCCTCCGTTCATCGAGATCAACTGTCGAGCGTTCAAAGATGACACCGAAATCAAGCTGATCGTTGAGCCGTGGGCCACTGAAATCCCTATCCCCCCAGCATCGTCGCTGCGCCTGGTTGTTGAGGGCGAGCCTGCCGAGCCAATGTCCGTCTTTTGGCTGCCAGACGCGATGTTGGTATATCCGCCTCGTTTCACCACCCTGTCGGTACGCACCAAGTCGGGAGAGGAGCTGAAGCGGTACGACACAAGAGGTATTCCGGCGACGCCGCCGAACGGGACGCCCCGCCAGGCGTGAGGTTGCAGGGCTGCGCCAGTGCGCGGAAAGCACCTCCGAGCGTGCCCGCAAACCGCAGGCGCGGCGAATCAGCTAGCTGAGAGCCAGACCGTCCGGAAGCTCGCCCCAGCGCCAGGGGAGACAGACGGCAATGGACGATTCGTTCGCAGTGTGTGGTGCATAGGAATCCGTGCGAGAACCTTTCCACTGATGCCGCGTGCAACAAGGTAGTCCGGCGCGAACACGGAGAAAGGAAGCGCAAAGAATCTCTCCGTTGCTGGCAGCGTGTGCGACCCTCTCGTGAGTGTGAGTGTAAGCGTGCGTGCAGCGTCGACCGCGGTCAGCTTTGCGACACGATCCGAGACCTCCCCAAAGATCCCGTAGCTATCCGACACAAATGTGATCCGGTCGCGCGATCGGCCGCCGTTTGCAGTTCCGCACATGCCGTCGTTGGCAGGGGACGTGCGGGCGGGCCCAATCACGACATAGGTGCAGATCACAGTCCGGCTCACGTGCCGAGCACGTGCAGCAAAGGCGACGAGGTTCCATTGCTTTCCAATCCCAGCGACAGGCCCCTGGTCAACTATCGACACGCTCCCGATTGGTGTCAGCCCAAGAGCCGCATGACGCAGACCCGAGAGCAGTCAGACGGCAAGAACGCTCAGCTGCGCGAGCGTCCCGCTATGGCCTCCGAGCGTGCCGGTCTCTTCAATCCCACCTCTCAGCTGAGGTTCTCGATGATCTCGATCAGTTCGTCGGTGCGGTAGCCGTGTCGGCGGGCGAAGCGAACGAGTTCGCGGGTGTGCTTGATCACGGCGCTGCGTTCGGGTGTGCCGGCGACGGTGATGCCGCGGCCGCGGCGGAACTCGAGCAGTCCTTCCTCGCGGAGTAGGCGCAGTGCGCGCAGGACGGTGTTGCTGTTGACGGCGAGGACAGCGGCGAGGTCGCGCGCGGGTGGGAGTCGCTCGCCGGGCTTTGCTTCGCCGTCGGCGATTGCGCGGCGGATCTCGGCGGCGACTTGTTCGTGGAGATCGATCGCCTCGTCGCGATCGATCTTGACAGTCCCAATCATGGTGCTAGTAATATTAGCTCTATCGTGTGGGGATGGGAGGTTCCGGTTTGACGATCGTTGCTCCGCCTTCGGCACCGTTTCGTCGAGCGGGCGGCGATGACCATGAAGCGCTGATTCGGGAGGCGCGGGAGCGGCAGCGCCGCCGCCGCTGGGGCTTGGGGCTTTCGTTGCTTGGGCTTGTTGGTGCGGGCGGGATCGGTTACGGGATCGACCGCGGAGTCTCGAGCGGGCAGCCGGCGCCTGTTTGCGTCGGGGATGCGTGCGCGCGCGTGAGCGCGGTGGCGTCTCGTCTGGCGCCGACGATCGTCTCCGTTTTTGCGGAGCCGGGCAACATCGGGCTGAGTTCGAAGCCGGTGGTGATCGTGCCTGGGAAGCAGACGAAAGGCCTGGCCGTTGTGCCGGCGAGTCCGCTGCTTAGGTTCAAGGTGATACTCCGCAATAGCGGTACGACCCCGGACACGAACCTGGCAGTCACGTTGACGGTCTACCGCTCGCTTGCCGCCCTGGCTGGAACGGCGTTGCTTCGACCGGGGGATTACAAGGTGGTCAGCGCGGAAACCAGGGCTGCCGACACGATCGGCCCGAACCAGACGGAGGTCGTGACGGTCGCACCTCACGCGCGGGTGCCGATCGCCGAGGCGACCAAGGTCACCGTCAGCGTGACCACAGCCGCGTCAGGGAAGGTCACTGCCGAGCGGGCAGAGAACTATCCGGTGATCTTCTCGCTGCCGTGAGCACGAAGCTGCGACCCCCGGCCAGAGCGACCACGATCACACAGGGGATTGCATCGCTGCCGGCACGGCCAGGCGACCTCGATGCCCTGATCCCCGAAGCACGCGCGCGACAGTGGCGTCGGCGGCGTCGCTTCGGGCTTTTAGCGCTCGTCGCCGCGGCGATGGCGGCCGCTGCAGCTTGGCTCGCCGGCTTTTCGTCCTCGCAGACGCTGACGGTCGGCAACATCGCTGCTCGGGAGACCGTCGCGCTCAAGCGGGCGGATCGGTTCGTCGTCCGCGTACGGACCGCCTACAGCGAAACGTGGGCCGACCTCGCGACGCTCCGCGCCCGGACGATCGTAGAGAAGAACGGCCGGCCGCTCGAAGAGGGCGCCTACAGGTATTTCGTGAACAGCAAGCACGCCGTTCTCGGCTCCGTCACCACCGCGATGGTGTGGTACCAGTCGCGGGCCTGGGTCAGTTATGACGTCACCCATCTCCCGCTCAGCTCACACGCGAGAGCGGGACAGCCCGGCGAGACAATCGAGCAAGCAGTCCTTGGCCCGCTGGCGCTGCTCGGCCCGCCGCTCGCGCGACCCGCGCTGTTACAAGGGACCGGCAACGTCAGGTGGGTGTATCGCCGCGTCGGCAGCCAGGACATCGACGGACAGCCCGCGTTCGAACTGCAGACCCACTGGCCCAAGAGCGCGCTGTCGTCGCCCACCACACGCGCTAGTGTCGCGATGGCACTGAGATTCTACGGGGCGAACGACCGATTCGACGTCTGGCTCAACAAGGCGACCTACCTGCCGGTACGAGAACAAATCTACAACGGCACAAACCTCGTCTCGGACACCGAGATCGCCTGGCTCCCACGCAACAGCACAAACCTCGCGCTGCTCAAGCTCAAGGTGCCGACCGCCGCCACACACTCAGTCGTCGCCTGCAACAGCGAAGACACAGGCTGTAGCTTCCGTCTCGGATAGCCATTCAAGTCGACCCGGGTGCGGCCAGGGGAAAGTTCGCACGCCTGCGCCGGCGCCCCTCGCCTCTGAGACCGCGTGGGGGAAGCAGACGCCTCCCCCACGTCGGAAACGTTCTACGTGTGGATCGAGACGATCAGCGGGATGATCAGGATCGCCACGATGTTCGTGATCTTGATCATCGGGTTGATCGCGGGGCCGGCCGTGTCCTTGTAGGGATCCCCGACGGTGTCGCCGGTGACGGCGGCCGCGTGCGCCTCGGAGCCCTTGCCGCCGTAGAGGCCGTCCTCGATCAGCTTCTTCGCGTTGTCCCACGCGCCGCCGCCGGCCGTCATCGCGATCGCGAGGAAGAGGCCGGTGACGATCGTGCCGACGAGCAGGCCGCCGAGCATGCGGGCGTTGATGCAGCCGACGATGATCGGGAAGGCGATCGGGATCAGCGCCGGCAGCAGCATCGACTTGATCGCCGAGCCGGTGACGATGTCGATCGCGCGGCCGTACTCGGGACGCTCGGTGCCTTCCATGATCCCCGGATGCTCGCGGAACTGCCGCCTCACCTCTTCGACGACCTGGCCGCCGACGCGGCCGACCGCCTGCATCGCGAGCGACGCGAACAGGAACGGCATCAGGCCGCCGATGAAGAGACCCGCGATCACCCACGCGTCGGAGAGGTTGAACACGATGTGACTCAGGGCGCTGCCCGCCGGCGCCTGCTGGTGCAGACCCGTCGTGTAGGAGTCGAAGAGCACGAGCGCGGCGAGCGCGGCCGAGCCGATCGCGTAGCCCTTCGTCACCGCCTTCGTCGTGTTGCCGACGGCGTCGAGCGGATCGGTGATCGCACGGACGCTCTCGGGCAGGTCCGCCATCTCTGCGATGCCGCCCGCGTTGTCGGTGACCGGGCCGTACGCGTCGAGCGCGACGATCAGGCCCGTCATCGAGAGCTGCGCCATCACGGCGACGCCGATGCCGTACAACCCGGCGAGGTGGTGCGCGACGAGAATGCCGGCCGCGATCACGATCACCGGCACCGCCGTCGCCTGCATCCCGACGGCGAGCCCCTCGATGATGTTCGTCGCGTGGCCGGTCTGCGACGCCTTCGAGATCGACTTCACCGGACCCCAGCGGGTGCCGGTGTAGTACTCGGTGATCGCGACGAGCAGGAACGTCACGATCAGCCCGATGATCGCCGACAGGTACAGGTGCGCGAAGTCGTACTTGCCCTTGTCGAAGGCCATCGTCACCGGGATGAAGCCGAGCGCCGACAGCACGGTCGCGACGATGACGGCCTTGTAGAGCGCGTTGATGATCGCGTTCTGGCCACGGCCGATGCGCGCGAAGAAGGTGCCGATCACCGACGCGACGGCCGAGACGGCGCCGAGCACGAGCGGGTAGAGGTACATGTGCGTGCTGGAGAGCCCGGCAACCGTTCCGAGCAGCATCACCGCGACCGCGGTGACGGCGTAGGTCTCGAATAGGTCTGCCGCCATGCCGGCGCAGTCGCCGACGTTGTCGCCGACGTTGTCTGCGATCACGGCCGCGTTGCGCGGGTCGTCCTCGGGGATCCCCGCCTCGATCTTGCCGACGAGGTCGGCGCCGACGTCGGCCGCCTTCGTGTAGATGCCGCCGCCGAGACGGGCGAACACCGAGATCAGCGAGCCGCCGAAGGCGAGGCCGACGAGCGCGTGGATCGCCTTCGTCGGGGAGTCGTTGAAGCCGGCGGTGAGCAGCCAGTAGTACCCGGAGACGCCGAACAGGCCGAGGCCGACGACGAGCAGGCCCGTGACCGAGCCGGCCCGGAAGGCGACGTTGAGCGCCGGCTTGAGGCCGTCGCGCGCCGCCTCGGCGGTGCGCGAGTTCGAGCGGACGGCGACGTTCATCCCGATGAAGCCCGCCGACGCCGAGAGGACGGCCCCGACGAGGAAGCCGAACGCCGTCGCCCAGCCGAGCTTGTGGTAGACGCCGATCAGGACGAACGGCACGATCGCGACGACGGCGATCGTCGTGTACTGACGCCGCAGGTACGCCGAGGCGCCTTCCCGAACGGCGCCGGAAATCTCCTTCATCCGCGCGTTGCCCTCGGGCTGGCGCAACAGCCAGAGCGTCAGCCACAACCCGTACCCCACCGCTACCGCAGCGCAGACGAGCGCCAGGAGCACGGGGTGATGCATGAACCAGTTCATCCGCGCTGCCTCCCTTCAACAAAGTCAAGCGCCGAGACCTTCGGCGCGGGCGCGATTCTAGTCGGGCGAGGCGGACGACGCACCGGCGTAGGCGACCTGGAGATCGGCCAGCGCCCGCTCGAAACCGCGCAGGAACTCGTCGTCGACCTGCCCCTTCATCACGGGCAGGAGCGCCGCGATCGCGTCGATCCCGGCCTTCGCCTGGCCGAGCTCGCCCTGCTCGAGCTTGCCGTAGACGAGCGACGCCAGCGTCGAGACCATCGAGAGCAGGAACTGGCCGACCTCGAGCTTGCGGATCGCCTCGGCCAGCTCGCCCAGCTCGTCAGCCAATCAGCTCACCCGCCCGCACCTGTTCAGCGTAGACCTCGGCCAGGGTGGCACCCTCCTCGTGGCGCGCCCGCTGGCGCTCGGCCGCGTTCTGCGCAGGGACGGCGAGGTGCGGCGCCGCGCCGAGCTCGTCGGCGACAGGCGCGACCCATTCGAGGAGCTGCTCGATCCGCGCGCGCGCCGGGACGGTCTCCCCGCGCTCGAAGTCGATCAGCTCGCCCGAGAGCCCGTACCGGATCGCACGCCACATGTTCTCCTCGAGCAGGCGCCGCGAGATCTCCGGAACCCCTTCGCCCTCGTCGATCGCGCGCGCGCACCGGGCGGTGAGCGCGTAGGCGAGCGCGGCGACGCTCTGCGCCTCGCCGAGCTCGGGCTGTCCGTCCATGATCCGCAGTTCGATCGTCGGATAGGCGAGGTGCGGGCGCACGCTCCACCAGAGCTGCGTGTGCTCGGAGATCGAGCCGGTGCGATAGAGGAAGGACACGTAGTCCTCGAACCCGGCCCAGCCGTCGTAGGCGTCCGGGATCCCGCAGCGCGGAAACGTGCGCGTGAAGATCTGCGTGCGCGCCGAGTGCAGCCCGGAGTCGACCGCCTCGACGAACGGCGAGCTCGCCGAGAGCGCGAGCAGCTCCGGCAGGAAGCGGCGTACCGCGTTGTGCACGGCGATCGCGCGCTCGGCGCCGCGAATGCCGACGTGCACGTGTAGCCCGAACGTGTTGTTGCGCCACACGACGTAGCGGAGGATCTCGTCGTTCAATCGGTAGTGCGGCGTGTCGATGATGCGCTGGTCCTGCCAGCGCGACCACGGGTGCGTGCCGGTCGCACCGAGCTGAAGCCCCTGGTCGCGCGCGAGCACCTGGAGCTGGCCGCGCCGCTCGACCATGCGCGCGGCCGCCTCGGCGAAGTCCGCGCACTTGCCGGTCCGCACCTCCACCTCCGACGCGATCAGCTCGCCGACGAGGTGCGGGTCGACCTCGGACCCGGCGGCCGCGGCCTTCAACAGCTCGAAGCGGTTGACGAGCTCGAGCGTCTCCGGATCGAGCAGAGCGAACTCCTCCTCGACCGCGACGGTGAAGTCGCGGCCGTTCTCGAACGCGTCGCGCGCGGTCGCGAGCTGCTCGCCCGGGGAGAGACGCTGCCCTTCGCCCATCGGGTTATTGAAGCAGCCTCGCCGCGACCCCGGCCCAAGACCACCTCGAAACGACGGCGCGACGCGCGGCGGCGCGCAGCGCCTCGCGGTCGGCGGCGCGGAGCTCGAGCAGCTCGCCGAGCTTGACGCGCAGGTCGTCGACGCTGCCGGTCTCGAACGACGCGAGCCCGCGCAGGTGCTCCGGGTACTCGGCCTCGAGTCCGGCCGCGATCTCGGCGAGGCCGGAGTGCCGCGCGACGAGCGGCGGGCAGCCGGACGCGGCAGCCTCCGCCGCGACCATCCCGAACGCCTCGGGAAAGATCGACGGGACGACGGCGGCGTCGGCGAGCGGGAGCAGGTGCACGAGGTGGCGGTGCTCGAGCGGCCCGGTGAAGAGCGTGCCCGTGCCGGCCTCCGCCTCTAGCCTGCCGCGATAGTCGCCGAAGCCGACGATCACGCCGCGCACGCGGAGCTCCTTGAGCGCCTCGAGCAGCAGGTGCACGCCCTTGTTCTCGATCAGCTTCCCGAAGTAGACGACCGTCGGCCCCTCCTGCGCGAAGAACTCCGCGAAGCGCACGGCGTTGCCCTCGTCGGGAAGCCGCTCGTTCGCGTTGCCGGGATTCGGCGGGTCGCGGCGCGCCTCGTCGAGCAGATCGGCGAGTGCCTGCGCACGGTCCTGCGGCACGAACTCGTCGACGTCGACGCCGGGCGGAACCTCGTACACGTCGTGCACGTGGCCGACGACCTCCTCGAGCACCTCGCGGATGTGCCGCGAGCCGACGAACGTCGCCTCCGCCTTCGCGAGCGCCTCACGCCCTTCCGCCTCGAGCTCGGGCCGGCCGCGCATCGAGTACTCGAGCTCGGAGCCGTGCGCCTTGACGCGGAAGCGCAGGCCGCTCGCGGCGCCGACGGCGCCGCCCATCAGCACGTGGTTCGCGAAGACGAGGTCGGCGGGGCCGAGCGCGCGCAGCGCGTCCGCGTTCGCCTCGACGTAGCGGCCGCGCTCCGCCGCGGAGAAGTCGTGGAGGAGGCGCGCCTCGAGCCCCTCGTAGCGGTCGAGGACGAACACCGGCAGGAGGCCGCCGGGCAGCTCCGGCCGGACGACGCGCGCGCCGCCGAGGTCGTACTGCTCGGGCGCCCGCTCCTGGCAGACGACCGTGAGCTCGTGGCCGGCGCGGCTCCACTCGCGCGCGAGCGCCTGCGTGTAGACGTTCGACCCCGTCCCGCCGAGCAGGTACCCGTGCCAGAGGAGAATGCGCACGCGGCGCCGCTACGCGAGGTGGAAGTAGAGCGCGTGCAGCAGCTCGACCGCGGGATTCGACGTGTGGACGGTCACGTCGGCGGGAACGTCGAGCAGCGCTTCCGAGTAATTGAAGATGATCCGGACGCCGCCGCCGACGAGGTCGTTCGCCGCCTCCTGCGCCGCAGCCGCGGGCACGGCGAGCACGCCGACGACGATGTTCTTGTCGCGGACGACGTCGCGTAGCCGACGGGCATCGGTGACCTCGACGTCCCCGATCGGCGCGCCGATCTTGCGCTCGTCCGTGTCGAAGACGGCGGCGACCGTGATCCCGTGCTCGCCGAAGATCGGCGAACCGGCGATCGCCTGGCCGAGGCGCCCCGCACCGACGAGGGCGATGTTGTGCTGGCCCTGCGTCCGCAGGATCCTGCGGATCTCGCCGAGCAGGCCGTCGATCGAGTAGCCGACGCCCCGCTTGCCGAACTTCCCGAAGTTCGAGAGATCGCGCCGGATCTGCGTCGCGTTGATGTTCGTGTAGTCGGCGATCTCCTGGGACGAGATCCGGTCCTTGCCCATCTTCTGCGCCTGCGAGAGCACCTGGAGGTAGCGGGAGAGCCGGGCGGCCACGCCCACTCCCACGCGGTTGTCGTGGCGCATGCCGTCGACGGGGGTCTGGAGCATCGGCACATTGTGCCGAACTGTCACTTTCTCCGAGCGGAGAACTACCAGCGGGCCGCCAGCCGCCGGAGCTCCGGCTCGTCGACGCGGTAGACGGACACGCGCTCGCCGTTGACCTCGACGACCGGAAGCAACTCGCGGTAGCGGGCCTCGAGCTCCGGCACGCCGGTGACGTCCACCTCCTCGAGCTCGAACGCGAGCTCCTCGCGCAGCCGCTCGAGCTCGACGCGCGCCGTCTCGCAGAGGTGGCAGTCGCGCCCGACGTACAGCGTCACCTGCACCCGTTATGGATAGAGGCCGCGAATGACGGTCGCCTCGGCAACGCGCCGAACGGCGAGCCCGTTGGCGGCGGCGCGAAGCGTCACGGCGCGCTCGGCGTGCAGCGCCCAGGTCTCGCCGAACGCCTTCGCGACGATCTCGGCAAGTCGCGCGTTCACTTCCTCTTCCTTCCAGAAGAACTCCTGGAGGCCCTGCACCCATTCGAAGTAGCTGACGACGACACCGCCGGCGTTCGCGAGCACGTCCGGGATCACGAGCACGCCGTTCTCGCGCAGGATCTCGTCGGCCGCGGGCGTCGTCGGCCAGTTCGCGCCCTCGACGATGATGCGCGCGCGGACCCTGTCGGCGTTCCGCTCGTCGATCACCTGCTCGAGCGCGCACGGAGCGAGCACGTCGCACGGAAGGACGAGCAGGTCGTCGTTCGAGATCGGCTCACCGCCCTTGAACTCGACGAGCCGGCCGCCGCCACTGTGATGGGCGATCGCCGCCTCGACGTCGATTCCCTTCTCGTTCACGACTCCGCCGCTCGAGTCCGAGATCGCGATCACGGTCGCCCCCGCCTGCGAGACGAGCCGCGCGAACACCGCCCCGACGTTGCCGAAGCCCTGCACGACGACGCGCAGGCCGTCGAGCGGCGTCTCTTCCTTTGCGAGCGCCTCCTTCAGGCAGAAGAGGACGCCGCGCCCGGTCGCCTCCTCACGCCCGAGCGAGCCGCCGACCGCCAGCGGCTTTCCGGTGACGACCGAGAGCACGGAATGCCCCTGGTTCATCGAGAACGTGTCGAAGATCCACGCCATCACCTGCGGTGTCGTGCCGACGTCGGGTGCAGGGATGTCCTTCTCCGGCCCGATCTCGTTGACGATCTCCGAGGTGAAGCGGCGCGTCATCCGCTCGAGCTCGGCGGTCGACATCGCCTTCGGATCACACGCGACTCCGCCCTTCGCGCCGCCGAACGGCAGGTTCATCAGCGCGCACTTCCACGTCATCGCCATCGCGAGCGCCTTGACCTCGTCGAGCGTGACGTCCGGGTGGTAGCGGATGCCGCCCTTCGACGGGCCGCGCGCAACGTTGTGCGTGACACGCCAGCCGGTGAAGACGTCGACGGAGCCGTCGTCCATCGTCGTCGGGATCGCCACCTCGACCGCCTTCTTGCACTCGCCGAGGACGCCGATCAGGTCGTCGTCGATCTCGAAGGTGTCGGCGACCTTCCGGAGCTGTTCCTGGGCAATCAGGAACGGATTCTCTCTGAGGTGGCTCGCACGCTCCTGCAGCGTGTCCACTAGCGAGACCTTATCGAGAAGTGGACGACGGCACGGCTCGGCGGCCCGGCGTTCACCGGCCAGGCGACGAGACGCAGCTCGTAGCGTCCGGGCGCCAGGATCGCCCCGGTCGGGGAACGGCCGGTGATGCCGAAGCTGTACGAGCCGGGCAACAGGTCGCGCTCGCTGTCGAGCAGGCCGACGAACGTGCCGGCCGCCGTGTAGAGGAGGACGTCGAGCCGGAGCACGGGCTCGATCTGCACGCCGTTTGTCGTGTCGACGCGGCCGGCGTCGACCGTGAGCACGGCGGGCGCGGTGTCGGAAGGGGCGAAGCTCGTGTCGTCGAGCGTCGCCGACGGCAGCAGCGTGCCCGCCGGCGGTGCGAACGGCACGATCCACGGGATGCGAAGGGCCTGACCGCCGGCGGGAGTCAGGTCGAGGACGCCCGCGCTGCCCGCGACCGCGCGTGTGCTGACGCGGATCCGCGAGAAACGCCCGGGCGCGATCACGACGCGGTGCGGGACGATGCGAAGCTCCGGATCCCGCGGCGACAGGACGAGCGTCCGCACCGACACGTTCGTCAGCTCGAGCACGATCGAGCTGCCGGCGCCGAGCGACAGCGAGGTCGCCGAGGCGGTGAGCTCACCGGCCGCGCTCGCGCCGACGTCGACGAGGCCGGCACCGCCCGACTCGAACGACGCGCCGTCGGGACGGGCCGAGCCGACGAGGAGGCTCTCGAGCTCCGGTGCGGTGAGCGCAGGTCTCGCCTGCGCGAGCACCGCGGCCGAGCCGGCGACGTCGGCGGCGGCCGCGCTCGTGCCGTTCACGGTTGCGAACGCCGGCTCGCCGTCGGGGGCGCTGCCCGGATCGGACGTCGCGAGACCGATGCCGGGAGCGGCCAGATCGGGCTTGATCGCGCCGTCGAACGCGAGCCCGCGCGACGAGAACGACGCGATCCGCCCGGCGAGCGGGTTCGCCTCCGTGTGCGCGAGCCCGATCCCCACGTTCGCGTTTCCCCCGGTCAGGATCGCGCGGGCCGCCGCAGGCGGGACCGCGACGACCGGCACGTCGATGTCGCTCGACAGGCCGAGCGAGCCCGCCGGCAGGTCGCCGCCGTAGAAGAGCACCGCCGACGCGCCCGCCTGCGACGCCGCGGCCGCGGCCGCGCCGGGGTCGCCGCCGACCTGGATCAGCGCGGCCCGGCCGGCGACGAGGCCAAGGCCGCGGCCGTTGAAGTAGTCGGCCTCCTGCTCGCCGTCGCTGCGCGGCACGCCGACGGCGAGGTCGAGCGCGTGCTTCGGCACGACCGAGTTCAGGAGTGCGAGCCTCGCGTCGAACGACGTGTGCAACCCGCGCGAGACGACGAGGCGAACGGTCGCGTTCGACGCGCGCGGATCGGTCGCGCCGACGACGAGCGCCGACTTCGCGCCGCCGGGCCCGTCGAGCGCGCCGTAGGTCGGTCCCGCCGTCCCCTCGTTCCCCGCCGGGACGACGACCAGCGTGTCGAGGTCGAACGCGCCGTCGACCGCCTGCGCCTCGGGGCTGTCGGCGAATGCCGCGTACGGCTCGGTCACGCCGATCAGCGCGACGCGGGCCGCGTCGTGCGCGTCGCCGTCGCCGTTCGGGTCGACGGCGCGGTCGAGCCCTGCGATCAGCTGGTCGCTGCGCGCGTAGACGGCCGGCTGACCGGACGCGTCGGGCTGCCAGCCGGCGACGCGCACCGGGAAGACGGTCGCGCCCGGTGCGGCGCCGTGGATTCCGTGCGGGCCGCCCGAGCCGACGAGCAGCCCAGCGAGCTCGGTTCCGTGACGCTCGATCAGCTCCGCGTTGTCGGGGCTCGGCTGCGCGTTCGCCGTCGGGTGCGCGCCGACGATGTCGACTCCCGCCTCCACGCGCCCACCGAGGTAGGGCTGCGAGCGGTCGACGCCCGTATCGAGCAGCGCGATCTCGACGCCGTTTCCGTCGAATCCCGGCAGCGCGGCCGGCAGCGCGGTCGCCGCGGCGGTGAGCTCTTGCGAGGAGATCGCCGCCGGGAAGGCGGCCCGCACCGGGTAGACGCCGGCCACCTCGGGGTCGCTTTCGAGGAATGCCTGCGCGGCCGGGTCGAGCGACGCCGAGAAGCCGTCGAGCACGCGCGCGAAGCTGTAGTCGGGCCGCACGCCGAGGCCGTGCTCGGCCAGGTCGACGAGCACCTGCTGCTGCGCGGCGTAGGCCTGCGCGGTCCATTGACGCTCCTGCTGCTCGGTCGCGTACTTGGCGACCGCGATGCGCTGCGCGACCGACGGCGTGCGCAGAACGACGATGCGGAGCTGCCCGAAGTCGACCTGCGGATGCGCCTCGCCGACGAGCCCGCGCCAGGTCGTCGCCTCGGGGTAGCTCGGCGTCGGGGCGGCCGGCCTCGTCGTCGCGTAGACGGCCGCGGCCGCGATCAGCGCGAGCGCGAGGAGCGCGAGTCTAGGCCGTCGACGCATATGCATCGAGGCTCAGGTAGTCCGGAGCGGCCGGCGTGTAGCGCGCCGCCGACGCGATCATCGCCGCGTTGTCGGTGCAGAGCGGGAGCGGCGCGGCGACGGCATCGGGAAGCGAGGCCCGCAGCTCGCTGTTCGCGGCCACGCCGCCGACGATCGCGACCGTGCCCGAGCCGGCGGCCTCGAGCCGCTCGACGAGCGCGCGCACGATCGCGCGCTGGTAGGACGCGGCGAGATCGGCGCGCCGCTCGACGAGCTGCGCCGGGTCGAGCCCGCGCACCGCGTAGAGGAGGGCCGTCTTGAGACCCGAGAACGAGAAGTCGAGCCCGGGCACGCGCGCGACCGGGAAGGCGTACGCGGCCGGGTCGCCTGCGCGCGCGAGGGCGTCGAGCGCGGCGCCGCCGGGATAGGGCAGCCCGAGCAGTCGCGCGCCCTTGTCGAAGGCCTCGCCCGCCGCGTCGTCGAGCGTCGTCCCGAGCACGCGCATCCCCGCACGGTCGCGGTCGCGCACGTCGAGGAGCAGCGTGTGGCCGCCGCTCGCCAGCAGGCAGATGAACGGCGGCTCGAGCAGCGTCGGCTGCAGGAAGAGCGAGGCGACGTGGCCGTGCAGGTGGTCGACGGGCACGAGCGGCACCCGTCGGGCCCAGGCGAGCGCCTTCGCCGCCGAGACGCCGACGAGCAGCGCCCCGATCAGGCCCGGGCCCGCCGTGACCGCGACGGTGTCGACGTCGTCGAGGCCCGCTCCGGCCCGGTCGAGCGCGTCCCGGATCACCGGCGTGACGAGCTCGAGATGCCGGCGCGACGCGACCTCGGGAACGACGCCGCCGTAGCGCGCATGCAGATCGGCCTGCGAGGAGACGACGCTCGACCTGATCTCGCCCTCCCGGGTGACGAGCGCCGCGGCGGTTTCGTCGCACGACGTCTCGATCCCGAGGATCACCGGAGACGCCGGAGCTCGGCGACGATCGGCCCGGCGGAGAAACGGCCCGACGTCGCGCCGGCGGCGATCCTGATCGGCAGCTGGATCGTCCGCAGCGTCGGGTCGAGGATCTCCGCGGTTTCGTGGACCGTGTTGTCGCAGACCGGAACCGTGCTGCTCGCATGAATCGTGACGACGCTGTGGACCTCGAGCGTGAATCCCGACGACGTGGTCTCTCCCGAGATCCGGTACGGGAACGTTCCGCCTTCGAGCTGGATCGGGCCGGAGGGATCGGCACACGCTCCGGTCGACGCGTGAACCGTTCCGACCGGCTTCGACGGCGAGGCGAGCGTGACCTTGTGGTTGGCGGGGTCGACCTCGAGCGTGCTCTTCGGCCACACGACGAGCACCTTGAAGCCGGCCTGGCTCTCGGTGAACGTCATCGTGAGGCTCCACACCTCGGTCTTGCCGCCGCCCGAGTGCGCAAGGAGCAGTGCCGCGAGGCCGGCGGCGACGAGACCCATCAGCCCGCCGCGTCGCGCCACATGATCAGCGCGTCCTCGCGATTGTCGGTGTAGTAGCCGCGACGGATGCCGTGACGCTCGAAGCCGAGCCTCTCGTAGAGATTGATCGCATCCTTGTTCGACACGCGCACCTCGAGCGTGTAGCCGCGGCCGTCGTCCTCGGCGGTCAGCTCGAACAGCCGCTCGAGGAGGCGAGTGGCGATCCCCCGCCGCTGGAAGTCCGGGTCGACGGCGACGTTCATCACGTGCCACGCGTCGACGTAACGCGAGTTGACGACGTAGCCGATCAGCTGGTCGCCCTCGAAGGCGCCGAGGCAGATCGAGGTGTGCTTCGCGAGCTCGGAGGCGAACATCGAGCGGGACCACGGCGTCTTGTAGGCGCGCTGCTCGATCGCCTCGATCTCGGGCAGGTCGGCCGCGGAAAGGCGGCGGATCTCGATCGCAACGGCGGTCATGTGCGCTCCGCGGTCGGCTTCGCGTCGGGGAGGCGGAGATAGAGCGGGTCGACGGCTTCGACCGGGCCGAACGAGCCCGCGTGCTCGGCGAGCGCGAACGGATCGGGCCGGTGGAGCGCGTCGTCGTGCGGAACGGTTGCGCCCGCCGCCTCGAAGAGCTCGCGATAGCGAACGGCGCCGTCGCCGACGAGAACCTTGCCCGCCACATCGAGCTCCTCCGGGCGGCAGACGACGCCGCCCTCGCTGAAGACCTCGCCGCGTCTCGCGTCGATGACCGGCACGCCGCCCGTGAAGGCGGCGAGCGTCGAGGAACCGGCGACCGGCACGTCGAGCGCGAGCGCGAGCCCGCGCGCGGTCGCGAGCGCGATCCGGATCGAGGTGAAGCTGCCCGGCCCGGTGCCGACGACGATCCCCTCGATCGAGCGCGGATCGTCGACGACGTCGTCGATCAGCTGCGTCAGCGCCGACGCGTGCGCGGTCCAGCCGGCGCCGCCGTCGCCGATCAGGGCGCACACCGCGCCCGCCGAGGTGGCGCAGTCAAAGGACAAGATCGTCTGTGGCGTCGATCGTGACACGGCGGTGTGATTCGTCGACGTGGGCCAGGGTCACGGCCGCCCGCACCGGGGGAAGCCAGGCGCCCGCATGTTCCGGCCACTCGACGAAGGCAATCGTGCCATCGAAGTATGGCTCCAGGTCGCCCCATTCCTCCGCACCGAGGCCGCGGACGCGGTAGAGGTCGAGGTGGGCGACCGGAATCGGCGCGGAATAGCGGTGGCCGATCGTGAAGGTCGGGCTCGAGACCGGCTGCTCGACCCCGAGCGCCCGGCAGGCGCCGCGGACGAACGTCGTCTTCCCGGCGCCGAGCTCGCCGGCGACGGTGACGACGTCGCCGCTTGCGAGCGCGGCGGCGAGGCGGGCGCCGAGCGCCTCCGTCTCCCGGGCGGATGCCGTCTCGGCCACCACCGCCCCACCATACGTCGGCTGCCGCCGGCCACGTCCCGTTTTGCCGACGCGAAAAGCGCTCAACGGCGCGGCGCGGCGCCTACCTGTGGAAACTCCGTCACACTTTTGTTACAGCGGCTGCCGCCAGACATGTCCCGAGCGGCCGCGTCAGAAAAGACCGAGCTGGACCGCGGACCGCTCGGGTTCCGGCGCCGGGGGCGGCACGAGCACGGCGACCGGCGCGGGCACGGCGATCGTGCGCCCCAAGAGGTCGGGCAGGCGGCGGAAGTCGGCCTCGAGCACCTCGAGCATCCGCGGCGTGTACAGCGCCGCCGCCGGATGGAAGAGCGGGTAGAGCAGGACGCGGTTGCCGCCGAGCACGACCTCCTGCTCGACTCCGTGCACGCGTGTGATCCCGAGCGGCTTGCCCGACAGGAGCTTCGTCGCGAAGTTCCCGAGCGTCGCGATCACCTTCGGCTGGATCAGCTCGATCTGCTTCCAGAGGTGCGGCTCGCAGGCCTCGATCTCCTCCGGCTGCGGATCGCGGTTGCCGGGCGGGCGGCATTTCAGCACGTTCGCCACGAACACGTCGTCGCGCTCGAGCCCGATCCCGGCGAGGAGCTTGTTCAGGAGCTGCCCGGCGGCGCCCACGAACGGCACGCCCTGCTTGTCCTCGTGGAAGCCGGGCGCCTCGCCGACGAACATCAGGTCGGCGGCCGGCGAGCCGGAGCCGAAGACGACCTGCGTCCGCCCCTTCGCGAGCGCGCACCTGGTGCAGCCGGCGACCTCGTCGCGGTAGGCGGCGAGCGTCAGCGACGCGTGGTCAGTGACCGCCGCAGCCGCAGCTTCCACCGCAGCAGCCTCCTCCCCCGCCGAAGCTCGGCTGGGTGCTGGTGCCGTGGGCCGCGAAGACCGAGAACTGCTTCTGCACCTTCGTCGCGCCGCACTCGGGACAGGGAGGCTCCTCGCCGTTCCGGACGAGCTCCTCGAAGTGCGACTCGCAGCTCATGCAGACGTACTCGTAGATCGGCATATCGGCAGCAGGTTACCCAACGGCGCGATCTTCGTCGCGGCGTCGGACGGCACCGCTAGCATGGCTGGTGCCCGGCATCCGCAAGGAGCTGGAGCCGCGATGAAGACGCTGCAAACGACCGCCGAGCTGCGTGCCGCGCTCGCGCCCCTGCGCGACGGGCGGCGCATCGGCCTCGTGCCGACGATGGGCGCCCTGCACGCGGGCCACCTGGCGCTCGTCGCGGCGGCGCGCGCCGAGTGCGACCTCGTCGTCGCGAGCCTCTTCGTCAACCCGGCGCAGTTCGGCGAGGCGGCCGACCTCGAGGCCTACCCGCGCGACCTCGCCCGCGACCAGGCGGTCGCGGCCGCGGCCGGCGTCGACGTCCTGTTTGCGCCGGCGGCCGGCGAGCTCTATCCGCCCGGGTTCGCGACGTGGGTCGTCCCGGAGGGCGCGGCCGAGGGCCTCGAAGGCGAGCACCGCCCCGGCCACTTCCGCGGCGTCGCCACCGTCTGCGTGAAGCTCCTCGAGCTCGTCCGCCCTCACGTCGCCTACTTCGGCCGCAAGGACGCGCAGCAGCTCGCGGTGGTCAAGCAGGTCGTGCGCGACCTGAACATCGACGTCGAGATTCGCGCCGTCGAGACGGTGCGCGACGACGACGGCCTCGCGCTCTCGTCGCGCAACGCGCTCCTGTCCCCCGACGAGCGCCGCCGCGCACTGGCGATCCCGCGCGCGCTCGCGACCCGCGATCCCGACCGCGCCCGCGCCATGCTCGCGGAGGCGGGCATCGAACCCGACTACGTCGCCGTCGCCGACCTCGACGGCGAGACGCTCGCGATCGCCGCACGCGTCGGCGCGACCCGCCTGATCGACAGCGTGAAGCTGTGAGCGTCCATCCTCGCCGTCCGGCACCCGCGACACCCGGTCCCGGGAAGCTGCCGCTGCCCGAGCTCGCCGAGATGAAGCGGCGCGGCGACAAGATCGTGATGGTCACCGCCTACGACGCGCCCGCCGCGCTGCTCGCCGACGAGGCGGGCGTGGAGCTGATCCTCGTCGGCGACACGGCGGCGATGGTGATGCTCGGCCACGAGTCGACGGTCACGGTGACGCTCGACGAGATGATCTTCCTGACGCGCGCGGTGACGCGGGCGGCGCGGCGGCCGCTCGTGATCGGCGACCTCCCGTTCGGCTCGTACGAGGTCTCCGACGAGCAGGCCGTCGCGAGCGCGATCCGCGTCGTCAAGGAGGGCGGCGCCGACGTCGTCAAGCTCGAGGGCGCCGGCCGGATGGTCTCGCGCGTGCGCGCGATCGCGGAGTCGGGGATCGGCGTCATGGCCCACGTCGGTCTGACGCCGCAGTCGGCGACGAAGCTCGGCGGCTTCCGCGCGCAGGGACGCACCGCCGACGCCGCGCTGAAGCTGTACGACGACGCGCACGCGCTCCAGGACGGGGGCGCGTTCGCGATCGTCTTCGAAGCCGTGCCGGCGCCGGTCGCGACGCGCATCACGCAGTCGCTCGCGATCCCGACGATCGGCATCGGCGCCGGCGCGGGCTGCGACGGCCAGGTGCTCGTCTGGCACGACCTGCTCGGCATGTACGCGGGGCCGACGCCGCGCTTCGTCAAGCGCTACGGCGAGATCGCGGAGGAGATCGGCGCGGCGCTCGGCGAGTACGCCGCCGACGTCCGCAGCGGTGCGTTTCCGGAGGAGCGGCACACCTACTCGATCCCCGACGACGAGCTCGCCGCGTTCGAGACACTGCTGTCAGAGCGCGAGTAAGAGCGCAGCGACCGCGAGCGGCGGCACGATCGCGACCACGGCGCGCCCCCACGTCCAGCCGTGCACGGCGCGCACGCCGATAGCGAGCAGGCCCGCGGACCACGCGACGAAGACGAGGAACACCCAGCTGAACGCGCTGCGGCCGACCGGCGAGACGATGAGCGAGAGCGCGAGCGGGACACACGCGTACGCGAGCACGTGCCGTGCGCGGCGGTAGGAGCCCTGCGAACCGAGGGCATGCGCGGTGCCGTAGAGGATCGCGCCGAAGATCCAGTACGCAGCGCCGCCGGTGATCCCGCCCGCGACGAAGAGCCACACCGGCAGCATCAGGCCGTGGTAGCCGCGCGAAGCGTTCGAAGCGAGTGCGAGCGCGACTCCCGCCAGCAGGAGGATCAGGAGCACCGGCTCGGCGCGATCGGCCGCAGCCTCGTTCGTGTCGTCACGCAGTGCGACGAAAACCGGCCGCGGCGCCTGTAGCACCAGCAACGTCCGGAGCCACCACTCGCCCACCCGGCGAGCTTACGTAGACGAACGGGTGGCGGAACGCATCGAGGGCGCGTTCGCCCGGCACCTCGAGCTCGAAGCCGGCGCCGGTCCTGTCGTCGATCACCTCGAGCACGACCTCGCCGGTCTCCCGGCTCCAGAGGAGCCGAACCGCGATGCCGTCGTTGCTCCGCTCTGCAAGCTCGACCAGGTTGGTATCCATGGCCGCACTCTCGGCCCCGCCGGAAAGAATCAGGCCAAGGTCCGGTAAGGAACCGGTAATTCCCGCCGGCCGGCGGTCAGTGCGTCACGATCTTGCCGTCGTGGCAGAGGTAGTCCGTCTGCCCGAGCAGCGGGTCTTCCTGCTGGCTCACGGCCGGCAGGCCGTCGGGGCAGAGCTTGTCGTTCCGCTGGATGTACCCGGCGAAGATCCCGGCACAGAAGACGACGAGGATCACCAGGGCGATGCCGATGTAGGCCCTCTTCTTCTGGGACCGGGTCACGCCGCCACGACCGCCCGGCGCCCGAGGAGGCTCCGCAGGAACTGACCGGTGTACGACTCGGCGACGGCTGCGACGTCCTCGGGCGTCCCGGTCGCGATCACCTCGCCGCCCGCCTCGCCGCCTTCCGGCCCGAGGTCGACGAGCCAGTCCGCCTGCTTGATCACGTCGAGATTGTGCTCGATCACGAGCACCGTGTTCCCCGAGTCGACCAGTCGCTGGAGCACGTCGAGCAGACGCTCGATGTCGGCGAAATGGAGCCCGGTCGTCGGCTCGTCGAGGATGTAGAGCGTGCGTCCGGTCGCGACCTTGCCGAGCTCGGCCGCGAGCTTCACGCGCTGCGCCTCGCCGCCCGAGAGCGTCGTCGCCGGCTGCCCGAGGCGCATGTAGTCGAGACCGACGTCGTGCAGCGTCTGGAGGCGCCGGCGGATCTTCGGGATCTTGGCGAAGAACTTGAGCGCCTCCTCGACCGACATCTCGAGCACGTCGGCGATCGTCTTCCCCTTGAAGCGCACCTCGAGCGTCTCGCGGTTGTAGCGCCGCCCCTTGCACGTCTCGCACGGGACGTAGACGTCGGGTAGGAAGTGCATCTCGATCTTGATCTGGCCGTCGCCCTTGCAGGTCTCGCAGCGGCCGCCCTTGACGTTGAATGAGAAGCGGCCCGGCTTGTAGCCGCGCACCTTCGCATCGGGCGTGAGCGAGTACAGCTCGCGGATGTGGGTGAAGAGGTCGGTGTAGGTGGCCGGGTTCGAGCGCGGCGTGCGGCCGATCGGCCGCTGGTCGATCTCGATCACCTTGTCGAACGCCTCGATCCCCTCGACCGACTCGTGCTCGCCGGGCTTGACCCGCAGCTTCTGCAACCGGTTCGCGAGCGACTTGTAGACGATCTCGTTCACGAGCGTCGACTTCCCGGACCCGGAGACGCCGGTGACGGCGACGAACTTGCCGATCGGAAACTCGACGTCGATGTCCTTCAGGTTGTGCTGCGTCGCGCCGCGCACGGTGAAGACGCCGTTGTCGACGGTCCGCCGCGGCGGTACCGCGATCTCGCGCGCGCCGGAGAGGAACTGGCCGGTGACCGACTTCTTGTGCCGCTGCACCTGCGCCACGTCGCCCTCGGCGACGACGTGGCCACCGTGCTCGCCCGCGCCGGGACCCATGTCGACGAGCCAGTCGGCGCTGCGCATCATCTGCTCGTCGTGCTCGACGACGAGCACGGTGTTGCCGAGGTCGCGAAGCCGTTCCAGCGTGCCGATCAGCTTGTCGTTGTCGCGCTGGTGCAGGCCGATCGACGGCTCGTCGAGGATGTAGAGCACGCCGACGAGCTGGCTGCCGATCTGCGTCGCGAGGCGAAGACGCTGCGCTTCGCCGCCCGAGAGCGTCGCCGACGCGCGGTCGAGCTGAAGGTAGCCGACGCCGACGTTGTCGAGGAACGTCAGCCGCTCGCGGATCTCCTTGACGATCCGCGCGCCGATCAAGGCCTCGGTCGAAGTCAACTCGAGCGAGTCGAGGAACGCGAGCGCGGCTGTCACCGACATCTGCGTGAAGTCGTGGATGTTGCGTTCGCCGACCGTGACCGCGAGCACCTCGGGCTTGAGCCGCGCACCCTTGCACTCCGGGCACGGACGGAACGACATGTACTCCTCGATGCGCTCGCGCTGCGTCGAGCTGTCGGTCTCGCGGTAGCGGCGCTCGAGCGAGGCGACGATCCCGTCGAACGAGATCATGTACGAGCGCTTGCGGTTCATTCGGTTCCGGTAGCTGACGTAGACGCGCTCGCCGTCGGTGCCGTAGAGGAAGTAGTCCTGCTCCTTCTGCGTCAGCTCCTGCCACGGTTTGTCGACGTCGATCTCGTAACGGTCGGCGATCGCGTTGAACACCGACTCGTAGAAGTTCGAGTTGCCGACGGCCCACGGCACGAGCGCGCCCTCGGAGATCGAGAGCGACGGGTCTGGCACGAGCAGGTCGGGGTCGATCTCCTGCTGCGCGCCGAGCCCCGTGCAGCGCGGGCACGCGCCGTGCGGCGAGTTGAACGAGAAGACGCGCGGCTGGAGCTCGGGCAGCGAGACGCCGTGCTCGGGGCAGGCGAAGCGCTCCGAGTACGTGAAGCTCTCGCCTTCGAGGACGTCGACCGCGACGAGCCCTTCCGCGAGTGCGACCGCGGTCTCGACCGACTGCGTCAGGCGCGTCCGCATGTCCTCCTTCATCACGAGCCGGTCGACGACGACCTCGATCGTGTGCTTGAGCTTCTTGTCGAGTGCCGGCGGCTCCTCGAGCATGTGCTGCTCGCCGTCGACCTTGACGCGGGTGAAGCCTTCCGCGCGCAGCTGCTCGAAGAGATCCTTGTACTCGCCCTTGCGGTCGCGCACGACCGGCGCGTTGACCGTGAACTTCGTACCTTCGGGCAGCGTGAGGATCTGCTCGACGATCGAGTCGATCGACTGGCCGGCGATCGGCCGCCCGCAGACCGGGCAGTGCGGGCGCCCGACGCGCGCGTAGAGCAGGCGCAGGTAGTCGTAGATCTCGGTCACGGTGCCGACCGTCGAGCGCGGGTTGCGCGAGGTCGTCCGCTGGTCGATCGAGATCGCCGGCGAGAGCCCGTCGATCGAGTCGACGTCGGGCTTCTCCATCATCTGGAGGAACTGGCGGGCGTAGGCCGAGAGGGACTCGACATAACGCCGCTGGCCCTCGGCGTAGATCGTGTCGAAGGCAAGGCTCGACTTCCCGGAGCCGGAGAGCCCCGTGATGCAGATCAGCGCATTCCGGGGGAGCCGGACGGTGATGTCCTTGAGGTTGTGCTCCCGGGCGCCGTGAACGACCAGTTCGTCCGCTGGCATGAGCGGCCATTGTATCCGGGCGAACGTACGTTCCAGCACCCAACAAGGCGAACGCTCGCAACGTCTGTAACACTCGAATCCCCCTACGCCATCCAGCGAGTGACCAGGAGGTGACGGAGTTGACGGTTCCATTTCAGTTTCAGTGCTTCTATGGGAGGCGGTCATGACTGGTGGCAAGTGGGCGGCCGCGGCTGCGGTCACGGCGGGCGTGGTCCTCGGGACCATGGCGGTCGCCGCGAGCGGCCACAGCGCGTCGCATCAGGTGCTCGCGCGCAACAGCGCTTCGGGCCTCGGCACCGTCATCTACGGGACCCTGCCGCCGACGGGGGTCCCGAAGAAAGGCGGGACGATCACGCAGGGCCAGCTGACCGGCCAGACGCCGACGTACATCTTCCCGATCGCCCCGGGCGCGAACACGTCGACCGGCACGATCTCGCTCCTGACCTCGCTGTACATGCCGTTGTACGCGGGGCCGACCGGGGCAATCCCGAAGATCGACGAGAACCTCAGCGCGGCCAAGACGCCGATCTTCAGCGACGGCGACAGGACCGTGACAATCCCGATCAAGCCCGGACTCAAATGGTCCAACGGCGTCCCGATCGACGCCAACGACGTCGTCTTCTGGTTCGATCTCTTGAAGGCGGCGATCAAGGAAAGCCCCGCCAACTGGGGTCAGTTCTCTCCGGGACTGATGCCGCAGAACGTGAAGAGCATCTCGACGAAGGGCAAGTACGACGTCGTCATGCACCTGACGGGGCCGTACAACCCCGAGTTCTTCCTCAACAACAACCTGCAGGACACCGACAACGTCTACCCGCTGCCGAGCACGGCCTGGAACATCGACGCCGCGGGCGGCCCGCACCTGACCAACTGGAAGAATCCGGCGGTCGCCAAGAAGATCTACGACTTCCTGAGCAAGGCGGGCGGCTCGGTCGCGACGTTCGGGAGCAACCCGCTGTGGCAGGTGGTATCCGGGCCGTTCAAGCTGACCTCGTTCAGCGCGACGAACAGCTCCTACACGCTCGTCCCGAACCCGAACTACGGCGGCTCGCCGAAGCCGATCATGTCCGAGGTCTCGGTGGAGACCTACACCGGCTACACGTCGGAGCTCAATGCGGTCCGCTCCGGCGCCGTCGACGTCGCCGTCGGGATCGACCCCTCGCAGCTGGCTGAGGCGGCGTCGCTGAAGTCGCAGGGGATCGACATCTTCGGCGGCCCCGGCTTCGGTTGGTTCGGCGCGATCATCAACTACAAGGACAAGACGGACGACTTCAACAACGTGATCGCGCAGGTCTACGTCCGGCAGGCGATCTCCTACCTGATCGACCAGCCGGCGATCATCAAGGGCGTCTACAAGGGGGCCGCGGTACCGGCGTACACCGAGGTGCCGACCGCGCCGTTCTCGCCGTACGCCCCGGACACCGCGGGCAGCCCCGCCTTCCCGTACAACCCGGGCAAGGCGGTCGCGATCCTCAAGGCCCACGGCTGGAACGTCGTGCCCGGCGGGAAGACGACATGCGCCAAGCCGGGAACCGCGGCGAACGAGTGCGGCGCCGGCATCCCGGCGGGAACGCCGATCGCGTTCGTCTGGGCAAACCAGCCCGAATCGGTCGCGACGACCGGGGCGCTGGAGTCCGAGGTCGTCTCCTCCGAGGCCAAGTCGGCTGCCGGGATCGACATCACACTCCAGACCAAGACGTTCAACTTCCTCGTCTCCAACTACAACGACCAGAACCCGGCGGCGGCGAAGTACACGAACGACTGGGGGGTCAACAACTTCGGCGGCCTGTTCACCGACTACTACCCGACGGGCGAAGGCGTCTGGAACGTCGGCGGCGGTTTCAACGTCGGCGACTTCGACGACGCGACAGCCAACAAGCTGATGAACGACTCGGTGCACAGCGGCAGCTCGAGCGCGGTCAAGCTCGAGGCCAGCTACATGCAGACACACCTGCCGGTCTGGTTCATGCCCGACGGCGACTACCTGCTCGCGGTCAACACCAACAAGGTCGCGGGCCCGCCCGACGGCTGGACGGCGATGACCCTGCAGCAGTGGTTCCCGCAGTACTGGTACACGAAGTAGGCGGGAGCTGGGCAACGCAGATCGAAGCGATGGAATGCAGCCGCCGCCGAGGCCCCGAGGAGGCCCCGGCGGCGGCCGGGTCTTACATGCCGGTGAGCAGTAACACCCGCGGCGAGCCGCGAGGATGATCGGCTACATCATCCGGCGGCTCGCGACCGCGGTGATCGTGGTGCTCGGAGTCGCGGCGATCATCTTCGCGTTGCTCCACTGGCTGGCGCCGTCGCCGGCCTACGACGTGCTCGGGCCGAAGGCGCAGCCGGCTGCGGTCGCCTCATGGAGCAGGTTGCACGGCTACGACCGCCCGGAGATCGAGCAGTTCTTCACCTATCTGACCAACCTCGTGCACCTGAACTTCGGCTACTCCTACAAGCTGTCCCAGAGCGTCAGCGCGCTGTTCAAGGAGAACGCCGGCCGCAGCGCCTACCTGACCGGCGCTGCGCTCGTGCTGTCGCTGATCATCGCGATCCCGCTCGGAATCATGCAGGCGGTCCGGCGCAACACAGTCGAGGACTACACGTTCACGACGCTGAACTTCGTGCTCTATTCGATGCCGTCGTTCTTTCTCGGCTTGATCCTGATTCAGTTCCTTGCGCTCGACTGGGGGATCTTTCCGCCGGGTGTGTCGTCCTCGATCACGACGACGTGGCAGGCGTTCACACACCCCGCGCAACTGACGCTGCCGATCGTCACGCTTGCCGCGATCAACGTCGCCTCGTTCAGCCGCTACATGCGCTCGTCGGCGCTCGACAACCTCGCTCAGGACTACATCCGCCTGGCGCGGGCCAAGGGCCTGTCGGAGCGGGCAGTGCTCGCGCGTCACCTGTTCCGCAACGCCTCCCTGCCGATGATCACGCTCGTCGGCTTGTCGATCCCGACACTCCTGGTCGGGAACCTGCTCACCGAGTACCTGTTCAACTACCCGGGCCTCGGGCTGCTGTTCTACACGGCGCTCGGCAACCTCGACTACAACGTCCTGCTCGCCTACGTGATCCTCGGGGCCATCCTGACCGTGCTCGGAAACCTGATCGCCGACATCGCGATCGCCGCCGCGGATCCGAGGGTGCGCCTTGACTGAGCCTGCGGCACCGCTGATCGAGGGGCTCGGCGGCGTCGCCGGCCTGTCGGCGACGGTTCCCGAGGGCGGCGAGGTCCAGGTGATCGCGAGTGGTTGGAAGCTCGCGCTGCGCGAGTTCTTCGACAACAAGCTCGCGGTTCTCGGGCTCGCGGTGATCGTCCTCTTCGTCCTGTTCTGCTTCATCGGGCCGCTGATCCACCCGAGCAACCAGTCGCTGGTCAACCCGCTCAACACCGATCTGGCGCCCGGCCACGGCCACGCGCTCGGGACCGACGAGAACGGGTTCGACGAGTTCGGCCGGATCATGCTGGGCGGACAGACGGCACTCGAGATCGGGTTCTTCGCGGCCACGATCGCGACGGTGATCGGCACCCTGTGGGGAGCGATCTCGGGGCTCGCCGGCGGCATCGTCGACGGGATCATGATGCGGATGGTCGACATCCTGCTGTCGATCCCGCTGCTCTTCATCGTGCTCGTGCTCGCAACCAAGTACAGCGGGACCGTGGTCAAGCTGAGCTTGCTGATCGGTCTCTGGGCGTGGCCGATTCCGTCTCGCCTCGTCCGTGGCGAGGTGCTGACGCTGCGCGAGCGCGACTTCGTCTCGGCCGCACGCGTGATGGGCGCGACCCGCGCGCGCATCATCCTGCGCCATCTGATCCCGAACGCGCTGTCGGTCGTGATCGTCAACGTCACCTTCCAGATCGCCGACTCGATCCTGATCCTCGCCTACATCGGCTTCCTGGGCTTCGGCCTCCAGTTCCCTGCGACGTCCTGGGGCGACATGCTCGGCGGCGCCCAGAACTACGTCACCGAGGGCTACTGGTGGCTCGTCTATCCGGTCGGCGGCTGTCTCGTCGCGCTCGTGCTCGCGACCAACCTGGTCGGCGACGCGCTCCGCGACGCCTTCGACGTGCGGTTGAGACGCCGCTAGACGATGCCTGCCCTCGAGGTCGAACACCTCTCGACGCACATCGAGCTGTCGCGGGCCACCGTGCAGGCGGTCGGCAACGTCAGCATCAGCCTCGACACCCACGAGATGGTCGGACTGGTCGGCGAGTCGGGCTGCGGCAAGTCGATGCTCGGCCTGTCCATCCTCGGACTGCTGCCAAACGGCGGTCACATCGTCGAAGGCTCGATCAAGCTCGACGACCGCGAGCTCGTCGGGCTGCCCACCGCCGAGCTGCGCCGCGTGCGCGGCAACGAGGTGGCGATGATCTTCCAGGACTCGCAGTCCTCGCTGAATCCGACGAAGACGATCGGCGAGCAGGTCGCCGAGCCTGTGCGCCTGCACCGCGGCGCCTCGAAGCGGGAGGCGCTCGACCGGGCGCTCGAGGTGCTCGAGCTGGTCGGGCTGCCGCAGCCGCGCGAGCGGCTCGGCGACTACCCACACCAGCTCTCAGGTGGGCTTCGCCAACGGGTGATGATCGCGATCGCGCTGTCCTGCGAACCGAAGGTGCTGCTCGCCGACGAGCCGACGACCGCGCTCGATGTGACGATCCAGGCGCAGATCCTCCGGGTGCTCGACGACCTCCGCGACCGGCACGGGATGGCGACGCTGCTCGTCACCCACGACATGGGGGTCGTCGCCGGGCGCACCTCGCGGGTCAACGTCATGTACGCCGGGCGGATCGTCGAGTCGGCCGAGACCCACCGGCTCTTCACGGGCATGCGCCACCCGTACACGCAGGCGCTGCTCGGCTCGATCCCGCGGCTCGAGCAGGACGCGACCAAGCCGCTCGTTTCGATCCCGGGACTCCCGCCCGACCTCACGAACCCGCCTCAGGCGTGCCGATTCGCGCCGCGCTGCCCGCGGGCCACCGAGCAGTGTCGGGCCGAGGAGCCGCCGCTGAAAGGCGAACACGCGAGTCACGTCTTCGCCTGCTGGCACCCGGTCGACGGACCGATCGAGCTCACCTCGCAGATACGTGTCGTCGCCGAGCGTGCCGCCCGCCTCGACGTCAAGGCACTGAAGCCGGTGCTGCAGATCGAGAACGCGGTACGCGAGTACCCGGTCACCGCCGGCTTGCTGAAGCGCAAGGTCGCCTCTGTCAAGGCAGTCTCGGACGTGACGCTGACCGTCGGCGAGGGCGAGGCCCTCGGGCTGGTCGGCGAGTCGGGGTGCGGCAAGACGACGCTCGGCAAGCTCGTGGTCGGGATCGAGAAGCCCGACGGCGGCCGGGTCGTGCTCGCCGGTGAGGAGGTATTCCGCAACCGCGGACGGGCGCTGCGGTTCGCCCGCCGCGACCTGCAGATGATGTTCCAGGATCCGTACGCGTCACTCGACCCCCGGATGCGGGTTCACGCCAGCCTGCGCGAGCCGCTGATCGTTCAGAGGATCGGCTCCGCGCGTGAGCAGGAGAAGAAGATCCGGACGATGCTCGACGAGGTCGGACTGCCTCACAACGCGCTCGAGCGCTACCCGCACGAGTTCTCCGGCGGCCAGCGGCAGCGGATCGCCCTCGCGCGGGCGCTGATGCTCGAGCCGAAGGTGCTCGTCGCCGACGAGCCGGTCTCGGCGCTCGACGTCTCGATCCGCTCGCAGGTGCTGAACCTGATGAAGCGGCTGCAGGCCGAGCACAACATGGCCTCGATCGTGATCTCCCACGACCTCGCGGTCGTCAAGTATCTGTCCGACCGGATCGGGGTGATGTACCTCGGCAAGATCGTCGAGCTCGGGACCGGCGACGACATCTACTACCGCCCCGCCCACCCCTACACCGAAGCGCTGATCAAGACGATCCCGCTGCCTGACCCGGAGGCCGAGCGCGACAACGAGGACGTCGCGATCCGCGGCGAGCCGCCGAGCCCGATCGAACCTCCGTCCGGCTGCCGCTTCCGCACCCGCTGCCCGCGGGCGCAGGCCACGTGCGCGGAGGTCGAGCCGGCGTTGCGCAGCTTCGGTCCCGGCCATCAGGCGGCCTGCCACTACCCACTGCGCCCGGCGTCGAACGGGGACGTGGCGCGCCCGCCGCGCTGAGCGGCCTCCCCTGACCGCCGTTGCGATCGGCCTCGCCTGCTACCCGCTCGCGCGTCAGGCCTTGCGCCAGCGGCCGAAGACGAGACCGCCCAACGTGAACCCGAGGCCGAAGGTGCCGACGGCGAAGCCGCCGATCGCGATCCCCTTGCGCCAGGCCGAGAGCCGCTGCCAGCGGCCGAGCGCCTCTTCCTCTTCCGGCGTCAGCGGCTCGCCGCGGCGGCGCTTGCGCAGGGCGCCGCCGGCGCGGACGCCGAGGTAGAGGTCGTCGAAGACTTCGCTGCCGTACTCGTTCGCCACCGAGCTCACTGTAGCCTCCTTCGGCCTTGTCAACACGCGTCCTTCACGTTTCCGACCTCCACTTCGGGGCGCGGAAGACGCCGGACCGGCCCGACGTGGAGCGGGCGATCGGCGAGCTCGTCGAGCGCGTCGACCCGGCCCTCGTGATCGCAACCGGCGACCTCACCCACCGGGGGCGGACCTCGGAGCACCAGGCGGCTGCACGATTCCTACGCAGCCTCGGGCCCCCCTTGCTCGTCGTCCCAGGCAACCACGACATCCCGCTGCTGCCACCGGCGCGCTTCCTGAGGACCTGGCACGCGTTCGACACCGAGTGGCAGACGACCGAGCCGGTACACGCGGGCGCCGGGCTGTACGTCGTCGGCCTCAACTCGGTGCGGCCGTGGCGGCACCAGTCGGGCGCCGTCCGCGACCGCCAGCTCGCCGAGGCGGCCCACCGGCTCGAGCAGGCGGAGCCCGGGGCGCTGCGCGTCGTCTGCCTCCACCACCAGCTCATCGGCGCCCCGTGGCGGACGCGCAAGAAGCCGGTCGCGCGGCGATCGCACGTGCTCGCCCGTCTCGTCGACTGCGGCGCCGAGCTCGTCGTCGGCGGCCACACCCACCAGGGAGCGGTTGCCGAGCGGCGCGAGTTCGAGGTGGTGAGCGGCGACGCCAAAGGGGCGGTGGTCGCGACCGCACCCGGATTCGGCCGGCCGCGGCCCCACCGGCGCGGCGAGGCGCGGGGCGTGCTCGTCTACAGCGCCGACGAGCGGCGGATCCGCGTCGAGACCTACATCTGGCGGGACGACGGCTGGGGGCTGACGGCGCTCCGCGTCTTCCCGCGCGGGCGCGAACCCCTGGACGCCGAGGTCCACGCCTGAGCTTTTCCCGGCCGCCGAGCCGGGACGGAGCGGGACGAGCTCTCCCACAGGGCAAATGGTCGCCCAGGCACCGGACGGAGCCGGCGGGCGGCCTCAGGCGGTCGCGAGAGCGGAGAGCTCGCGGCGGAGCTCCTTGATCTCGTCGCGGAGCTTGGCGGCGTACTCGAAGCGGAGCTCCTCGGCCGCGGTGAACATCTCCTCCTCGAGGGTGATCACGAGCTTCTCGAGCTCGTGCCGGTCCATCCCCTCGACCTTCTTGCCGCGGCGCGAGCGCTTCGGCACGTGCGGCGCCTCGAGCGAGAGGAACTCCGCGATGTCGGACACGCCCTTCGTGATCGTCTCGGGGGTGATCCCGTGCTCCTCGTTGTAGGCGAGCTGCTTCTCACGCCGGCGGCTCGTCTCGTCGAGCGCGAACTTGATCGCCTCGGTGTACTTGTCGGCGTACATCAGCACCTTGCCGTTGACGTTGCGCGCAGCGCGGCCGATCGTCTGGATCAGCGCGGTCTGGCCGCGTAGGAAGCCCTCCTTGTCGGCGTCGAGGATCGCGACGAGCGAGACCTCGGGCAGGTCGAGCCCCTCGCGCAGGAGGTTGACGCCGACGAGCACGTCGTACTCGCCGAGACGCAGGTCGCGGATGATCTGGATGCGCTCGAGCGTGTCGATCTCGGAGTGCAGGTAGCGCGCCTTCACACCCGCTTCGAGCAGGTAGTCGGTGAGGTCCTCGGACATCTTCTTCGTCAGCGTCGTCACGAGCACCCGCTCGCCGTGCTCCTCGCGGTGACGGATCTCGTTGAGGAGGTCGTCGATCTGGTTGAGCGTCGGGCGCAGCTCGACCTCGGGATCGACGATCCCGGTCGGCCGGATCAGCTGCTCGGCGACCTTCGTCGAGTGGCGCAGCTCCCACTGGCCGGGCGTCGCCGAGACGAACACCATCTGCGGCACCTTCGCGATGAACTCGTCGAAGCGGAGCGGCCGGTTGTCGAGCGCGGACGGCAGCCGGAAGCCGAAGTCGACGAGCGTCTGCTTGCGCGAGCGGTCGCCCTCGTACATGCCGCCGATCTGCGGGACGGTCTGGTGCGACTCGTCGACGAAGACGACGAAGTCGCCGGCGGGGAAGTAGTCGAGGAGCGTGTGCGGCGCCGAGCCGGCAGGGCGGCCGTCGAGGATCCGCGAGTAGTTCTCGATCCCGTTGCAGAAGCCGAGCTCGCGCATCATCTCGAGGTCGTACTCGGTGCGCTGCTTGATCCGGTGCGCCTCGAGCATCCGGCCTTCGGCCTCGAACTTCTTCACCTGGTCGGCGAGCTCGTGCTTGATCTCGACGACGGCGCGCTCGATCGTCGGCTTCGACGTGACGTACTGCGTCGCCGGGAAGACGGTGATCGTCTCGAGCCGCGAGAGCACCTCGCCGGTGATCGGATCGAAGTGCGTGATCGTCTCGACCTCGTCGCCGAAGAACGACACGCGATAGGCCGTCTCCGAATACGCGGGCTGGATCTCGAGCACGTCGCCCTTGACGCGGAAGCGGCCGCGGCCGAGCACCGCGTCGTTGCGGACGTACTGGATGTCGATCAGCTTGCGCAAAACGACGTCGCGGTCGCTCTCCTCGCCGGCCGTGAGACCGATCACCTTCTGCTCGTACTCCTCCGGCGAGCCGAGGCCGTAGATGCAGCTGACCGAGGCGACGATGATCGTGTCGCGCCGCGTGAGCAGGCTCGAGGTCGCCGCGTGGCGGAGGCGGTCGATGTCGTCGTTGCGCGAGCTGTCCTTCTCGATGTAGAGGTCGGCCTGCGGGACGTACGCCTCGGGCTGGTAGTAGTCGTAGTAGGAGACGAAGTACTCGACGGCGTTCTGCGGGAAGAACTCGCGGAACTCGTTGCAGAGCTGCGCGGCGAGCGTCTTGTTGTGCGCGATCACGAGCGCAGGCTTCTGCACCTTCTCGATGATCCAGGCCATCGTCGCCGTCTTGCCGGTGCCGGTGGCGCCGAGGAGCGTCTGGTAGCGCTCGCCCGCCTGGAGACCGGCGGAGAGCTGCTCGATCGCGCCCGGCTGGTCGCCGGTCGGGGAGTAGAGCGCAGAGGTGCGAAGCTCGGGCATCGGCCGGGACAGGGTAACCCCGCCCGGCGGAGCCAGATCAGTCGCCCCAGTCGAAGTCGCGCGACTTCGACCAGAGGCTCTCGTCGGACGCTTCTGCAGACTCCTCGGCGGGGGCTTCCGCATCGGCGTCGGCAGCAGCAGCGCCGCCGACGAAGGTGTCCTCGGCGGTCGGCCAGTCGAGCGAGGTCGGCTCGTCGACGATCGACTGCACGCCGTCCATCGTGTCTTCCTGGCGCGCCTGCTCCTCGGTCTTGAAGAGCGGGTGATTCTCGAACGGGTCCTCGTTCAGGTACCGGTTGAGCGGCATCTCGTGTTCGAGCGCGGCGTTCCGGCGCTTCAGCTCGAGGTGTTCCTGGATGACCTGCGCGAAAAGCGAAGGCGCTTCGACGGCCATGATCTGCCCCTCCTCGTCCGCCATTCCCGTCCGGCGGAGCAGTCTAGCGCCTCGCCGCGTCGGCGGCGGTGACGACGCGGTCGCGGCCCTCGCGTTTGGCCCAGTAGAGCGCATCGTCGGCGCTCTCGACGAGCGCCGTGACGGCACGGCTCTCCGAGTACGACGCGACGCCGAAGCTGGCCGTGAGCTGCACCCGCACACCGTCCGCGGACCGGATCTCCCGCGCCACGAGCGCCTCGCGGATGCGCTCGGCGAGCACGACGCCGCCCTCGGCGTCGGTTCCGGGCAGGACGAGCGCGAACTCCTCGCCGCCCCAGCGGCCCGCGCAGTCGATGTCGCGGACGAGGTCGCGCACGGTCTGCGCGAAGACGCGCAGCGCGCGGTCGCCGGTCGGGTGGCCGTAGCGGTCGTTGATCCGCTTGAAGCGGTCGAGGTCGGCGAGCACGAAGCAGACGTCGCCGCCGAAACGCTCGGCGCGCGCGACCTCTTCGAGCAGGCTCTCCTCGAGCGAGCGGCGGTTCGCGAGCCCGGTCAGCGGATCGATCAGCGCCTGCCACTCGACGATGCGATGCAGTTGCGCGTTCTCGAGCGCGACGACCGCCTGCGCCGCGAGCGACGAGGCGACTTCGACCTCCTCGTCGTCGAACGAGGCGCCGCTCAGCACGACCTTGCCGAACTGGTCGCCGGTCACGATCAGCGGCAGCTCGAGCCGCTCTGCACCCGACTCCGGATTCCCTGCCCGCGCGAGCTCGCTCTTGCGGCCGAGCACGAGTCCGCCGTCTGCCTGCGTCGCCTCGACCATCGTCTCGATGATCACGCGCAGAAGCAGGTCGACGTCGTGCGTCGCGGTGAGCGCCTTGCCGAACCGGAGCGTCACCTCTCGTGTGCGCCTGCGTTCGTGCTCGAGCTCGTCGATCCGCTGCTCGAGCTGCGACGCCATCCGGTTGAAGGCGCCGGCGACCTGGGCGAACTCGTCACGGCCGGCAGCCGGAACCCGCTCGCGGAAACGGCCGCGCGCGATCTCGTCGGCAGCGTTCGCGAGACGGCCCAGCCGACGGACGATCGAGAGGCCGAGCAGGTAGACGAGACCGGCGCAGACGAGCGCGGCCGCGAGCAGCCCGCCCGCGATCTGCCAGCGGGTGGAGGCGATCGCGGCGTCGATGTCGCGCTGCGGCACGAGCGCCGCGAACTGCACGTCTCCCTGCGCGGCGAGCTTCGAGCTGATCACGCCGCGGTACCGGGTTCCGCCGAGCACGACGTCCCCCGGCGCTTGATTGCCCAGGGCCAGCTGCTCGCTCGCGTGCGCTCCGGCGACGACGCGCCCGTCCTCGACGGCGAGCAGGAGGTCGCGCGGGTCGGTCGCGGCACGGAGACGAGTCAGGACGACGGCGAGCGGCAGCGGCATGGGGCGGCGCTCGACCGTGTCGAGCTGCTGGGCGTAGCCCGCCACGGCGGCCCGAACGTCGGCCCGGAGGCGGTTGTCGACCTTCTCCGTCTCGTGGCTCTTGGCGAGACTCTCGAAGCCGTAGTAGGCCCCGGCGACCGGGACCAGGGCAACGACGACGAAATACGTCAGCAGCTTGAACTTGAAGCTCGCCATGGTCAGGCGCCGCCGCAGAGCGTCCCGCAAACCTCCTTTCCCTCCTTGTCGGCAGCCGGATTCCCGGACATGAGCGGGAACTGCGCCGCCGAAGGCCGCTGTGAGCAACAATCTGCCTGATGCCCAGGCTCGGAAACAAGCTCGGAAGCAAGCTCGGCCGCCGCGCCGGCCCCCTGGGGACGGCGGTCACGGTCTGGAAGCTCTGGAAGCGGATCCCGCCGAAGCACCGCAAGCGGCTGCTGGCGCAGGTCCGCAAGCACGGGCCGCGGCTCGTCAAGCAGGCCTACGCGGCGCGGACGAAGAGCAAGCGCGTCTAGCGGGCGAACACGGCCCGCGCGATGCGGTCCTGCTCGAGCAGGTGCGCGGTCGGATAGCCCTCGGCGGTGCTCGCGCGCCACGGCCGGCCGACGAAGCGAACCGAGATGCCGGCGGCCGCTTCCTCGAGCCGGTGGCGGATCGTGCGCCAGGCCCCCATGTTCTGCGGCTCCTCCTGCGCCCACACGATCTCCTCGAGCGCGGGATAGGTCCCGATCAGCGTGCGCGTCCGCTCGACCGGGAACGGATAGAGCAGCTCGATGCGCGCGACGGCGACGTCTTCGGCGTCCTTCGCCGCCTCGTGGCCGACGACGTCGTAGTAGACCTTGCCCGAGCAGAAGACGAGGCGGCGCACCGCGGCCTTGTCGTCGACGCGCGCGTCGAGGACAGGCTGGAACGAACCCTCGGCGAGCTCGGCCAGCGTCGAGGCCGCGTCCTTCAGGCGTAGGAGACCCTTCGGCGTCATCTCGACGAGCGGGCGCGCGCTCGCGTCGAGCGCCTGCTTGCGGAGCAGGTGGAAGTACTGGGCCGCGGTCGTGCAGTTCGTGATCCGCAGGTTTTCCTGCGCGGCGAGCTGCAAGAAGCGCTCGAGCCGCGCGCTCGAGTGCTCCGGCCCGTTGCCCTCGTAGCCGTGCGGCAGGAGCAGCGTGAGCCGGGTCGTCTGCTTCCACTTCGCGAGACCGCTCGAGATGAACTGGTCGATGATCGTCTGGGCGCCGTTCGCGAAGTCGCCGAACTGCGCCTCCCAGAGCACGAGCGCCTCGGGCGCCGCGGTCGAGTAGCCGTACTCGAAGCCGACGCACGCGTACTCGGAGAGCGGCGAGTTGTAGACCTCGAACGACGCGCGCGCGGTCGGGAGCGCCTGCATCGGCGTGTAGAGCTCGCCGGTCTGCTCGTCGTGGAGGACGACGTGGCGGTGCGAGAACGTGCCGCGCTCGGTGTCCTGGCCGGTGAGCCGGATCGGGATGCCGTCGGCGAGCAGCGATGCGAACGCGAGCGCCTCGGCGTGGCCCCAGTCGATGCCGCCCTCGTCGAGCGCGGTGTGCCGCCGCTCGAGCTGCTTCGCGAGCTTCGGGTGGACGGTGAACCCGTCGGGCACGCGGAGGAGCTGCGCCGTCAGCTCGCGCAGCTCGCCGGCCGGAACGCTCGTGTCGACCGCGCGCGGCGCGTCGCGGGGGATGGCCTCGTCGCGCGACTTCGCCGGAATCGCCTTGCCGAAGCTCGTGCGCAGCCGCTCGTGCGCCTCGCGGACGCGCTGCTCCGCCTCGGCGGCGATCCGCTCGGCCTCGTCACGGGGGAGCACGCCCTGCTCGACGAGCCGCTCGCCGTAGAGCTCGCGCACGGTCGGGTGCGCGGCGATCTGCTCGACCATCAGCGGTTGCGTGTACGCGGCCTCGTCCTGCTCGTTGTGCCCGAAGCGCCGGTAGCCGACGAGGTCGACGACGACGTCGTGGCCGAAGCGCGCGCGGTAGGCGAGCGCGAGCCGGACGACGGAGATCGCCGCCTCGGGGTCGTCGGCGTTCACGTGGAAGATCGGCGTGTCGAAGCCCTTCGCGAGGTCGGACGAGTAGCGCGTCGAGCGGCCCTCTTCCGGATCGGTCGTGAAGCCGATCTGGTTGTTCGTGATCAGGTGCAGCGTGCCGCCGGTCGAGTAGCCCTCGAGCGCGTAGAGGTTGAGCGTCTCGGCGACGATCCCCTGGCCCGCGAAGGCGGCGTCGCCGTGCAGCAGGATCGGCATCGCGACGGTCGGGTCGTGCAGGCCGGCGCCCGGCGAGCGGTCGGTCTGCTCGGCACGCGTGATCCCCTCGACGACCGGGTCGACCGCCTCGAGGTGGCTCGGGTTGGCGGCGAGCGTGACGCCGATCTTGCCCGCGCCGGTGTTGCGCGTCCCCTTCGCGCCGAGGTGGTACTTGACGTCGCCGGTGCCGCTTTCGGCGTCGTGCGCGACCGCCTCGATCGCGCGCTCGCCCTCGAACTCGCGCAGGATCGACTCGTACGGCATGCCGATCGTGTGCGCGAGGACGTTGAGGCGGCCGCGGTGCGCCATCCCGATCACGACCTCGCGCGCGCCGCCGGCGGCGGCAAGCTCGATCGACTCGTCGAGCATCGGGATCGTGACGTCGACCCCCTCGATCGAGAACTGCTTCTGGCCGAGGAACGAGCGGCGCAGGTAGCGCTCCATCCCCTCGACCTCGCAGAGCCGCGTGTAGAGGCGGCGCTGCTCGTCCTCGGTGAGCGGCTTGCGGAAGCGCCACGACTCGATCGCCTGGCGCAGCCAGACGCGCTGCTCGTGCTCGGCGATGTGCTCGATCTCGTAGGCGACCGAGCCGCAGTAGGTCTCGCGCAGGCGCGGCAGCGCGTCGGCGAGCGTGTCGCCCTCGACGTGGACGCGGAGCACCGACGCGGGCACGCGCCGCTGGAGCTCGAGCGTGAGCTTCGGCTTCAGGCGCGCCGGGTCGAGGGCGGGGTCGCCGACCGGCTCGGAGCCGAGCGGATCGAGCCGCGCGGCGAGGTGGCCGTGCATCCGGAAGGCCTTGACGAGCGCCATCGCCGCCGCGACCGCGCCGAGGAGCTCGCGGTCGGGGGCCGCCGGCTGCGCCTCGGGCGGGGCGGCGGCCGCTGCCGCCTGGCCGTTCCCCTGGCCGTTCCCGCCGCGCTCGAGGAGGCGCGCGAGGCCCGGCAGGCTGCGCACGAGCTCGCCGGCGGCATCGCCGCTCTCGAAGAGCGCGCGCCACTCCGGCGAGACGGACTCGGGGTTGTCGAGGTACTCGTCGAGGAGCAGACGCGCGTAACCGGCATTGACGCCGTCGACGTCGTGCATGAGTCACGTGTTTTGTAGCAGCGGGGCCGGTCCTTCCGCCGGCCGCCGCACGCGCCTCAGGCTTCGGTCCGCTCGGGGCGCCGCGCTGCGCGGGCGGCGGAGCGCCGGCCGTGCGGGCCGCCGCGGCGGGGGCGCGGACGGTCGGGATCCCGGCGCCACGGCTGCCAGTTCACGGCGTGGGCGGACTCGCCCTCGGCGCCGGGCACCGGCTCGGCCTTGATCGCCCACCAGACGACCCAGCACACGTAGACGAGCGGGATCTTCAGGACGAGCACCATGAACACGAGCTCCCAAACGGCCATCGGGCGCACTTTACGGGAACCGTCAGCTGAAGTGAATGCCCTCGTCGCGCCGGTAGCCGGCGAGCGCGAGAGCCGCGAAGAGCACCGAGAAGCCGAAGAGGGCGGCGCATGAAGACCACGGCACGGCGCTTCCCGTCGCGGCGGCGGCCAGGGTGTTCGCGAACGCGCGCGTCGGCAGCAGCGGCGAGATGCTCCGGACGGCGTGCGGCAAGTGCTGCGGCGAAAACCAGAGGCCTCCGGCATAGGAAAGGCCGAGGTAGAGGAGATTCGCGATCGGCAGCGCTCCCCGTGCCGGTGCCCAGTAGCCGAGGGCGATGCCGAGGAGCGCGAACGGAGCCGAGCCCGCGACGAGCAGTGCAGCGAGCTCTCCCCAGCGGGCGGCGGGCAGGCCGACAGGGGTTGCGAGGACCGCGACCGCGATCAGGACACCCGCTGCGCTGACGGCGAACACGGCAGCGGAGAGGGTGCGCGAGAGCAGGCGAATCCCTGCCGACACCGGCAGCGTCCGGAGATAGCGCTCCCACGGCGAGGCACGCTCGACTGCGATCCCGACGCCGAACTGAAAGAACGCGACGCCGATCGCCGCAAAGCCGGCGAAGGTCGCCATGCGCATGTCGGCGTCGGTCTCCGACCCCGCGAAGAAGACGAAGAAGACCGTGGGAAAGGCAAGCGTCGGCACGACGTACGCCGGATGACGCAGGAGCTCGATCGTCATCGCACGCGCATGCGCGAGCGCGAGCGTCATCGATTCGCCTCGTACCGTGCAAGCGCTTCTTCGAGCGTGAGCGGTCGCACCTCGAGGTCGAGGAGTCGAACATCCTGACGGATGAGGCGGGCAACGAGCTCACCGCCGTCTCTCACGGCGAAGTGAAGCCGGTCGCCGTCACGCTCCGCGCCCTCGAGCTCGAGTGACACCGGCGCGCGAAACGACACGCGCGTGAGACCGGCCGCCGCCTTGATCTGCGCAACGGTGCCGGTGGTCACCACCTTGCCGGCGTCGAGGACGACGACGGAGCTGGCGAGCTCCTCCGCCTCCTCGAGATGATGCGTCGTCAGCAAGACGGTGCCTCCGCGCGATGCGTGCTCATCGACTGCGCTCCAGACGAGACGCCGCGCGTCGATGTCGAGCCCGGTCGTCGGCTCGTCGAGGACGACGAGGTCGGGCGCACCCGCAAACGCGAGCGCGACGGCCACCAGGCGGCGCTCGCCGCCGGAGAGCCCGCCGAGCTGACGGGCGCGAAGCGGCTCGAGGCCGAAACGATCGAACAGCGCGCCGATGCCCGGCGGATGCACGTAGTGCCGGCGAACGAGATCCACGAGCTCCTCGACGCGAAGCGTGGTCGGAAAGGCGGTCTCCTGCGGTGTCACCCCCACCGACCGGCGCGCCTCGACGCGGCGCGGATCGACGCCGTTCAGGCGCGCGATGCCGGCGTCGGGAATGCGCAGACCGAGCAGCACCGCGATCGCGGTGGACTTGCCGGCGCCGTTCGGCCCGAGCAGCGCGAGCACGTCGCCGCGCGCCAATGCGACGTCGACGCGGTCGAGGGCCGTCACCACCCCGAAGCGCTTCGTCACTCCGGCCAGCTCGGCGATCACGGCGGCGCCCGTCCGGCAAGCGTGCCGACGAAGGCGTTGTAGAGCCAGTGCGCGAGGATGCACGCGCCGAGACTGCCCGTCGCGACGTAGACCGAACCAAACGCGCCGCCGGTTGCGACGTGGAGCACGCGTGAGCGGCGGTGGGCCAGCGCGAAGACGGCCGAGCTCGCAACCAGCGCGACGAACGTGCCCACCGGGAGCAGCTCGCCGAGGATCACACGTCGCCAGATGACCTCCTCGTTTGCGGCGCAGAGGCCGAGCACCGCCTGCTTCGCGAGGTTCACGGCCGCGCGCGGGCGCACGATCGGCAGGCGGGGTGCACGGCGAGACGCCGCAGCGAACAGCGTCGAGCCCGTCGCCGCGCCGATCGCGACCGCAAGCGCCGGCACGACCTGCGCGCGCGGCACGGGCGGCGAGAGCGCGAGCGCAAGCGTCGCCGCAACAAGGGTCATGAGCCCGATCCGCAGCCAGAACACACGCGGCGTCATGCACGCCCACCGAGGAGCAGGGCGTAGAGCGAGGCCTCTTCGAGACCGTCGCCGCCGACAAGCTCGTCGAGCTTGCAGTCGTAGAACCCACCGAGCGGCAGCGCGGGCAGCCGCATCGCCGCCGCTGCGAGCACCGCGTTCTGCATCACGTGGCCCGCCTCGAGCAGGGCGAAGCGGTAGCCACGCAGGCCGTACTTGAAGCGGCTGCGCCAGAACATCGCCGTGACGACCAGGAGCGCCGCGGCATTCTCGGCGAGCTGCGGGTCGACGAGCGCGGCTGCGACCTCGGCGCGCTCGAGACCACGCAGCCGTTCGAGGCGGTGGCGAAACGGGTGGTAGTGATAGACGCCGGGGTCGACACCCTCGACCGCGAGTGCGGCCACGTACAGCTCGAGCGGATAGAGGGCGCCGCCCGAGGGCACGGGCCGCCGGCCGCCCGACGACCGATAGGCCGCCTCGAGCAGCGCGCTCAGACGGACTCGAGAGAGCTGCGCGGGTGTGGACGGCGCCCGTGACCGGCGTGCCGAGATCGCCTCGTGGAGACGCGCGCGACCGAGGCGCGTGCTCGACAGATCGATCCCGGGCCGGTGGTCGTGCGTTCGGCTCGAGCGGGCGACGGTCCGTTGGAGCTCCGGGTTGCGCGCGAGCTCGCGCAGCGCCGTCAAGCGTCCGGGTGCGACGTCGGGGTAGAGACGCGACGCTTCGTGGAAGGCTTCCGCCGGGTCGTCGAGCGAAACGCCGCTCGAGCCGTACACGAGCGAGGCGAATTCGGCGGTCGGCGCCGTCATGGAAACGGGTGGGGGTAGGGGTTGACATCGTCCTCCGCCAGCACGTCGTCGCGCAGGCCGAGTGCCGCGCCGGCTTCGTACAGCCGCCGGCCGCCCAGGAAGCGGGCGCCGTGTGCGACGTCGAGCGCGCAGAGCTCCGGCGCGATCACCTTCGTCACCACGAGGCCGAGCTCGGCGACGTCGGGAGAGGTGACGTCGACCGCGTACGCCGAGGAGCCCGCTGCCCGCACGCGCCGGCAGAGCGCCTCGACCACGTCTCCTTCGAGGTTCGGAATCTCCGCTGTCGACGTGCGCGCGGCGGAGCCGTCGAGGAACGCAGCCGGACCGACACGCGCATGGTTGGAGTAGAAGCGGATGTGATCCTCGAAGGAGGCGACGTCCTCACCCCGCGGGCCGTAGTCGCGGCCGTCGAGCAGCGCGAGCTTCACTCCTGCCGCACGCGCCGCGAACGCTTCCGCGAGCGCCTTGAACCAGGCCCGCTCGACCGTCGCCGCCGTTCCCGCTCCGACCCCGAGTGCGCCGGCACAGCCCTCCGGTGCGCGCACGACGCCGAGAACGCTCGGGACGCGGTGAAACGGGGAGAGGTCGACCGCCGCGTACTCGAGCCCAGTCGACGCGAAGTAGCGCTCGTCGAGCTCGACGAACCGCGGCTCGCCACTCCACGAGAGCAGCGGCAGCGAGAGTTGGGACGCCCACACGATCATGAACGCATCGCGCTCGAGGAGCTCGCACAACCCGCGCGCGAGTGCTTCGCCGAGCGTCTCGGCGCACGCGGTCCCGCTGCTCGTCGCATACCCGATCGGCCGCTCGCCGATGCCGGCCTCACCGAGGTAGACGAGCTCGGCGGGCAGCCAGAAGCGGTCGCCGCGCGGAAGCCCCCGGCCCTCGACCCACGCGATCCTCGTGTCGGCGTCGAAGCGGCGGAACGGGAAGCCGGCGGTCGCGTGCTGTCGTTCCGAGAAGAGCGCAAAGCGTGCGGGATCGACCGCCGACGCGCCGAGCTCCCGCGCGGACGCGACGACGAACGCTTCACGAGGAACGAAGCTCGCCGAGTAGCGCTCCAGCGCCTCACCGACCGCGGCGCACGCCGCCTCGGCGCGCGTGGCGCCGGCACCCCCGATCCCGGTGACGTGCGCGAGCGGCGAACCGAGCAGCGCGTCCGCACCGGCGACCTCGCAGATCATGCGGAAGAGACGCGGCTCGCCCGGGCTCGACAGGCATTCGTCGAGCGTGCGCACGATGCCGGTGTGGGACGAGACGGCGCGGCGCAGCGGCGGGGTGAGAACCGTCAGGGTCACGCTGCGACTGCCTGGTGCCAGGGAAGCGGAGGCGAGAGGCCCGCAGCGGCCGAGCAGGCGCCGCACCGCGGCACGCGGAGGACGGCATGCTCGTCGAGGCGGAGCGCCGGCCGGGTCTCGAGCGTATGGAGCACGCCAGGCAGCGTCGTGTCGCCGCCGGCGACGAAGCGGACGGCAAGATGAGCTGCAAGCGCTGCCGCGAACGCGTCGACGCCTGCGTCTCCCGGCGCGGCGAACGGCGCCGCTTCGACTTCGGGGAGCTCCGCGTTGTAACCCGAGTTGGCGCCGCGCCGCAGGAGCAGACACTCGTAGCAGCACGTCTGCCCGGGGACGACGATCGGCCCGACCGAGGCGAACCGCCCGTCGTGCGGCCGGAGCAGCAGCCAGCGTGCGCCCGAGCGCAGCGCTGCGCGGTTCCACCCGGATAGCCGGTCGTGCTCGTCGGGAGCGGGCACGACGACGGCGAGGTCGACGCGTGGACGGCCGTTCCAGCCGACTCGCCGGATCCTCCCGACGCCGGCTTCGTACAGCAACCGCACGACGTCGAACGCGAGCGGTCCGGTGCCGACGACGCCCACCGGCGCCTCGCGAAGCCGCGCCGCCGCGACTGCGGGCGGCAGGCCGTTCGCAGCGGCGACGGCGTGCGCCGAGGCACGCTGCGCCGGCGGTGCATCGGGGCCTTCGACGACGACGCCGCGACCGGCGAGCAGCTCGAGGGCAGCCTCGATCGCCGGGCGCGCCGGCACGCCGAGGCGCTCGACGAGCGCGTCGACCGTACGCGTGCCGTCGAGCAGCGGCAGCAGCGCCGGCAGCAGCGCGCGCACCGCCGCCCCCTCGAGGACGACGAGCGACTGCCCGTATTCGAGCAGCAGCCGCTCGCCGTCGCCGACGACGCGGTACCAGGGTGCAAGCAGCGGGAGGCGCGGTACCTGCGTCACGGCTCGTCGATCCGCATCAACAGAAGAACAGGCACTGACAACAGCTGCAACAGCAACAGTCGAGCACCACCGCGAAGAACGAAGCCGCCTCGCCCTTGACGTCGGCCGTCAGGTCGAGCAGCTCACGCGTGAGTTCCTTGAACATCGTGACCCTCCTTCGTTGTCATTTGGGCCAACGTAGCGGACAAACTGTGACGTGTCTGTCACAAGAGCGAGACAACTTCGAGACAACGGGGATCCTGAAACGCCGTGAGCCCGCCGACTAGTGTCCCGAGAAGACATGTCGCTCGAGATCGACCGCACACCGCCGCTCGACGAGATGAAGGAGCTCCTGCGGGAGTACCCGGCGTCGATCCCCGTCGCGCTCGAGGCGGCGGACTACGAGGAGTGGCTCGCGACGCTGCCCGGGCCGTACGCGCCGCCGCTCGGCGCGCTCCTCGTCGCGCGCGTCGACGGCGCCGCCGCGGGCTGCGTCTGCCTGCGGCCGCTCGGCGACGGGAGCGGCGAGGTCAAGCGGATGTACGTGCGCGAGGCCTTCCGCGGCCGGGGGATCGGGCGCGCGCTCGTCGAGGAGTGCATCGCGCTCGGCCGCGCCGCCGGCTTCGCGCAGCTACGGCTCGACACGCACTCGACGATGACGCCGGCGCGGACGCTCTACGAGTCGTACGGGTTCGTCGAGATCCCGGCGTACTGGGACCACCCGATCCCGGGCGTCGTCTTCTACGAGCTCGATCTCACGTAGCCCCGCTCCCGCCCGTTTCAGTGAGCGTGACGGGCGCGAAACTGACGGGCCTTCTCGCGGTTGCCGCACGAGCGCATCGAGCACCACGCGCGCGAGCCGTTCTTCGCCGTGTCGATGAACGCCCACTCGCAGTCGCGGGCGCGGCAGGCCTTGAGCCGCGGCCACGAGCCGTCGGCGACCGCGTCGTGCATCGCGACGACGAGCCTGCCGAGCGCGCCGTCGACGCCGGACGCCGTCGGCACGAGCGCCGGGATCGCCTTCGTGAACTGGAGGACGATCTTCGCGCGGGCAGAGACGCGGAGGAGGGTCATGCAGGCCGGCTCGACGTCGACCTCCTCGCCGTTGTTTGCGAGCAGCAGCTGCCGGAAAGACTCTCGGAGGTGGATCGCGGTGTCGAGGTCGGCGGCCGTCGGCCTGCCGCCCTCGAGGAGGCCGTTGGCCCGCAGCCAGCCGCCGAGAGCGGCTGCGGTCGGCAGCGACTCCTCGTCCCCCTTCGGGTCCATGTGGAGCGTGTTGACGAAATCTCGAATCAGCTCAGTGCTGGAATGCATTAACCGATCACCTTGACTTGGTGGTTATGTAACCGGTAAGATAGTAGCACAGGTTATGGACGTTTGGTGAACGGAGGGAGAGAGATGATGCACCCGCAGTTCAGGATCGAGATGCTCCACGACCACATGCGCGAGCTCGAGGAGGCCGCGCACCGCTCCCGGCTCCTGGCCGACCGGCCCGAGCCGGCGCCGGTCGCCGCCGAGGCGGTGGCGCTCCGCCTCTGCTCCGTCGGCGACGACGACGCGCTCGAGCGGCTGGCCGCGCTCGAAGGCCGCCGCGTCCCGGCCGGGCGCCATCTCGTCGCCGAGGTCGGCGGCGAGCTCGTCGCCTCGCTGCCCCTCCTCGGCGGCAGGCCGCTCGCCGACCCGTTCCGCCCGACCGCGCATCTGCTGCCGCTCCTGCGGCTGCGCGCGGCCCAGCTCGAGGGTCAGCCGCGCGCGCGCATCGACGCGGCGAAGGCGATGGCAGCGAGGATGCTCCACCCGGCGAGGTAGAGGAACGCCGCCTCCGGCGAGACCAGCCGCCAGAGCACACCGGCGACCGCGCTCGCGGCGAGGTTCGCGAAGGCCTGCACCGCCGCGACGAGCCCGAACGCCGAGCCGCGGATCTCGGCGGGCGCGAACGCGGCGACGGCCGCGCTCTCGGCCGTCTCGCCCACCCCGATCCCGAGCCCGGCGAGCACGAACAGCGCGCCGAGCAGCGGGATGCCCGCGCCGGCGAAGGCGAAGCCCGCGAACCCGCCCGTCAGGAACAGGGCGGCGAGCACGAGCACGACGGCGGCGCCGCGCCGGTCGATCAGGTGGCCGGCCGGAATTGCGATCAGCGTCGCGGCGAGGTTGTAGCCCGCGTAGAGGAGCACCGCCGTCCGCGAGTAGGCGTGCCCCGGCGCGACCAGCTCGGTCGTGCGCAGGATCAGGAGCGTCGCCGCGACGTTGCCGAGCTCGAACGCGGTGATGCCGAACATCAGCCCGCCGAGGCGCCCGCGCAGCACGGGCCGCACCTGGATCGTGATCGGCTTGTGCCCGCGCGGGGCGAGCTTCGGCGCGAGGCGGATCGCGACCACGATCGCGACCGCGGCGAGCGCGCCCGGGATCACGGAGACGAGGATCGCCGTGCGCACGCTCGTGAGCGCGACGAGGCCGATCGCGAGCAACGGCCCCCCGATCGCGCCGAGGTTGTCCATCGCCCGCTCGAAGCCGTAGGCGCGGCCGTACGCGGCGGGCGGTGCGATGTCGGCGAGGAGCGCGTTGCGCGACGGGCCGCGCACGCCGCGCGCGGCCCAGGCGAGCGAGCGCAGGACGCCGACCTGCCAGGCAGCCGTCGTGACGCCGACGAGCGACGAGAGGACGGCCGTCGTCGTGTAGCCGCCGACCGCGGTCGCGCGGCGCCGCGCCGGGTCGTCGGCGAGCGGGCCGCCCGCGAAGCGCGCGACCCCGCTCGCGCCGTCCGCGAATCCCTCGATCAGCCCGAGCGCGGCGGCGGCGCGCGCGACGCCGAGCCCGAGTGTCTTCGCGAGGAACGAGGGAAGGAGCGCCGTCGGCACCTCATGCCCGAGATCGGAGAGCAGGCTCGCTGCGCCGATCGCGCGCACGCCCGGCAGGAACCAGCGCTCGCCGCCTTCGGGCGCCTCGTTCACCGGCGCAGTCTATGGAGGCGCCCGTTTGGAGGCCGCCGGGGGCAGGAGTAGGCTCGCGCGGCGTCCTCTCGCCTCTCCCTGACCCCTGCCGCAGCTGCGCTCGCTCTCGCGGCGATCGCCGCCGCGCCGTGTGCGTCGGCATCGCCGCGAATGCAGACCTACACGGCCGCCCAGGTGATGACGCTCGCCGAGCGGCCCCAGGGCGTCTCGATCTCGGGCCCGGCCGTGATTCGGGGCAATCTCGACTTCCCGCCGAGCATCGCGGGGCCGGTCACGCTCGACGACGTCACCGTCGCCGGCGACGTGAACGCGTCCTCGACGTCGTTCGCGAAGCTCGTCAACCTGAGCGGGACGACGGTGGAGGGATCTGTCGATCTCTCCGGAGCGAGCTTCGGCGCCGCCGCACTCTTCGACGGCACCACCTTCGACGGGCCCGCTGATCTCTCGATTGCGCAGTTCAGCCGCGTCAGCGATTTTCGCAACGCGACCTTCGACCAGAGCGCCGACCTCGAGTCGGTCTACTTCTCGGACATCGCCGGCTTCCCCAGCGCGAGGTTCACGTCGAGCGCCGATTTCAGCGACGCCGAATTTCACCTCGGCGCCGATTTCACGAACGCGAAGTTCTTCGATACCGCCCACTTCGCCTGGACGCGCTTCTCCTCGGCCGCCACCTTTACTCTGGCGTACTTCAACTCACAGCTGGACTTTTCCAACTCGGAGTTCGACCGGGGCGCAACCTTCATCGCGGCGACGCTGAACGGCCCGGCGGACTTCGACGACAGCCAGTCTGCCGGCAACATGATCTTCGACGGCGCCCACCTCAACGCCGGCGGCACGTTCGTCGCGGCGGTGCTTTCGGGAACGACGTCCTTCTCGCAATCCCACGTTTCCGGCAGCCCGCTCGATCTCGACGAGGCGTCAATAGCGCAGCTCGACCTCTCCGGCCTTGCGCTTCAGTCGAACAACACGAGTGTGCTGCTGCCGACGACGAGCGGCAATCTCGGAGGTCTCGGCGGTCTCGTTGCCGATCCGGGCGACGTCGGGGAGTTCGGCATCAAGGAGCAGGGGAGCTCGGCGCACGTCGAACGCGAGCACGCCCTCGAGCTGATCCAGGCCGCCGCGCAGCGCGGAGACGACACGAGCGTGGCGAACGCCGCACATCTCCGACTGCGTATCCTCAAGCGCCAGGACGAGAGCGCGTTGCTGCGTCCCCTCGATTGGGTCTTCTACTGGGGCGTGGGCGGCTACTTCGTGGTGTGGTGGCACCCGCTCGTCACGATCGGCGCCCTGCTGCTGATCGGAACGGGGCTTCGGCTCTGGCGGAAATGGCCGGTGGCCGAGACCGTGCCTCGGCAGGCCGCGTACTTCTGGAAGGGCTTCGGCTCGAGCTTCGGGTCGCTCTGGCGGCTGAACGTGCACAGCGGAACCACGGCCGAGATGTTCGAGGCGTCTCTCTACAAGGCGGTTCTGATCGTCTTCCTGATGAACCTGGCGAACGTTTGGCCGCCGCTCCACGATGTGTTACAAGGGATTCTGCCGTGATGGCGCGCCTCGCCGTCCTGCTCGCAGTCGCCCTCGCGGGCGTCGCTCCGTCCGCTCTTTCTGCACCCGCGAGGACGACGAGTTGTGCATCGGTCGACCCGGGATCAAAGGTGACGGGGTACAACCCGCCGGCCGTTATTTCCTGCAACTCGGCAGTCGTGACCGGGGACCGGCTCTACCAGACCGAAACCGTGTCGTCCGGATCGAGTTCGAGCGCGGGCATGCTCGAGTTCACCGATACGCAGCTTCCCGACTGCTACGAGATCTCGGGCGCCTCGGATCAGATAGCGCCGAGCGGCTACGCCCTTGCGCATCAGGCTGGAATCACCTTTTGCACCCTTCTCAAGACGAGCCGGCCCATCCAGGTCGCCGGCGCCTCGGTCGCGACGGTCTCAGCGGTGACCACGAAGGCAACGTCCGTCAAGATCGAGACCGACTCGAACGGGAAGATCACGGTCTCCGTCCCCGCGAACGACGGCACGGTTTCCGTCAAAACCGCTTCTGGTATGAAGAACGTCCCCGGCGGCATGGAGGACACGGTCTCCGCCACCGGCCACCAGACGATCGGAACCTACACGCCGAGTCCAGCAGACCAAACGATCATCACCGAGCTCGAGAACGACGTGATCGGGGCAAGCGCTTCTCAACTCGGATTCCAGCTCGAGACGTCGAAGCAGACGTCGGTCGTTCTCGTCGGGACCGACACGCAGGAGCTCGCTCGGGAAGCGCAGCTCCTCGCGTCTGACGGGATTCATGTGCAAAGGGCCCCGGCTTCCGTGACCACGAACGTCCAGTCGCTCGCACTGACGTACAACAAGTTCGGGTCCGCCGCCCACCCCGCGATCGTCGTCGTCGGCAGCCTGCCGAGTGCGGGCAGCGCGTTCTTCCAGTCGCTGAACGCCGCGCGCACCGTCAACACCGGGCCGGTCGGCGCGGCCAAGCTGGCGCTGCCGAGCCAGACGCAGATCTTCTGGATCGCGCCGACTACTTCCTCGGCGCTGGCCGGCTAACCTCTCAGCGCGTCGAGCAGCGCGGTGCCGTTCGGGCTGCCGAGGCCCGTGCACGGATCCCAGCCGTGCCGGGCGTGGAAGCCGGGCGCTCCCGGCACCTCGTTGTCGCCCTCGCTGATGTCGTTGAACGCGCCGCGAAGCGTTCCGTTCACGTACTCCTCGTAGAGGTACGGGTTCAGATAGCCGAGCCGCGCACCGAGGCCCTCGTTCACGAGCGCGACGAGGCCGGCCCAGAGCGGGGCCACCGCGCTCGTGCCGGCGTCGTGCGTCGGCTTGCCCTGGCGGTAGATGTGGAAGCCCGCCGCATGTCCGGCGACATCGGGAACGCCGTGCCCCTGCACCTGACCGAAGATCCGCCTGAACCACGGTGGCGGGTTCGGAGACTTCGGCACGTTCACTCCCTTCTGCCACTCGGGGCGCTTATACGTCTGGCTGACGCCACCGCCCGTCACGCCGCGATTGCCGTTCGGCGCCACCTCGTTCCACACGACCTCGTGATGCGAACCTCGGGTCTCGCCGTGCACGAACATCGTCCCGCCGCAGGCGAGCACGTGCGGGCTCGACGCCGGGAAGCAGACATTCGCACGCCCGTCCGGCGAGCCGCCGCCCGACGAGCCCCAGTCGCCCGAGGCGGCACAGACCGTGACGCCGAGCAGCGCGGCGTCGACGAAGTACTGATCCGCGGCGGCCTGCACGCGTCCGGAAGCATCCGGCTCCGCCTGGGCGAAGCTGATCGAGATCACGCTCGGCGAGTGGCGGCCGTCGTGCACCGCCTTCGAGAGCGCCGAGATGAAGCCCTGGTCGTCGCGCTTGCCGAAGTAGACCGCGATGTGCGCCCGGGGCGCGACGGCGCCGGCGACCTCGATGTCGAGCGTCGTCTCCATGGGATCGAGCTGGGGGTCGTTGTGGCTCCCGTCTCCGGAGACGTCGACGACCGTCGGGTGGTCGGCGGCGTCGAATCCGAGGCCGGAGAAGAACGCCGCGAGATCCTCCTTGAAGTAGCCGCCGCCGAGCGAGAGGATCGCGATGCACTGCTTGTGCCCGCCGAGCTCTGCCGGGAATCCGTAGCGCTTGACCGCCTCCGGCACCGTCAGGATCGAGGCGGCGCTCGCCGGGACCACTGCGCTGCGCAGCCCCCACCTCGGCTTCGTGTCGAATCCGAACACGCCTTCGATCAGCGGCCGCAGCTCGCGCGGCACCTGGATCGCACGTTCGGGCGCGCGATAGGTGACACCAGCCTGCAGCTCGTACTCGGAGAGCGTGACGCTGAACGCCTTCCCGATGTCGTCGGCCCGGCCGCGCAGGACGATCGTCCGCCGCTCGAGGCTGGGCTCGCCGACGACCTCGAGGCCGTGCGCCGTCGCTTTCTCGACGACCTCGGCGAGGTCACGCCGGTCCGCACCGTAGATCGCGGCGAAGTCCTGCCGGCGGACGTACTTGCGCTGCCCCGGCGGCAAACGGCCGAGAGCGAGCGCGTCGGCCTCCGCGTTCGCTCCCGATCGCCTGCGAACGACGACGGTGACAGTGATCAGCTCATCGGCTGCAACCGCCCCTGTCGGCGTCGGGGACTGCTGTGTCTTTCTGTGAAAGAGCCTAATTCCGGCCATGGACGAGCACGGCGTGCCAGTTCGTGTCGTTCCAGTCGGTGTCGTTCCAGTCCGTGTCGTTCCAGTCCGTGTCGTTCCAGTCGGTGTCGTTCCAGTCGGCGTCCTTCGGGACGACCCGGTGCGCGACCGGATTCGCGCTTCCGAACCCACCGGCGTTCGCCTGGCCGACCGCGTTGCGCAGCGCCTCTTCGTACGAGTCCCCGACACCGGCGAAGAGCCGCCTGCGGTAGCCGTCGCTTGCCGCCTTGCTCGCTGCAGAGTTGTCTGCCGCCATCCTGTTCCCCTCTCGGGCGCCGATTTTCGTCGATGCATCGGCGAATCTACTGGAGCTCCCCTGCAAATTGCAATGAGTGCAGCGCCGCGACGTTGCCCTTCGCACTCGCGACGAGCCGGGCCTCCTCGAGCAGCACCCGCGCATCGTCCGACCGGCCGCAGCTCGACGCGACCTCCGCCGCTGCCGCAAGCGCCGTCACCCGCACGTAGGGAAACTCCACGCCGTCCGTGAGCGCGAGCGCCTCGTCGACGAGCCGTCCGGCTTCGTCGGGCTCGTCGCGATGCGCAAGCACACGTCCGAGTGCGCTCCGCCAGACCGCCTGCGTACCGAGGTCGTCCTCGGGCGCAGAGCCGGCAGCCTCACGGGCGAGCGCCTCGGCTTCGTCGAGCCGGCCGAGCGTGCAGAGGACGTCCGCAAGCACGGCCGCGTGGGTCGAGGCAACCGCGCGCGCGCCGAGGTCGGCGAGCACCTCGCGCGCCCGGCCGAGCTCGAGCGCGGCCGCGTCCGGTTCGCCGGCGAGCATCTCGATCTGAGCGCCGATCAGCGCGTGATTCGCGCGCCGCAGACGCAGCCCGAGGTCGTCGAACGCCGCGGCGGCTTCCGCGTAGACACGTCGTGCGTCGCCGGTCTCACCCTGCATCGCGAGCAGGCCGGCAAGGCTGGCGCCGAGCGTCGCGCGCACGGCCGGGTCCGCCGCCTCGGCAAGCAGCTCCTCGACGCGCGCTATCGCCTCGGTCGCCGGGGTCGGGCCGTAGAGGAGTGACTGGGCGAGCAGCCCCGAGAACGTGCTGACGAAGTCGAGAGCCGGAGTCGCACGCCGAGCATGCGCGAGCGCGCGCTCGAGCGCCTCGGCGCGCTCGCGCCAGCGGCAGACGCGAAGGTCGGCATTGGCCTCGAGCCACCACGACCACGCAAGCCCGAGCTCGTCCCCGAGCTCCTCGAGCTCCGTCCTCGCCTCATGCGCGAGACGAAGACTCTCATTCGCGGCCGCGCCGGCCTCGACCCACCCACGCGAAAGCTCGCGCTCGATCACTGCGTGCAGCTCCGAGAGGCGGTCGCCGAGCTTCACCGCCGCGGCGATCGCCTCGTCGAGATCTTCCTGCGCACGCGCGAACTCGCCGAGCTTGCGACGCCCGTACGCGAGCTCGGTGAGCAGCGGAGCAACGGACGGATCGTCGTCGGCGACGAGCACGCGGGCGCGTTCGAGCAGCGAGATCGCAGCCGGCGTGTCGCTGCGCGCGAACGCCTCCTGCGCCGCGACGCGCAGCAGCCCGCTCGCGCGCGCCCCGAGCCCCGCGTCGGCGCTGCCGAGATCCCGTCGCAGCAGGAACGCGTGCTCGAGGTGGTACCCGATGAGCGCCCCGTCGCCACCACGCGCGCGCAGCCGGTCCGCCGTCCGCTCGTGGAGATCGGCGCGCGTCGCCTTCGGAACGCCTTCGTAAGCCGCGTCGCGGATCAGCGCGTGCTGGAAGCGGAAGCCCTCGTCCAGTCCAAGTGAATCGGCGCGCACGAATCGCTTCCGCGCGAGCGAGAGCAGATGCTCGTGGACTCGATCCGCTTCGCCGGCAGGCGACAGCTCGATCACGGCGCCGAGCGTGAACGTCCGACCCGCGACCGAGGCACGCTCGAGCACGGCGCGCTCGTCGGGGTCGAGCCGGTCGAGGCGCTCGTGCAGCACGCCGCGTATCGATCCGGGCATCGCGATCTCTACGCCCGCTTCGCTCGCGATCGCCGCGAGCTGCTCGGCGAAGAGCGGGTTACCTTCGGCAGCCTCGGCGATGCGCGGGCGAACCGCCGCGGGAGCGCCGAGCGATTCGAGCAGGAGCTCGGAATCCACGCTGGAGAGCGCCTCGAGCGAGATCGACTCGGCCGGCGGCTGGAGCCAGCCCGGTCGCTGTTCGGCGAGCTGCGGGCGCGCGAGGCAAACGATCATCACCCGTGCATCGCCGAGACGCGACGCGAGGTACTCGACGAGGTCGAGGAACGTCGGCTCGGCCCAGTGGACGTCGTCGAAGAGCACCGCAACCGGCCGCTCCGCCGCGAGCTCGACGAGCAGCGTGCGTACGCGCGCGAAGACCTCGTGGCTCGAGCCGCCGAGATCGACGTCGCTGCCCGCCTGCCTGAGAAGCTCGCGCAGCGGCCAGAACGTGACGCCCTCCCCGTAGGGCGGGCAGCGGCCGACGAGCACCGTCGGAGCCGGCTCGAGCGCAGCGACGGCCTCACGCGCGAATCGCGACTTGCCGATGCCGGGCTCGCCGACGATCGTCACGAGCCTCGCGCCTTCGGCCGCGACGACGCGGCCGTAGAGGTGGCGAAGCCGCTCGAGCTCGGCCCCCCGCCCGACGAACTGCGAGTCGTCGCGACGCGGCACTGCGACGGCGTCGGGATCGAGCGATTCGAGCCGGATCAGCGCAGGATCGCCATGGGTCACCTCGACCGCATGCGCAACGGCGCCGTAGGTTGCCTCGCCGAGCACGATCTCGCCGAGTGCGGCCTCGCGGAGGAGCCGCGCGCCGGCGGAGACCACCCGCCCCGCGATCTCGCCGCGGTCGTCCGTCACGACCTCGCCGGTCTCGACGGCAAGCCGGGCTTCGAGACCGATCACCTCGCGAAGATCGATCGCGGCGCGAACGGCGCGCAGTGCATCGTCCTCGCGCACGATCGGCACGCCGAACACGGCCGTGACGCCGGCCCCGACGCGCCGCTCGAGCCTTCCCCCATGCCGCTCGACGATCGGAGCCGACAGGTCGACGGCACGGGACGTGCGGATGCGCAGCGATTCGGGATCGTCGTCCTCCGCCTCGGCGAGCTCGCAGAAGACGAGCGTGACCGTCTTGCGGCCCTCGGCCGCCTCCACGACGGGCGGCGCAGTCGAGACAGCGGACGCCGGTGACGGCGGCGGCTTCGCCGCGGCCGGCAGCTCGAGTGCCGGGTCCTGCCGCAGGATCGCCTTCTCGAGCTGCTGGAGCGCCTGGCCCGGGTCGAGGCCGAGCTCGTCGACGAGCAGCGAGCGGCCCTCCTGGTACGCCGCCAGTGCGTCCGCCTGTCGTCCGCTGCGATAGAGGGCGAGCATCAGCAGCGCGCGCGGACGCTCGCGGAGCGGCTGGTCGCGGACGAGCGCCTCGAGCTCGCCGACGATCTCGCCGTGACGCCCGAGCGCGAGGTCCGCCTCGAGGCGGTGCTCGAGCGCGACGACGCGCAGCTCGTCGAGCCGGCCGATCTCGTTGCGCGCGAACCCCTCGTACTGGAAGTCGGCGAGCGCCGGCCCGCGCCAGAGCGCGAGCGCCTCGCGGAGCAGCTCGCCCGCCTCGCGCGGCTCGCCGTCGGCGAGGAGGCGGCGGCCGCGGTCGAGCAACGACTCGAAGCGCTGCGCGTCGAGCGTGCCGGGCGGGACTCTGAGCAGGTAGCCGCCCGGCTGCGTCTCGAGCACGCCCTCGCCGAGCGCCTTGCGAAGCTGGGAGACGAAGACCTGCACCGTCTTGACGGCGGTCGCCGGCGGCTGCTCGCCCCAGAGCTCGTCGACGATCCGCGCGGTCGGAACGAGCTCGTTCGGCCGAAGAAGGAGCACCGCCAGGAGCCCGCGCTGCTTCGTCCCGCCGAGCGGGAGGTCGCGGCCGTCCCCCCAGGCGGCAACCGGGCCGAGGATCCCGAATTCCAGGCTCCGAACCTAGCACTCTCGGTGCTTACCGAGCACTTGCCGCGACGCACCGGGGCCGCTTACCGCCCCGCCGTTTCCTTCGCTCAGCCGGTTCGCAATACCGCGGCCCGGAAGACGAAGGAGTCAATTGTGAACAAGGCACTCACATCGATCGTCGCGACCGGAGCGCTGCTCGCGCTGTCGGCTCCGGCTGCGAACGCACGCATCCTGTCCGGGACGCTCGGGCATGCGAAGGCTGCGAAGAAGGTCACCGTGGTCTCGAAGGCGCAGTCGACGCCCCGCGTGCTCTACATCGACGTCACCGGCCCGGCCGAGCCGTACTCGGTCACCCAGCTCGCGTACGAGCAGCAGGCCAACGCGGATGCCGCCGACCACGGCGAGCCGCCGGTCTACGACCTGAGCGGCAACACGGACGCGGGCTCGGCGAGCTGACGGTCACGCAGCCGCCATCCACCTCCAGACGGAGGAGAGGTCATCGCGACTCTCCTCCGTCATTCGTTCTGGGGCACTTACCGGCTGCTTGCCGCGCGGTACCGGAGCCGCTTACCGCTCCCGAGTCTCATGACGGAAGCGATCGCATGAGGCGATCGCGAGACAAGAGGAGGCTCGAAATGAAGGCACTGAAGACACTGATCGCGACCGGCGCCACGCTCGCCGTCGTCGCCCCCGCAGCGCACGCGACGCTCGACAAGGTGCTGCCGGCGAAGGCGCCGAAGGCGCACGCCGTGAAGGTCGTCAAGGTCAGCAAGGCATCGCATCACGCGATCACGAAGGCCAAGAGCACGGGCAGCGCCGCAAGCACGGGCGTGACCTACATCGTCGTGACGGGGCCGGTCGCCTCGCAGCCGGCCGATCAGGACGCCGACTGCCAGACGGACGGCGACAACTGCACGCCGCAGGAGGCGTGCCAGTTCTGGGGCGAGAACTGTGACACCTACGACACGAGCACGAGCTCGCCGGCCGACGACTCGTCGATGCAAGACCAGACCCCTGCCGGCTGACGGCAACGCCTCACCCTCCATTCCCAACGCGACAGGGGCGGCTCGAACTCGAGCCGCCCCTCAGCGTGTCGCGTCGATCAGCGCCGACTGCAAGCACGAGCACGCCGAGCCAGATCGGCAGCGGGCCGGCCCATTCGACGAGCACGCTGCTCAGCGCGTAGAGCGCGACCGCGCAGGGCAGATCATGACAACGGACTGAGCCAGCCGGGAGCCCTCAACGTCCTTTCGGCTCAGTTGGGAAGCGCTCTTCAGCCTGCGAGCCTAAAGGGCGCTTGCCGCCATTTCTTCCACGCTGCGTACCAGGTCGGAAGCGGTTTCGGCGCCGTCGGGCTCTTGCCCTTGGGGTGCTCTTGCCAGGCGAGGAGCTTCCACGCCCACTGCGGGACGTGTGTCGGAACGGTGTTCGGTCGTTTGACCGGTGCGACCCTGACCGAGCCGGCACCGGCCGTCCGATTGCCGGCTGCGTCGAACGCCGCCACCGTGTAGATGCCGTTGCCCTTGGGGTTGAAAGCGCGCACGCTTGCCGTCGTCTTGTTCGCGACGCCCGCGATCGGCTCGCCGTTCAAGTAGAGCTCGTAGTGATCGACGCCGACATTGTCGGTCGAGGCCTGCCACGAAAGCTCGAGCGTTCCGTCCGAGAACTTGCCGGCAAGTCCCTGCGGCGCGCTCGGTGGCGTCGAGTCGGGCGGCAACGTTGCACTCGCCGCAGCAGATGACGCGCTCGACCCTGCGCTATTCGTCGCGACAACCGTGAACGAGTAGCTCGTCCCGTCGGCCAAGCCGGTAATCGTGATCGGACACGACGATGCAGACGCGTGCGCGCCACCCGGCGACGCCGTCGCCGTGTACGAGGTGATCGGCGCGCCGCCGTCGTCGGCCGGCGCGGCGCAGCTCACTGTTGCCCGACCGTCCGCCACCGTCACGGTGACCCCGGTCGGCGCGCCCGGCACCGACGCCGGTGCCGTCGTGACCGTGTAGTTGATGGTCGTCGTCGCACTCTGGCCGTCGCTCGAGGTCGCCGTGACCGTGTAGGTGTGTGAGCCGGTACTCGAAGTGTCCAGTTGGCCGGGTGAGCTCGAGTTGTTGGAGTCTTGGCACGAGCTGATGCCCGGCGCGTCCGTCGCGTCCGTGCAAGAGAAACTGGTCGATACCGACGCTCCCGCCGTATAGGTCGCTCCTCCTGCCGGCGACGTTATCGCGGCGCTCGGCGGACCTACCGAAAAGACCGATACCGAGTTGCCTCCATCGTTCGACGTGGCCAATAGTCCGCCGGATGGGCTAAACGCAACCAACTTCGGGCTCATGCCGGTGGAAAACGGCGAGCCGGACACCTGCGTCAGCGCCCCCGTCGACGTATTCACCGAAAACACCGACACATCGCTGTCACTCTGGCTAGTGGCAGCGATGAGCTCGTTTCCTGAAAGGAACGGGCTGAACGCAGCCGAGGTCGTGAGCGTGCCGGCAGCAAACGGCGAGCCGGACACCTGCGTCAGCGCCCCCGTCGACGTATTCACCGCATACACCGACACGTTGCTGGAGTTGGCGTTCGCGACGGCAGCGAACTCGTTCCCGGAAAGTGACGGGGTGAACGCAACTGAAGTAGGGGACGTGCCGGCGGAAAACGGCGAGCCGGACACCTGCGTCAGCGCCCCCGTCGACGTATTCACCGAATACACCGACACCGTGTTGTCGTCGTTGTTCGCGACAGCAGCGAAGTCGTTCCCGGAAAGTGACGGGCTGAACGCAACCGACACCGGCTCCGTGCCGGTGGCAAACGGCGAACCGGACACCTGCGTCAGCGCCCCCGTCGACGTATTCATCGAATACACCGACACTGTGTCGTCGCTGTTGTTCGCGACAGCAACGAACTCGTTCCCGGAAAGTGACGGGCTGAACGCAACCGAATACGGCAGTGAGCCGGTGGAAAACGGCGAGCCGGACACCTGCGTCAGCGCCCCCGTCGACGTATTCATCGAATACACCGACACCGTGTTGTCGTTGTAGTTGGCGACGGCAATGAACTCCTTCCCGGAAAGCGACGGGCTGAACGCAACCGAATCTGGGAGCCCGCCGGTGGAAAACGGCGACCCGGACACCTGCGTCAGTGCCCCGGTCGACAGGTTGACCGAGAAGACCGAAACCGTGTTCGAGCCGTTGTTTACGACAGCAACGAACTCGTTTCCGGAAAGGGAGGGGCTGAACGCAACTGCATCCGGCTCCGAGCCGGTGGCAAACGGCGAGCCCGAAACCGCTGTATAGACGGGCGCTGCGAGCGCCTCCGACGGGACGAACAACGCGACCGCGCAAACCACGCCACACAGCCACATCACCCGGAGCCAGGGTGACGGCGAGCTCACAGACCGACGGCCCCCTCTCGATCGACCCGCAACCACGGCCCGATCTAACATGGACACACAGGTCTATGCAAGTCGAGACGACGGAAGAGCGCACGAAGTGGCAGGAGAACCGGGAAGCGAGCCACCTGGCGCTCGTCGACTCCGCGATGCGCAAGGCACCGGCTACACCTCGGGCGCCTTCTACTTCCAATTCAAGAACAAGGCCGACTGCTTCTGGCACGTCGTCGCCCACCGCGAACGCCTCCGCGGCGACTGGGCCTCCGAGATCACCCGCGGCCTCGACCCCGCCACCGCGGGCCTCGAAGACGTGCTCGCGCGAACCTTCGCCGCTTCGCCTCAGCCGACCAGGGGCTCTCCGCCTGGGTGCTCGTAATGGTCGACTAGAACCGCGACGACCCCGCCGCCCAGGCCATGCTCGGATCTACGAGACCTGGCACGCAAACATCGAACGCCTCGTCATCGAGCTCCAGCGCGGAGGCTGGGTCACACCCGAACGCGACCCCGCCCTCCTCGCGCGGCAGCTCTTCGCCGCCACCGAGGGCCTCACCACCCACGCCCGTCTCTACGGGCTCGACGCCGCCTCGGTCGGGCCCACCCTGACCGGCATGCTCGCCCGGCTGCTCAACGAGCCGGCTACTTGAACAATGCGATGGACCCAGTCGGGCTCGAACCGACGGCCTCCGCCATGCCATGGCGGCGCTCTCCCAGCTGAGCTATGGGCCCGTGAGGGAAAGTCTAGCGGCGAATTCGTAGTCCTTCGCCCAATGAATCCCGGCGGCTTGATTGTTCCGCGACGCCTCAAGCCGCAGATAGATCTGCGTGCGGCCCGAGAACAGCTCAGCCGGAAGCAGATAGCAGCACCCGGTGTCAGGCGAGTACGCAGCGATGGTGTCAACTTCGTGACTCGTGTAGACCCGTCGACGCAGCCCTTCGCGGGCACGGCGATTCGAGTACGAACGAACGACGATCACATCTCCGATTCGTGGCGTCCATTTGCATTGAACGCGCATTAGCCCACCTGGAAGGTCGAGGATCAGGTCGTAGCGAGCATCGTCGATCGGACGCGAGACAACGATCCCAAGCTTTGCAGCCTCATGGATGATTGCCGTCTCGGCAACCGTGCCCTTCTGATTCGTCGTCAGCTCACGCACCTTCCGAGGCTAGCGCCCACCTCGGACGGGCCGTGTCCTAAATAGACAACGTTCCTTAGGACAGTGCGACTACGCGCTCGCCGCTTCGAGCTCTTCGGTCGGCACGTCGCCCCAGAGGTCGTCGAGCCGATAGAAGCCGCGCGCGTCGGGCGTGAACACGTGGAGCACGACGTCGTTGTAGTCGGCGACGATCCACGTCCCCTCGGTCACGCCTGCGATCGAGCGCGGCAGCAGATCCTCGTCGCGCTTGAGCACGGCGTGCACCTCGTCCCAGATCCCCTTGGTCTGCCGAGGGTTGTTGCCCGTCGCGATCACGAAGTAGTCGGTGTAGCTGCACACCGGCTTCATGTCCATGATCACGACGTCCCTCGCGAGCTTCTCCTGTGCGAGCGCCGCAATGCGGCGTGCCTGTTCGAGTGACGTCAAGCGGACTCAGTGTAGCTCGGTTGGCGGAGATAGAGACCGTCGCGTTCGATCAGGTCCCAAACGGGCGGTGGCATCAGCTCGCGAACGTCCTCGCCCGCCTCGATCATGGCGCGCACGTCGCGCGAGGCGGCCGGCTGCTCGAGCTCGAAGCTCGCCATCCGTTCGGAGTCGGACAGCTGCGCTGCGTGACCCGGTCGCGTCGCGACCCCGAGCCGGACGAGCTTCAGCACCTCGCCCGGTTCCTTCCAGCTCGGGAAGTTCACGAGCTCGTCGGCGCCGATCAGGAACGTCGCGCCGTGCCACTCGGGATGCGCGCGGAGCATGTCGACCGTGCGCGCGTGGTCGTCGAGCACGACCTCGTCGTCCGGAAACGCCGCGCGCGTGAGCGCGAGCCGCACGTCCGCCGGCGTGTCGACGCGCTTGTGCCCGGGATCCGCCGCGACGATGACGACGACGCGGTCGAGCCCGAGCTCCCGCTTCGCCGCCTCGACGAGGGCGACGTGCCCGGAGTGCGGCGGGTCGAACGCGCCGCCGAACAGCCCGATCAAGCGAGCTCCATCGTCTCGTCGCCGATCTCGACCTCGGCGCCGCGCTTCGCGCCCGCCGAACGCAGCACCCGCTCGAGCTCCGCCTCGCTCGGCGGCGTGCCGATCACGCGGAAGCCGCGCTCGGTGCGGAGCACGTGCCAGGGCCGCGCCTTCGGCTCGGGGTGGTAGACGAGGAACTCGGGCAGCTCGTCCGCGACCGGCTCCGGCTCGGGCACGGGCGCGAGAGTGAACAGCGCGCGCAGGAGCTCGTCGATCCCCTCGCCGGTCGCGCACGAGATGCGGAAGACGGCGAGGATCCGTTCGTCCTCGATCCCGAATTCCGGGTTGGGTTCGAGGTCGATCTTGTTCAGCGCGACGATCTGCGGCCGCGACTCGAGCCCGGCGCCGTAGGCGACGAGCTCGCCGTCGATCGCCCGCCACTGCTCGTCGGCCGGCTTCGACGCGTCGATCACATGGAGGAGCGTGCGCGCACGCTCGAGGTGCGCGAGGAAGTCGTGGCCGAGGCCGACGCCCTCGCTCGCCCCCTCGATCAGCCCCGGCACGTCGGCGACGACGAACTGCCGGCCGTCGGGCGACTCGACCGTGCCGAGCACGGGCTGGAGCGTCGTGAACGGATAGTCGGCGACCTTCGGGCGGGCGTTCGAGATGCGGGTGAGGAGCGAGGACTTCCCCGCGTTCGGGAGACCGACGAGCGCCGCGTCCGCGAGCAGCTTCAGGTGCAGCTCGAGATCGTGCTCCTCGCCCGGCATCCCCACCTCCGAGAAGCGCGGCACCTGCCGCGTCGAGCTCGCGAACCGCGCGTTGCCGCGACCGCCCTTGCCGCCGCGCGCGATCACGAAACGCGAGTTCGGCCGCGCCAGGTCGGCGACGAGATCGTCGCCCTCGAAGACCTGCGTCCCCACCGGCAGGCGGACCTCGATCGTCTCGCCGTCGGCGCCGTGCTTGCGCGCGCCGCGGCCGTTGCCGCCCTTGCCGGCGGCGATCCACTTCCGCCGCTGCATCGCCGAGAGATCGCGGAGCGAGGGCTCGGCGACGAGGACGACGTCGCCCCCGTTCCCGCCGTCGCCGCCGTCCGGCCCGCCCTTCGGGACGAACTTCTCGCGCCGAAACGACAGCCCGCCGTCGCCGCCGCGGCCGGCCTCGACGTGAACCGTGGCGCGGTCGGAGAACGTGGCGTTGGTTAGGAAGCCGCCTCGACGACCGCGATCGTGCGCTTGTCGCCGCTTCTGCGGAACTCCGCGATGCCGTCGCGGACGGCGAAGATCGAGTCGTCCTTGCCGATCGACGTCCCCGGGCCCGGCCGGAACTTCGTGCCGCGCTGGCGAACGATGATCTGCCCCGCCCGCACGTCCTGGCCGGCGAAGATCTTGACGCCGAGGTACTGCGGATTGGAGTCGCGCCCGTTCTTCGACGAGCCCATGCCCTTCTTGTGCGCCATTACTTGTCCTCCAGTGCCGCCTCGAGCGCGGCGATCGCACCCTTGCGCGCGGCGTTCTTCTTCTCGAACTTGAGCGCCGCCTCCAGCTGCGGCCTGCGCCACGTCGGCGCGCCGTCCTTGATCTCCCCGACCGTCATCTCCTCGTAGCCCTTCGGCGGATGGGCGACCCTCGGCGCGGCCGCAGGCTTCGCCTCGACCTTGGCGGCGGGCTTCGCCTCCGCCTTCGGTGCGGCTCCCTTCTTCGGGGCGGCCGCGGCCGGCGCGCTCTTCTTCGCGGCGCCGAGCGCGATCTGCACGCGCGAGGTCGCCGCGCGAAAGCCGTTGTGGCGCTTGTAGCCGGTCCGCTTCTTGTACTTCCCGATCCGGATCTTCGGCCCGCGCTCGTGCGCAATCACCGTCGCCGTCACCTTGCCCTCGCCGAGGAGGACGTCGGGCTCGAAGCTCTTGCCCTCGGCCGCTGGAAGGCGGTCGACGACGAGCGTCTCGCCGTCGCGGACGCGATGCTGCTTGTTGCCGAGGCGGATGATTGCGTAATCGGAAGCCATTTGCCTTTTTCCTGTCAACTCAGACAAAACGCGGGCGTGGGCCCGCGAGCCGGGAAATTCTAGCTACTCGTCGCCCCACTCGCTCATCGGCGTGTACTCCCATTCGCCGCTGCCGCCGTCCTGCTCCGGGCGGCCGCCGTTCCGCTCGGGCTCGGGCTCGGCCGCGACCGGAGGCGCCTCCGCCTCGACCGTGGCCGTCGCCGGCGAGGCGGTCGCCGTCTTCTTCTTGCGATTTCGGCCGCCGCGGCTGCCGCGCCGGGTCTTCTTCCGGACCGGCGCCGCCGGCTCCGCACCGTTCTCGGACGGCTCGCTGCCGAGCGCCCGGTCCGGGACGTGGATCACCGGCCCCGAGGGCGGCGGCTCCTCCGACGGCTCGGCGCCGTTCGCGCCCTCGGGCGCGGGCGACGCAGCGGTGGTCGTCTTCTTCTTGCGGTTCCGGCCGCCGCGCGTTCCGCGCCGGGTCTTCTTCTTCACCGGCACCGGCTCGGTCTCGGTCTCGGTTGCCTCGGCTTCGGCTACCTCGACTTCGGTGTCGGACACCGCAGCGTCCGAAACTGGTTCCTCGACCTTCGGCTTGCGCGGCGCGGCCGCCGGCCTCTTCTCCGGCTCGGCCGCTCCCTTGCGGGCGCGCGTCGGCTTCTCGGCCTCGGCCTCGGCCGTGATCGGACCCTCCGCCTCGTCGCGGTCGAGCTGCTCCGCGTACGCGGCGTTCTCGGTCACCGCGCCGATCCGCACCGTCACCTTCTTGCCGACGAGCTTGGCCGCATCGGCGACGACCACGTTGAACCCCTTGACCTTGCCGACGCCGGCCTGCGGGTCGTAGAGGCCGACCTCGACGAGCTTCAGCTCGATCTCCTGGCCGGCCTCGACCGGCGCCTTGGGGGCGAGCCGGGCACCGTCGCCGCGGTCGAGCACGCGGAAGTGGTCGAGATGCACGTCGTCGATCCCGACGAGGAAGAAGCTGCGCTTCGTCAGCTCCTCGAGCTCGCGCAGGCGCGAACCGCCCGGACCGGCGAGGATCGACGCGATCCGCGCACTCAGCTCGACCTTGAATCCCTTCGCGCGCGATCCCGGCGTGACGAGCGCGCGCAGCTGGCGCTCGATCTCGACCGCCGTCGTTCCCTCGGAGACGACGATCCCGTCGCCGCCGCAGGTCGGGCACTTGCGCGTCATCACCTCGCGCGGGCCGTCGGTGACGTTCTGGCGCGTCATCTCGACGAGGCCGAGCGGCGAGATCTCGACGACGTACGTCTTCGTACGGTCGCGTTCGAGCTCCGTGCGGAGCGCCTCCTCGACCTGCGCACGGTTCTTCGGGTTCGCCATGTCGATGAAGTCGATGACGATGATCCCGCCGACGTCGCGCAGGCGCAGCTGGCGGACGACCTCCTTGACCGCTTCGAGGTTGTTCTTCGTGATCGTGTCCTCGAGCCGGCCGGCGCCGCCCTTCTTCGCGCGCGAGCCGACGAAGCGGCCGGTGTTGACGTCGATGACGGTGAACGCCTCGGCGTAGTCGAAGATGAGATAGCCGCCCGACGGCAGGTCGACGCGGCGGCTGAGCGTCGAGCGGATCTCCTGCTCGGCACCGAACGCGTCGAGGAGCGGCTCCTTCTCCTTGTAGCGCACGACGCGATCGACCATGTGCGGCGACGTCTTCTTCAGGTAGCCGACGATCCGCTTGTGCGTGCGGTCGTGGTCGACGTACAGCTTCTCGAAGCTCTCGGTGAAGAGGTCGCGCGTGACGCGCAGCGGCAGCTCGGCCTCCTGGTAGATCAGGCTCGGCGCAGTCACCGTCTTCGCGCGGGCTTCGATCGTCTTCCAGAGCCGCTGGAGGAACTCGAGGTCGCGCGCGACGTCCTCCGCCGACGCGCCCTCGGCCGCGGTGCGGACGATGATGCCGCCCTGCTTCGGTGCGATCTCCTTGAGGATCGCCTTCAGACGGTTGCGCTCGTCGTCTTCGAGGCGGCGCGAGACGCCGAGCCCGTCCCCGTGGGGAACGAAGACGACGAAGCGCCCGGGCAGCGAGATCTCGGTCGTGAGCCGCGCGCCCTTCGTCTTCATCGGATCCTTGACCGCCTGGACGAGCACGGTCTGGCCGCGCTGGATCAGGTCCTGGATCTTGCGCGCGCCGCGGCGGCCCTCGAGCTCGGGACCGACGATCTCGTCGACGTAGAGAAAGCCGTTCTTCTCGAGGCCGATCTCGACGAAGGCTGCCTCCATCCCCGGCAGCACGTTGTCGACCGTGCCGAGGTAGACGTTGCCCGCGATCGAGCGATGCTCAGGCCGTTCGAGGTAGACCTCGGCGACGCGGTCGTCCTCGAGGACGGCGACGCGCTTCTCGCCCGGGTCGACCGAGACGAGGAGCTCGCGCTTCGCCTTCGGCAGCGGCGCGCGACGGGGAGCGCTACGCGCACGGGTCTGCGGGCGCGTACGTCCCTCGCGCGGCTTTCGCTGCGGTTTCTCCGGCTGCGGCTTCTCCGCCCCGGCTGCTCTCTGGGGCTTCTCCGCGGCAGGAGCCGGCGAGCCGCTCGCAGCGGTCGTCTTCTTGCGCCCGCGTCCTCCGCGGCTGCCGCGGCGGCGCTTTCTCTGGGCGGTGGTCTCGACTCCGTCGGTCTCCGGCGCAGCCGGATCGTCGACGACGGTGGGAAGCTCAGGTGCTTCGACGGGAGCGGCAGCCGCGGGTTGCGCAGGCGCCTGCTCTTCCGCCGCGCCATGGCGGCGGAACCAGTTCAGTGGCAAAGGGAATCTCCTTGGGGGTGAGCGAGCGCAGCCCTGCTTCGGAGGGGCGCGCATCGCGGATGAACAGGGAAGTGATCGGCATAGCCTGACCTCAGATTAGCAGGCGGAATTCGGATGCGGCCTAAGCGGCTTCCGCGACCGCGAGCCGGGCACGGCGGGCGCGGATCGCGCGCAGCCGGTTCTGCAGCCGCGCCCACGCCCAGGGCTCGATCTCGGCGTAGCGGGTCCCGAGCTGGCCTTTCGTCGCGTCCGCGTACTCGAACCACGCATCCGCCTCTTCGATCAGCAGCAGCTCGTGCGCTTCTCGGTTGGAGCCCATCGGCGCCCCAGAGACTAGGACCTGGACCGGACGGACCACTTCGCCGCTTCGCCGACGGCCCGCGTCACCGCGTACGCGAGACCGGCGCGCACGAGCCGCCGCGCCGGGAGCCGCCTGCCGAGACGGCGCAGGATCGCCCGTGAGAACGGCAGGTAGGCGAGAGTCCCGGCGACCAGGCGCTCCGATCCATGTGCCGACGCGATCCCGCGCGCAAGCCGCAGCTGCCGCACCGTCAGCACGGTCGCCGCGCGCGCTCGATCGACGCTCGCGGCAGCACGCGCGTTCGCGAGCGCCTGCCTGCGGATCGCCTCGTCGACGAGCGGGGTGCGGAGCACCGGCAGCCGCCGCGCGACGCTCTCCCAGCCGTCCGGCACCACCGCCGCGATCGCGCGCGTTATTCGCTCCGTCGGCAGACCTTCGCCGGGACGGACGACGACGAGGTTCGTGTCGAGGACGTAGGGCAGGCTCTCGCCGTCGGTGACGCCGACGATCGGCACGTGCGCCCGCGTCGCCGCGCGCAACGCGTCGACGTCCGGCTTGCCGATCCAGACGAACACGGCGGCGCCGGCGGGCTGCCCCTCGCGCACCGCCGATGCGTCGCCTCCGGCGCGGAGCTCGCGCACGAGCAGCGGAACGAGCTCGCGTGCGCCGCCGACGGCGATCGGCCGCGCGGTCGCGGTCGGGCGGCGGCGCGAGCTCGCGACGAGCCCGAGCGCAGCTCGGATCACGACCGGCGGCGGCGGCCGCGGGCGTGGATCGCCTGGAGGATCCCCATCGCGCCGAGGTTGCTGATCATCGACGAGCCGCCGACGGAGACGAACGGCAGCGTGATGCCGGTTATCGGCGCGACGCCGATCGTCATCCCGACGTTGATGAAGACCTCGAAGAGAAACGCGAACGAGATCGACGCGGCGACGATCGCGCCGAAGAGGTCGCCGGCGCTCGCGACGATCCGCAGCCCGCGCCAGACGATGAGCAGGTAGAGCAGGAGGAGGATCGAGGCGCCGAAGAAGCCCCGCTGCTCGCTCAGCGAGGCGAAGGCGAAGTCGGTCGAGTCCTCGGGCAGGTAGCCGAGCGAGGTCTGGGTCGCGCCGACGACGCCGCGGCCGCGAAGCCCGCCCGCACCAACCGTCGTGATCGACTGCGTGACCTGATAGGTCGCCGAGCTCGGATCGGACCCCGGATGCGTGAAGCCGGTGAGACGCGCCGCCTGGTAGGGCCTGAGCACGTTGACGCCGGCGGCCGGCAGCCACCAGAGCACGGCGGCGGCGACGAAGACGGCAACGCCGCCGATCGCGGCGAGCGTCGACCAGCGGATCCCCGAGACGAAGAGAACCGCCGCGAGCACGGCGCCGTAGACGAGCGCGGAGCCGAAGTCAGGCTGAAGGAAGACCAGGACGATCGGCCCCGCGGCGAGGGCGGTCGCGCGCAGCGCCAGCGTCAGGTCGTGCATCTTCTTGACGCGATCCGCGACGAACGCGGCCAGGCAGAGCGCGAGGAGGACCTTGCCGAACTCGGAGGGCTGGAACGTGAAGCCGCCGACCGTGATCCACCGCTTCGAGCCGCGCGTGACGGCGCCGGTCGCGAGGACGAGCAACATCACCCCGAGCAGGCCCGCGTACATGACTGACGCGAAGCGCCGGTAGAGGGCGGGGTCGACGAAGATCGCGGCGCACATCGCGACGATGCCGACGACCGCGTAGACCGCCTGGCGCGTCTCCGCGCTGCCGCCCGGCGCGAGCTTCGTGATCCCTCCGATCACGACGAGCCCGTACACGACCGACGCGAGCACCGACCCGAGCAGCAGCAGGTCGAGACGGCGGACGAGCGCGAGCCCGCCGAACCGCTCCTCGGCGCGGCGGCCGCGCAGACCGCGGGCACGCGAGTCGACCGCCTCGATGCGGACGACTTCAGTCACTGATGTGCTGGGTTGTAGACGCGCTCTTGTCGAAGTACGCCTCGAACACCTTCAGCGCCGCCGGCGCCGCCGCGGTGCCGCCGTGCCCGCCGTTCTCGATCACGGCGCAGACGACGATCTGCGGCTGGCTGGTCGTCGGGCCGTAGCCGCACCACCACGACTGGTTCAGCTCGAGCTGATTCGGGTAGCCGGGCACGGTGATCAGCTTCTCCGCCGTGCCCGTCTTGCCCGCGATCGGGACCGGGAACTGGCCGAAGACGCCCGACGAGGTGCCGATCGAGGAGTGCGTGCCTTCGTAGAGGCCCTCCTGCACGGCGCTGAGCGCAGACTGGCTGACGCCGCTCGCCGTCGGCGGCTGCGCAGCGAGCCGCGGCAGGACCGTCGGCGAGCTCGCGTCGTTCGTCTGGGGCTCGACGTCCTCGACGACGTGCGGCGTGACGAGCTTGCCGCCGTTCGCGATCATCGCGTAGAAACGCGCCATCTGGATCGGAGTGACGAGCAGATCGCCCTGGCCGATCGCGAGCTGCACCGAGTAGCCGGGCTTCCAGATCCGGTCGACATAACCCGCGCACGGCGGGCCGCCGTAATGAACGCAGCGCCATTCGGGCGTCGGCACGAGCCCGGGCGTCTCGGGGCCGACGTCGATCCCGGTGTCCTGACCGAAGCCGAAGCGCGACGCCCACAGTTGCTGCGGATGACCGCGGCTCGGCGGCAGGGCGTAGAAGGCGTAGCCGACTTGGTAGAAGTACGTGTCGCAGGACTCGGCGAGCGCGGTCGGCAGGTCGATGTAGCTGTTGACGTCCGGGTCCCAGTTCGTGAACGTCTCCCCGTTCACCTTGAAGGCCGGCGAGCAGAGAAGCGACGTCGTCGGCGAGATGATGTGCTCCTCCATCGCCGCGAGCGCCGTCACCGGCTTCCAGGTCGAGCCGGGCGGATAGCCGACGTCGATCGCGCGGTTGAAGCCCGGGTAGTTCGCGCGCTCGGCCGCGGCGGCGTTCTCGAGCGGCGCGAGCTTCGCCGGGTCGCGGCTGACGAAGATCGAGGGCTGGTACGTCGGATACGACGCCATCGCCAGCACCGACCCGTCGATCGGGTTGAGCGCGACGATCGCGCCGCCGTCGGCAAAGGGCCCGCCGTTCGAATGCGCGAGCTGGACGCCGTACTTCAGCGCCTTCTCGGCGGCCTGCTGGAGCTTGAGGTTGATCGTCAGCCGGATGTTGTTGCCGTTGCGCGGGCTGACCACCGTCCTGATCGGGCTCGTCGGCTGCCCCCGCGAGTTGACGGTGAGCTGCGCCTCGCCGTCGCGGCCGCGCAGGTACTGGTCGTAGCTCGCCTCGACGCCGGCCTGGCCGATCACGTCGCCGGGCTGGTAGCCCTGGTTCTGCTTCTCCTTCAGCTCGGCCTGCGTGATGTCGCCGACGTAACCGAGCACCTGGGCGGCGAGTGATTGATGCGGGTACGTGCGCAGATAGGTCTGCGCGAGCCGCACGCCCGGGAAGTCGAGCTGGTGCTCGTCGAAGTAGTCGATCTGATCCTTGTGGATCCCGCGTCGCACGACGACGGGCGTCAGCGGGTCGTCGGCGTACTCGGCGATCTCGTGCTGGATCTGCTTCACGCTCACGTTGGCGAGGTTCGCGAGGTGCCGGAGCTCGTTCAGGCGGTCCGTCTTCGACTTCGGGAGATCGGCCGGCCAGAGGTCGATGCTCCACCCGACGGTGTTGCCGACGAGCACGGCGCCGTTGGAGGCGAGGATGAAGCCGCGCGGCGCGTCGATCGGCAGCGTCCGCACCCGGTTGTTGTTCGCCTCGGCGAGATACTTGTCGCCGGAGAGGACCTGGAGCGCCCACAGCCGCAGGAACAGCACGGCGAACACGGTGAGCGCGAGGAAGCCGAGCACGGCGACGCGGAGCGCCAGCTGGGGCGTCAGCCGGTAGGGCTCGGCGACCCGTGGGTCGCCGGGCAGGAAGCTGCGGCTGCGCCTCGCCTTAGGCAAGCAGCCGCACCTCGTAGGCCCGGTCGGTGACGTCGACCGGCGGGAAGAGCCGGCGCACCAGGCCGTAGACCGGCCAGGTCAGGATCAGGTTCCAGAGCAGCGTCGCAGGCAGCGCCGTGACGACCTCGTGCGCGGGCACGGAATCGCCGAGCACGAAGCGCAGCCCGAGCCCGCCGAGCGCGTAGAGCACGGTGACGACGAGCACCGACAGATACGGCGCGTGGAAGCGGTCGCGCGCAGTCGTCTCGCCGTAGCGGCCGATCCAGAACCCGGCGACGGTCAGCAGAAGCGAGGTGAAGCCGAGCGTGCCGAGGTAGGCGACGTCGACGAGCAGCCCGGCGCCGAAGCCGGCGGCGGCGCCGAACACGGAGCCGCGGAGGAGCGCGATCGAGAGGAGCACGACAAGCAGCAGATCGGCCGTTCCTCCGAGCGGCGTGTAGTCGCCGAGGATCGAGACCTGGGCGAGCACGGCGACGAAGAGCAGGACGGCGGCCTTGATCGCGTCCATCAACGCTTCTTCGTGTGCGCCGTCGTCGACTTCGGCTTCGGCACGAGGACGATCACCGCGTGCAGCGAGGAGAGGTTGACGAACGGCTGCACCTCGATCTGCTTGTAGATGTCGGTTTCGTTCTGGCCGACGCTCGTCACGACGCCGATCGGGATGTTCGCCGGGAAGATCGAGGGCAACTCGCCGCCGCCGGGCGAACCGGCGGTGACGATCGTGTCGCCGTCGTTCACGACCTCGTTCTTGCCGACGAGGCTCAGCGAGAGCGTGTCGCCGGAGCTTCCGGTCTGGAGCACGCCGACGGCGGACTGCTCGAGGGCGTCGAGCGCGCGCACACCGCTCGACTCGGACGTGATCAGCGTCACGCGCGACTCGGAGCCCGTCACCTTCGTCACGGTTCCGACGAGCCCGTCGCCCGTCACGACGACGTCGTGCACGTGGATGCCGCTGTCGGAGCCCGCCGCGATGACAACCGCCTGGTCGAAGACGGACGGGCTCGTGATCACCTGCGCGGCGATTGAGTCGTAGTCGGCGGGGAACGTCGGCGACTGCTCGTAGTGGAGGAGGCCGACGAGCCACTTGTTCGCAGCACGGGCGGAGAGAAGCTTCGCGTTCTCGGCACGGAGGGCGGCGTTGGCCTCCCTGAGCGCCCTGTTCTCGCTCTTCGCGTGGAAGAGGCCGCGCGTCCAGCTCGCCGCGTCCCGGAACGGCGCGGCGACGCGCGTCGCCGCGACCTCGAACGGACGCAGAGCCGACGCGCCGGCGCCCTGGACGCCGTCGAGCGCGCTCGAGCGGAAGCTGACCGTGAGCAGCACGAGCGAGGCGACGACGAGGATGCCGACGACGGCCCGGCGCCGGAGGGCGGACGAGCGGGCAGATGTCGAGCTGGAGGTCGCGGAACGCCGAACGGGCGTGCCGAGAACCGCGACGCGTGCGGTCCGGTGGCGAGGCACGAGCGGCCTCAGTCTAGCGAGGCCGGCAGCGGGCTATCTGCCGCGTCTGCCGCCGTTGCGGCTGGAACGGGCGCGCGCCTTGGCGCTGTTCCGCATCGCCTCGAACTCCTCGAGGCTTCGCCCGGAGCCCACCGCCACGCATGTGAGCGGGGATTCCGCCAGGTGCGTCGGCATGTGCGTTTCCTGTCGAAGTCGCTGGTCGAGGCCCTGGAGCAGGGCGCCGCCGCCCGCGAGCACGATCCCGCGGTCCATGATGTCGGCCGCGAGCTCGGGCGGCGTCTTGTCGAGCGTCGACTTGATCGCGTCGATGATCTGCGTCACCGGCTCGTCGAGCGCGTGGCGTACCTCCTCGCTCGAGAGGATGACGGTCTTCGGCAGGCCGGTGAGCATGTCGCGGCCGCGCACCTCGGCCTGCACCTCTTCCTTCAGCGGATACGCGGAGCCGACCTCGAGCTTGATCTCCTCGGCGGTCTGCTGGCCGATCAGCAGCTTGTACTCGCGCTTGATGTGGTTGATGATCGCTTCGTCCATCTCGTCGCCGCCGACGCGCAGCGATTGCGAGACGACGATGCCGCCGAGCGAGATCACCGCGACCTCGGTCGTGCCGCCGCCGATGTCGACGATCATGTTGCCCGTGGGTTCTGCAACCGGAAGTCCCGCGCCGATCGCGGCGGCCATCGGCTCTTCGATCAGGTACGCCTGTCGCGCACCGGCCGAGAGCGTCGCTTCCTCGACCGCGCGCTTCTCGACGCCCGTCACGCCCGAGGGAACGCAGACGACGACGCGCGGATGCGCGAAGCGATGCTGGTGCACCTTCTGGATGAAGTGGCGCAGCATCTGCTCGGTCACGTCGAAGTCCGCGATGACGCCGTCCTTCAGCGGGCGGATCGCGCTGATCGAGCCCGGCGTGCGCCCGAGCATGCGCTTCGCCTCGAGGCCGACCGCGTGGACGTCGCCGGTCGCCTGGTCGATCGCGACCACCGACGGCTCGGAGAGGACGATGCCCCGGCCGCGCACGTAGACGAGAGTGTTGGCGGTGCCGAGATCGACCGCCATGTCGCGTCCGCCCCATCCTGTTAACCAATTGAAGATGCCCATCGGCCTCTGGAGACTACCCTGCCTCTCGCCGCGTTAGCGCTCGCGCTCGGCTCCGCCGTGCTCCACGCGACGTGGAACCTGCTCCTCGGCCGCGCGCGCGACGTGCAGGCGGCGGCCGCGGCGACCTTCCTGCTCTCGGTCCTGCTGGCGGCGCCGTTCGCGGCGGTCTGGTGGCACGCGAACCCGTCGGTCTGGCCGTACGCCCTCGTTTCCACCCTCTGCGAAGCCGTCTACGTGATCGCGCTGGCGGCGGCCTACCGGCTCGGCGAGGTGTCGTTCGTCTATCCGCTGACGCGCGGGCTCGCTCCCGTGCTGACGCTGGGCGTCGCGGTCCTGATCCTCGGCCACGGCGCCACGGCCGCCGAGGCCTGCGGCGTGCTGCTCGTCGCGGCCGGCGTCGTACTCGTGCGCGGGCCGGGGAGCGGCGGCGACTCGCGCGCGCTCCTGCTGGTCGCCACGATCGCGGCGTCGATCGCCGCGTACACGCTCGCCGACCGCGTCGGAATCCACCGCGCCGGCGCGTTCGCGTACTTCGTACTCGTGCTCGCCGGACCCGCCCTCCTCTATCCCGTGCTCGTCGGCTGGAGCGCGATGCGCCGCGAGCTCGGCTGGGGCACGGCGGCGGCTGCCCTGGCGAATCTCGGCTCGTTTTTGCTCGGCCTGCTCGCGCTGCGCCGCGGCGCCGCCGCCCCTGTGCTCGCGGTGCGCTCGTCGTCGATCGTGTTCGCAACGCTGCTCGCGCGGCGGGTGCTCGACGAGCGCGTCGCGCCGGCGCGGATCGCGGGATCGCTGCTCGTCTTCGGCGGCGTCGCACTGCTCGCGCTTTAGCGGAGCCCGTGCTCGGCGAGCAGCCGCACGAGCAGCGCACCCGGCAGGCCGACGACGTTCAGGTAGTCGCCCTCGATCCGCTCGACGAGGCTGCCGCCGAGCCCCTGGATCGCGTAGGCGCCCGCGCGCCCCTCCCACTCGCCGCTCGCGAGGTAGAACGCGACGTCGCCCGGAGTCAGCGGGCGGAAGGTGACGAGGGTCACGTCGCGGTGGAGCTCCTCCCAGGCCGGCGTGCGCAGGCACAGGCCGGAGACGACCTCGTGCGTCTTGCCCGAGAGCTTCTCGAGCATCTGTTCGGCCTCGGCCGCGTCGCGCGGCTTGCCGATCACGTCGCCCTCGCAGAGGACGATCGTGTCGACGCCGAGCACGGGCCGGTCGCCGCCGTCGACCGAGCGCGCCTTGCCGGCGGCGTGCTCGACGGGATCGCCGCCGTCCTCCTCCTCGAAGGCGGGCGCGACGACCTCGAACGGAATCCGCAGCTGCTCGAGGATCGCGCGGCGCTGCGGCGAGGTCGAGGCGAGAACGAGTGGAGGCGCCGTCAGACCAGCCCATCGGGGAACCAGAGCGCGATCTCGCGCTCGGCCGACTCGGGCGAGTCGGAGCCGTGCACGAGGTTCTCTGGCATCGCAAGCGCGAACTCGCCGCGCAGCGAGCCCGGGTCGGCGTCGGCGGGATTCGTCGCGCCGATCGTCTTCCGTGCCGTCGCGATCGCCCCCTCGCCTTCGAGCACGAACGCGAGCGTCGGGCCGGAGGTGATGAAGTCGACGAGCTCGCCGAAGAACGGCTTCTCGCTGTGCTCCGCGTAGTGGGTCTCGCCGAGCTCGCGCGAGGCCGTGACGAGCCGCGCCGCCCGCAGCACGAGGCCGCGCCGCTCGAAGCGCGCGAGGATCTCCCCCGCGAGGCTCCGCCCGACGGCGTCCGGCTTCGCCAGGATCAGGGTGCGCTCGACGGCCATGCGGCCGAAGACGTTATCCGGACGAGGAGGTCGTCGTCGTCCGGCGCGGCCGCGGCTGGCGCTTCGGCTCGAGGAGCACGGGCTCCGTCCCCACCGGCGTCTCGCAGTACGGACACACCTGCCACGCCGACTCGAGCGGGCGATGGCAGCTCGAGCAGGACTGCCGCAGCCGCGTCGTGCAGACAGGGCACACGAGGAAGTCGGCTCCGACCGCCGCGCCGCAGACGGTGCACTCCTCGTCCCTCTCGCCGAGACGCTTCTCGATCGCCTTGATCTCGAGCTCGCGCTCGCGCACGTCGTCGAGGTATTCGGGCGGGCGGAACAGCATGTAGACGAGCGGGCCGAGGTACGGCGGGATCGCACCGACGACGGTCGAGCCCCAGACGAGCTTCCGGTCGGAGAACCGGCGGCGGGCGTCCTTGTAGACCCAGTAGACCGTCGCGGCCCAGAAGACGAGCACGAAGAGGATGCCGAGCCAGCTGATCGCGTCCCACGTCGACGAGTGGAAAAAGCCGTGCAGGCTCCCGAAGAAGGTCCCGATCACAGCAGGATCCTTCCTAGGACCCAGCCTGCGAGAAACGCAAGCCCGACCCAGAGGACGAGCATGAGCCCCGCGAAGAGGAAGATGCCGAGGCGGTCACGTGCTCGAAGCATGCTGACGGTTGTACAGGTCCGCAAGGAGATACAGCGACCCCGTAACGAGAACGTCACCGGCGGCAGCCAGCGCCCGTGCCCGCACGAGCGCCTCGCCGGGGTCCGAAACGGCTTCAACTCTGGCGAAATGCGGTGCGGCGCGGGCGGCGAGCTCCTCCGCCGGCAGTGCGCGCGCGTTCCCGGAACGCGTTGCGACGAAGGTGTCGCCGACGGCCGCGAGCGCCACGAGCATCCCGTCCACCTCCTTGTCGGCGAGGATCGAGGAGACGATCGTGAAGCGGCGATTCGGGAGTCGCGGCAGCAGGTAGCCGATGCCGGCGAGGTTGTGGGCTCCGTCCCAGATCTCGTGCGCGCCGCGCCGCTCGAGCCGGCCCGGGATCGCGAGGCCGTCGGCGGCGTGAGGATCGACGGCGCGGCCGAGGTGAGCCTCGGCGGCGGCGACGGCAAGAGCGAGGTTCGAGCTGCCCGCGAGATCGACCCGGACGGCGCCCTGCGCGCGCGCGAGCGCCTCCCACTCGGGCTCGCCGAGGACGACGACGGCTCCGGGCGAGACGACCGCGAGCTTCTCCGCCGCGATCGCCTCCCTCGTCTCGCCGAGCACCTGCGTGTGGTCGAGCGCGACGTTCGTGAGGACGACGACGCGCGCCCCGAGGACGTTCGTCGCGTCGTGCCGCCCGCCGAGCCCGGCCTCGACGACGGCGACGTCGACGCCGGCCGCCGCGAACTCGGCGAGGGCGGCGGCGGTGAGCACCTCGAATTGCGTGGCGCCTTCCGCGAGCGGGCGGACGCGTCCGACCGCCGCTTCGAAGTCGGCGTCGGCGCCGTCGAGCTGGATCCGCTCGGGCCAGCCGCGGACGTGCGGGGAGACGTACGCGCCGACGTGCAGCCCGGCCGAGCGCAGGAGGGCGGCAGTGAGCAGCGTCGTCGAAGTCTTGCCGTTCGTGCCGACGACGTGGACCGCCGGATAGCGGCGCTGCGGCTCGCCGAGATCGGCGAGCAGACGCTGCATGCGACCGAGCCCGAATTCCTCCGGCCAGGGCGACAGCGACTCCAGCCACTCGGTGTGACTAGCCGCCGAGCGCCTCCAGCTCGCGGCGGTAGCGCTCGAGCTTCTCGCGCTCCGCGTCGACGACTGCCGGCTTCGCGTTCGCGACGAACCTCTCGTTCGCGAGCATGCCTTCGCTGCGCGCAATCTCCTTGAGGAGCCGCTCGCGCTCGGCGCCCGCGTCGCCGTTCACCTTCGCGCGCTCCGGCTTCACGACCGCGTCGAAGATGCGCTTCTCGTCGCCTGCGAGCGGCACGAGCACGCCGCTGCGGCGGAAGGTCGCGGCCGCCTCCTGCACGCGCGTGAGCGCGTCGGCTCCCTGCTCGTCGCCCGCCTCCGGCCACGCGGCGACGATCAGGCGCGATTCGCGGTCCGGCAGGTTCGACCAGATCTCCTCGGTCACGTGCGGCAGCACCGGGTGCAAGAGCCGCAGCAGATGCTCGAGCGCCGCGAACCCGGTCGCGCGCGCGGCGGCGTCGCCCTCGTAGAGGCGGGCCTTGACCGCCTCGAGGTACCAGTCGCAGAAGTCGTCGAAGGTGAGGTGATAGAGCTCGTCGACCGCGTGGGCGAAATCGAACTCGTCGAGGTAGCGCTCGAACGCGCGCTGGCTCTGCGCGAGTCGCGCGAAGATCCAGCGTTCCTCGACGGAGCTCGGCGCCGCCTCACCGGGCGCGGCGCCGGCGCCGAGGAGCAGGCGCGCCGCGCTCCAGAGCTTCTGCGTCAGCTTGCGGCCCTCGTCGATCGCGGAGTACGAGAAGCGCACGTCCTGCGTGAGCGAGTTCTTCAGCAGGCCGTAGCGCGTCGCGTCGGTGCCGTACTCGGCGATGATGTCGAGCGGGTCGAGTCCCGTGCCGAGCGACTTCGACATCCGCCGCCCGTCAGGCGCCAGCACGGTCGAGTGGATGATGACGTCCGTGAACGGGACCTCGCCGAGCAGCTCGAGGCCGGAGAAGATCATCCGGTTCTCCCAGAGACGGATGATCTCGCGCGCCGTCGTCTGGAGGTTGCCCGGGTAGAACGCCTTCAGATCCTCGGTGTCGTCGGGCCAGCCGAGCGTCGCGAACGGCCACAGCGCCGACGAGAACCACGTGTCGAGCACGTCGGTCTCCTGCGTGAGCTCCGCCGAGCCGCACTCGCGACATGCGGACGGCCGCTCCTCCGCCGCCGTGACGTGTCCGTCGGGGCAGTAGTAGAGGGGGATCTGGTGTCCCCACCAGATCTGCCTCGAGATGTTCCAGTCGGGCGCCTGCTCGAGCGAGTCGATCGCGAAGCGGTGCTGGCTCTCCGGATGGAAGACGACGCGCCGCTCGCGGAGCGCGGCGAGCGCCGGCTTCTTCAGCTCCTCCATCGAGCAGAACCACTGGAGCGAGATGAGCGGCTCGATACGCGACTCGCAGCGCTCGCAGAGAGCGACGACGTGGCGGTAGCTCTCCCGGTTCTCGAGCTGCCCGCGGTCGCGCAGCCAGTCGAGGATCTTCTTCTCCGCATCCGCCTGGGTGAGCCCTTCGAGGCCCTCGGCGGTGACGAGCCCGTCGGGGCCGATGCACATCGGTTCCGGCAGGCCGTGGTCGCGGCCGATGTCGAAGTCCTTCGGATCGTGGCCGGGCGTGATCTTGAGCGCGCCCGTGCCGAAGTCGGGTTCGACGCGCTCGTCGGCGATCACCGGAACGCGGCGCTCCACCCACGGCACGACCACCTCGCGCCCCACCAGATGCCGGTAGCGCTCGTCGTCGGGATGGACGGCGACCGCGACGTCTGCCGGGATCGTCGCCGGCCGCACCGTCGCGATCGGGATGTAGCCGTCCCCGTCTGCGAGCGGGTATCGGATCGTCGAGAGCACGTCGTCGGTCTCCTCGTGGACGAGCTCGAGATCCGAGAGCGAGGTCTGGTGGTAGGGGCACCAGTTGATGATCCGGTTCGCGCGGTAGATCCAGCCCTTGTCGTAGAGATGGACGAAGTAGCGCAGCACGGCCCGCACGTAGCCCGGGTCCATCGTGAAGCGCTCGCGCCGGTAGTCGAGCGATGCCCCCATGCGGCGGAACTGGTGCATGATCTTGCCGCCGTACTCGCGCAGCCACTCCCAGACGCGTGCCTCGAACGCCTCGCGGCCGAGCTCCTGGCGTGACGTCCCCTCCTTGAGCAGCTGCTTCTCGACCGCGTTCTGCGTCGAGATGCCGGCGTGGTCGTAGCCCGGCTGGAAGAGGACGTTGAAGCCCTGCATCCGCTTCAGCCGCATCACCGTGTCGCCGAGCGCAAGCTGGAGCGCGTGGCCCATGTGCAGCTCTCCGGTGACGTTCGGGGGCGGATGCGCGTCGATGTACGGCGTCCGCGAAGGGTCCGGGTCGGCGTTGTAGAGGCCCTCGGCCTCCCACATCTGCTGCCAGCGTTCCTCGACGCCGTGCGGGTTGTAGCGCGGGTCCACGCGCTGAGCCTAGCGAGGCGCGGCGGCGGGACTAGGCCGACTCTTCGGCGAGCTCGTCGGGCAGATCGTCCGCACCCGCACTCGTTACGAGCGTCGGCTTCAGACCTCGTTCGATGGTCTCCTTCGTGATCACGCACTTGGAGACGTCCTTGCGCGACGGCAGCTCGAACATCACGTCGAGCAGCGCGTTCTCGATGATCGAGCGCAGGCCGCGGGCGCCGGTCTCGCGCGCGAGCGCGCGGTCGGCGATCGACCACAGCGCGTCGTCGGTGAAGACGAGGTCGATGTGGTCGTAGTTGAAGAACCGCTGGTACTGCTTGACGAGCGCGTTCTTCGGCTCGGTCAGGATCTGCACGAGGTCGTCCTTCTTCAGCTGGTGCACCGCCGAGACGACGGGCAGGCGGCCGATGAACTCGGGGATCAACCCGAAGTTCAGGAGGTCCTCGGGCATCACGCCGGAGAGGAGCTCGGCGCTCTCGGCGTCGCGCTTCGACGAGATCTCGCGGCCGAAGCCGACGGCGTTCTTGCCGATGCGCTTGCCGACGATCTTGTCGAGCCCGGCGAAGGCGCCGCCGCAGATGAAGAGCACGTTCGTCGTGTCGATCGAGAGGAACTCCTGGTGCGGATGCTTGCGGCCGCCCTGCGGCGGCACGGAGGCGACCGTGCCCTCGAGGATCTTCAGCAGCGCCTGCTGCACGCCCTCGCCCGAGACGTCGCGCGTGATCGACGGGTTGTCCGCCTTGCGCGCGATCTTGTCGACCTCGTCGATGTAGATGATCCCCGTCTCGGCCTTCTTGATGTCGAAGTCCGCGGCCTGGATCAGCTTCAGGAGGATGTTCTCGACGTCCTCGCCGACATAGCCGGCTTCGGTCAACGCGGTCGCGTCGGCGATCGCGAACGGCACGTTCAGGATCCGCGCGAGCGTCTGCGCGAGATGCGTCTTGCCGCAACCCGTCGGGCCGAGAAGAAGGATGTTCGACTTCTGGAGCTCGACGTCGCCCTCGTCCGTCCCCATCTGCACGCGCTTGTAGTGGTTGTAGACCGCGACCGACAGCGTGCGCTTCGCCTCTTCCTGCGAGACGACGTAGTCGTTCAACGAGGAGTAGATCTCCTTCGGGCGCGGCAGGTTGTCGAGGTCGAGCGTCGAGGGAGTCGTGAGCTCCTCGTCGATGATCTCGTTGCAGAGATCGATGCACTCGTCGCAGATGTAGACGCCGGGGCCGGCGATCAGCTTCTTGACCTGGCGCTGCGACTTGCCGCAGAAGCTGCAGAGGAGCTGCTCGTTCCCTTCGGACGTGCGCGCCATGGCCCTCTCCTTTTACTCTCCCGCGGCCGAAATGGCTAGGCCGCAGCCTCCTGTTTTGCGACCTCGCGATGGGTGATCACGGTGTCGATGATCCCGTATTCCTTGGCTTCCTCAGGACTCATGAAGAAATCTCGCTCCATGTCGCGGGACACGATCTCGATGCTCTTTTCCGTGTGCTGCGCGTAGATCTCCTCCAGGCGGCGCTTGAGGCCGATCACCTCGCGGGCCTGGATCTCGATGTCGGTGCCCTGGCCCTGGAACCCGCCCGACACCTGGTGGATCAGGATTCGCGAGTTCGGCAGGGCCATGCGCTTTCCTTTCTTGCCGCCCGCAAGGAGCAGCGAACCCATGCTCATGGCGATGCCGACGCAGATCGTCTGCACGTCCGGCTTGACGAACTGCATCGTGTCGTAGATCGCGAGCCCGGAGTACACGTTTCCGCCCGGGGAGTTGATGTAGAGGTAGATGTCCTTGTCGGGGTCGTCCGACTCGAGGTGGAGGAGCTGGGCGATCACGAGGTTCGCGATCTGGTCGTCCACCGGCGTCCCGAGGAAGACGATGCGCTCGGCGAGCAGGCGCGAGTAGATGTCGAACGCGCGCTCGCCGCGCGACGTCTGTTCTACGACCATCGGGATCAACGGGCTCATGGCTTCTCCTTGCTGCCGGGGGTCCACAGCTTCTTCGGTTTCTTTGTCTTTCCCTTTTCCTTGTCGGGTGTCCAGATCTTCTCGCGCGCCTCCGCCTGCTCGGGCGAGACCACCTCGACCTCGGCGACCACCTGGTCGAGCGCCTTCTTCATGCGCAGCTCGGGACGCACGCGCTCGGCGCCGCCGCGCTCGAAGAACTCGTCGATGTCCTTGTCCACCTCGCCCTGCTCGCGGAGCTCGGCCCGGACCTCGTCGTCGGTCACCTCGAGGGCGAGCTTGTCGGCCACCGCCTCGAGCACCAGCTCGCGCGCGATCGACTGCTTCGCCTCTTCGCGGAGCCGGTCCTCGAGTTCGATCGCGCTCGTGTTCGTGAACTGAAGGTACGCGTTCGGGTCGATCCCGCGCCGCTGGAGCGAGCGGACGAAGCCCTGGAGCAGCTCGCGCGTCCGCATCTCGACGAAGAGTCCTTCCGGATCGACGTTCGACGCCTTCACGAGCTCGTCGACCGCGTCGACCCTGAACTGGGCGTCGGCTTCCTCTTCGAGCCGGTCGCGGATCTTCGCCTCGATGTCGGCGCGCAGCTGGCCCAGCGTGTCGAATTCGGAGGTCGACTTCGCGAGCTCGTCGTCGAGCGGCGGCAGCACCTTCTCGTAGAGCTCGTTGAGCGTGACGGCGCCCTGCCGCTGCGAGCCGTCCCCGAGCTCCCACGTGACCTCGCGCGTCTCACCGGTGATCAGGCCGCGCACGGCGTTCTCGATCTCGTCGACGAGCCGCTCCGCCCCGAGCTCGAACACGTAGTCGCGCTGGCCGAACCCGAGCTCCGAGACGATGTCGACGACGACCACGTCGCCGCCCTTCGCGGTCCTGTCGTCGACGAGAGAGAGCTCGGCGACGTTCCGCTGGAGCGCCTCGAGCTCCTTGCCGACGGCCTCCTCGGACACCTCGACGCGGCGCCTCGGAACGTCGAGGCGCTTCCAGTCGGCGGGCTCCGGCCGCGGGACGACCGGGAACTCGGCGGTGAAGCGCCAGTCCTCGTTGCCGTTCCGCGGCAGCTCGTAGTCGAACTCCGGCTGGTCGGTCGGCTGCACGCGCGACCGGGCGACGGCGCTCCAGAACCAGTTGGAGATGTGCGAGTCGACCGCCTCGCTGTACACGCGCTCCTTGCCGACCTTGGAGACGAGCACCTGCGTCGGAACCTTGCCGCGGCGGAAGCCCGGGATCCGGACGCGCTCGGCCAGGTCGTGGGTCGCGTGCTCGATCGCATGATGGACGTCGTGCGCCGGAACGTCGACCGTCAGGCGGACGCGGTCGCCGTCGAGCTGCTCGACCTGAGCCTCCATAGACCGGCCATTCTGCCCGAATGGTCTAGCGTGGCGACCCGTGGACGCCGAGAACGCGATTCGCTCGCGCCGCACGCACAAGCGCTTCGGATCCCAGCCCGTCCCCCGCGAGGTGGTCGAGGAGCTGCTCGAGCTCGCGCGCTGGGCGCCGAATCACCACCTGACGGAGCCGTGGCGCTTCCGGGTGCTCGGTCCCGAGTCGCTCGCACGACTCGCCGCGACCGGAATGCCCGGCGAGCTGGACAAGCTCAGCCGCGCGCCGACGCTCGTCGTCGCGACGGCGAAGCTGACGGGCGACGAGCACCAGAACCACGAGGACGTGCTCGCGACCGCCTGCGCCGTGTACATCGTGCTGCTCGCCGCCCACGCACGCGGGCTCGCGTCGTACTGGCGCACCCCGCGCGTCCTCCAGTCGCGGGAGGGGCAGGCGGCGGTCGGAATCGGCGAAGACGAGGAGTTCGTCGCCCTCATCCACCTCGGCCCGCCGGTCGACGAGCCGGGTTCGAAGGGCCGCCGGCCCCCGGCCGACTACGTCGAGTTCCTCGACTGAGCGATCAGGCCAGCTTCGCCAGGATCTCGGCGTTCTCCGGGAAGCGCCCTTCCGCGTGCTTCGAGAACACGATCACGTCGTCGACGAAGACGTCGAACTGGCCCTTGCCGCCCGGCTTGTACTCCGCCGTGTGCCCGTCCAGTCGATTGATCTCGGCCGCGAGACTCGCGGCCCGGGTGTCGTAGCCGCTTCAGGTCGGGCAGTAGAGGATGCGCACAGCGCTCATCGAGCCGACCTTACACGGCGATGCGGGCGAGAGGAATCGAACCTCCAAGAGCCTCGCGGCTCACCGGGACCTAAACCCGGCGCGTCTACCTGTTTCGCCACGCCCGCGCGCGGTGCCGAGAAGAGGCTACCCCCCGGCTAGGTGGCGGAGCTCGGGCGGAAGCTCGTCGGCGGTGATCTCGCGCGCGACCGGCTGGTTGAAGTTCGAGGCGAGCGTGTTCGACCCGAGCGGCAGCAGCGGATCCTGGAAGGTGCTGACGACGATCTTCGCCGGGAAGAAGGAGAACAGCCGCAGCTCGCGGTCGCCGTGAGCGTAGACGTCGTGCTGGACGTTGGCGGGGATGACGAGGAAGGTGCCTGCCTCGAGCTTCTGCTGGCTGCCCGTGATGAAGATCTCGCCCTCGCCGTCGGCGACGTAGATCACTTCCTCGGCGTTGTCCGAGTGGAGGCCCGAGTGCCGGCCGGGCTCGAAGATGTAGTAGGCGACGGTCGAGGACATCGCCCCCTGTGCCTCGGTGACGGCGAACACGGCGACGAACCGCTGCGAGGGGTCGTAGTCCTGCCAGACCTCGATGGCGGGCGGGCCCTCCTGCTGCCTCTGCGCCTCGATCGCGTCTGCGAGCTCGTCGAGCGACTGGAATTCGTACTGCTCTTCGTCCATTGGCCCCCATCGTAGAGAACCCGGCTGTGCTACGAAGTCCGCGTGAGAATTGCGCTCGTCTCTGCTCTGGCCGGCGTGGTGCTGGCGGCGGCCGGCGCGGCATCGGCGGCGACGGCGCCCAAGGCGACAAAGTGGATCGACAGCAAGGACGGCTTCAGCATCATCCTGCCGTCGGCGTGGTATCCCGTTCCGCGGACGGTCGCGGGCGTGCAGGCGATGATCACCAAGTACAAGAAGACTCCCGGCGTCCCGACCGCGTACCGCTACTACCTGACCGCGGCGGGCAAGCAGGAGCTCAAGGACTACGTCTTCCAGGCCTTCGTCAACGTCTATCCCTCGACCGACCCGGTCATTCCGGTGATCTCGATCCAGATCTCGACCTCGAAGCCTCCGTACAAGGCGTCCGAGCTGACTGAAGCGGCCGACACCTTCGGCTCGGTGCTGGCGTCGAACAAGGGCGCGAAGGTGAGCGCGCCGCAGACGCTCAAGTTCTCGGAGGGAACCACTGAGCTGCTGACGGCGACGATCCCGGTCGCCAAAGGCCTCTCGGAGGGCACCGAGCTGTACCTCATAATCCATGGCGGCAAGCTCTACGTGCTGAAGTTCGTCATCGACGCGACCGCGCTCAAGTCGTTCGAGTCGACCTTCAAGGCCATCGCCGAGAACTTCCGCTTCGTCTAGCGGCCCCGGGAGGAGTCGAACCTCCGCACGCAGCTTCGAAGGCTGCCGCTCTGTCCGCTGAGCTACGGGGCCAGAAAAGCCAGCGTAGCGGCGTGTCAGGGTGGCGGACGGGACTCGAACCCGCGACCACCGGGACCACAACCCGGGGCTCTACCAGCTGAGCTACCGCCACCTCGCGAGTCACATCGTATCGGCGACGTTGCAGCAGCTCGCCTCTCCGACGGCCGCGGCGGCAAAGCCGCCACGGCCTCCAACCGGCGGCGCTACGCGCCGCCTCAGCGCCACCTCGCGAGTCACATCGTATCGGCGACGTTGCGGCAGCTCGCCTTCCCGCCGCCTCGCACGCGCACCGCTCCGTAAAGCGCGCCGGGCAGGACTCGAACCTGCGACCCGCGGCTTAGAAGGCCGCCGCTCTTCCAGCTGAGCTACCGGCGCGTACCGCTCAGGGTACTAGCGTCGTTGCGACGGAAGCGGGTGGCGGGAATCGAACCCGCGTGACTAGCTTGGAAGGCTAGGGCTCTACCATTGAGCTACACCCGCGAAACGCTGCGTAGGGTAGCGCGGTGCTCGCAGAGAGCCCGTACACGTTTCAGGCAGATCTCGACGCGACGCTCGTCGTGCCGCTGCTCGCGCTCGGCTACCTCTTCCTCGTCGGGCGCTACGGCACGACGAGAGACCACGCCGCCGCCTTCGCAGGCTCGCTCGTCTTGGTCGCGGCCAACTTCTGGACGCCGCTCCACCACCTCGGCCTCCACTACCTGCTGACCGCGCACCTGCTCGGAAACGTGATCCTCGCCGAGTGGGCGCCGCTCCTGGCAGTGCTCGGGATCACGCCGGCGATGGCGCGCGCCGCTTCGCGGTACCGCGTCTGGCGCGTGCTGACGCACCCGCTCGTCGCTCTGCCGGTGTGGCTCGCGAGCTACTACACGTGGCACATCCCGTACGTCTACGACGCCGCGCTCCACCATCAGAGCACGCTGATCCACCTCGAACACGCGTGCTACTTCGGCACCGGGCTGCTCTTCTGGTGGCCGATCGTGCAGGAGGAGCCGCACCACATGGCGACCGGCCGGCGCGCCGGCTACGCCTTCGCGGCGTTCATCCTCGCCGCGCCGCTCGGACTGCTGCTCCTCCTGCTTCCGCGTGCGATCTACGGCTACTACGTCGAGGCGCCGCGTCTGTGGGGGCTCTCGCCGCTCGCCGACCAGGAGCTCGCCGGCGGAACGATGGTGGCCGAGCAGGCGATCGTGCTCTTCGCCGTCTTCGCGTACTGGTTCAGACGCTTCCTCGCCGAAGAAGGGGCTATCTGAGGCAGCCGATCACGAGCGAGAGATCCGCATCCTGCGGATGCTCGTGCCAGAGCGTCACGACATTGTTGTAGCGGCGCAGCACGTCGGGAAGACCTGCGCGCACGTTCGGGAACGCGAACCGCTCGTAGGCGGCGACGAGGTTCTGCGCCTGGGCGTCCGTCTGCCCGAAGACGAGCTTCACCGAGTTGTCGCCGAGAGCGGCAGCGAAAGCGCCGCCGGGCGCCGTCGAGGCGACGAGGTCGGAGCTGCCCGGCGGGCTGATCTTGGCGCCGCGGGCCTGGAGACAGGCGCTCGTCTTCGCATCCGAGTACACCGTCGACCCGCCACACCCGGCAACGAGCAGCGCGAACACGATCAGAAGCGGCACTGCGACCCGAAGCACGACCGGATTGTAGTCAGCCGTGCGGCACGCACCGGAACCACTAGATTCCACGCGTGTCCGTGCCACCCGACCGGCTGACGGAGTACGCACGTCTCACCGTGCGCGTCGGACTGAACATCCAACCGGGCCAGGTGCTCGCGGTGAACGCCCTGCTCGAGCACGCTCCGCTCACGCGCGAGGTCGCGAAAGAGGCGTACGCAGCCGGCGCGAGGTTCGTCGACGTCCTCTACGGCGACCAACGCGTGCGCCGCGCTCACATCCAGGGAGCGCCGGAGGAGTCTCTGGACTGGTCGCCGCCGTGGCTCGTCGAGCGGCTGCTTGATCTCGAGAAGGAGGGTGGCGCCCTGCTCGGCGTCACCGGCAACCCCGAGCCCGAGCTGTTCGCAGATCTCGACGGCGGTCGCGTCGGCCGCGCACGCATGCGCGAAGTCTCCGAGGCGAGCCTTCACCTCACCGAAGGCATCTGCAACTGGTCCATCGTCGCGTGTCCGACCGAAGGCTGGGCCCGAACGGTGTTCGGCGAGCCCAACCTCGCCCGCCTCTGGGATGCGGTCGCGTCTGCCGTGCGGCTGGACGAAGACGATCCGGTCGCCGCGTGGCAGGCGCACATCGACGCGTTGACCGCGCGCGCCGAAGCCCTCAACGCCCGCCGCTTCGACTCGCTCCGCTACCTGGGCCCGGGCACCGACCTCACGATCGGCCTCCATCCGGATTCGAGCTGGCTCGCCGCCTGCGAAGAGGTCCGCGGCATCCGCTTCGTCCCGAACATGCCGACGGAGGAGGTCTTCACGACACCCGATGCCCGCCGCGTCGACGGCACCGTGCGCGCGACCTATCCGCTTCAGATCGCGGGAACGATCGTGCGCGGGCTGGAGGTGCGCTTCGAGAACGGCCGTGCCGTGCAGATCGACGCCGACGAGGGCGCGGAGCTGATGCGCACGCACGTGGCGAGCGACGACGGCGCTGCACGCCTCGGCGAGGTTGCGCTCGTCGATGCCTCTTCCCGGATCGGCAAGACGGGAATCGTCTTCTTCGACACGCTCTTCGACGAGAACGCGGCCGCGCACATCGCCTTCGGCGCGGCGATCGTGCAGGCGGCCGAGGACGCGGCGGCGCTCTCGCCCGACGAGCGACACGCGCGCGGGGTCAACCACTCGTCGATCCACACCGACTTCATGATCGGCTCCCGCGAGCTCGACGTCTTCGGCGTCGACAAGTCCGGCGGCGAGACCCCGATCCTCGCGGCAGGCGACTGGGTGCTCGCGTAATCGGGGCGGCGAGACTCGAACTCGCGATCCTCCTGGTCCCAAACCAGGCGCTCTACCAGGCTGAGCTACGCCCCGCGACCTGATCAAGTGTAGAGCGGATGAGCGAGGCCCCCCTTCCCGTCACGCCGGCGCGCCCCCGCCGGCCCCGCGCCGGCTACGTCATGGCCGCGAGCGCGGCGACGCTCTGGGCGATCAACGGGACGGTCTCGAAGGTGATCCTCGCCTCGGGCATCTCGTCGCTCCGCCTGGCGCAGGTGCGCACGACCGGCGCCGTGGCCGGCCTCGTGCTCATCCTGCTCGCGACCGACCGGGGGCGCCTTCGCGTTCGCGCGCGCGAGCTGCCGTTTCTCGCCGTGTTCGGGATCGCAGGCCTCGCCTTCGTGCAGTGGTTCTACTTCCTGGCGATCCATCGGCTCGCGATCGGAATCGCCCTCCTGATCCAGTACCTCGCGCCGCTGCTCGTGGCGCTCTGGGCGCGGTACGTCCTTCACGAGCAGGTGCGAAGGCGCATCTGGCTTGCGCTCGCGCTGGCGCTCGTCGGCCTCGCGCTGATCGTCGACGTGCGCCACGGCGGCACGATCTCGACTCTCGGCGTCGTCTTCTCGCTCGCCGCGGCGGTCACGTACGCGCTCTACATCCTCCTCGCCGAGCATGCGGTCGGCGAGCGAGACGCGGTGTCGCTGCTCGCCTGGGGCTTCGCGTTCGGCGCGGTCTTCTGGGCCATCGTCGCACCGTGGTGGAGCTTTCCCACCGGTCGAGCCGCCGCACACGTCTCGCTGCTCGGCCGTCTCTCCCACCATCACGCACCGGTCTGGGCGCTGATGGCGTTCATGATCGTCGTCGGGACGATCATCCCGTTCTTCCTGCTCGTCAACGCGCTGCGCCACCTGCCGGCGACACGCGTCGGCATCATCGCGATGCTCGAGCCCGTCGTCGCCACGATCGTCGCCTGGGCCTGGCTCGACGAGTCGCTCGGCGCGATCCAGCTCGTCGGCGCGGCCGTCGTGCTCGCCGCGATCGTGACGGCGCAGACGGCCCGCTAGCCCCGCAGCACTTTTCCCGCACTTTGCAGGGACGTCACGCTTTTCCGGCTTGAAAAGATGGGTCGGGCGGCCCATTGGCAGCGAGAACGCGCGGCGTTAGCGTCAAGGGGCACTGGGCGATGCGAACCGTGGGCGTGCTCGCGCACGGTCGCGGGGAGCACTTGAGAGGGCCCGTCGCGCCGACCCCCCGAGCGGCGGGCTTTCTCCCCTGAGGCGCACGTAAACTCTTTTCAAGTGGTGAAAAAGGTGCTTCTCGCGTCGCCGCGCGGCTACTGCGCCGGCGTCGAACGGGCGGTCGAGACGGTCGAGCGGGCGCTCGAGCTGTACGGCACGCCGGTGTACGTGCGCAAGCAGATCGTCCACAACATCCACGTCGTGCGCGACCTCGAAGAACGCGGCGCCATCTTCGTCGACGACGAGACCGAGGTTCCCGAGGGGCAGACGATGGTGCTGTCCGCGCACGGCGTCGCACCGTCGGTTCACGAGAACGCGGCGGCCCGCGAGCTGCGCACGATCGACGCGACCTGCCCGCTCGTGACGAAGGTTCACGTGCAGGCCAGGCGCTACGCGGCCGAGGGCTACTTCGTCATCCTGATCGGGCACGCGCACCACGAGGAGGTCGTCGGCACGATGGGCGAGATCCCGGGCTCGATCGCGCTCGTCGAGTCGCCCGAGGACGTCGAGGCGCTCTCGTTCCCCGAGGGGACGAAGCTCGCGTACGTCACGCAGACGACGCTGTCGGTCGACGAGACCGCCGACCTGATCGCCGCCCTCCGCCGCCGCTTCCCCGCGATCCGCGCGCCGCAGCGCGAAGACATCTGCTACGCGACCTCGAACCGCCAGTGGGCGGTGAAGGAGATGCTGGGCGAGGTCGACCTCCTGCTCGTGATCGGCTCGAGGAACTCGTCGAACTCGAGCAGGCTCGTCGAGGTCGCGAACGCGTCCGGGGTCGCGTCCTACCTGATCGACGACGAGAGCGAGATCGACGAGCGCTGGCTCGACGGCGTCTCCATCGTGGGAATCACCTCCGGTGCGTCGGCGCCGGAGAAGCTCGTCCAGCGCGTGTGCGACTGGTTCCGCGCGCGCGGCGTCACCGACATCGCGCCGCACCGCTTCGTCGAAGAGGACATCGAGTTTCGTTTGCCGGTCGAGCTGCGCCGCGAGCTTCAGCTCGCGGACGCCCAGAGCTAGGCCTTCTCGAGCCCCAACTCGGGGCCGAGCTCGACCGACACCGCGAGCGTCTCCTCGGCGATGTGGTCGGCGAAGCGGAGCAGCTCCTCGTCGGGGATCCAGAGGCGGATGCGGTCCGTGATCTCGAGGCCCATCTCCTTGCGGCGAACCTGGACGTCGCGCACGAGGTCGTTGCGGCGCGCCTCGAGGCGCAGCTCGTCGTCGAGGTGCAGTTCGAGAGCCACGGTGACGACGCCGTCGGTCGCGACCGCCCACCCCTCCTTGCCGATGCGCTCGACGAGCACCTCCTCCGGCTCGAGGATGTAGCCGTTCACCTGGAAGCGGCCGCCGTCGAGCGCCTCGAAGCGGCCCTCCAAGAGCGCCGTCCGCACCTCGCCGAGCGCGGCGCCGAGCTTCGGGCCGAGTACGGGCAGGTTCGGCTTCACGCGCAGCTCCGATGCTTCGACGTCGCCGAAGACGACGTCCTTGACACGTAGCTCGTCGGCGATCTCGTCGACGTGCGTGATTGCAAGACCTGACCCCGCGACGATGAGCTGCCTCAACGGCTGTCTTAGCTTCAACCCGGACGTCGAGCGCGCCTGCCGGCCGAGCTCGACGACGCGCCGCACCTCCGCGATCTCGGCGAGCAGCGCGCTGTCCGGCGCCGGCACCTGCGGCCAGCCGGCGAGATGCACCGACGCCTCGCCGCCGCGCACGAGGTTCACCCAGACGTGGTCGGCGAGAAACGGCATCACCGGCGACACGACGCGCAGCGACTGCACGAGCGCGTACCACAGCGCGCGGAACGCCTCGGCGTCGTCGCGCCAGAACCGCGGGCGCGAGCGGCGGATGTACCAGTTCGAGAGATCGTCGACGAACGCGTCGAACGCGCGGATGACGTCGACGGTGAGCGTCGCCTCGTACCCCGCCTCCGCCTCGCGCACGAACTCGTGCGTGCGCGCGACGAGCCAGCGGTCGAGGGCGTGCTCCACCGGCGGCCCGCCGGCAAGATCCGAAAGGTCGGGTTCCCACTTCGTCAGGTTCGCGTACTGCACGAGGAAGCCGATCGAGTTCCAGAGCGTGAGCAGCTTGCGCTTGATCTCGTGCGCCGGCCCGAAGCCGAAGAGGAGATTGCGATCCGGCGGCTGCGCGCAGTACTGCCAGCGCATCACGTCGGCGCCCATGCGCTCGAACGCGTCCTCGGCGTCGATCATGTTGCCCTTCGACCCGTGCATCTCGTCGCCGTGCTCGTCGAGCATCTTCTCGTAGCCGAGCACGCGCTTGTACGGCGAGCGCCCGACGAGGACGCACGACATGAAGAACTGCGAGTAGAACCACAGGCGGATCTGCTCCCGCATCTCCGACACCCAGTCGGCCGGGAACCACTCCTCCCAGTAGGCGTTGTCGGGCAGCGGTGCGTTCGTGAGACCGCGCGCCGCACCGGTGCCGTAGCCGCCGTCGACCCATTCCGGGTTCTGCCAGCCGAGCGTCGAGAACGGGACGATGCCGGCATCGAGCCAGACGTCGCCGACCTCGACGACCCGCTGCACCGGCTCGCCGCACTGCTCGCAACGGATTCGGATGCGGTCGATCCACGGCCGTCTCAGCTCAGGCAGGTCGTCGATGGGATCGACCGCGCGCTCGGCGAGCTCCGCCTTCGACCCGATCACGTTCAGATGCCCGCACGCGCACGGGTAGAACGGCAACGGCAGCCCGTAGTAGCGGCGGCGGGAGATGTTCCAGTCGCCCATGTTGAGGAGCCAGTCGTCCATGCGCTTGCCCATGTACTCGGGCACCCACTCGACCTTCGCGTTCTCGGCGAGGAGCGTCGGCCGGATCTCGTCGACGCCGATGAACCAGTCGTCGGAGATGCGGTAGATGATCGGCGTGTGGCAGCGCCAGCAGTGCGCGTAGTTGTGCAAGACCGTGCCGGACGAATGGAGCAGCCCGCGGTCCGCGAGGTCCTGCACGATCTGGTCGCCCGACTCGGTCGTCGAGAGGCCGTGCAGCCAGCCGTAGTCGTCGTAGAAGTGTCCGGCCTCGTCGACCGGCGACAGCACCGGCAAACCGAGCGAGCGCCCGAGCTCGAAGTCCTCGGGCCCGCAGCCGGTCGCGATGTGGACGATGCCGGTCCCCTCCTCGAGCGAGACCTCGTCCCACGGAACGATCTCGTGCTCGACCGACGCGCCCGGCGCAAGCGTGTCGAACGGCCCCTGGTAGCGCAGCCCGACGAGCTCCGACCCCTTCACCCGCCGGACGAACGTCTCGTCCGGATAGCGCGCGACCGCAACCCACTCGCCGCTCTCGCGCAAGCCGTACTCCGCGTCAGGATGCACGGCGGCGGCGACGTTTGCGGGCAGCGTCCACGGCGTCGTCGTCCAGACGACGACCGACTCGCCGCGACGGTCGAGCAACGGGAGCCGGACGAAGAGCGACGGATCCGACTTCTCCTGGTAGACGCCGCCCTGCGTCAGCTCGTGCTGCGAGAGCGACGTGCCGCAGCGCGGGCACCACGCAGTCGCGCGATGACCGAGATACAGCCAGCCACGCTCGTCGACGATCTTCAGGAAGCGCCAGATGTACTCGATGTTCGTGTCGCTGAACGTGAAGTAGTCGTTGCCCCAGTCCATCCACTGCCCGAGGCGCTTCGAGCCGCGCGTCAGGTCCTCGGCCGACTTGACGACCACCTCGCGGCAACGCGCCGCGAACTCCTCGAGGCCGTACTCCTCGATCTCGCGCTTCGAGTTGAAGCCGAGCTGGCGCTCGACGCCGACCTCGATCCAGAGCCCCTGGCAGTCGAAGCCGTTCTGGTAGCGCTGGTCGAAGCCGCGGAGCGCCTTGTAGCGCTGGAAGACGTCCTTCAGCGTCCGGCCCCACGCGGTGTGGACGGCGAGCGACTTGTTGGCCGTCACAGGGCCGTCGGTGAACGACCACTTCGGCCCGCCCCGGTTCCGGTCGCAAAGCTGCCGGAAGGTACCCTCCCGCTCCCAGCGCTCGAGGACATCGAGCTCGAGGGCGTTGGAATCCGGAACCGGCGGCAGCGGGTCGAACATGGATCCCAGTCTAGGCGGGGAAGAAACCGACACTGACGCGCGTTGTAGGAGAAAACCCCCCGAAAGGAACGGAATGGCCACTCAAGCAACCGAGAGCAGCTTCGAGCAGGAGGTCCTCGCCGGCGAGGGCAAGGTCATCGTCGACTTCTGGGCCGAGTGGTGCGGCCCCTGCCACGCAGTCGCACCCGTCCTCGACCGGATTGCCGACGACCACTCCGTGCGGATCGTCAAGGTCAACATCGACGAGGAGCAGGGCCTCGCGCAGCGCTACGGCGTCGCCTCGATCCCGACGATGATCCTGTTCGAGAACGGCGAGCCGCAGGCCTCGGCCGTCGGCGCGATGCCGAAGGGCGCGCTCGAGCGCCAGCTCGGCCTCAGCGGCGACTAGTTTCGCGGCTCGTGCGGCCCATCTCTTCGGCCCGTGACGCCGAGCGCCCAGGCGGCGAGGAGCTCGTCCTGGTGGCCGAAGGCCATCTCGCCCGGGAGCTCGTCCGGCCCGAAGAAGCGAAGCTCCTCGACGTCGTCGGCCGGGCGCGGCTCGCCCTCGGCGCGGACGAGCCAGGTGAGCCCGAGCACGAACGCGCCCCCGTACGGCTCGACGTGCGTCCCGAGCCACCCGGCCGGCGTGACGTCGAGACCGGTCTCCTCACGGAACTCACGCGCGAGGCCGGCGAGCGGCTCCTCGGCCTCCTCGAGAAATCCGCCGGGAAGGTCCCAGTAGCCCCGCCGAGGCTCGATCGCGCGCCGCGCGAGGAGCACCTTGCCGTCGCGCTCGAGCAGCCCCTCGACCGCCGGCGCGGAGTTCGCGTAGTACGACGAGCCGCACGCGGGACAGCCCGCGCGGCCGCGCTCGAGGTCGAGCTCGGCGCCGCAGCGCGGACAGAGCCGCCAGCCGTCGAGGACGCCCACGCGCCTACGACTCCGCCAGCACGGCGTCGGCGAGACGCGGCCACGCGTCCTTGGCCCAGTCGCCGAACTCGAGATCGGTGAGGCAGGCGAGCGCGAGGTCGCGCGCGGGATCGACCCAGAGGAACGTGCCCGCGCGGCCGAAGTGGCCGAAGGTGCCGGGCGAGTTCTGCGTGCCGGTCCAGTGCGGGCTCTTCGCGTCTCGTAGCTCGAACCCGAGCCCCCAGTCGTTCGGCTCCATCCGCCCGAACCCCGGCAGCACGCCGTCGAGACCTGCGAACTGCACGCTCGTCGCCTCCGCCAGCGTCTCGTGCGAGATGCGCGCGGGCTCGACCAGCTCGCGCGCGACGACGAGCAGGTCGGCGAGCGTTCCCGCCGCGGCGTAGGCCGGCGAGCCGGCGAGCGGAAACCCCCAGACCTCGGCGAAGTACTCCGCGAACGGCATCTCGGCCCGCTCCTCGACGAGCGAGGCGGCGAGCTCGAATCCGGCGTTCGAATAGATGCGCCGCGTGCCCGGCGCTGCGATCGGCACGGGGTCGTCGAGCGGCAGCCCCGACGCATGCGCGAGCAGGTGCCGGAGCGTCGAGCCGGGCGGCCCGGCGGGCTCGTCGAGGTCGACGATCCCCTCCTCGCAAGCGACGAGAACGGACACCGCGGTCGCGAGCTTCGTCAGCGACGCCCAGGGAAAGACGCGGGCGGCGTCGCCCACCGCCGCCTCGGCCGCCCCCGCGACGGCGACGGCCGCGTGCTTGCACGGCCAGCCTTCGACTTGCCAAAGCGCACGCAACGCGCCCACACTACTAGCGGTATGGATCGCCAGCTCGTCACCTCGGGCGCCGCGTTCGAGGACCGCGTCGGCTACTCGCGGGCGGTCCGCGTCGGGCGGCACGTGTGGGTGTCGGGCACGGCGCCGATCATGCCGGGGGACGCCGATCCGCCGGCCGGCCCGTACGAGCAGGCGCGTGTCTGCCTCGAGATCATCGGCCGCGCACTCGACGAGGCGGGAGCGAGCCTCGACGACGTCGTCCGGACGCGCATCTACGTCACGAGCGCCGACGACATCGACGAGGTCGGCCGCGCGCACGGCGAGGCCTTCGCCGCAGCCCGGCCGGCGACGACCGGCATCGTCACCGAGCTCCTCGACCCGCGCTGGCGGGTCGAGATCGAGGCCGAGGCTGTTCTCGCATGAGCTCCGTCTTCGACCATCGGTTCGGGAGCGGTCCGCCGTACACGCTCGGCGTCGAGGAGGAGTACATGCTGCTCGATCCCGAGACGTGGGACCTCGTGCAGCACATCGACTCGATGCTCGCACGCGTCACCGACGACGGCGAGTTCGAGGCGCACGTCAACCCCGAGCTGATGCAGTCGGTGCTCGAGATCACGACGCCGGTGTGCCGGACGGCGGGTGAGGTCGCAGGGCACCTGCGCACGCTTCGCTCGTACGTCGGCGAGATCGCGCGCAAGGAGGGCTGCCGCTTCGCCTCTGCCGGCACGCACCCGTTCAGCCTCTTCGAGCGCCAGCGGATCACCGCCAAGGACCGCTACCGCGCGCTCGTCGACCAGCTCCAGTACATCGCGCGCAGCGAGCTGATCTTCGGCATGCACGTGCACGTCGCCGTCGACGACCCCGACAAGGCGGTGGCGGTCGTGAACGGACTGCTCGTGCACCTGCCGCACCTGCTCGCACTCTCGGCGAGCTCGCCGTTCTGGCGAGGCGATCCGACCGGGCTCCAGTCGTCGCGCCAGATGGTCTTCTCCGCGTTCCCGCGCTCGGGCGTGCCGCCGCGCTTCGCGAGCTACGAGGATTTCGGCGCGCTCGTCGGACAGCTCGAGCGAACGGGCTGCATCGCCGACTACACGCACATCTGGTGGGACATCCGGCTGCACCCGCGGCTGGGGACGATCGAGCTCCGGATCTGCGACGCGGTCACGCGGGTCGAGGACGCGGTCGCGCTGGCCGCGTACTTCCAGGCACTCGTGAAGCTGTACTCCGAGGCGGTCGAGAGCGGACGCGAGGTGCCGAGCTGGCACCGCATCCTCGTCACCGAGAACAAGTGGCTGGCCGCGCGCTACGGGCTCGAGGCGCCGGTGATGGACCTCGCGACCGGGCGGCGCAACCGCGTGCCGATCTCTCAGCTCGTGCGCCGGACGCTCCGCGAGCTCGAGCCGCACGCGCGCGAGCTCGGCTCCGAACGCGAGCTCGAGGGAATCAACGAGATCCTCGCGCGCGGCAACGGCGCCGACGGCCAGCTCCGCGTCTGGAACGCGAACCGCGACATCGTCGAGGTCGTGCGCGAGCTGTCGAAGACGACGGAGATCGGAATCGCCGCCGCAGTCTGACCGGCTGTTGACTTTACCTATAACACTAGGTAAAGTCACCACATGATCGAGTTCCACCTGGACGCCCGCTCCGGCGTCCCGACCTACCTCCAGCTCGTCCAGCAGGTGCGGCAGGCGATCCGCCTCGGGATCCTCTTCCCGGGCGATCAGCTCCCGACCGTCAAGGACGTCGTCGGCAGCCTCGCGATCAACCCGAACACGGTGCTCAAGGCCTATCGCGAGCTCGACCTCGAGGGGCTCGTCGAGGGACGGCGCGGGATCGGCACGTTCGTGTCCGGCCAGGCGCCGCCGCCGCCGCCCGACGGCCTGAAGGAGCTCCGCTCGTCGCTCGTGCGCTGGGTCGGACGCGCCCGGGCGGCCGGGCTCGACGACGAGAACATGGCGGCGCTCTACTTCGACACCGTCCGCCCGCCGACGATCTCGAAGGTCGCATGAGCACACAGGCTGCGTTCGTCGCGGACGGCCTCGGCAAGCGCTACGGCGCGAAGTGGGCGCTTCGCGACTGCTCGCTCGAGATCCCGCGCGGCTCCGTCGCGGCGCTCGTCGGTCCGAACGGCGCCGGCAAGACGACCCTGCTCCACCTCGCGATCGGCCTCTCGAAGCCGACGACCGGCGACGTCCAGGTCCTCGGCCGCTCGCCGCGCGACGAGGCTGCAACGGTGCTGCCCCGCGTCGGCTTCGTCGCGCAGGATCATCCGCTCTACCGCGCGCTGACGGTGGGCGAGACGCTGAGGGTCGGACGCAAGCTGAACCCGAGCTGGACCGACGACCTCGCCTTTCAGCGCCTCGAGCGGCTCGGCATTCCGCTCGGCCAGAAGGTGGGAACGCTGTCAGGCGGACAACAGGCTCAGGTCGCGCTCACGCTCGCGCTCGCGAAGCAGCCGGAGCTCCTCCTGCTCGACGAGCCGGTGGCGTCGCTCGATCCGCTCGCGCGCCGCGAGTTTCTCGAGTCCGTGATGGAGGTCGTGGCCGAGCGCGAGCTGACCGTCGTCCTCTCGTCCCACATCGTCGCCGACCTCGAACGGGTCTGCGACTTCCTCGTCATCCTGTCGCAGGCGCAGACGCAGCTCGTCGGCCCGATCGAGGAAGTCGTCTCGAGCCACCGGCTGCTGACCGGGCCGCGCACGGATCCCGCGACCGTCGCGCGCATCCACCGCGTGATCCGCGAGAGCCACACCGAGCGCCAGACGACGCTGCTCGTGCAGGCGAACGGCCACGTCTACGACTCGTGCTGGGAGCTGCACGAGGTCGATCTCGAGGAGATCGTGCTCGCCTACCTCGGCCATCGTGGCGAACGGGTGGCCGCATGACCTGGGTCGCACTTCGCCTGCAGCGGACCGAGACGCTGATCACGGCCGCGATCCTCGCGCTGATCGCCGCTCTGCTGATCCCGACCGGCATCAGCATGGCCGATGCCTACAGCCACGACGGGCTCTCGGCCTGTCTCGCGCTCAACCCGTCCGCGCCGTGCATGAACGCGATCGGCGACTTTCAGTCGAGATTCCAGTCCCTGTTCAACCTGACCGCCTGGTTCACGCTCATTCCCGGGATCGTCGGCGTGATGCTCGCGGCGCCGTTCGTGGTCGAGCTCGAGAGCGGGACGTACCGGCTCGCGTGGACGCAGAGCGTGACGCGCCGCCGCTGGATCGCGACGAAGCTTGGTGTCCCGATCGTGACGGGCCTCGTCCTGTCCGGAGCGCTGATCCTGCTCTTCACCTGGTGGCGCGCACCGTTCGTGCACCTCAACGGCCGCATGGACGCGACCACGTTCGACTCCGAGGGCATAGTCGTCATCGGGTACACGTTGTTTGCATTCGGGCTCGCACTCGCACTCGGCGTCGTCTTTCGGCGCGCAGTGATCGCGAGCACGCTCGCCTTCATCGGCTACTTCGTCAGCCGGATCTTCGTCGACGTCTGGCTCAGCCAGCGCCTCGTGACGCCCGACCACGCAGCATGGAAGAGCAATCAGCCACAGCCTGCAAACCTCTTCCACGCGAACCTCATCAGCCAGACGGGGCCCGGGCTCGTGAAGGGCGCGGTGCCGGGCTCCGCGCCCTTCGGCGCCAACGTCCACGCCAACGTCCACGTCAGTGGCGCCGTAGCGCGAGCGGGACAACACCTCTCGAACTTCACCACGCACGTCGTCTACCAGCCGCCGAGCCACTTCTGGCCGCTGCAGCTGACTGAGACGGGCCTCTTCGCCGGCATCGCGCTCGTCCTGATCGCGTTCGCCGCGTGGTGGACGCACGAACGCGTCGCGTAACCCGCCTACATCCCCATCGCGTGGTAGCCGGAGTCGACGTACAGCGTCGTGCCGGTGACGTTGCGCGCGTCGTCGCCGAGGAGGTAGGCAGCCGCGCCGGCGACGTCGTCCGCGTCGATGTGGCGGTGGAGCGGCGCGCGCTCCTCGACGATCGCCTCCATCGTCGGGAAGCCCGCGATCGAGCGCGCGGCCAGCGTCCGCACCGGGCCGGCCGAGACGGCGTTCACGCGGATGTTCTTCCGGCCGAGATCCCAGGCGAGGTAGCGCACGCTCGAGTCGAGCGTCGCCTTCGCGACGCCCATCACGTTGTAGTGCGGGACGGCGCGCTCGCCGCCGAGATAGGTCATCGTCACGATCGAGCCGCCGCCCGCGGCCTCCATCAGCGGCTCGGCCGCACGCGCGCAGGCGACGAGCGAGTAGGCGCTCACGTCGAGGGCCATCCAGAAGCGGTCGCGGGGCGTGTCCGTGAAGCGTCCCTCGAGATCCTCGGCCGCGGCGAACGCCACCGAGTGCACGAGCAGGTCGAGCTTGCCGCCGAACGCCTCGCCGGTCTCGGCGAAGACGCGCGCGACGTCGTCGTCGGAGCGCACGTCGCACGCCGTGACGAGCGGGCTCGACACGGACTCCGCGAGCTCGCGCACGTTGCCCTCGATGCGCTCGCCCTGGTAGGTGAAGGCGAGCTCGGCACCGCCGTCGGCGAGACGCTTCGCGATCGCCCAGGCGATCGAGCGCTTGTTGGCGACTCCGAGGACGAGCCCTTTCTTCCCGGCGAACACCGGACGAGGCTACCGTGCCCGTAGGAGATGCGCGTCGCAGTCGTCACCGGCGCCTCGTCCGGCATCGGAGCCGCCCTCTGCCGCGAGCTCCGCGCCCGCGGCTTCCACATCGTCGGCCTCTCGCGCCGCCCGGCGCCCGACGCCGACGAGCACGAGGAGTGCGACGTCTCCGATCGCGTGATGGTCGAGGCGGTCGCGGAGAGGGTCATCGACCGCCACCCCCGCATCGACCTGCTCGTCAACAACGCCGGCATCCCCGCCCGCGGCAGCTTCCTCGACGCCGATCCCGACCGGATCGAGGCCGTCGTCGCCACGAACTACCTCGGCGGCGTGTGGTGCGTTCGCGCGTTCCTGCCCGGGCTCGGCGAGGGCTCGACGATCGTGAACGTCGTGTCGATGGCCGGTGCGGTCGCCGGCGGCCCGTACTCCGCCTCGAAGCACGCCCAGCTCGCGTTCTCGCGTTCGATCGCGGGCGAGCTCGCGCCGCGCCGGATCTCGGTGCTCGGGGTGCTCCCGGGCTTCGTCGAGACGCCGGGCTTCCCTCAGCGCTCCCGGTTCGGCCTGCTTCTGCGCTCTGTCGTGGTCGACCCGCCGTTCGTCGCGAAGCGCACGGCCGACGCGATCGAGGCGGGCAAGCGCGAGATCGTCGTGCCGCGCTGGTACCGGCCCGCGATGTGGCTCCAGGCGCTCGCGCCCGGCCTTCTCATGCGGCGAGCACTACCCGGCGCGCGCGTGTAGGGCCTGACTCGATCCGGGTCGCGAGCTCGTAGTTGATCGTCCCCGCGACGCGCGCGTGCTCCTCGAGCGGCACGCCCGGCCCGACGATCGTCACCTCGGCGCCCACCGGCAGGCTGCGGTCGAGCGCGACTGCGAACGAATCCATCGAGACGACGCCGACGACCGGGCACCGTTCGCCCGCGACGAGCACGTGCGTGCCGGAGAGATCGCGGCGAAAGCCGTCCGCATATCCGACGGGGACGATCCCGATCCACTGCTCGCGGTCGGCGACGAACTTCCGCCCGTACCCCGTCGAGTCGCCGGGCGCGAGACGCCTGACGAGCGCCAGCTCGCTGCGCCACGAGAGGACGGGAGCGAGCCCGTCCTCGGCGGCGTCCGTGCCGAACGGCGAGAGTCCGTACAGGGCAATGCCGCAGCGCGCAGCGTCGAACCGCGCCTCGGGCAGCCGGAGCGCCGCGGCGCTGTTCGCGACGTGCCGGGTCAGATGTGCGTAGTCGGCGGTCGCCTCGGAGAAGCGCTCGATCTGCCGGCGCGCGAATGCCGGATCGCTGTCGGCGGTGGCGAGATGCGTCATCAACCCGACGACATTGCGTGCAGGCGCCTGCAGATGGGAGACACCCCAGCGACCCATCCCCGTGTCGAGCTTCACGTGCACCGGCAGCCCTTCGGGAATCGTCTCCCCGACGGCCAGCTCGAGCCGGGCCTCCCGTGCCAGCCCGATCTCGACCGTCGGCCCCATCACGAGGATGCGCGCGTCCGCGAACGCCCCGCGAAGCTCGACCGCCTCGGCGATGGTCGCGACGCAGAGCGCCGACGCCCCGGCGTCGAGCGCGGCACGGGCACAGTCGACCGCGCCGTGGCCGTACCCGTCGGCCTTCACGACCGCCCAGAGCTCGCTGCCGCCGAGCGCCTCGTGCAGGCGCCGCACGTTTGCCCGCAGGGCGCCGAGATCGATCGTCACTTCGGAACGGCCCATGCTTAACACGCAGACTATGGCTCGGAGGATGGCGCGCAGCCGATCGCCTCACTACTGTGCGCCGGTGCGCTCGGCCCTGCGGCTCAGCTTCCTCTGCCTGCTCGCCCTCGTCGCCGTCGTCGGGTTCACCGCGGCGACTCCCGCGAAGCACAAGGTGCCGGCAAAGAAGAAGAAGCCTGCCGTCGCGACGACAACGGCAGCGGCCACGACCACGGCTGCCGAGCCGGCGCTCCCGCCGGCGAACGACTCCCAGTGGACGGAGTTCGGCCACGACGACCAGAGCACGAAGGAGGTCGTCTCCGCCGGCATCACGAACGCGAACGTCTCGTCGCTCAGGCAGCACTGGCGCGTCACGCTCGCAGGGACGATCGTCGCGCAGCCTCTCTACTACAACGGCGTCGTCTACGCGGCGAGCGAGGGCGGCGACGTGGTCGCGATCAACGCGCAGACCGGCAAGCAGCTCTGGAAGCGGACGACGTCGGTCGTCTCGGTGCCCGCGTGCTCGCAGAGCCCGAACTTCGGCATCTCGTCGACGCCGGTGATCGACACGGTGCGAAACCGCATCTACGTCGCCGCGGCGAACGGCGGCATCAACGCCTACGACCTCACGACCGGCGGCGAGCAGCCGGGCTTCCCCTTCAGCGTCGTCCGCTCTTCGGCGATGGAGTACGCGTGGGGCGGACTGCGCCTCTATGGCTCGAACATCCTCGTCGGCGTCGCTTCGCACTGCGACGAGCCGAACTCGAGCGGCGGCTACGCGACCGGCAAGCTCGCCGCCTACAACGTCGTCAACCAGCCGGGCGCGCTGACCGCGGTGTTCCAGCCCGTGCCCGGCGCCGGCCACCTGGGCGGCGTGTGGGGCTACAGCGGCGCGACGATCACCGCCGACGGCCAGTCGATCTACACCGCCGTCGGCAACGCGATCGGCACCGACCCGTCCTGCAAGTGCCAGCACGACAACTGGGGCTACGGCGAGTCGATCGTCCAGCTCACGCCGGCGCTGACCGTCGCGGGCTCGAACGATCCCGGCGTGCCGACGTCGGGCGACGACGATTGGGGCGCAGCTCCCGCGCTCTTCACGCCGGCGGGCTGCCAGCCGCTCGCGGTCGCCTCGAACAAGGACGGGCTCCTCTACGTGTACGACCAGGGCTCGCTGAACTCGGGTCCGATCTGGGACCTCGGGATCGGCGACGGCCAGTCGCCGCTGCTCGACAGCCCGGCCTGGTCGCCGTTCACGAAGATGTTCTACGTCTCCGGCGCCCGCATGCCGTTCGACCGAAGTCAGCCACGAACCGGCGAGGGAATCGTCGCCGTGAAGGTCTCGGCGGGCTGCAAGTTCTCGGTCGCCTGGACGGCGCAGACGGGCGACGGCGCGCAGTCCCCGCCGATCGTCGTCGGCAACATCGTCTTTGCGAGCGGCGGTACGAGCGGCATCGTCGCGCTCGACGCGCTGACGGGCAAGGAACTCTGGAGCGCGCCGACGAGCGGGCCGACGATCGCGTCGCCGAGCGAAGCCGGCGGCCTGCTCTTCGCGCCGGACGGCTCGAGCGTCGTCGCCTGGGGGCCGTAGGCAGCTACTCGAACGGCTCGTCCCAGCCCTCGCCGGCAAGGGCGCGCCGGATCCCGGGCAGGAGATCGCTCGCGAGGACGCCGACGGGCGGCTCGGCGAGACGCGAGGCGATGCCGTGCGCGACCGCGCCGGCGGCGGCCGCGAGCTGCGGCTCCATCCCCTTGGCGACGAACGCGGCGATGACGCCGGTCAGCACGTCGCCCGTTCCCGCCGTCGCGAGCGTGGGCTGGCCGTAGGGCGCGACGACGACGCCGGCGCGCGGCGCGGCGACGAGCGTGTCCGCTCCCTTCAGCAGCATGACCGATCCGAAGCGCTGCGCGGCCTGGCGAACAGCCGCGAGCCGGCGCGCGTCCACCTCGCGCGAGGAGACGTCGAGCAGTCGCGCGAGCTCGCCCGCATGCGGGGTGAGGATCGTCGGCGCGCGCCGCTGAAAAGGCTCGAGGCTCCACAGCGCATCGGCGTCGAGCACCACCGGCTGCTCGAGCCGCTCGAGGAGCAGGCGGACGAGGTCGCGCGTGCCGTCGCTGCGGCCGAGCCCCGGACCGATCGCGACGACGCCGGCGCGCTCGGCAAGCTCGACGATCGCATCCGCCGAACGGGGAAGCAGCCGGCCCGACGCATCCTCGGGGAGCGGATGCTTCACCGCCTCGAGCAAACCCGTTTCGAACACCGCCAGCGTCGACTCGGGAACGGCGACCGAGACGTAGCCCGCGTCGGCGCGAAAGGCGGCGCGCGCCGTCAGCATCGGCGCGCCGGTCAGACCGGGCGAGCCGCCGACGACGAGCACGGTGCCGGCGCGGTACTTCGTGCTCTCGCGCCCCTTGACCGGAACGCGTTGCAGCACCTGCGCGGTTGCAACCGAGTGCTCGTGGGAAGCCGGCGAGAGCCCGATCGGCGCGACGTGCACGCGGCCCGCGTGGAAGCGCCCCGGCGCGACGGCAAGCCCGACCTTCGGCGAGCCGAACGTCACCGTCGCCGTCGCCTCGACGGCGACACCGGGCACCTCGCCGGTGGAGGCGTTCACGCCCGAGGGCACGTCGACCGCGACGACCGGCACGCCGGCCGCGTTGACGCGCTCGATCACGCGCGCGAGATCCTGGCTCGGCGCGTCATGGAGCCCGATCCCGAGCAGCGCGTCGACGATCACGTCTGCACCGCCGAGCTCGCCGAACGCTTCGACGACCGTCACCTCGCGGCCCGCTTCGCGCAGCACCCGTGCGCAGACGCGTCCATCGCCGCCGTTGTTGCCGCCGCCGCAGACGACGGCGACCCGCCCGGGAAAGCGCTCGAGCACCAGCTCGGCGACCGCGGCGCCGGCGCGCTCCATCAGCTCCTCGAGCGAGCCCTCGTGCGCGGCTTCGGCCAGGCGCGTCTCGTCGGCGGTCAGGATCGGGATCATTCGGCTACGACCACCGCCACCGCCGCGGCCAGCTCACGCGAGTGCGTCATGCTCACGTCGATCCGTGCGGCGCCGAGCCGCTCCGCGGCGCGCGCAGTACGGCCGGAGAGATGCACGCCCGGCTTCGGCCGCCCGCGAATCTCGATCTCCTTCCAGGTGAAGTGCACGCCGGTGCCGAGCGCCTTGCCGACCGCCTCCTTCGCCGCGAACCGGCCCGCGTAGTGCTGCGCCGGGTTCGGCCTGGCGTCGCAGTACGCGCGCTCGGCCTCGGTGAAGCAGCGCGTGCGAAAGCCGTCGCCGTGCCGCTCGAGCGCGCGCCGCACGCGGTCGATCTCGATCAGGTCGAGTCCGAGCTTCACGGATTCGATTCGAGCCAGTCGGGGAGCTGGGCGACGGACGAGAGGATGCCGTCGGGCACGACGCCCGACGCCTCGACCTCGTCCGGCCTGAACTTGCCGGTGCGCAGGAGCACGGTCCGCATGCCGTGGCGCTGCGCGCCGCGGATGTCGGCCTCGACGTCGTCGCCGACCATCCACGCGAGCTCGGCGTCCGCGTCGATCGCCTCGAGCGCTGCGGCGAAGTACTCGGGGCTCGGCTTGCCGAGGACGGTCGCGTCGACGCCGGTCGCCCACTCGAGCCCGGCGACGAACATGCCTGCGTCGAGCTTCGGGCCGTCGGCCGTCTGCCACCAGCGAGTCTTGTGCAGGCAATACAGATCCGCGCCGGCCTCGATCTCGAGGAACGCGCGGTTCAGGTTCAGGTAGGAGAAGACGCGGCCGGGCTCCTCGCCCTCGTCGCAGCCGCCGAAGAGGACGGCGTCGGCGTTCATGCCGATCAGCTCGAGGCCCTCGAGGTCGTCGAGCAGGCCCGGCATCGTCAGCGCGAGCACACGCTTGCCCTTGAGCACGCGGGCGGCGACTCCGCCGGTCGTCTGGAGCTCGTCGTCGTCGAGCACGAAGCCCATCCCCCGCATCATCTCGCCGAGCTGGCGGCGCGACATCACGGTCGAGTTCGTGACGAAGCGGATCCGGTGCCCATCCGACCGCAGGCGGCGGACGGCGTCGGCGGCACCCGGGATCGGCTCGCCGGAAACGTGCAGGACGCCGTCGACGTCAAGCAGAATCGCCGCCATGGACGCCGACTCTATCCGGTCGGAAATTCGGTTTCGCGTGTCGCGCTCGAGCGGGCCGGGCGGTCAGCACGCGAACAAGACGGCGACGCGCGTCGAGGCGAGCTTCGACGTCGAGGCGTCGCAGGGACTCAGCGACGCCGAGCGCGCACGCGTCCTCGAGCGGCTCGGCGCGGTCGTCCGCGCGGTCGCGCAGGACGAGCGGTCACAGCTGCGCAATCGCGAGCTGGCGACCGAGCGGGTGGTCGAGCAGGTGCGGAAGGCGGCCCGTGCCCGGCGGAAGCGCACCGCCACCCGGCCGACGGCCGCGTCACGCGAGCGCCGCCTCGAGGAGAAGCGCCGGCGAGCCCTGGCGAAACGGCGCCGGCAGGCCCCGGAGGACTAGAGCTGGCGGCGGTCGACCCGAGGCGCCGCTTGCGGCGCCGACCTCAGGGCGCGCGGCTGAGCCGCGCGTCCGTCTGCGTCGCCAACCGGCAACGCTAGAGCTGGCGGCGGTCGACGCGAGAGTCGACGCCGTAGCGAAGCGACAGGATCCCGACGCCGAGAACGACGGCAACGAAGACGATGAAAGCAGTCACGGCCTCATCGTGCCTGCCCTTGTCTATTAGCGCCAGTCGAGGTATCATTGGCATCGATCATGGAACCTGATAGATGGTTGGGGGTCGAACTGCGGCATCTGGCCGCTCTCGAGGCGGTCGCGACCGAGGGCACCTTCGGGCGCGCGGCCGAGCGGCTCGGCTACACCCAGTCGGCCGTCAGCCAGCAGATCGCCACCCTCGAGCGGATCGTCGGCGAGCCGCTCTTCGAGCGCCCTGGCGGGCCGCGCCCGGTCTCGCTGACCGAAGCCGGCCGCGTCCTCCTGCGCCACGCCGAGTCGATCGTCGCCCGCCTCCAGGCCGCCCAGGCAGACCTGGCGGCGCTCTCCTCGGGCGAAGCCGGGTCGCTGCACGTCGGCACGTTCCAGAGCGTCGGCGTGAAGATCCTGCCGGAGGTGATCCGGCGCTTCCGCGCCGCCTGGCCCCACGTCCGGATCGAGCTCTGGGAGTCCCACCTGGACAGCGAGCTCTCCGACGGCGTCGAGCGCGGCGAGCTCGACCTGGCGTTCATCCAGCTCCCGGTCGAGAACCAGTCGCTCGAGACGCTCGAGCTGCTCCGCGACGACTACGTGCTCGTCACCTCGCCCGACTCGCCGCTCGCCGCCGGCAAGCGCCCGACGCTGCGCGAGATCGCGGCGGAACCGCTGATCGGCTACCGCTCCTGCCGCACGACCGAGATCGTCGCCGACCAGCTCCGGACGACGGGGATCGAGCCGCACTTCGTCTTCCGCTCGAACGAGAACGGGGTCGTCCAGGCCCTCGCCGGCACCGGCGTCGGCGTCGCGCTCGTGCCGCGCCTCGCCGTCGACGAGAACGACGAGTCGGTGCGGATCGTCGAGCTCGGGCCGAGGATCGCCCCCCGGATCGTCGGCATCGTCCGCCACCGCGACCGCTACCACTCGGCGGCGGCGCGGGCCTTCGTGGCGACGGCCCTGGACGTCGGCCGGGAAACGGCCGACGCACTGGCTGCTTAGAAAGAGCGGAGAGAGCGAGAGGAGAAGCGGGGCCCGCGAGACGCGTGAGCTGCGGCACTCATTGGCGACGGCAGGCCCCGCCATGAGGTGGGACTGCCGTAGTTTGCCAAAAGTCAAACCACCTGTCCATACCCCTTTCGAGGGTGGCCCTTTCGGCCAGAAACCTCGATTTTGCGGCCCTATTCGACCGTGACGGTCTTGGCCAGGTTCCGGGGCTGGTCGACGTTCAGGCCGCGGAGCCGGGCGATCCGGTAGGCGAGGAGCTGGAGCGGGAGCGTCGCGAGCACGGCCTGGAGGAACGCGGGCGACTTCGGGACGTAGATCACGTCGTTTGCGTGGTGCTGGATGTCCTCGTTCCCGTCGGTCGCGATTGCGATCACGTGCGCGCCGCGGGCCCGGGTCTCCTGGATGTTGGAGACGATCTTGTCGTAGACGTGGATGTTCGTCGCGACGACGACCACCGGCGTCCCCTCCTCGAGCAGCGCGATCGGCCCGTGCTTCATCTCGCCGGCCGAGTACGCCTCGGTCGGGATGTACGAGATCTCCTTCAGCTTGAGCGCCCCTTCGAGCGCGATCGGCAGGCCGATGTGCCTTCCGAGGAAGAGGAAGAACGGCTCCTGGTAGAAGCGCTGCGCGATCTCGTCGATCGGATGGTCGCCGGCGAGGAACCGCTCCATCTTCGACGGCAGCTTCCAGACCTGGTCGAGGATGAACTCGATCTCGCCGGGGGGAAGCGTCTGCCGCGTCCGCGCGAGCTCGAGGCCGATCAGGTACATCAGCGCGACCTGCGCCGAGAAGGTCTTCGTCGCGGCAACGCCGACCTCGAGACCGGTGCGCGTGAGGAGGACGGAGTCGACCTCGCGCGTGATCTGCGAGCCCATCTGGTTCGTGATCGCGACCGTCCGCGCGCCGAGCTCGCGCGCGAGCTGCATCGCCTGGATCGTGTCGCGCGTCTCGCCCGACTGCGAGATGCCGATCACGAGCGTGTCGCTGTCGAGCACCGGCCGGCGGTAGATCCACTCGCTGGCGATGTCGGGCTCGACCGGGATGCGGGCCCACTCCTCGATCACGTAGCGGCCGACCACGCCCGCGTGGTAGGCGGTGCCGCAGGCGACGATGACGATCCGGCGCAGAGCGCGCAGCTCGTCTGCACCGAGGCCGAGCCCGTCCTGCACGAGCACGCCGTGCCGGATCCGGTCGCCGATCGTCTCGCGAATGCCCTCGGGCTGCTCGTAGATCTCCTTGAGCATGAACGTCTCGTAGCCCTCCCGCTCGGCGACGTCGGCGTCCCAGTCGATCTCCGTCGTCTCGAGCTCGACCGGCGAGCCGTCCTCGGCACGCACGATCCGCACCGCATCCGGCGTCAGCTCGACGACGTCGCCGTCGTTCGGGTACTGGACGCGGCGCGTCTCGGCGAGAAACGCGACGAGGTTCGACGCGAGGAAGTTCTCGTTCTTGCCGAGGCCGATCACGAGCGGCGTCTGGCAGCGGACGCCGACGAGCCGCTGCGGCTCGCCGTGATGGATGACGACGAAGGTGAAGTGGCCTTCGAGGCGCGCGTACACCGCGCGCACCGCCGCGACGAGGTCGCCCTCGTACACCGTCTCGAGCAGGTGCGCGACGACCTCGGCATCGGTCTCGGAGCTGAACGCGTGGCCCGCAGCCTCGAGCTCCTCCTTCAGCTCGCGGTAGTTCTCGACGATCCCGTTCAGGACGATCGCGAGCTTGCCGTCGTCGCAGCCGGTGAGCGGATGCGCATTGTCCTCGGTGACGCCGCCGTGCGTCGCCCAGCGCGTGTGCCCGAGCCCCGTCGTCGCCTGCGAGCCGTTCAGGCTCGCGGCGCGCTTGAGGTTCGCGAGGTTGCCGACCGCGCGAACGTACTCGAGGCTGTTCTCCTCGAGGAGGGCGATGCCGGCCGAGTCGTAGCCGCGGAACTCGAGCCGCTCGAGCCCGGCGATCAGGATGTCCTTCGACGGCCGGTTACCGACGTATCCGATGATCCCGCACATCTCGCACCTCCGTCCTCAAATGCAAAAGCCCGGCTGATGACCCGCCCCGACGTCGCAGCGGTCAGCCGAGCTCTCTCTTGACAAGCGTGACAAGGCTAGCACAGGCATCTCGCGCGACCTGTTCATTGTCTGCCTCGGCAAGCACACGGATCAAGGGTTCCGTTCCCGACGGCCGCACGAGCACGCGTCCCGCGCCCGAAAGCTCCTCGTTCAGGCGTTCCACGGCGTCACGAACCGGCTGAGTGAGCTCCTTCGACGCGACGACCACGTTCTCCTTGGCCTGCGTCCAGCGGGGCATCACCGCCGCCGCCTCGGAGAGCCTGCGGCCCCGAAGCGCGGCGCACAGGAGGAGCGCGGCGGCGAGTCCGTCGCCGCTCACGTGGTCGCGCAGGTAGATCACGTGTCCCGACTGCTCGCCGCCGAGCAGCGCGTTCTCACGCCAGAGCGCCTCGAGCACGTAGCGATCGCCGACGTCGGTCGTGAGCACGCGGATGCCGCGCTCGCGCATCAGCGCATGGAAGCCGTGATTCGTCATCTCCGTCACCACGACGGTGTCGACGCCGAGATCGAGCGCGAGGATCGCGACGATCTGGTCGCCGTCCACGAGCTCGCCGTTCTCGTCGACCGCGAGCATGCGGTCGCCGTCGCCGTCGAATGCGACTCCGAGGTCGAAGCCGCCGCCGGCCACCGCGCGCTGAAGAGCTGCGGTGTCGGTCGCGCCGCAACCGACGTTGATGTTCTTTCCATCGGGCTTGTCGAAGAGCGCGTGCACCTGCGCGCCGAGCTGCGTGAAGACTCTCGGCGCGATCGTGGAATACGCGCCGTTCGCGCAATCGACGGCGACGCGGAGGCCTGAGAGGTCCGAGCCGAAACTCTCGGTGACGTGGTCGACGTAGAACCGCGCGGGGTCCTCGAGCCGTTCCACCCCGCCTGCTTCGCCGGCTCCCGCGTCGAGCAGCGCCTCGATCTCCTCCTCCGCCGCGTCGGAGAGCTTGTGACCCCGTGAGTCGAAGAACTTGACGCCGTTGTACTCGGGTGGATTGTGCGAAGCCGAGATCATCACGCCGAGGTCGAGTCCCGAGAGCGCGACGGCGGGAGTCGGCAGCACGCCGCCGAGGAGAGCCGTCGCGCCGGCGCTGCCGACGCCGCGGACGAGGGCGTCCTCGAGCTCCGGGCCCGAGCCGCGCGTGTCGCGCGCGACGAAGACGCGTCCGGCGCGCGCCCACGTCGTCGCCGCGCGGCCGAGGCGCTCGACGAGATCCGCGGTGAGATCCTCGCCGACGATGCCGCGCACGCCGTCGGTTCCGAAATAGCGCCGCCGGCTCATAGCGGCCCGGAACGCTACTCGTGCGGCGTTAACGACGGCTAAGGGACGCGCCGCGCTAGGCTCGTAGCCATGAGCGACTGGAACACCCAGATCATCGACGAGTTCCGGGCGAACGGCGGCGCGGTCGGCGGCATGTTCGAGCACATGCCGCTCCTCCTCCTGCACCACCGAGGCGCCAGGACCGGCACCGAGCGGGTGAACCCGCTCGCCTACCAGCGCCTGGGCGACGACTCGGTCGCCGTGTTCGCCTCGAAGGGCGGCGCCCCGACGAACCCCGACTGGTACCACAACGTCGTCGCGAATCCGGACGTCACGGTCGAGATCGGCACCGAGACCTACCCGGCGCGGGCACGCGTGGCGACAGGCGAAGAGCGCGACCGGATCTTCGAGGCGCAGAAGGCCGCCGTACCGCAGTTCGCCGACTACGAGCAAAAGACGCCGCGCCGGATTCCGGTCGTCGTCCTCGAGAAGGCGTAGCTAGGGACGCCCGGCTCGGCGCTTGCGCCAGGCGCGAAGCCCGATCCGGATCGCTCTCCGCAGGAGATAGAACATCCTGCGAGTCTACGCCGATTCGGCCGTCGGATCGGCGGGCGGCGGATACGATGCGGCGGTCGCGTCGATTCTTGGAGGGGAAATGGCCGGTCTTGTCGATCGTGCGTCGTTGATTGCGAAAGCGAAGGCGTCGAAGCTCCTCGATCGGGCCGAGAATCCCGAGGAGACGCTCGACTACAGCTACGAGCAGCAGCTCGTTCAGCTCCAGAACGTCAAGCGGGGTATCGCCGACATGGCGACGGCGAAGCAGCGGTTGCAGATGCAGGCGACGTCGATGCAGGAGCAGGTGACGAAGCTCGACGGAGAGGCGCGGGAGGCGCTTCAGTCCAACCGCGAGGATCTCGCGCGCGAGGCGCTCAGCCGCAAGGCGGCGCTCCAGGCGCAGCTGGACGGGATCACGCAGCAGAGCCAGCAGCTCGACGCGCAGGAGCAGAAGATGATCGACGGCGAGAAGGCGCTCGAGGCGAAGGTCGAGGCCTTCCGGACGCAGAAGGAAGTCGTCAAGGCGCAGTACTCCGCGGCCGAGGCCCAGGTGCAGATCGGCGAGGCGGCGACGGGAATCGGCGAGCACATGGCCGACGTCGGCCTCGCGATCCAGCGCGCGCAGGACAAGACCGAGCAGATGCAGGCGCGGGCGGCCGCGGTCGACGAGCTGACGACCTCCGGTGCGCTCGAGGACTTCACCTCCCAGGGCGACGATCTCGACCGGCAGCTCGCGGGCGTGCAGCAGGCGGGTCAGGTCGACGACGAGCTCGCGAAGATGAAGGCCGAGCTCGGGCAGAGCGACGCGCCGAAGCAGCTGGGGACGTCGTCGTGATCGTGCGGCTGATGGGTGAAGGCCAGTGGGAGGTCGACGACGGCGTTCGCGCCAAGATCGACGAGCTCGATGCCGAGACCGAGCGTGCCACGAACGCAGACGACGAGCTGGCGGTGCAGGCGGCGCTCGCCTCGATCCACGAGCTGGTGCGCAACTCGGGCAAGCAGCTCGATCACGCCCATCTCGGTTCGTCGGACGTGATCGTCCCGCCCGCTGATCTGAGCCTCGCCGAGGCGCACGAGCTGCTGCACGGCGAGGGCCTGATCCCGGACCTGCCCTGAGCTCGAGGCCGGCGATGCCGAGTTCGACCGACACTCCCGGTTTCGCGTCGTGGTACGTGAGTCACTTCCACAGCCCGGCCGAGGAGCGACGGTTTCTGAGCTCGACCGCCTTCGGGCTGACGTTCGCCGCCACGCGCACCGTCACGCACGCGATCCGTGATCAGCGGGGGCCGTTTCGAAACGTCCAGGTCGGCGGCCGCCACATCCACCACATGACGTTCGGGATCATCGGGCTCCTCGGCGTCGGCTACGCGTGGCTCAACGAAACAGGGCTGCCTCGAGACGGGCGGCAAACCCGGTCGTCGCGTCTGACGGCGCTGCTGTACGGCGCCGGCTCGGCGCTCACGCTCGACGAGTTCGCGCTCTGGCTCAACCTGCAGGACGACTACTGGAACAAGCAGGGCCGCGAGTCGATCGACGCCGTCGTCTTGTTCGGGGCGCTGCTCTCGGCCGGCGCGTCCGCGAGGCATCACATCGCCGACGTGATCGACCGTCTCCAGCATCCACGCTCGACCGAGCCGGCGTCCGGCCGCGTGCCGGAGACACGGCGGCGCAAGCGGAGGCTGCCGGCGCGCTCGTATCCTCAGCGCTAAGCCGGCGGCTCGGGCGTGAGATCGCCTGATGGGATCCGATCCGATCAGTGGTTGTGCAGCGGGAACCCGCAGGAGTTCGCCGCCTGCGTAAACAGCGGTGACTGCATGTCGAGCGAGGCGGGGAACACAAAGACCGCTCCTTCGATGTCGGAGATCACGCCGCCCCCGCCGGATGGGAACGGGTTGGACGGGATCGAAGTCGTCGGGTCGGGGAAGCCGGAGATGCCGTGCCGGCGCATGCATTGCGCGGCCTTCACCATCTGCGCGAGCCACTGTGCGGAGGGATGCGTCGTCGAGCCGAGGGCAAGGCCGGGCGTGAGTTTCTCGCACTTCGCCTGGGCCGTCTTGAACGCGGGCGACGAGGGATCGATTCCGCTGCCCTGCGGTATCTCGAAGCCCCCGCCGGCGCCTGGGTCGGGGAAGTTGGGCAGACCGTTGGCGCGCATGCACTCGGCGTACTTCAGCGATTCCCGCTGCAACTGGGCTTGGCTCGGCGCTGAGCCAGAGCCTGCCGCGCCGCTCGCGGGGTTCGTGTTGCCGGCGGCGCGGCTCGACGTCGTCGTCGGAACGCTCGCGACGGACGGCGACTTCGAACCACCGCACCCCGCCGCCACCAATGAGAGAGCCGCGAGAGCGCTTGCGAGCAAGGACGATCGAGCCCTCGAAGCGGACATCGTCGCAAAGACAAGCACGCCTCTCTAAAACGGCTCTAACGTCAGGAGTTTGCACGTTCGCTCGGGAGCGATTGCTCTCGTGTGCGCGAGTGCTGAGCCATGAATCTCCGATTGGGGCCAGCTATCCGATGACGGTGCCCTGGTGGTGCGTGAATCCAGGCGGCACGCTCAGTCGCGTCTTCGCGAGGTTGGCGGCGGTCGCCGGAAGCCACGAGAATTCGACGGTTGATCCCGCGCCGACGGGGCCACCGTTGGCCACCGGCGTCTGGCGGGCCTGGACGATGAGGTAGCTCCCAGGCCGGACCCAATACTCCAACAGTTCGCTGCCAACCTGTCCTTGCAGGTGAATGGTTTCGTACCCGTCGACCTTCTGCCGGGGTCCGACGGCGCCGATCCACCGCTGCTTGACGTACCTCCGGATCGTGGCGGGAAAGTACTGGGAGTCGGTGATCCCCATGTCGGAGCCACCCGGAGGCAGCACCGCCGTGAACGTCGTCCACGTCTTGTCGGGGTAGGCGAGGCTGTCTGTGCGCACAGTCCTACCTTTGACCGAGACGACGGTCTGGCCTTCGATGCTGCCGCCGGCGTCGTAGTTGAGCGTGCGCGCGTGCCAGTCTGATTGGTCGCACCAAACCTCCTGCGACACGCGGCCGTCTTGCATCTGCCACGAGTGGAGGATCAACCCTCCGGTCGGTGAATCGGCGGCAAGAGCCGAAGACGCCGGAATCACGGCGAAAACGAAGAACAGAACAACCACGCGTGAGAGCACGCGAAACATCCTCCGCCCACGGACGCACCAACGCAAGATCAGGCGTGACAGCGGGCGGCTGCGCACTGCTCGCAGAGACACTCCGAACTGCACCACCGGAGGCAGCGGTTACGGTCATTGTTCTCGGCCCGCGGTGGCCGAGCGGGCTGAACGCCCGTCTTCGAAGGCAAGCACTGCGACGAGGTTTTCCGTTTCGCGGTAGGCGTAGACGACGACGAGCCAGCGCCACGGCCCGAGCAGGAAACGGACTTCCGGCATCGCCGGATCGAGCACCGCACCGAGGCGCGGGAAACGTTGGAGCGGTGCCAGCGTGCGGCGAATCCGGGCCGCCGTATCGGGCGGCAGGCTGTGCGAGTCGATCAGCGCGGCGAGCGACCGGGTCGCCGCATCGGTCACGACGACCCGCGCCACCGATGCCCTACAACTCGTCGAGAGGGACGGTGCGTCCGGCGTCGAGGTCGGCCAGTCCGGCGGCGATGCGGTCGCGAGCGCCTGGAACCCGATCGAGCAGGTCGGCGATCTGACGCGGGTCGGGATCGACCTCCTCCAGCGCCTGGGAGAGCAGCGAGCGCGCAACGGTCCCCTCCTGAACATGAAGCCGCTCGGCGAGCCGGCTCAGCCGCGCCGCGTGCTCCTCGTCGAGCGAGACGTTGATCCGGGTGACCGCCATCCACCCCAACCATACACGAACCGTGTAGTTGCGTGCACTCGAGGAGCAAGCGCGCCAGCCTGCCCAGAGTTGCCGAATGACCCCTGAGCGCCGACTTGAGAATCCCGCTGCGATGACTTTCAGCGGGCGACGTAGTCTCGTACGCGGAACCTCTACCTAAAGGAGGCGCTTGATGAGTACCGATTCGATTCGGCGGATCAACCTCGGCGCCGTCGAATGCGAGCGGCGTCCTCAACTGCCTGACGGCTTTCAGCGTTACAGCACCCGTGTTGGCGCGACATTCGGGGCGACCCTCACCGGACTCAGCGTCTACGAACTCCCTTCCGGGCAGGCGGTCAGCCCCTACCACTACGAAGACCCGGGCGAGGAATGGCTACTGGTCGTCTCCGGTACACCATCGCTGCGGCATCCGGGCGGCGAGGAGCGACTCGAACCGTGGGACATCGTCTTCTTTCCGTCCGGCCCTGACGGGGCACACCTCGTGAGAAACAACAGCGAGACAACCGCCCGCGTCGCGATGTTCTCCTCAGGCGGAGCGGCGGCTGGTGCCGTCGCATACCCAGACAGCGACATGGTCTGGATGTGGACGGCCGACGGCGCTATCGACATGATCGTGAAGCGAAGCAGCGCCTTGGACGATGCAGCGGCCTGGAAGGCTGAAGAAAACAACCCGGCCAACCCGGAGTAGGCCGCCGAGGAATTAGAGGGTGAGGGTGGGCCTTCTCGTGCCGTGTCCACCTGGGCTGCCCTTGCAAGATGGCTCTTGCAGTCGATGTCGGGTGTGGACGGCTCTTTCAGGCAACGGCCCGCTCGAATGCCCGAGAGTTTCGGAAGACACTCAGAGGACATGTCCTGCCGGGGCCTATTCGGCTCTGAGGTGTGGAGCTACGCTGTAGCTGTGCCGGACAAGCTTCGTCTTACGATCAGTTACGCAGAGCCCGACGAGGAGGGCTGGATCGTGGCCAGCGTCATCGAGGTCCCAGGAGCGGTCAGCCAAGGCCGGACACGCGAGGAGGCTCGAAACAACGTCATCGATGCATTGCGTCTGATGCTTGCTCCCGATGACGACGACCGGAGCGTTGCCGCCGGTCGAAGCGAGTCCCTCGAGCTCATACTGACCGGTTGAAGCGTCGCGAACTCGAGCGGCACCTGAGGGCGCATGGGGCCCGCCGGGTGGCCGAGGGAGCGAAGCACACGAAGTGGCGAAGCGCCGACGGGACGCGGGCGTCGGCGGTGCCGAGACACGCGGAGATTGGCCCTGGGCTCATCCGAGCGATCTGCCGGCAACTCGACGTTCCCGCGCCGTAGCGTGGATGACCGGGCGTCAGAGCTCTCCCCTGCTCGAGTGTTCGCAGAGACACTCCGACATCCGGACTAGAGCGGGACGTTTGCGGTGAGTACTTCGTAGCCTTCGTCGGTGATCAGGACGTTGTTTTCAATGCGGATGCCGCCGAAGCCGATCATCGCTTCGGCCTTGTCCCAGTTGACGTGGTGGCGATTCTTTGCGCGGAGCTGGGGATCGTGCAGCAGCGCCGGGACGAAGTAGATCCCGGGTTCGATCGTCGTTACGTACCCGGGCAGGAGGGGCAGGTCGATACGGAGTGGCGGAAACTCGTCGCGTTCCCGGCCGGGCAGCGCTTCGCCGGCGTCGCGAATGCCGAGACCGACCAGGTGGCCGACGCCGTGTGGGAAAAAGACGGAGACGGCCCCGGTCTCGACCAGGTGCTCGGCGCGGCCGCGGAGCAGACCGAGCTCGGCGAGCCCGGCAGCGATCGCGAGCTGCGCGCAGCGATGGACGTCGCGGAACTCCGTTCCGGCACGACAAAGCTTCGTCGCCTCTTCGCCGGCGCGCTTGACGATGTCATAGAGCTCGCGCTGCTCCGTGGTGAACTCGCCGGAGACTGGGTAGGTGCGAGTGATGTCGCTGTCGTAACCGCGATACTCGGCGCCGGCATCGACGAGCACGAGCTCGCCGGCCTGAAGCTTCCGATCGCTAGGCGGAAAGTGCAGGACTGCTGCGTTCGGGCCGCTGCCGACAACGGTGTCGAACGCCAAACCGTCGGCACCGTGGCGGAAGAACTCCGCCTCGAGCTCGATCCGCAGCAGTCGCTCGCTGCGGCCGGGCTCGATCACCTCGACAAGCCGAGCGAAACCCGCAGCGGTCGCCTGTTCCGCGAAGCGCATCCGTGCAAGCTCGAGCGCGTCCTTCGCGCGGCGCAGGTGATTGAGCTTGCGACGAAGCAGCTCCGAGAGCGCCGCGTCGTGCGGCGGTGCCTGCCCGAACGCAGCACCGAGCAGCGCTACCGGCCGACCCTCACGCTTCTCAAGCCAGCCGGGAAACTCGTCGATCGGCGTCGTGCCGGCCGACTCGCTCTCGTCCGCCCCTTCCCACAACCGCTCGGCGCGCGTGACCGGCGTGACGAACTCGACCCAGCCCTCGGCCGGGTCGAAAGCGAGCACACCGCCGGGCCGCTCGCGATCGGTCAGGTACAGGTACTCGAGATGGGCGTGGAACGGGTAGGTGCGGTCGCGCCGCCCGGGGATCGCCACTGGCGAGCCAGCTCCGACCAGGACCAGCTCCTCGTTCAGATCCCACGCCTCGGCAAGCGCCTTGCGGCGCCGGACAAGCTGCCGCTGCACCTCCTGAGCCTGCCAGTGCTCATCAACCGCGACGAACATCGACAAGCACGCTAATCGATGAAGCTGAGCCCGGCCCCGTTCGGGGGGCCAGGGACAAAGCAGTGCCCGAGCGTTGGCCTATACACCCTGAGGGCGATCTATCGTGCTTGTTGTGGCTCGGATGCAAATCGGTGCGCTTATCCTCGCGGTCGCCTTGGCTTCTGCCCCGGCCGTATCGGCGGCAAGAGACCCGGACTTGGCGAGCGCTCTTGCCGTAGTCAAGGAACAATGTCCACCGCAGTACGCCAAGATTTCGACGACCGAGTGGATGTCCGGCTGGAAGTTCAACGCCCTCTACGGCAACTGCCTTGCCGGTGATGGGCGCGATCAGCACATCTGGTTCTTCGAGGGCAGCCGTCTCATCGGGATGGACACGAAGGAGCCCGATTCGTCCAAGGAGATCATCGGCCTCTGGTGCGACGACGAGACGTTCGCGTTCATGTGCGTGCTCTACCGGCGGAACGATACGAATTGCTGTCCGACCGGCGGCGGCGCCATCGTTCAGTTCCGGGTCTCGGGTGGACACGTCGTCGCGCTCGACAAGCTGCCTGCCCATCAACTCGGGTCGGTCCCGCTAGGTCGCTAGATCAGCTCTCGGGCGACAGTGCGGTGCACTGCGCAAGCGCGCCGAAACCACGCCAGACCACGGCGAGTCGGGCCTAGGTGTCTGTGCGGCGTGCGACGTGGAGGATGGCGTACCAGTGGCGCCGAACGCGTCGGTCCGCACGAGCGTCGATCCGGTCATTGATCTGGCGATAGAGGTAGTCCCGTTTCTCGGCGTCCATCGAGATATGGCCCGAGAAGGTGTTGAGGAGATCGATGTACTCCTGAGCCGTGTACTTGTTCTCCCAGACGTAGCGTCTGACGTTTACGTCTTCGAATAGACCTGAGGCTTCGATTTCGCCGGCCCGGTCGGGGATTTTGTCGGGCGGCGCTGGCGGCCACTCGCCTTCGTGGCTTTCTCCGATCTCGTCGTACACGACTTGGATGTCACCGAAGAACGGGTCAAAGCCAGTCGGGAAGGCGTGAAGCGCGCTCCAGAAGGCAAGGTGGCCACCAGGCCGCAGTAGCTGGTGCGCCTTGGGGTAGCGGATTGCCGGATCGAGCCAGTGCCAGGCGGTCGCCGCATAGACGAGGTCGAACCGTTCGAGCGGGCCGCGCCAGGTTTCGAACGGCGTGACGTGGATCTCGACGGGAAACCCGGCGAGGTTGCTGCTCGCGCGCGCGGCGAGTCGCGCTCCCGGTTCCAGGCAGACGACTGAGAACCCGCGCTCCAAGAGAGGCCGGGTCGCCTTGCCCGTGGCGCAACCGATCTCCAACAAGCGGTCACCCGACTGAAGCCTGGCGAGCTGTACCAGGTCGTCGAACAGCCCGCACGGGTATGCAGGGCGCGCTCTCTCGTACAACTCCGCAGCGGCGTCGAAGCTACGCGACAGCGGGTCGAACGACGTACCCACGCGATCCATCCTTACGCAAAGCATGGTGCCAGGGGCCACATCGCTGGGCTGCGCCAGTGCGCGCGAATGACCTCCGAGCGAAAGCCCTCGGGTGACCCGATCCGGCGGATAATCCGACCGTGAGCTCGGGGGTCCTGGTTGTCGGCAGCGTGTTCGACTCTCCGTACTACTGGGCTCTGGTCGCGGTGATCACTCTTGTCTTCACGGGCGTCGATCTACTCGCTCTGAGCCCTCGCAACATGGGCCGGGCGCAGGGCCTCGCGATTGCGCTCTTCGTCGGCTCGTGGGGGATCCTGATCGGGCTCTCATTGCCCTTGCCTCCGCTGGGCTCGATCTGGTGGGTGTTCCCGTTGGCCTTCAGGCTGGCTGTCTCGGTGATCTTGTTGGGCGGGAACGTGATAGCAGGGGCGATCCGCACTGAACAGGCGATCGTTCATCCGGAACGGCGACCCCCGGAGATTCACATGCGGAAGGTCAGCGACGACGAGCTACGCGAGGGCGAAGCCTACGACGCGCAATGGCAGATCGAGGACCGTGAACGCAACCGCCGGCGGCAACAACGAGCCCTCGAGATGCGCCGCTGGCGTCGCCGGAGCAAGCAGCACTGACCTGCCCGAGTGATCCGCAAGACACCCCGAAACCCCCGTGCGGAGCGTTAGGCGTCTGTTCGACTCCGTGAGCGTGCGTTCCAGTAAGTGACCACCTCAACCGGGGGGTTCTTCGCGACACGTTCGCCTTCTCCCGTGGCGCCGAAGTAGACACGTGCGCCATCTGGCCCAACCGGCACCGTCCGCCAGTCCTCGCCTGAGATGACTCGCTCGACCTCTATCTGCGAGAGACGGCGCGACGGATCGCTGCCGACGTCGTTAACCGACTCATCCGGCCCGACCCGAAAGAACCAAATGAGACCGCGGGCATAAAGGTCTCGGAGTGTTTCTTCGGCGAGCCGCTGCCTCTCCTCTTCCGATGCGGTCCGGAGCTGCGTCCGCGCCCACCCGAGCGGCTCGTAGAGCATCTGCCAGTCCTCGACCGCGGCGTTGTAGAGGACGTCCCACCAGAACACTCCCGGTGTCATCTCGGCCATCTGCGCTCAGCGTAACCCCGGGTCGAGCGGTCGGACTGCTGACTGCCCGAGCGTTCGCGAACGCACTCCGACGGTCCGACTCAGAGCGGGACGTCTGCGGTGAGCACCTCGTAGCCTTCGTCGTTGATCAGGACGTTGTTCTCAATGCGGATGCCGCCAAAGCCGATCACCCCTCGCAGACGCGAATGAGCACGCGACTCCAACACCGACCCCACCCCGCTGAAAGCACTCGACGAGCGTGTGACTCCAACACGAGCGCCCGGTCGCGAGCGGGACGCGCAGGGACTCCATCGCTCGCGCACGCTAGGTTGACTGGGCGCATGAACCTACCGGCGAGCGCAAGTAGCAGGTGACAGTCCTTCGGAAACGACACCTCTATGGCAGGGTTGTGTCGAAGGGAATCGTGCGTCCACCGCGTCTGTGGGCGGTCGCGGCTGTGGCTGTGGTCCTCGGAGTCATCGTTGCCGGATGCTCGGGCGGATCGACTGTCCCGACAGCCGGCTCGACCACCACGACCTCTGCCGCGGCGGAAGGATCGGGTTCAGCGGGGACGTCGCCGCTTGCTCAAGCCGTGGCCTACTCTCAGTGCATACGCAGCCACGGCGTTCCGAACTTCCCCGACCCGGTGCAGACCCCCAGCGGAGGCTACGGGTACAGAACCAAGGGCATTGACCCGAACTCGGCTGCGTTCCAAAGTGCCCTACAGGCCTGCAAGGCCTTGCCGTCGCCGTGGAACTCCAGGGGCCAGCAGCTCTCCCTCGCCCAGCAGCAGGCGTGGTTGAACTGGGCCAAATGCATCCGCGCCGACGGGGTGCCGAACTTTCCCGACCCGACGTTCTCGGGCGTGGAAGTGCACGACTCCGGCACGGCGTCGAACTCGCCGCAACTGCAGTCGGCGATGGAAGCCTGCAAGTCGCAGACGCCGTCGGTCGGTGGCCTTGGTGGATGACCGGAAATGCCAGGCCAGAAGAGTGGAAGCCATCCGCGCGGGACGCGCACGGGACTCAGACTCAGGCGACGGTCGCACTTGACGGGACACTCAACGTCGCCTTCGAGGACGGAAGCTCGTTTGCGCCCCACCCGCATCCGGACCACCGAGTCGTGGCAAGTGGTCGGCGGGACTCCGGCCTTAACCGTCGTGTGTGTTCCCGGCGGCGGAGAGCCTGCGACCTTCAGTTCCTCGCACACGATGACGCTTGAAGAGGCAAAGGCCGACGCTGAGTTGATTCGACTGGCAGAACGATTCCGCGTGCGTCCGCCTGGCTCGTCCAGGCGTGGAGACGCCTGATTGCGCCAGTGTTGCCGAAGACACTCCGGGCACTATCGTGGCTACTCGGTGCTCTGCCTTGGCGCTGCGGAGCGGGAGGTTGTGCGGCTGTCGCGGCTGATCTCAGCGATTCGAGTCGATTTCGGTGGAGGATCCAGTCATCGCCACGGGATCCGTCGTCGCCACAATGCGGTAGCAGCAGGTCCGCAGTTCTCGGTGGTACCGCCCTCGGTCTCGTCGATGACCTTCCACTGTCCTGGCCTGTGCTGGAGAAAGACGGTTACCGTCTGCACGTCACATCCCAGAACGCCCTTGCCGTTTACGAAACTGAGGCGATGGTTTCGTCCTATGGTCGTGTAAGCCATGCACTCGTTCACGTGGATGACTGCAGCGAAGTTAGCCTCAGGGTTTTCGTACTCGCATGCACGGCTGATCCGGCCGGACCCTGCGACGAGGTGATCATTGTCCTTCGTGCTTTCCGCGACTTCCTGAGGACACAGGTAGGCGGACACCACCTGCACAGCGAGGGGTCGGCCATCGACGATGGGGTTCATGAGCGCGAGCATCGCGTTGCAGTCGTGGTCGACGTACTGCGCGCGAACGAAGGCGTTCGCGGTTGCGACTGCTGTGTTGTCAAGTCGGACCGAAACATGCGGCGCGAGGCGCCAAGGAGCCGCACTTTGCTCCAACGGCAGACCATGCCCGCAGGCCGTGCTCAGGCCGCAGGCAAGCAGAAGAACAACCAGAAAGTCGAGTCTTCCCGTCACCTCCTTGAATCTTGCTGCGGACCGGGACTGCCAGCAACTCGACGAGGGACAGGATGCTCGACTGCGCCAGTGTTGCTCCTATGTCAAGGCGGGGCTCGCTTTCAGGGTGTTGAAGACGGTGCGGACGAGCAGTCGTTTGAGGCAGCGGATCGCTTCCCGACGGCTCTTGCCTTCGGCTTGTTTGCGCTCGAGGTAAGCGCGCGCACCGGGGTGGTAGCGCGCTTGTGTGATCGCGATTCGGTAGAGCGCCGAGTTGAGCTGGCGGTTGCCGCCACGGTCGAGCCGGTGTCGTTGGACGCGCCCTGAGCTCGCTTCGAGCGGCGCGACGCCGCTGTGGCGGGCTAGCTGTGCGTCGGTCTTGAAGCGGTCGATCGGGCCGATCTCGGCCAGCAGTTTCGCGGCGGTGACGGCGCCGCAGCCGGGCAGCTCGAGCAGCGTCGGCGCTGTCTGCGCGGTCCGCTGTTCGAGTTCCTGATCGAGCTCTGTGATCGCGCGCGTTAGCGAGCGGATGCGGATAACGAGCTCGCGCGCGAGTCGCACCTGCAGCTCCTGCTCCTGGCGGGCAAGCCAGCGGCTGACGCGTTCGAGATGGGACGAACGGCCGAGCATTCGCAGCGGCACAGCGAAGGTCGGGTCGAGTTGATGCAGGTGCCAGCGCAGCCGCTGTTGTGTCCGCCGGCGCTCGTCGACGAGATCGTCGCGATGATCGACAAGCAGCTTCAGATCACGGAAGACCGCCTCCTCCGGTCGTGGCCGACTCAGGTCAGGCTCTCTGAGAGCGGCCCTCGCGACCGCGAGCGCGTCGATCGGGTCCGACTTCCCACGCGCCCTGCCTGCACGCCGCTCCGGAGCCATCAGCTTCGGCGGCACCCGCACCAACTCCTCACCGAGATTCCGCAGCTGCCGCTCAAGCCAACGCGTCAGCTGCCGGCAATCCTCTACCGCCCATAACCGCTCGTCGGCGAGCCCTGCCGCCCAACCGATCAGCTTGTCGCTGCCGACAGCGATCGTCTTCTCGTCGAGCATCCGACCGGCCTCGTCGACCGCAACAGCAGTCACCGACTGCTTGTGAACGTCCACTCCGATCACGATCATTCAAACCGCCTCCTCCAACGCTGGGGGCGACCGGCGAGCGGACAGACCTCAATCGAGGCGAGAGCCACGCTCCTATCAGGTCACGCTCGGCGGTCTCGGACGGCGGCGGCGACACAACGCTGGCAAGTCAGCCCACGGGCGACATGCGGGAATAGAGTCAGCCGCCGCCGACCGAGTCTGTGCCACTCACCGGACGCCACCACCCGCCGAGAATGACATTGAGTTCAGGAATGTCCCCTGACCGCTCAGCGCGCTTACTGACGCGTTAGCAGCACTCGCACGACTCTCCGCGCCAGGACTCGCGTCCTTCGTTGAGCGCGACGACCGCGATGACAAGCGCGGCGGAGGGGTCGGCCCACCACCATCCAGCCACGGCGTTAAGGAGCAGGCCCGCGAGGAGCGCCACCGAGAGGTAGGCACAAATCATGTTCTGCCCGGCCTCACTGACAGTGGCCGACGAGTTGAGTTGTTGGCCTACCTTTTGCTTGGCGCGTGCGAGGATTGGCATCGTCGGCGCTGTGAATGCGGCAAGCCCGACTCCGACCCACGACACGCCGGGATGATGGCCACCCGCAAAGTCGCGGATCGATTCGACACCCACATATGCGGCAAGCACGAAATAGCTGACTGCGATGAGTTGCTGCGCTCGGCGCTCCGCCGTGTCGGAATGTAGGCGCGCGCCGGTGAACAGCCAAACGATGACGAAGCCTGCCAGCCCCTCGATGAGGCTGTCCGCGCCGAACCCGATTAGCGCGATGGAGCTAGCAGCAATGCCCGCGCCGATCGCGATGCCGAACTCGACCAGGTGCCACGCGTTGCTGCCCCACGCGAGGATCCGTGCCCGCCGCTGTAACCGGGCGCGATCTGCCGCGGAGGGCACGGTGAACCGCGCGAGCGGGGCGAGCTGGATGGTCGGCTCAGCCATGACGCCAAGGTACCCGGACACTGAGCTGCGCCAGCGTTGCGCTATGACCTCAGAACCTAGGCCGAAGGTGGGTTTGTTTCAACCGATGCTGCCTCGGTGGGGTGATAGTGCTCTCGACCGTCGCGGAGGGCCGTTTCCCTGTCTTTCCGCATCGGGCTACGCCACCCGCAGTAGCAATGCGCCACGAAGAACTCCCCTGGCTGTTCATGCCAACCCGAGCCATCCTCGAAGAACGGCGTCCAACTCCAACCGTCACGCTCGTCCCCTGTGCCATACACACGCATGACTTCGACACCGTGATCGTGGTCGAAACGACCGAGCCAAGTTCCTTCGTGCGCGTCGAGATCGAAGTGCATGTCGCGCGTGTAGCGCTCCTCTTCGGCTTCCGTCAGCCACGTGGGTCGCTCGCTCTCGGCATAGACCGTTAGCTGGGGGTAGCGCGAGACGATCTCCTCTCGCGATCGGGCGAGGATCTTCATCCAGATCCCGCCCATCCCGTAGTCGTACACAGCGAGAAACTCACGCCGCTCGGTCGAAGGCATCACGCGAACGGTAGTCGGGCGTGTGACCCGAGGGCTGGGCGAGCGTGCGGGAATGTTCCCTGAGTCTCGCCTATCGAGACGACGGTAACTCGAGGTGATTGAGTGCGCGCTGTGCTTCGGCGCGGAGGGTGCTGGTTGGCCGCGACCCGAAGTAGATGCGCACAATCACTCCGTAGCTCCCAGCCGGGCCGGAGCCTGTGAGTTCGTACTCGCCGCTCGCGAAATACGCCCCGTCGCAGCAGTCAAAGTGCTTGGCCTTGCTGAGGTCGAGCTGGATCGGATTCGCCCCGTTCTCGGCGGAGTTCGAGATCCCTGCCCAGACGATCACGCCGCTTCGCGGCAGGTGCGCGGGTGTTTTGCTTGGCGGATCTGCGGTCGCGTCATCGCGGTAGCGGACGTTCCTGGCGATCCAGGCGGACGACTCCACGACTCCGCGGACATACGCCGAGTGCGTGCCGCTCGTCCCGGTCTGCCATCCCGGCAACGGACGGAACGCAAGAGGATGCAACCAGGGAGCAAGCACGAGTGCTGCGAGGTACGCGACCATGCTCAGATTCTACGATTCGGACGGCGTTAGCGGTCCCTGCAGGGAAGGAAGGTCGCCTGCGCCAGTGCGTGCTAATGACCTCTGGAGCCGCGGGCGTCCCGTGCCTACCAGGATGGGAGGGCTCGGAGGCGTGTCATGATCGCGATGAAGGTGCTTTCGGGGATTTTCAGCTTGACGTTAGCGAGCACGAGAACTTGCCAGGCCGCGCCGTGGGTGCCGTCGAAGTAGGTGTTGATGACGGAGATGAGTTGATTGGTGCCGTACAGGGGCGAGTTGGTCGTGTAGGAGGCGGCACCTCCGGCGGCAAACCCACTGCGGAACACTTTCATTCGCGGGCTGAGCGCGTGGAGCGACTGGCGTTCAAAGGTGACAAACGCCTTGGTCGATTCGACGATGTTGATCCGGAAGTTGTGCTTGTTCGGCGCGGTCTTCCCGGAATCGCTCACACCCGGCTCCACATCGACAAAGGTGCATTGAGTGAGATCAGGCAAGCCAGTTACGCGGGCCATCGGCCTGCCCGCGGCGCTCGTAAGCTGGGAGGCGGTGACTGGGCAGCTGAATGGGGGTGGGGTTGGTTGCGACGGCGCCATGAGAACGCTGAGGCTCGCATCGGTTAGCAGGCGGGCCATCATGTCGGTCAGTGACGTTACCGACGGGTTCAGATCACAACCAGCGTCAATCGAGACCTGCCACGCTCGGCCACGCGTGCTGTCAAAGAGAAACTCGAACGAACTGGTCGCGGCTGGGTTCGAGCGGCAGGCGGCCTGATAGAGCGCGAATCCCTTGCGTGCAAACCCGGTGTTGATCTGCGTGAAGCCCTGAGCGGCAGCAAGCGGGAGGATACCCCTGGCGCGACTTGCCGCGACCGTCGCGGGCGTCGAGGCGGCAACCGTGATCTCGACGCCGCCAGCGTCGAAGGCGCACTGAGCCGTCCCGCCCACGGGCGGCCGGGTCGTTATCTGTCGCGCCGAGGTGTGCGCGGCACGCGATACTTCGGCGGTCGTGACAGGACACCGGAACGCAGCCTGAGCACCAGCGAACGCAGACGGAACGCAGCTGGCAAGGATGACAACCGCGGCGAAGAAACAGGCCCCGCGCATGAGCACATCCTCCACCCACCAGCGCTTAGCCGCAAGGATAGGGTGAAAGGTCTCTTGGGTGCGCGAGTGCTCACGGATGCATTCCGATTAGGCGGCTCGCCTGACGGGTTTGTGAGTGGGAAGTAATCCTGGCGAGAGCCAAGCGGCCTTCCGCTCGGATCAGCCGGGCGCGCCGGAGTCGTTCATCCTGAGCCTCCTGGTCGCGGCTTCAAACCGACCTTAACGTTCTTGAGGAGGTTGCCTCGAGCGTCGTAGATGGCGATGGACGCGATCTCGTTAACCTGGTACTGCAAGGCGAAGAAGCGGATTCCGCCGGTGATTCCGGAAACCGTCTTCAGCGTTACCGGCACCCGCACACCGCTCTTGAGTACGAGAACGACACGAGCGACCTTCGCAGCAACGGCGCCCGAGAGATAACCGAGCTTCTGTTCTGCTTCATATGTGAGTAGCGCAGTCCCGGGCAGAGCGTGCGCGGGTTGGGCGAGCCCTTTCAGCGAGCCGCACACGGTTCCCAGGGGCTGGGCCTTACCGAGGCGGGTCGAGATACAAGCGACATGTCCTAGTGCGACGGAACGCTTCGGGTTCTTCACAAGAGCCTTCTTTACATAAGCGACCGCAGTCCAGTGTGCCGCGGCTCCAGAATCGCCAAAATCGCCGGTCGCCACGGTCTTGGGCGCACCTGAAATGGGATGGAGATGTGCCAGCCACCCTGCCTTCGGCGCGCTGGCGAGGGGTGACACCTTGGCGGCCGCAGCATCTACGCGGGGCGGGACCACGAGCAGGATGAGAATCGCCACCGACGATCGGGCTACGGCCCAAAGCCGCAGCTGCAATACGAGCGTCCCGAGCCTGCTCAAGTAACCAGGCACAAAGACACGATGCCACAGATCGTGGGAAACGGCCTCTCACCGGCCCGAGCGGTGGCTGGGAGCCTGAGGGCAGGGATCGGCGGGGAAGCCCGGGCTGGCCCGAGCCGTAGGCGAGGGTGGCCCTGACCTCAGGCCGGGCGCGGGGGCCCGCTGATCTGTGCGGGGGTGTGCCGGGGGTTTGCGCGGAGGGCCGCTGGGCGCGCCCACGCCGTTAGGCGGGGGTGCCCGGCGGCTCCGCGCGCCCCGGCCCGTCGCGGGGCGGCGGACGGGGCCGCTTCGGGGCGATGGTGCCGTCGGGGTGTGTCGCTAAAGTGAGACGGCGGTGGCGAAGCTGGACACGGTTCTTGGCCATTGCTTGATTCGGGCGGCGATCGCGGATGCGGGCGGTGCGGAGGCGGCGATCGAGAGGTATCCGGCGGACGCGGTTGGCGGCCGCCATCGCTGGCAGGCGTTGCGGGTGATGGCGAAGGTGACGCCGAAGGCATCGCGGGTCGCCGCGTTCATCTCGATGTGGGCCGTGGCGTTGTACGACCTCGGGGTGGATGAGATCTCGGTGGACGAGTTCGCGGAGTGGGCAAAGGAGTCGCGGGCGACGGCGTTTCGGCGGGCGAGCGAGTACCGGGAGCTGTGGCCGGATATCGAGATCAACGTCCTGGCGAGGCAGCTGCGCGATCACATACGGACGCACCGGGCGGTGCAGCGCAACCCGAACAAGTTGATGTCGGTCGCGATCTCCGCCTGAGCGGCTCGACACCCGGGGCCGGTCTCAGTTCTGATACGGCTCCGTCCGGCGGGCCCAGGCAGTGTCTCATGAGTGAGACCTGCTGACCAGGGTTCGCCGCTTCTACCGGATGCTGTCGAGGACGGCGGCGCGGCACCCGTCCCCCGCCCGCGTCAGAGCCTTGCCGAGCGCCGCGCTGATCCGGCGTGGCGGGCGCGGGTGCTGGCGTTCCTCGAGGAGTCGTGCCGGTCGCAGGGCGTGCCGGTCAAGGTCACTGATCCGCGCACGCTCGCGGAGGTCGCCGAGATTCTTCGTGCCGGTGCCGCTGCTGCCGCGCAGCGGGCGCGCGAACAGGCCGAGGACAGGGGCTGAGCAGGTCGTGGGGCATTGGCTTGAGGGGGACGAATCCCCCGTCTGTAACACAGGGGGATTCGTCGAAAATCTGTCGGTCGCCCGTCACGGCGTCGATGACCTGACCCTGGTCTGGGACTACTCGGAGTCGCCGACTTTGGCCAAGCTTGTGCAGCTGCCCTACGTCGAGAGTCTGCGGGGGCGGGTGCTCGGTGGCCGGGGCGCGTTCGGGAAATGGGAGAGCGAACTGGGACGCCACTACGCGACCTATTCGGATCGGACGCAGCGGCTCTCGGTGCAGCTGAAGCTCGCCGACGAGGGCGAGCTGACCTCGCCTGATGATCTGCAAGGGTCGGTCGAGCGGTTCGTCGCGTACACGCTCGCGGTGCGCGGGCTCGAACCGTATTCGTTGGCGTTCGTGACCAGGGTCGATGTGAGTGCTGATCTCGCCTGCGATTCGCTGACCGGGCGGAAGATCATCGACGGGATGGCCGCCGTTCGTCTGAGTGGCGGCCGCCGTGTCGAGGCTGTTGGCGATCCGCGCTCGACCGTTTACTTCCTTCCCCGCAGAGGGCGCGCGAAGCTCGCTCGTACATACGACCGAAACCTGCTCACCGGCGAGGGTGAGCCGTACGGGCTGATCCGTCTGGAAGCCCAGTGGAAGTTCAGATACGGCCAGCTGCCGATTGCGGCGCTGACGCCGGGCGCGCTCGCCAACTTGTGGCTGATGCGCTTCGGCAAGGACGAAGTGAACGCAACGGTTGAACGGTTACCGCGCGAGCAACAGGCAATCGCGCTCGGCCAGCGGGTGAGCGCTGGCGAGATGAAAGCGGGCCAGGCCGCCCGGATGCACCTGCTCGTCGATCTCGACCGGCTCGGCGTCGCCAGGACCGCGCTGGGCGATCGCATCTATAGCGCCTGGCGGCGCGAGGCGCGGCTGCTCGGGCTGGCGAAGTCCGATGTCGGCGACGTGCCACTCGACGTCGAACTCGCGGCGTTGATCGGGCCAGCGCGCGAGGTCTGGGACGGGTACCTGCTGCCCTACCTACAGCCGCCAGCTGATCGTGAGCCGTGACTCGTCGAACTTGTTGTAGCCGCGCCTGCCGGGACCAACGACCACCTGCTCAAGCACATTGGAAACGAGTGCGTGGCGCTGGCTCAGGTCGAGTGTGTCCCACTGCTCGGCAAGCTCTTTGCCCTTACCAACAAACTCGTCGAGAACGCTCGTCTGCGTCACCCGCTTGACGTGGCTTTGCGCCTGCTGCAGCCGAGCCTCGATCGGCTTGCGAGCGGCCAAAAACTCGGACATCGTGAACAGCTGCTCGCCATAGGCGGCGGCGAGCTCGTCCAGCTGCGCCTTCGCCTCGTCGACCTCGACATACCAACGCTCGGCATCCGGTTCGGCGCGCCGGCCGGCAAGCGACGCCTGCAACTCGGCCGAGTCCAAGCGCTCAATCACAAGCGACGCGACGAAATCCTCGGCGTCATCGGCGTTGATGTAGGTCTTGCCGCAACCGTGCAGGCCAGGCCCCTTCGCGCAGGCATACCGCCGTACCTGCTGCGCGCGCGGACGCGCAATCAGGAAACCGCCGCACCGGCTACAGACAAGGATCTTCCCGAGCAGATACTTGCGACCCTCACGGTTTGTCCGGCGCTCCGGATCGGCGAGCCGGTTACGGATCCGCGCGCCGTCTGCCTTGCTGATGATCCCCTTCCACTCCGCCGCCGCGACGATCTCGCCGTTGTGTTCACGCTCACCGCTGATCCGCGCCGACCCGAGCACCCTGCGAAGCCCCTGCGGCGACCACTGCTTCCCGCCCACAGTCGGGATTCCGCGCGCGTTCAAATCGATCGTGATGTTGCGCAGCGATTCGCCCGCGATCAGCCGCCGCGCGCACTCACGGATCACCGACGCCTCCGCCTTACGGATCGTGACGCGATCCTTCTCGTAACCGTACGGACGGCTGCCGCCACCCGAGACCTTGCCGTTCAACGCAAGCTCATCGTGCTTGCGCCGAATCCGGCGGCTCTTATCGTCGCTCTCCTTCTTCGCAACCGCACCAAGGATCCGCGCCTGGAACTGCCCATCAGGATCGGCCAAGTCGATCCGTCCCGTCACCGTCGCCAGCGAATCGACACCGGCCAGCTTGCACACCTCGAAGAACTCCTCAAGCTCCTTCGGCTGCCGGTGCAAACGATCAAGGTGGTACACAAGCACACCGTCAATCCGACCGGCCCGGATGTCGTCAAGCATCCGCTCATACTCCACCCGCCGCTTACCGCTATACGCGCTCGTATCGTTGTCCACATAGCGCTCGACGACCCGCCACTCCTTCTGCTCGGCCAGTGCCAAGCAATCCGCCAGCTGCCGCTCAACCCCCAAACCATCCCCCTCACGGTCAGACGAAATCCGGGCGTACACCCCCGCCCGAACCAGCCTTACCGGAACAACCGCCGCCCTACCCACCCAGGGAACATTAGCAAGCACTCCCATGCGCCAGCGCCCCTCACGCCTGACGGCTAGCGCTTCGAGAACTGCGGCGCCTTGCGCGCCTTGTGCAGGCCCGCCTTCTTGCGCTCGACCTGGCGCGCATCGCGCGTCAGGTAGCCGTGCCGCTTCAGCAGCACGCGAAAATCAGGGTTGATCTCGACGAGCGCGCGCGCGATGCCGTGACGAACCGCGCCGGCCTGGCCCGACGGCCCGCCGCCGTGCACGCGCACGCGCAGGTCGTACTGGCCGGCGAGCTCGGTCGCCTCCAGCGGCGAGAGCACCGACTTGCGGTGAAGCGGACGCGGGAAGTAGGTCTCGAGCGTCTTGCCGTTGATCCAGGTCTTGCCGTCGCCCGGACGCAGGATCACGCGCGCGACCGAGGTCTTGCGCTTGCCGGTGCCGAGGTACTGCGCGGGCTTCGAGAGCGACGCCATCAGAACGGCTTCGGCTCCTGCGCCGAATGCGGATGCTCCGGCCCGGCGTACACCTTCAGCTTCGTCAGCTGCTGGCGGCCGAGCTTGTTGCGCGGAAGCATCCCCTTGACCGCCTTCCGGAGCACCTCGGTCGGCATGCGCTCGAGCTGCTCGCGCAGCGGACGCACCCGGAGGCCGCCGGGATAGCCGGAATGGCGGTAGTAGAGCTTGTCGTCGAGCTTGTTCCCCGTGACCGCGATCTTCTCCGCGTTGACGACGACGACGAAGTCGCCCGTGTCGACGTGCGGCGTGAACTGCGGCTTGCCCTTGCCGCGCAGCCGATCGGCGATCTGCGTCGCGAGCCGGCCCAGGGTCTGGCCCTCGGCGTCGACGACGTACCAGTCGCGCGTGATCTCGCTCGGTTTTGCGCTGTAGGTCTTCATGCGGACAAACGGCGGAGATTCGTCCGCCGGCGGCCGAATGGTAGCAGGCGCCAAGGCTCAGGCCCGACGCCAGGCCCTCGCGAAACGCGCTCGCACCGCCGTGCGAGGGGTGGCGCACGTAGACGCCGCCGAACGCGTCGTGCGCGACGCGCCCCAAAGCGACGACGCGACGCCCCCGCGCGAGCTCGCGCGCGAACGGAACGCCGCCCGCGACCTCGGCCCGCGTCGGCCGGCGGTTCGACCACTCGTCGCCGGGGTGCGTCGGCACGGCATTCCAGAGCAGCACCTCGCCTTCGACGCCGAGCTCGTCGAGGACGCGGTGGACGATCGTCGCCGTCGCCTCGGCGGGACCCGAGCCCGTGAGCTGGCGCTCGGAGGTGAACGGGATGCCGGACACCCGTGCCCCGCGGTACCCGGGGGCCTCGCCGACGAGCAGCCAGCGGGCGGCGCGATGCTCATCGAGGTAGCGCTCGAGGCGCCCGCGCAGGAGCGCAGCGCGCTCGCCTTCCCGGTAGAAGTTGTAGGTGCCCCCGATCTCGGCGGCGGCGAGCCGCCCGATGAAGCCTCCCGTCACGATCCGTACTTTGACCGACGGCGGCCAGAAGCCGACCGACGTCGCGTCGCAGATCGCCGACTTCCTCGACGGTGCGAAGAGCTCGCTCGAGCTCGCTCAGTACGACTTCGATCTCGGCGCCGACACGGCGCGCATCGTCGGCGACGCAATCCGTCGCGCGCACGACCGCGGCGTCCACGTGCGCATGGTCTACAACGTCGACCACCGCAAGCCGATCCCGGTGCCGCCGCCGCCCTCGCCGGACGAGGCGCTGATCGAGTCGCTGCCGGTCCACGCACATCCGATCCCCGGCGTGCCAGACCTGATGCACCACAAGTACGTGATCCGTGACGACGAGGCGGTGTGGACCGGATCGACGAACTGGACCGACGATTCGTGGTCCCGCCAGGAGAACGTGATCGCGATCGTCGAGTCCAAGGCCGTGGCCGCCGACTTCCGCCGCGACTTCGAGCAGCTCTACGCGTTCGACGAGGTCGCGGGTACGGGCGCGGCGCCGAGCTGGCACGACGGCGTCCGCGCCTGGTTCACGCCGAGGCACGGCGAGGATCTCTCGCACCGGATCGCGCAGGCAATTGCGCGCGCCCGGCGGCGTGTCCGGGTGTGCTCGCCCGTGATCACGGCGGCGCCTGTGCTCGGCGCGCTCGCGCAGAAGGTATCCAGCGGAATTGACGTCGCCGGCTGCGTCGACGAGACGCAGGTGCGCGGCGTCGCCTACCAGTGGGGCGAGCAGGGCAAGTCGTGGAAGCTGCCGCTGCTCGCACGCATTGCGGCGGGCACGTTCGCCGCGAAACCCTCGACGCCGTACGGGTCCGGCACCGTGCACGACTTCATGCACGCGAAGCTGACGATCGCCGACGACACCGTCTTCCTCGGCTCGTTCAACCTCTCACGCTCGGGCGAGCGCAACGCCGAGAACGTGCTCGAGGTCGACGACGCAGCGATCGCCGACCAGCTCTACGCCTACACCGACTCGGTGCGCGCCCGTTATCCCCCACTCGCGCTCTAGGAGATCAGTCGCAGTGGCTCGTGCAGGGCACCTGCGGGAGCACGAGTCGATACGTGTTCGGCGCCTTTTGGTTGCCCGTACCGATGATCAGCGTGCCCTTCGCGCCCTTGAACGCTCCCGTCCCCTTGATGACCGCCACGTGCACCGTGCCGTCCTTCCGGGTCACCATCGGCCCCTCGAACGTCAGCGTTCCGATCTGGGGGAAGGTGGTGACGCCTTCGATCTTCGACGCCGTCGCGCTCGTGTAGAGCACGGTGCCGGCGTCGTAGCCGACCGGCTTGTTCTTCTTCTTGCCGAGCTCGTTGTTGCTCGTCGTGAGCAGCAGATCCTTGAAGTCGATGCTGTCGCCCTTGTTCGCCTTGCCCTTCGGAGCCGTGTCGTGCGTCTGCGTCACCGTCGTGTAGGACATGAGCACGATCGTGTAGCGCGTCGAGGCCTGCGCGGCCGGAACAGCCGCGGCCGCGGCCGCGAGCACGGCGACGGTCACCAGGAGGGGGCGGGACACCGCGCCCATTGTGCCCGACCTCGAGCCGTCAGGCCACTGGGATCGTCGGCACGGTGAGCGAGTAGGTGTTCAACGACTTCTTCTTGCCCGGGCCGACCAGCACGAAGCCCGTCGCGCCCGCAAAGCTGCCGGTTCCGCCGGTGACCGGGATCGCGAACGAGGTGCTGCTCAGCGCGACCACGCTGCCGGAGAGGGTCAGCGTGCCGCCCGGCAGCACCGCGACGCCCTTGAACGTCGCAGCGTGCGCGCTCGTGAACGTCATCGTGCCCCGGTCGGAGCCGACGACGGCGCCCTGCTTCCGGCCGAACTGCGCCGCCGCGTTCAGCAGCCGGTCGCGGTACACGATCGTGTCGCCCTTGCTCACGCCCTTCGGAGGCCGGTCGTTCGACTTGAGCGACAGCTCCACCGACGTCACCTTGATCGTGCGGGTGTCGGCATTCGCAGCGGCGGCGACCACCAGCGCGGCGAAGACCGCCGTCAGGAGCGCGATCCTCATTCCCATTCGATCGTCGCCGGCGGCTTCGAGGTGACGTCGAGCACGACGCGGTTCACGGCGGGGATCTCGTTGACGATCCTCGAGGCGACGGTCTCGACCAGGTCGTAGGGAAGGCGCGCCCAGTCGGCCGTCATCGCGTCGTCGGAGGTGACGGCGCGGATCGCGATCGGATAGCCGTAGGTGCGCGAGTCGCCCTGCACGCCGACCGACCGGATCGCGGGCAGGACGCAGAACGACTGCCAGAGCTCGCGGTAGAGACCGGCGCGGCGCACCTCGTCCTGGAGGATCGCGTCGGCCTCGCGCAGCGTCTCCAGCCGCTCGGCCGTCACCTCGCCGATGATCCGGATCGCCAGCCCGGGGCCGGGGAACGGCTGGCGCCACACCATCCGCTCCGGCATGCCGAGCTCCTCGCCGACGCGGCGCACCTCGTCCTTGAACAGCGTGCGCAGCGGCTCGACGAGCTTCATCTTCATGTCGGCCGGCAGCCCGCCGACGTTGTGGTGGCTCTTGATCGTCTCGGCGACGCCGCCCTCGCCGCCCGACTCGATCACGTCGGAGTAGAGCGTGCCCTGCACGAGCCACTTCGGGTCGCCCAGCCTGCGCGCCTCGTCCTCGAAGACGCGGATGAACTCCTCGCCGATGCGCCTGCGCTTCTCCTCCGGCTCGGTCACCCCGGCAAGTCTCGCGAGGAAGCGCTCCTGCGCCTGCACGTGCACGAGCGGGACGTGGAAGCGGTCGCCGAAGGTCTCGACGACCTGCGACGCCTCGTCCTTGCGCAGCAGCCCGTGGTCGACGAACACGCACGTCAGCTGGTCGCCGACCGCCTTGTGCACGAGCAGCGCGGCGACGGCGCTGTCGACGCCGCCCGACAGCGCGCACAGCACGCGGTCGCGGCCGACGCGCGCGCGAATCGCCTCCACCTGCTCCTCGATCACCGCGGCGGGCGTCCACGACGGCGCCGCGCCGGCGATGCCGAAGAGGAAGTTCTTCAGCACCTGCTGCCCGTTCGGCGTGTGGACGACCTCGGGATGGAACTGGATCGCGTAGAGGCCGCGCGGCGCGTCCTCGAACGCCGCGATCGGCGTCGCGTCGGAGGACGCGGTCACCTCGGCGCCGGGCGGCGCGGCGACGACCGAATCGCGGTGGCTCATCCAGCCGGTCTGGTGCTCGGCCAGATCCTTACCGAGCGCTCCATGCAGCCGGAGCGTCGCCTTGCCGAACTCGCCGGCGGCGCGGCCGACACGGCCGCCGAGATCCTGCGCCATCAGCTGCATCCCGTAACAGATGCCCAGCGTCGGCACGCCGAGCTCGTACACGCCGGGATCGACCTGCGGCGCGCCCTCCGCGTACACGGACGCGGGCCCGCCCGAGAGGATGAGCGCGATCGGGTTGCGGCGGCGCAGCTCCTCGGCGCTCGCGCGGTGCGAGACGAGCTCGGAGTAGACGCGCGCCTCGCGCACGCGCCGCGCGATCAGCTGCGAGTACTGCCCACCGAGGTCGAGCACGAGCACAGGCCGCTCCTCCGGGAGCGGGTGGAGCGGGACGACGACCTCAGCTGCGGCGGTAATTCGGCGCGTCCTTCGTGATCGTGACGTCGTGCGGGTGGGACTCGTGCAGCCCCGCGCCCGTGATCCGCACGAAGCGCGCGTGCTTGAGCGCGTCAATCGTCTCGGCACCGCAATAGCCCATCGCCTGCCGCACGCCGCCGACGAGCTGGTGCAGCACGACCGCGACCGGCCCCTTGTACGGAACGCGGCCCTCGATGCCCTCGGGCACGAGCTTGTCGACGTCCTCGACGTCGCCCTGGAAGTAGCGGTCCTTGCCGAAGCCGCGCGCCTTCATCGCGCCGAGCGATCCCATGCCGCGGTACTCCTTCACCCGCTCGCCCTGGACGACCATCACGTCGCCGGGGGCCTCGTCGGTGCCCGCGAACATGCCGCCGAGCATGACGGTGTCGGCTCCGGCGGCGAGCGCCTTCGCCACGTCGCCCGAGGAGGTGACGCCGCCGTCGGCAATCACCGGCACGCCGTGCGCGGACGCCGCCTCGGCCACCTCGTAGATTGCGGTCACCTGCGGCACGCCCACACCCGCGACGACGCGAGTCGTACAGATGGCGCCGGACCCGATGCCGGCCTTGACGGCGTCGGCGCCGGCGTCGATCAGCGCCTCGGCGGCCTCACCGGTCGCGATGTTTCCCGCGACGACCTCGAACTCGCCGGAGATGCCCTTCACACGCGCGACCATCTCGAGCACGCCGCGCGAGTGGCCGTGCGCGGTGTCGACGACGATCACGTCGGCGCCCGCGTCGACGAGCGCCTGCGCGCGCTCGAACGCATCGGGGCCGACGCCGACGGCGGCGCCGACGCGCAGCCGGCCGTGCGGATCCTTCGTCGACTGCGGAAACTCGATCCGCTTCTGGATGTCCTTGACCGTGATCAGCCCCTTGAGCACGCCGTCGGCGTCGACGACGGGCAGCTTCTCGATGCGGTGGCGGTGCAGGAGCTGTTCGGCCTCCTCGAGCGTCGTGCCGGCGGGTGCCGTCACGAGATCCCGCGCCGTCATCAGCGCGGACACCGGCTGCCGCACGTCCTTCTCGAAGCGCAGGTCGCGGTTCGTCAGGATCCCGACGAGGCGTCCGCCGTCGTCGGTGATCGGCACTCCGGAGACGCGGTAGCGCTCCATCAGCGCGAGCGCGTCGGAGACGAGCGCGTCCGGCGGGAGCGTCAGCGGCTCGACGATCAGCCCCGACTCGGAGCGCTTGACCTTGTCGACCTCGGCGGCCTGCTCGCCGACGGACAGATTCCGGTGGAGGATGCCGATCCCGCCGTGCCGCGCGAGCGCGATCGCCATCCGCGCCTCGGTCACCGTGTCCATCGCCGCGGAGACGAGCGGCACCTCGAGCACGATCGTGCGGGTCAGCCGCGTCGCGGTCGAAACCTCGTTCGGCAGCACCGCCGACTCGGCCGGCACGAGCAGGACGTCGTCGAAGGTGAGGCCCTCCCTGGCGAACTTCTCGGGGAGCTCCAGCTCCTGCCGCGCCCCGAATGGTTCGACGTCCATCCGGAAAAGATACCGGCGCGGGCGGCGGCGTCCGGAAGCGATGGTTCGATCACCGGGTGACGCTCAACCGGTGGCTCCTCAACTCGTTCACGACCTGGGAGCTCGGCCTGATCCTGGTCGGCGCGTGCGCGGTGATCGCGTTCGGGGGCCACTTCCTCGCCCGCCCGGTCGTGTCGAAGGTGGAGAACCGGGTCGTGACGACGGCGTTCGGGATCGTCACCGGGCTCTTCTCGTTCGTGCTCGCGTTCCTGATCGGCCAGCTGTACAACGGCTTCACGAACGCCGCCGCCAACGTACGCGACGAGGCGACGGCGCTCTCCCAGCTCGTCCGCGTGAGCAACTACCTCGGCCACCCCGAGGGCCGCGCGACGGACCGGCTCGCGCTCGCGTACGCAAAGGAGGTCGACACCCGCGAGTGGCAGCTGATGAAGAACGGTCACGCGAGCCCGGAGGCCTGGCGGCTCGTCAACCGGATGTACGCCGAGCTCTCGCACTACACCCCGCGGACGCCGGCCGAGAGCGCGTTCTACAGCCAGGCGCTCGCGCGGCTCCAGGATCTCGTCGCTGCGCGCCGCACGCGTCTCGACGAGGCGAACGTCTCCGTGCCGACCGCGCTCGAGGTGATGCTCGCCCTCGGCGCCGCGCTGGCGCTCCTGACGACGCTCAACTTCAGGCCGGCCGACGACCGGCTTCAGCTCGCGATGATCGGCGCCGCCTCGGCGCTCGTCGGCCTCGCACTGCTCGTCGCGCTCTCGCTCGACTATCCGTTCTCGGGCGAGATCGCCGTCTCGAACGCGCCGTTCACCCAGATCACGCAGTCGCAGCTCGACCGCTGACGCGGCTTCCGACCGTCATCAGCAGACTTGCCGGAGGCGACCCGTGTCCACGTCGTAGATGAAGCCACCGACCGCGAGCGATGTGAGGTAGGGCCACGAGCGAACGCGCTGGACGTCCGCGCGGAGTGCGGCCTCCTGGTGATCGGTCACGAGGAACGACAGGCTCCGCGTGTCGGGGCCGCCCGCTGCCTCGACCGCAGCGTGCACATCCTCCTCGCCGGCGGCTGCCATCCTGCAGCCTGTGTGGGCGACGATCATCGTCCGATCCACGCCGAGCAGATAGAAGGCGAGCACGAGTGTGCGCAGCACGTCGTCAGTCACGCGCGCGCCGGCGTTGCGCAGAATCTTCGCGTCGCCCGGCCGAAGACCGAGCATCGCGAGCGGCTCGATGCGCGAGTCCATGCAGGTCAGCACCGCCAGGCCGCGCGCCGCGCGCCCGTCGAGCCCGCCGAGCTCAAAACCCTCCGAATACCTGTGGTTCGCCTCGAGTTCGGCCGCGAAGAGCTCGTCGCTGTGCACAGCAGGATCGTAGGGACGCCGTTGATGTTCTGCCACGCACCTCCGAGCCGGACTCGTCCGGTGTCTGACGCTGTCGCTCCTAGACCGCGAGCGGCGTCAGCTCGCGCACGCTGACGCCCGCCTGGAGCCGCGCCGCCTCGTGCGGGTCGAAGATGCCGGCGCCGAGCTCGAGCGTCGAGGCGGCGCCCGCGGCGACGGCGGCGCGGAGCGAGTCGTCGTGCGAGCGGCCGGCGAGATGCGAGGCGATGAAAGCGGCGAGCAGCGTGTCGCCCCCGCCGACGGCGGACACCGGCTCGACGTGCGGTGCCTCGACGCGGTAGCGCCGAGCCGTCTTCTCCTCGCGCAGCAGCGCGTAACACCCGAACTCGGTCGTGATCAGCACGTTGCGCGCGCCCATCTCGGCGATCTGGTCGAGCCCGATCTGGAAGTCCTCGTCGTCGTGGAACTCCTGCCCGACGAGGCCCTCGGCCTCGCGCTGGTTCGGCGCCGCGAGGAACGGCTCGGCCTCCACCCCGAACCGGAGCGGCTCTGCCTCGCAGTCGAGCGCCGACGGGATCTGGCGCCGCGCGAGATCGCGAATCGCGTCGGCATAGAACTCGTCGTCGACGTCGCGCGGAAGCGAGCCCGCGAACACGACGAGCTCGGCGCCCTGCGAGAGGTAGTCGAGCTTCTCGCGCAGCATCTCGAGCTCGTCGGCGGTGACCGCCGGCCCCCACTCGTTGATCTCCGTGTACGTGTTGCTCGTCGGATCGACGACGGCGGTCGTCGTGCGCGACTCGCCCTCGATGCGGACGAAGTCGTTCAGGAGCGCCTCACCGGTGAGGCGCTCGACGATGCGCAGGCCGGCCTGCCCGCCGGCGAGGCCCGTCGCGACGACGGGAACGCCGAGGCCCTTGAGCGCACGCGCGACGTTCACTCCCTTGCCGCCCGCGAGCGGCAACCCGGCGCTCGCGCGGTGGCGCTGCCCGCGCTGGAAGTTCGGCACGGTGATCGTGCGCGCAAAGGCCGCGTTCATCGTCACCGTCACGATCATGTGAACAACCCCTCGATGTCGTGAAGGGTACGGTGCGCGTACCAGCCGACGCGGCCGGCGAGGTCCGGGCTCGCGACCGACCGCGACGCGACGAGCGGCCGCTCCCCGACGAGATGCGGGCCGAGCCAGATCTCGATGCGCCCGAGCACCTGCCCCCGCTTGACCGGGAGCTGCGCGAAACGCGGGGCGACGACCTTCTCCGTCAGCTGCCGCCCGGGCCGCACGATCGCGTGCAGCGCCGTGCCGGCATAGAGCGCGAGGGGACTGCGGCCGTACGGGAGCGCGACCTCGGCATACGCGCGATCGGCAAGGATCGCGGGAACGATCGTGTAGACGCCGAGCCCCCACGAGACGAGGCGCTCGAGATCCGCGTCGCGCCGCTGCCGCGACGGGCTGCCGAGGATCGTCGCGTAGACGGTCGTCGTCCCCTGCGTCGCCGCGACCACCTGGCACCAGCCCGCCTTGTCCGTGTGACCCGTCTTGACGCCGATCACGCCGGGGACGACGCCGAGCAGGTCGTTCCAGGTGTGGAGCGTGCGGCCGCCTGCGATGTATGCGACCTGCGTCCCGACGGTCTCGCGGATGAACGGGATCTTCATCGCGTCGCGCGCGAGCAGCGTCACGTCGGCAGCGGTCGAGTACTCGCCCGGCGCGTCGAGTCCGTCCGGCCGGACGAAGTGCGTGTTGTCCAGGCCGAGCTGCGCGGCCTTCGCGTTCATCAGGTTCGCGAACGCGAGCCAGTCGGGCGACGTGCCGAGCGCGAGCGCGTCGGCCGCGTCGTTCGCCGACTGGATGAGCGCGCCGCGCACGAGATCGGCGACCGTGAGCTGTTCGCCCGCGACGAGGTCGATGGACTCCTGGCCGACGGCCGCCGCCCGCGGATCGACGGTGATCACGTCGGAGAGCTTGTGGTGCTCGAGGACGACCATCACCGTCATCAGCTTCGTGATCGAGGCGATCGCGCGAGGTGATTCTGCATTCGACGACGCGAGCACCTGGCCGTTGCCGTACTCGACGATCCACGCCTTCGCGTCCACGCTCGGCGGAGGCGCGGCCGCCGCCCCTCCCGCCGCGTAACCGATCGTCACGAGGCAGAGGAGCGCGAGAAGTTTCTTCATCGGAGTTTGATTCTCTGACCGAGGAAGAGCGCAGTCGGCGTCAACGTCGGATTCAACTCGAGGAGACGCCCGGCCCTGACCCCTGTCTTGGCGGCGATCCCGGCGAGTGTATCTCCGGGCCGCACGACGTACACGGCCTTCGCGGGCTGGACGACGGCGGGATGCGGCGTCGGAGGCGCCGGCGAATGGTGAAATGCAGAGTGCAGGCCGACGATCGCGAGCGTCGCGGCGGCGAGAAACGCCGCCGGCCACAGGAAAGGCCGCACGGCTACCAGCCCGACACCGCCCAGATCTCGTTGCGAAGGCGCGCGGCCTCGGCAGCAGCCGCGGTCTTGTAATCCTCGTTCGACTCGCGGAACGCGTAGTTGATCGAGCGCGACGCGTTGACGAGCGCGCTCGCGGGACCGCTCGTGAACGCGCGTGCCACCTCGGCCGGGCCGGCGCCCTGCGCGCCCACCCCGGGTAGGAGCAGCACCGTGCGCGGCATCAGGCGGCGCGCCTCGCTCACCGCCCGCGCGTGCGTCGCGCCGACGACGGCGCCGACCGACGAGAGCCCACGCTCGCCGACGAGGTCGGCGCCCCAGTCGGCGACGAGCTCAGCGATGTGATGCCACAGCGGCCGTCCGTCCGAGAGCGTGAGGTCCTGCACGTCGCCGCCCGCGTTCGACGTCTTGACGACGCAGAAGATGCCGGCGCCCTGCCGCCGCGCGGCGGCGAGGTAGGGCTCGATCGACTCGCGCCCGAGATAGGGGTTGACGGTGAGCGCGTCGGCAAGCGGCTCGTCCCCTTCGAGGTACGCCGCCGAGTAGGCGCGGGCCGTCGAGCCGATGTCGCCGCGCTTGCCGTCGGCGATCACGAGCAGGCCGGCGCGCCGTGCGTACTCGCAGACCTCGGCGAACGCCGCCATGCCCGCTGCGCCGAGTGCCTCGAAGAACGCGAGCTGCGGCTTGACCGCTACCGCGTGCGGCGCGACCGCGTCGACGATGCCGCAGCAGAACCGCGCCACCTCGCCGCGCAGCTCGACCGGCAGCAGCTCGGGTCGCGGGTCGAGCCCGACGACGAGTTGGCTGCGCTTGCGCTCGACCTCGGCGGCGATGCGATCGGCGAAGGTGAGCGTCGCGACCGGCATCGGTGTCTAGGTTAGAGCGCGGAAGCGACAGAGGGCCGCAAGAAACGGCGGCCCTCCATGGCTCATTCGTGGGTACTAGGGGCCGTAGGCCTTAGCTCTTGAGCGCGGCCTTCAGCTGGCTGCCTGCGCTGAACTTCGGGACGGTCGTCGCCGCGATTTGGACCCGCTCCCCGGTGCGCGGGTTCACGCCCTGGCGGGCCGCCCTTGCCGCCGGCGAGAACTTGCCGAAACCGGTGAAGTTGATCGAGTCGCCGCTCTTCAGGGTCTCGGTCACTGACTCCATGAAGGCGTCGACGGCCTTGCCCGCGTCGCGGTTCGACAGGCCGCTCTTGGCCGCGACCTTGTTGATGAAATCCTGCTTCGTCAAAGCCTTCCTCCTGTTGAGGGTGCTGACCTTGGCTCAAAAGGCTAACAACGGCATCGGATACCGCTTAACCAAGCGGTTTCGGCGTCAATTCTTCAGCTCTGAAGCCAAAAACAGCGGCCGGAGGCGGACGGCGACCCGGGCGAGGGCGTCGACGCCGCCCTCCTCGCGGTCGACGACGCAAACGGCGTTGGAGACGCGCATTCCGGCCTCGCGGAGGGCCTCGACGGCCTCGATCGCCGCCCCGCCGGAGGTGACGACGTCCTCGACGAGGCACACGCAGTCGCCCTGCTCGAAGGCGCCCTCGATCCGGTTCCCGGTCCCGTAGGCCTTCGCCTCGCCGCGGACGATCACGAAGGGCAGGTCGAGCTCGAGGGCGGCCGCGGTCGCGAGGGTGACGGCGCCGAGCTCCGGGGCGGCGAGCCGCACCGCGTCGGGCTCGTGCTCGCGCACGGCCTCTGCGATCGCCTTCCCGAGCGGGCGCAGCAGGTCCGGCCGGGTGCCGAAGCGGTACTTGTCGAGGTAGTACGAGCTGCGACGCCCGGAACGGAGCACGAAGTCGCCCTCGAGAAGCGCGGCCTCGCGGATCTGGTCGGCGAGGGTCAACGGGCGAGCGAGACGAGCTCGCGGGCGAGCGTCAGCAGGCGCTCCGCCTCGGGCGAGCCGGCCGCGATCGACGCCATCGAGCCGTCGTCGGAATACAGGTCGACGCGCTCGACCCTGCGCGCCATCCGGCGGCGATAGACGAGCGAGCCCGCGAACGAGCCGATCGCGAGCATGAAGGCGGACATGAGCTTACGCGGCATCGCCGCTCTTTCTCCGCGTGCGCCTGGCCGCCCCGTTCGTGGCCGGCGCCTCGCCGATCGACCGCAGGCAGTGCTTCAGGTCGTAGAAGACGAGCCCGACGGTCGGGTCCGGCCGTGTCGTCGCCGCGATCACGCGGCCGTCGCGCCGCACCGCGAAGACGCTGCCCTCGAGCGTGGCGGCCTCGAGCTGGGCGAGCCCGGGCAGGCCGTGCGCCCGGCGCAGCTCCTCCGCCTCGTCGAGGAGGGTGGCGACACGCTCGACGAAGCGCGTCGCGCGCCCGGTGTCCGGGATCGTGGTCGCGAGCACGGCTCCGCTCTCGTCGACGATCGCGACGTGGACGACCTGCGAGGAGATCTCGGTCAGGTCAGCCAGCGCCTGGGCGGCATCCATGCGGCTGAGCATACTGCCGACTCATAAGAGCGATCCTCAGCAAGTTCTTCGCCGACCGCGGCACGCACCTCGCAGCGATGATCGCCTACTTCGCGCTCCTGTCGTTCGTGCCGCTGCTCTTCCTCTCGCTCGTGCTGCTCGGCGCCGTCGGGCAGGCGAGCCCGGGCTCGTTCTTCGTGCGCGAGCTCCACCGGACGTTCCCGAGCACGTCGCTCAACTCGATCCTCAACGCCGTGCGCGCGATCCGCGAGAACGCGACCGCGCTCGGCATCGTCGGCGGCGCGTTTCTCCTCTGGTCCTCGCTGTCGCTCTTCTCGGTGCTCGAGAGCGCGTTCAACATCGTCTACGGCAAGCCGAACAGGCCGTTCCTGCGCGGCAAGGCGCTCGCGACGATGATGATGGCCGGCTCGCTGACCTTCCTGTTCCTGTCGCTCGTGGTCGGATCGGTCGGGGCGGAGTTCCTGAAGCGCTACACCGGGATCGGCGACAACTCGGTCTTCGCCTACGCCGTCTCCGTCCTCGTCTCGCTCCTCGGCGTCTTCGTCTTCCTCGCATCCGCCTACGTCGTGCTGACGAACGACGACCTTCAGTGGCGCGAGGTGGTGCCCGGCGCGGCGGCGGCGGCGATCGCGCTCGAGGCGACGTTCCAGTTCCTGCCTGCGTTCGTGCGTCTCTCGAAGCACAACCCGGTGCTGCAGACGCTTTCCGGCCCCGCCGTCCTGCTCGCCTGGCTCTACGTGATGGCGAACGTGATCGTGCTCGGCGCCGAGGTCAACTGGTACCGCCGCTACGGATCGCCGCGAGCAGCGCCTGCGCCGCGCGCGCACGGTGAGAGTGCACGCGCTTCCACGCGTCGCCGAGCTCCGCGACCGTCGCGTCGTACCCGGCCGGGATGAAGATCGGGTCGTAGCCGAAGCCGGCGCTGCCGCGGCGTTCGGTCGCGAGCTCGCCCTCGAGCTCGCCGCGCACGTGGATCTGCTCGCCGGCCGGCGAGAGCGCGACGAGCTCGGCGACCATCCGCGCACCGCGCTCTCTCTCTCCGGCGAGGCGCTCGAGCAGCGCGTCGGCCTGATCGCCGTGCGGCGCCCAGCGCGCCGAGTGCAAGCCGGGGCCGCCGTCGAGCGCGACCGTCTCGATGCCGGAGTCCTCGCCGAGCACCCAGTCCTCCGCGGGTGCATGCTCGCGCCCGAAGAGCGCCTTGATCCGCGCGTTCTCGTAGTAGGTCTCGCCCGTCTCCTCCGGCCACGTGTCGGCGACGAGCGGCTCCAGCTCCCAGCCGGTGAGTCCCTCGCGCAGCTCCGCGAGCTTGTTCGCGTTCTGCGAGGCGAGAACCGCCCTACGCATCGATCGCCTCGTGCTGGCGCACGGCGAGCTCTTCGATGCCGAGTGCGGCGAGATCGAGCAGCGCATCGAGGCGATCGCGCTCGAACGGCACGCGCTCGGCGGTCGCCTGCACCTCGACGAGGCGTCCGTCGCCCGTCATCACGACGTTGAGGTCGACGTCGGCGGTCGAGTCCTCGGCGTAGTCGAGATCGAGCAGCGACTCGCCGCCGACGACGCCGACCGAGACGGCCGCGACCGAGCCGGTCAGCGCCTTCGCGAGCCCGAAGCGGTCGAGTGCCCGCCGCGCGGCGACGTACGCGCCGCAGATCGCGGCGCAGCGCGTGCCGCCGTCGGCCTGGAGCACGTCGCAATCGAGGTGCACGGTGCGCTCACCGAGCGCCTCGAAGTCGACGACGCCGCGCAGCGCACGGCCGATCAGCCGCTGGATCTCAACGGTCCGTCCGCCCTGCTTGCCGCGCGCGGCCTCGCGCTCCGAGCGCTCCCCCGTCGACGCAGGCAGCAGCGAGTACTCCGCCGTCATCCAGCCGCGGCCCGACTTGTAGAGCCAGCGCGGCACACCCTCGACGACGCTCGCCGTGCAGAGCACGACCGTCTTTCCCTGCGACCAGAGCACCATCCCGTGCGGCTGCTCGAGGAAGTGCGCGTCGGCCGCGACCGGGCGGAGCTCGTCGGCGCGTCTGCCGTCCGGCCGGCTCATGCGGCGGCCCGTTCGAGCTCGGCGATCGAGACGCGCTCGACCTCGCCGAGCGGCAGCTGCAGGAAGCGCTCGCCGAGCTCACGGAAGAGCGCGGGCTCGCCGGTCGTGAGGAAGCGATACCCGCCGTCGCGTCCGTCCTCGTTCTCCCAGCCCTTGCGCGCGAGCGTGTCGGCGACCTCGCGCGCGGTCTCCTCGGCCGAGAAGACGAGCGTCACGTCACGCCCGAAGACGCGCTGGAAGACAGGGCGGATCAGCGGGTAATGCGTGCAGCCGAGGATGACCGTGTCGCAGCCGGCTTCCTTCAGCGGACGGGCGTACTCGCTCACGGCGTCGACCGTCTGCTCGCCCGCCTCGATCAGCGGCACGAGGCTCGGGCACGCGACGGCGCTGAAGTGCACGCCGGCGTCGAGCGAGCGCACGAGCGACTCGTAGCGGCGCGCGGCGACGGTGGCCTGCGTCGCGAGCAGGCCGATCCGCCGGTTGCGCGTCGCGCGCACGGCGGCGTAGGCCTCCGGCGTGATCACGCCGACGACGGGAACGGCGAGCGATTCCTGGAGCGCGGGGAGCGCGGCCGACGTCGCCGCGTTGCAGGCGACGACGATCAGCTTCACGCCCTGCGTCTCGAGATAGCCCGCGATCTCGAAGGCGAAGCGGCGGATCTCCTCGAGCGGTCGCGGCCCGTACGGCAGGCGCGCGTGGTCGCCGAGGTAGACGAAGTCCTCGTGCGGCATCGTCACCAGGCACTCGTGCAGCACCGTCAGGCCGCCGACGCCGGAGTCGAAAACGCCGATCGGCCGCGAGTCCATCGCCTGATTCTAGGATCGGCGGGTGGCTGCACCCGTTCGGATCGGCACGTGCTCGTTCGCCGACGAGGCGCTCGTCCGGCACTGGTACCCGAAGGGCGTGGCCGCAAAGGACAGGCTGCCCTACTACGCGGAGCGCTTCTCGACGGTCGAGGTCGACTCCACGTACTACCGGCTGCCCGAGCGCTCGACCGTGCAGGGGTGGGCGGACCGGACACCGGCCGGGTTCGTCGTGCACATCAAGGCCTTCGGCCTGATGACGCGGCACCCCGTCCGGCTCGAGCAGCTGCCGCCCGACCTGCGCGAAGGGATGCCGGTCGATGAGCGCGGTCGCGTCGACCGCCCGCCGCGCGAGCTTCGCGGCGAGGTCTTCCGTCAGTTCCTCGGGGCGCTCGAGCCGCTGCGCGAGGCCGGGAAGCTCGGCGGGATCCTGTTCCAACTGCCGCCGTACGTCGTCTGGAAGGCCTCCTCGCTCGACTACCTCGAGTGGGCGTGCGGGCAGCTCGGCGGCGATCGCATGCTCGTCGAGCCGCGCCACCGCTCGTGGTTCGCGGACGACGTGCGCGACGAGCTGCTTCGCTGGCTCGAGGAGCGGCGGCTGTCGTGGGTCGTGGTCGACGCGCCGAAGGTGTCGTCGTCGAACGTGCCGGACACGCTCGTCGCCGCGACGACGCCGATGGCGTACGTGCGCTTCCACGGCCGCAACGCGGGGACGTGGAACGTGCGCGGCGGCGGCGCGGCGCAGCGCTTCGACTACCTCTACGGCGAGGACGAGCTGCGCGAGTGGGTCGAGCCGCTGCGCGAGCTCGCCGGCGACGCCGACGAGGCGTACGCGTTCTTCAACAACAACAACCAGACGAACGGCGTCGCGCAGGCGCCGGCGGGAGCGCTCCTCCTGCGCAAGCTGCTCGAGGAAGAAGACGTGCCGGTCGCGTAGCTCGGGCGTAAGGGGCGGTCCCGCAGCGGAGCGCCGTCTCACCCGAGCTAGAGTTCCGGCTACCTGCTGGCTTCGGCCAGAAAGGACCCACAGGAGCCGCGTGAGCGGCTCTTGCTGGTTCCGGGGGTTGTTCGCGCGCACTCGCGCACCGGAGAGCTGCCACGCCTGTGCGTCACTCTCACACTTGGCGCGCCGCGCGCCTGCGGACGAGCAGAGCGATAAGGAGCACGAGAACAAGCTCGATGACCCCGGCGACGAGCCTTCCGAATGCCAGGACATGGCTTCCAACCTGCCAAGCCAATCCCTGGCTGAGCTGGACATCGAAGAACAGAGCCTTGTCCTGACCATTCGGACTCGTGAAATACGTCGTGACGAGCGATGAAACCCCGACCGCTACCTGATATAGCGACCAACCGAGTGCAATCGCGAACGCAAGCGCCGTCAGGGTGGCGTCGTGAAGCAGACGGTCCAGGCCTGCGCGCATGCTCTGGTGAACGATACGACCGGAGTCGGAGTGCATTCCCGCGCCCTCGCGCAACGAAGCGTCCTCTCCCCCGGTTGGCGTCTACTCGGTCAGCGACTACGCGGAGGCGATGCTCACGACCTTGTCGAAGCCCCTGCCATTGATCGTTCCCGCACCGTTGTAGGTCCTCGCGCTGTAGAGCACACGACCCACCACGCGCACGCGGCTTGCCCGCGCACAGGCGCGCCGCTGCGCGCGCGACCCGAAGCTGCAGCCGCCCTTGGCGACCTTCGAGCTCGCCGCGTGGGCCGCCGAGTCGAAGACGACCACGATCAACGTGAACCCGTGCGGCGAGGTGAAATCGACCTCGGTCTGAAAGTCAGTCTCCGCGCCGAACCCGAAGATCAGCGTCACCGGCGCCACGTGCCCGGCAACACGAAACTCGGTCACCGGCTCGCTCGCATACCCGGCCGACCGCAAGCGAGCCTTCAGCCGAGCAACCAGCGGACCAGAGGGAGAGCTCGGCGTCGTCGGCAGCTTCGGCAGCGACTGATTTGCGCCGCCACACCCGCTCGCCAGCAACACGACGAGAAGTCCGACGCAGTAGGTGAGGCGCCACCTACCCGGCACGAAGCGATCCTAACCCGCCCACGTCTCAGCAACGACTGACGGCTCTTCCGTCTGTCTTGACTGCTGTTTCCCTACCCGGCACCATGTCGACATGTATCGGAGAGGGCTCGCTGCGGGCGTTGGATGCGCAGCGATCGTCGCCGCTATCGGCGCATCTGCGGCGCTCGCATCTGCGCCGACGCCGTCTCCGCACAAGGGTCCGGCGTTCTCGACGTTGCCATGCATCAGGTCAACGCGTGGATCCTCGAGATCCTGTCCCGTGACCGTTGAGCTTCGTGGCTTTTCGTCTGCCGGTATGACGGCGTCCTGCCCGGCCGGGCTGACCGTGAGCACGATCGTGGGGACCGGCGGCCACGTGTCTGACTGTGTGAAACGCGCGATCAAGATGAGTAAGGCAGGACTTGACCCTTCCAGAATTGTGGAATCCGTGATGGTGACGACCCCGTTCGCGAGCGGGATCATCCGCGATCAAGAGACCCAGACGTTTGACTTCGCCCACTCGGGCTGGACGACGGCCTCCTTCCGAGGCCGAATCACCGGCGGCACCGGCGCCTTCAAGGCCGCGACCGGAACAGTCACCGGAACCGGAACCCAACGCCATGGAATCGCGACCTGGCAGATCACCTTTCATCTGACCTGAAGCGGACTCTCAGAAGTCTGTGAGTCAGCGTTGTCGGAGTGTGTTCCCGTGCAGCCGGACAACTCAGCGGATGTGTCGCCTGGTGAGCGAGTGAGGCAGGCGTCGAGCGCTCCATAGGGCGCTTTCTGTCCGCGCGCTCAGCCGAAGACGTCCGGGCGAGGACCGGGCCGCCAGTGCGGGTAGCCGAGGTAGGCCTCCTGCGACGAGCCAGCTCCCTGATCCGGATAGTCGAACGTGCGGCCGGCGACGCGCGAGCCGACCATCAGCAGGACGCACGGTCCGTCTCCCGCGCCGACGAAGCCGTGATGGGTGCCAGGTGCGCAGTGCAGGAAGTCCCACTGCCGCAGGCGCCGCTCCTCCGCCTCGATGCGCGCCACGCACTCGCCGCGCAGCACCAGAAAATCCTCCTCTGCAGAATCGGCGTGGTAGAGACCGCTTGGCCGGCCCGGGTCGAAAACGGCGAGCTTGATCCCGAGCTGCTGGAAGCGCTGCGGTTCGAGATCGGGTCGCTCCCGGAGCACGGGCACGTCCGCCTCGAAGAGACACCGGGCGCCGAACGCCTCGTTCGTGACCCAGGCAGCGTCCCGGACGTTCACGACAAACCAGCCCGGCGACACCGGCGCGAGACCTGAACCCACATCCTCGAGCCTCGCCTGTGCTGCCTCGGTCGCCACGCCGTCGGAGTGTATTTCGTAGCCCGTCGCCGACTGTCTGGCGAGCGCTCGGTAACTTGCACCTCGGGCTACGCTCTGTGCAATGCGCATTCTCTCGGTCAACCACGGGCCCACCGTCCGCAGCGAGCTGTTCGGTGACGTGATCCGCGACGAGGGCCACGAGCTCGTCGAATGGGAGCTGCCGACGCAGGGCGTCCCGCCCGAGAACGGCTTCGACGCCGTGCTCGTCTTCGGCGGCCGGATGAACGTGGGCGAGGAGGAGCAGTACCCGTGGCTCCACGACGAGTACGAGCTCTTCCGCGGCTGGGTCGCCGACGAGAAGCCGCTGCTCGCCGTCTGCCTCGGCGCCCAGGCGCTCGCGCACGCGACCGGCGGGCGCGTCGGCCGGGCGCAGCAATGGAACGCCGGCTTTTACGACGTCACGCTGACGCCGGAGGGTGCGGCCGATCCGATCCTCGGGGTGCTGCCCGGTCGGTTCGAGGCCTTCCTCGCAAACGCGTACGAGTTCGAGCCGGGCCCGGACGCGACGCGGCTCGCGGCGACCTCGAACCAACAGCAGGCCTTCCGCGTCGGCGAGCGCGCGTGGGGCGTGCAGTTCCACCCCGAGGCGCGCAAGGAGCAGGTGCTCGCGTGGTGGTCCGACGGGCGCAGCCTCGAGCGGCCGCTGCCGGTGCTCTCTGCCGAGATGGACGAGAAGATGCCGGCCTGGCACGAGCTCGGCCGCAAGGTCTGCCGCGCGTTTCTCGACGCCGTCTAGGGCTCGAGCGGCAGCTCGGAGCGCGACCACTCGTGCCACGAGCCAGGGTAGTTGCGGGCGTCGTAACCGAAACGGCGGAGCGCCTCGACCGCGAGCGCCGAACGGGAGCCGCTGTGGCAGTAACAGACGACCTCCCCGCCCACCGGAACGTCGAGCCGAACGCGCAGCTCGACCTCGGTCAGCGTCATCAGCTCCCGGACGTCGATGTTGACGGCGCCGGGAATGTGACCCTGCCGCGGATCGCACGCCGAGCCGAACGTACCGTCGTACTCCTCCGGCCGGCGCACGTCGATGACGCGTACCTCGCCCAACCTCCCGGAGAGCTCGTCGATGCCGACGTCGCTCACGAGAAGCCGCGTACGAGCTCGATCTCGTCCGCGATCGCCGGCCGCTCGGCGAGACGGTCGAGCCACGTTGCGATCCGCGCCGGCAGCTCGACCTTCAGCAGCTCGCGCGCGCGAATCACCCACGGGACGAACGCGACGTCGGTGAAGAGATCGCCGCCGACCGGCAGCGCCTGGAGGCGCGCCTCGAGCTCGTTCGGGTCGCCGCGCCGGAAGGCGTAGTAGTCGTCGCCGAGGAGCTCGTCGAAGCGGAACACATGCAGGCGCGCCTCCGCCCGCGCGACCGGCTCGGCGGGAAGCAGCCGCGGCTCCGGATAGCGCTCGTCGAGGTACTCCATGATCACCGCCGACTCGGGCAGGACGAAGCCGTCGTCGAGGACGGGCACCTTGCCCGACGCGTTGAGCTCGTAGATCCACGCCGGGCGGTTGCGCAGGTCGACCTCGACGTGCTCGTGCTCGATGCCCTTCTCGGCGAGCACGATCCGAACGCGCGCGCAGTACGGGCAGCGCGGCGCGTCATACAACCTCGTCACGGCTCGAGCCCCATCAGCGCCGCCACCAGTCGATACAGCTCCTCGGCGGGCGGCAGCTCGGCCGGCGTCGCAGCCGTGCGCGCGATGCGCCGCACGTCGTCGCGGGCCGCGCCCGTCAGCCGCGCGACGAGCGTCGGGTTCGCGTCGAGCGCGAGCTCGTCGCCCTTCGAGATCGGCCCGTAGTACGTCGGCACCGAGAGGTACTCGTCGACCATGCGGCCGCGCTCGTAGAGCAGGAAGCGGACGACGGCCCCCTGTTCGAGCGCGAGCGCGACGACGACGGCGCCGAGCCGGTCGGAGAGATCGGCCGCGAACCGCGACTGCGCGGCCCGGTCGGCGTCGAGCAGCGGGTCGGCGATCCGGATCCAGCCGTTCGAGGTGCCGCGCAGATCGGGCGACTTGAAGCGCGGGACGAATTCCGAAACCGCCCGGTCGACCGACGCCCGGTCGTCCGTCTGCACGTGAGTGGTCGCGAACGACACGCCGGCGGAATCATCGCCGAGCCGCCGCTCGAGCGCGTCGAGCGGCTGGGCGAGGACGTGCTCGACGTCCCGGAACCCGAGCCTGTGCCAGACGGCGAGCGCCTCGGCGTTCGAATCGAGCACGTCGAGCGAGACCCACTCCGCGCCGTGCTCGCGCGCGTCGCGGAGGCACTCGCGGATCAGCGCCGCGGCCACACCCTGCCGCCGCGCGCGCGGGCGGACGTGGACGAGCTCGATGTGCCAGCGCTTCGGGCCGGCGGGCGACGCCTCGAGGATGCCGGCGGCGCCGTCGTCGTCCTCGGCGAGATAGACGGTCTGCGCGGGCTCGTCCTCGTCTTCGAAGCCCGGCGGATCGGGCACCTCGGCCGCGAACTCGTCCCAGAGCTCCTTCACCACCGCCGCGTCGGCGTCCGTCGAACGGCGGACGTTCATCCGCTGACGCGCATCCCGGTGAGCAGGTACTGGGCGGACAGGTTCTGGAACGGATCGAGGCGGCGGCCGAGCTCGTGCACGCCGAGACCGTAGAGGCTCTCGGCCGCCTTCCGCACGCCGAGGTCGCCGGCGGGCCAGGCACGCGGCCGCGCGAGGTGGCGGGCGAGAAACCATTCCGCCGTCCACGGGCCGAGGCCGCGCACCGCCGTGAGCCGCGCGCGCACCTCGTCGTCGTCGAGTGTTGCGAGCGCGTTAAGGTCGAGATCGCTCCGCGCGAGACCGATCACGTACTCGGCCTTGCGCCGCGAGAAGCCGAGCGCGACGAGCTCGTCCTCGGACACCGCCGCCACGCGCTCGCGCGCAGGGAAGGCGTACGCGAGCTCGCCACGCTCGCCGAACCGCTCTGTCAGTCGGTTTCGGATCGCGAGGGCGGCAAAGAGCGAGACCTGCTGCGCGGTGATCGACGTGACGAGCGACTCGAACGGGTCAGTCGCAAGCGGCGGTCGGAAGCCCGCGAGCCGGGACACGATTCCGGCGAGGACAGGCTGGCCGGCAGCCCAGCCGATGAACGGCGGCAGGTCGAACTCGGCGCCGAGCAGCTTCCGGACGACGGCCTCGACCCCGGCGTCGCAGGGCGTCACCTCGACGCCACCCGCCGCGGCCTCGATCCGAATCTCGCGGCCGCCGACGACGCGATGGAGCCCGTCCTCGTGCCAGAGGTTCGCGAGGTCGGTTCCGAAGGCCCGGAAGCGCTCGGTCGAGAGGTCGAAGTCGTACGGATCAGGGATGCGCAGCAGCAACGGCGGGGACCGTGTACAAGATGGGCAGCAGTGGAGCGTAGTGCGCGCATGAGGGGATGGGCGTTCGCCTGCGGAGCGTTGGCCGCGCTCACGTTTGCCGGCGTCGCCGGCGGGCAGACGGCGACGGGCGGCGACATCCAGCCGGCCTGGTCGCCCGACGGCACGAAGATCGCCTTCGCGCGCGAGGTCGGCAGCCACTACGAGATCTACGTGATGAAGGCGACCGGCGGCGGTTTCCACGCGCTCACGCACGGCGCGCCCGACCACTCCGATCCGACCTGGTCGCCCGACGGCACGAGGATCGCCTTCTCGCAGCTCACGCACGGGTACGGAGCGACGCTCGGCGGCCAGGTTTTCGTCGTCGCCGCGGGCGGCAGCGCCAAGCGCCGGCTCTCGTCGGGCACGGGCGGGTACGACGAGCTGCTCGGCTGGTCGCCCGACGGCAAGCAGCTCCTGTTCGAGCGGATTCAAGACGGGATCGGCGCCGTCTACGTCGAGCCGTCGACCGGCGGTCCGCAGAAGCGGTTGACGCCGGCCGGATCCGACGACTACCTCGCATCCTTTTCGCCGGACGGCACGAAGATCGCCTTCGCACGCACGGCGGCGAACGCCTTCGGCGACATCTACGTGATGAACGCCGACGGGACGGACCCCAAGGCGATCGCGCACACGACGGCCGACGAGACCGATCCGATCTGGTCGCCCAGCGGGAAGGAGATCGCCTTCATGAGCGATCGCACCGGCGGTCACTACGAGATCTGGGAGACGTCGGCCGCGGGCGGCGCCGCACGGCGGCTGACGCACACGCCCGGCGGGGCGCAGAACCCGTCGTGGTCGCCGGACGGCAAGCAGATCGCGTTCCAGAGCTACATCAACGGCCAGTGGCAGATCGCGGTCGTGGACGCAGCGGGAGGCGGCCAGCGGACGCTGACGAACTCGTTCGGCGACAACACGAGCCCGACGTGGTCGCCGGACAGCAAGCAGATCGCCTTCGCGAGCACGCGCAACAACACGTCGCAGATCTTCGTGATGACCGCGAACGGTGTCGGGCAGAAGGCGGTCAGTTGACCCGGTTCCGCAGCGTCCCGATCCCGTCGATCTGAGCCTCGACGACGTCGCCGCGGGCGACGGGAACGCTGCCGAGGATCGGCGCGACGAGGAGCTCGCCCGGCCGTAGCACCGTGTTCCGCGCCGCGTGCGCGACCCGCTCGTCCCAGGACGGGCCCTGGTACTCGTCCGGCGTCACGAGCACGGGCCCGACCGAGAGCGCGAAGTCGCGCGCCTTCGCTCCGGGCAGGTCCGGCGCGTGCCATGCGTTGCCGCCGGTGAAGCCGCCGATCGCGCCCTCGGCCCCGATCACGGCGACGAGCGACGGCTCGGAGCGCAGGTCGCTCGATCCGTCGGGGTAGCGGACCTCGTCGCCGGGGCCGCAGACGGCGGCCGTGTTCGCGAAGACGAAGTCGAGACCCTCCGCGAAGATGCGAATCCCGGGCGGATGGAGCACCGGTGCGCGCAGCTCGACCTCGGCGAGCGGATAGACGGCGTGCTCGCGAAGGGCGCCGCCGGCGGTGAAGAACACCTGGAGCGTCTGCGCGGCGAGCTGGATCACGTGGTCGCCGTCGATCCGGCCGGGCCAGCCTCGCTCGAGCCCCATGCCCTTCGGACTGAACATGCACAGCTTCACGGCTCGGTGTGGACGATGACTTCCTCGATGTCAGGGCGCTCGCGCCGGATCCGCTCCTCGATCACGCTCGCGTACGCGTGCGCGTCGGCGAGCGTGCCGGCACCGCCGAGACCGAGGGTCAGGAACGCGATCAGGCCGGCCTCGGTGCGCAGGAAGCGGAGCTCGCGCGGGAGCCGGCCCGTCGCCTCGAGCACGATCCGCTCGACGGTGCGCTTGTCGCCGACGACCTCGCGCGCGGCCGCAGGCTCGGTCAACGGCTCGAGGTGCGTCTGCACCGCGTCGACCTCCGGCACGGCGGCGCGGATCGCGCGTTCGAGCTCCTCCGCGACCGCGTGCGCGGTCTCGAGCGAGACGTCGCCCGGCAGCTTCAGGTGCAGCGAGAGCTCGGTGCGGCCGCCGATCTGCACGAGCGCCAGATTGTGCACCTCGCGCACGCCCGGCACGGCGACCGCGGCTGCGTGCGCCCGTTCGCGGATGCCCTTGTCCTCGAGCGGCTCGACGTGCACGACGACGTCGCTGCCCGGCAGCGCACGCTCGACCGCCGCCTCGACGGCGTCCGCCGCCGCGTGCCCCTGCCCGACGCCCGCCGCCGACGAGACGCCGATCACGACGTCTGCGAATTGCCGGCCGCCTGCCTGGCGCATCCGCAGCCGTCGCAACACGACCTCGGGCAGCGCTGCGATCGCCGCGCGCGCTGCATCTTCGGCCTCCATCGGCGCGCGGTCCATCAGCACGTCGATGTTGGCCCGCGCGAGCCGGGACGCCGCGATCAGAACGAGTGCGGCGACGAAAAGCGCCGCGATCGAGTCCCCGGAGGGATGGCCGGCTCGCGCGAGGAGGAGCCCGACCAGCACCGCGACCGAGCCCGCGAAGTCGCTGCCGAAGTGGATCGCGTTCGACGAGAGCGCGGCGCTCTTGTAGCGCCGCGCTCCCCGCCACGACACGGCCGTGCGGCTCGCGTCGACGACGATCACGACGCCGACGGCCGCGAGCGCGTACCAGACGGCGTGCACGGAGCGTCCCGACGTGCCCGACAGCCGTTCGACCGCGCGGACCGCGATGAAGACGCTCGCGAGCGCGAGGCACGCAGCCTCGGCCAGCGCCGCGAGATGCTCGGCCTTGCCGTGCCCGTACTGGTGGCCGAGATCAGCCGGACGGCCCGCGACGCCGACGGCGAAGAAGGTGAGCAGGGCGGCGACGAGGTCGACGCCGGAGTGGATCGCCTCGGAGATCAGGCCGAGGCTGTGCGCCGCGATCCCGACCGAGAGCTTGACCGCGACGAGCGCGACCGCCGCGACGACGGAGACGAGCGCCGTGCGGCGCTGAGGACTCATGCTCCGATTGTCTCAGCCGACTCCGCTGCCGACCAGGCTCACTCCGCCGTCACGACCTCGTGCCGGCCTCGCAGGCGCTCGAGCGCGATGGCGGTCGCGATCGCGACGGCGCCGACGACGTCCCAGCGATTCAGGTGCTCCGAGAGGAGCACGATCGCGAAGAGCACGGCGAAGAAGGGCTGGATCGTCGTGAAGAGCGTCGCGCGCGACGGCCCCACCCGCGCGATCGCGGTGAACCAGAGGATGTTCGTCAAGAAGAGCGGGCCGACGATCGCGTAGGCCAGGCCGAGCCACACCTTCCAGCTGAAGCCCGAGTAGCTCTGGTCGAGGAGCTGCGGGATGCTGACGAGCGCGAGCGGGATCCAGCCGAGCGCGAGCACGAGCGCGCTGATCCGAAACGGCGAGTACCTGCGCATCAAGGGTGCGATCGTGACCGAGTAGGCAGACCACGTCGCCGCGGTGAGGATGGCGATCAGATCGCCGCCGACGTTGCCCGAGACGCCGCCGCCCGCGACGAAGCCGACGCCGACGAACGCGATCAGCGCGGCGAGCCAGAAGCTGGAGCGCATCCGCTCGAGCCCCACGCCGGCCGCGATCAGCCCCGTGAAGACCGGCGTCGCGCCGAGCATCAGCGCGACCGTCGACGCGTTCGTCTCGTGGATGGCAACGACGAAGCAGATCTGGTTGACGAAGAGCACGAGCGCGGCGAGTGCGATCAGCCGCCAGTCCGCACGCCGGACGCGGAACGACCGCTCGCGCTGCCACGTGAAGCCCCAGAAGAGTGCGATCGCAGCGCCGTAGCGCTCGGTGCCGTAGGCGAGCGGACGGAAGCCATGCGTGAGGACGTAGCGGGTCACCGTCACGTTGAGCGCCCACAGGAGAATGGTCCCGAGGAGCATCAAGTCGACGGCTGAGACGCGGCGCCTCACCTCTCGACCCTAGCGTCAGTAGGCTTGCGCGGATGGAACGCGAGCCCACGCGCGACGACGTCGACCGCCTGGTCGGGCCGGCGACGCCGCACTTCGCCTACCAGCTCCGCGCCCGGGTCGAGGAGCTCGTGGCGCCGCTCGCGCCGGACCACCCGGTGCGCCGCTACGGCGAGGAGAAGATGGCGCTGCTCGACCGCCTCGGCCACGCCTCGTCGAAGGCAGAGCAGGGCGGGCGTGAGCCGCGCAGCCGGCCGGGCTGGGCGCAGATCCCGAGCACCGCACCGGCCGACCAGCCTCTCCGTTGAGGTTCCTCACGCAAAGGCGGCCAGAGGCGTGAGGGTCTTCGTCACGGGCGGCTCGCGGGGCATCGGCCGCGCGATCGCACTGCGCTTCGCGCGCGACGGCGCCGGCCACGTCGCGATCGGCTACCTGCGCAACGACGAGGCCGCCGAGGAGACGGCTGCCGAGCTCCGCTCCGCGGGCGCCGAGGTCACGCTCGTGCGCGGCAACGTCACCTCCGACCGCGTGCTCGACGAGGTCGCCGCGCTCGGCCCGCTCGACGTGCTCGTGCACAACGCCGCGACGGGCGTCGTGCGCCCCGCGCTCGAGACCGAGGACAAGCACTGGGACTGGACGCTGAACGCGAACACGCGCGCGCTGCTCTCACTGGCGCGCGTCTCCGCGCCGCAGATGCCCGGCGGCGCCTCGATCGTCGCGATCTCGTCGCTCGGCTCCCAGCGCGTCCTCGAGAACTACGCGCTGATCGGAACGTCGAAGGCGGCGCTCGAATCGCTCGTCCGCTACCTCGCGGTCGAGCTCGCTCCCGGCATCCGGGTGAACGCGGTGTCGGCGGGCGTCGTCGAGACCGGAGCGCTCGAGCACTTCCCGAACCGCGAGGAGATGCTCAGGATCGGCGCCGCGAACCCGGCCGGCCGGCTCGTCACCCCGGACGACGTCGCGGGGGCGGTCGCGTTTCTCTGCTCGCACGATGCCGAGATGATCCGCGGACACGTGCTCGTCGTCGACGGCGGGTTTTCGCTTCCGGTCTAGCTCCCTATACTCCGGGTGGATGCGCACGGGATTGGTGCTCGTGCTGGCTGCTTCGATCGGGACCCTCTGCGCGGCGGCAGCCATCGCCTCTGTTTCGGACCGGGGTGCGTTTCGCCCGCCCGCGAAGCTCACCGATGCGAGCAAGACGATCTGGATGACCGAATGGGTCGCCTGCGACCACACGAAGCTCGGCGCGCTGGCGAGATCGGTCGGCGTGAAGATCCCCTCGAGTCGTCCTCCGCAGGTCGCCGCAAAGCTGATCGCCGAGAAGGCCGAGACCTTGCTCTACGACATCGAGAGCGAGCGCACCGTCGCCGTCGACGGCTGCCGCAACGGCATCCTCTGGCGCTACTACCACTCTTGACCTGCCCCGAGCGGGGTGAGATGGTCGCCCCTTGAGCAAACTGGCGGGCCTCTGCGCACTCGTGGCGGCCGCGGCGCTCGCCACCTCGGCGGTGGCAGCGGCCCCGGGCACGTTCAACTTCGCGTTCCCGCTGCCGAAGCCCGACACGGGTGTGTTCTACGAGCTGGACGCGACCGTGAAGATCCCGAGCGGGACGACCGTCACCTCGACCGGCAGTCCGTGGGTGCTGAACACGACGAACCAGCCGAACCTGCCGAGCTACATCCGGGCGGCCGCCGCCGTCGTTCCCGCCGGCACCGGCGCCTGGCACATCTTCATCGCGATCAACGCGCCGAAGGGCCTCGTCAAGGGCCGCCGCCTCTCGGCTGCCGAGACGGATACCACCCTCAACGTCAGCATCCAGGAGACGCCGCCGTTCAGCAACTGGACAACCCAGGTGAAGAAGGAGAACGAGGATGCATGCCACCTCGTCACCGCAGCGGTAATCGGCGTCAAAGATCCGCTCGCGGGGGCCGCATACCTCATCCTGATCGGGGCGACTCCGAGCGAGGCAAAGACGATCGTCGGCTACGTCAAGCAGGACTGCAAGTAGCTACCGCCGCGCGAGGCGCCTGACCGTATCGACCGCCACGTAGCCGGCGATGTTCGGGTTCTCCTGGAGGCGGCGCACCGAGTACTCGTACCAGTGCGTCCCGAACGGGACGTAGACGCGGAGGCGGTGTCCCTCGCGCACGAGCGCGTCGCCGCGCGCCGGCCGGACGCCGAGCAGCATCTGAAACTCGTACTGCTCGGGTGAGAGGCCGCGGGCGCGCACCTGCTCGAGCGCGTCCGCGATCAGCGCCTCGTCGTGGGTGGCGATACCGACGTAGCTCCCCTGGTCGAGCAGGACGCGCAGCGTCGCACGGAAGCTCTCGCGAATCTCCTCGGCGTCGTGGAACGCGATCGCCTCGGGCTCGAGGTAGATGCCCTTGCAGAGACGGACGTTCGCGAGACCTTTCGCGTCCGTGATCGTGCGGCGAAGACGCGCCTGCAGGACGACGCCGACGTTCGTCGCGCCGCCGTCGTGCAGCTCGCCGTAGAGCCGTAGCGCGTCGTCGGTCGTCGACGAGTCCTCCATGTCGATGCGCACGAAGTTGCCGCGCGCGCGTGCGTCCTCGACGACCGCGGCGAGGTTCTCGCGGCAGAGCGCGTAGTCGAGGCCGAGTCCGAGCCCGGTCAGCTTCACCGACACGTTCGCGTCGAGACCCTCGCTCTCGGCGCGAGCGAGCACGCGGTGGTAGCCGCGCGCGATCTCGCGTGCCTCCTCGGCCGTCGCAACCTCCTCGCCGAGCACGTCGACCGTCGCGAGCTTGCCCTCCGAGTTCAGCCTGCCGACCACGCGCACCGCATCCTCGAGCGTCGGCCCCGCGATGTACGGCGACGCGAGGATGCGCACGACCGGCTTCGGTACGGCCGGCAGGACCCGGGCGATCGCGCGGTCGAGGAGCGCCACCGGCGCGGGACTCTAGCTAGCTCTCGCGCATGAAGCCCTGGCGCGCGGCGCTCACGAGCGCCACCGCCTCGGGGAAGAGCACGCGCATGGCGTCGCGCAGGGCGATCGCCTGCTCGTCGGCCGTGCCGCTCACCTGCACCTGCGAGAGCGCAGCCGAGGTCAGCTCGACCGCGGTGTTGAGCGTGAGCGTCGCGAATTGCTCGCGCTGGGCCTCCTGCACCGACTCGGCCTGCTGCTCGGCGAACTCGCGCAGGCCGCGGAGGAGCTCCTCGGGATCGCCACCTCCGAACGGGAAGCCAAGGCCACCGCCTTCCATTCGACCACGTTAGCTCAGTGGGAGCAGGTACCGCGCCTCGACCTCGGCGACGAACGCGTCGACGACGCCCGTGGCAGCGCCCAGCCGGGCCGTTCCGACCGCGTCCAGATAGGCCGGCGAGGCGACGCGGGCGACGTCGTCCTCTCCCGCCAGCTCGGCCGCCAGCTCGGACATGCCGACGAGTGACGCGACCTCCCTCACGGTCGCGCGCTCGGAGACGGGACCGCCGGCGTCGTCGAGCACGAGCCAGAGCCGCTCCTCGCCGTCGCCGAGAGCGACGAGCCAGCTCCGCCTGCCCGAGGCGGACTCCGCCGCGAGCACGCCCGTGACCGCGCCGTGCTTCGCGGCTGCGGCGGCGACCTGCTCCGCGTCCATGCCGGGAACATAGACTCGCGCGGTGGACGCGAAGGCGCTCTTCGCACCTCTCGGCCCGACGTACGAGCGCTGCGCGACTGTCCTCTCGCTCGGACAGGATCCCCGCTGGCGGCGCTTCCTCGTCTCGCGCGTCGGCGCCCGCGCCGACGACCGCGTGCTCGACGTCGCCACCGGCACGGGCATGGTCGCGCGCGAGCTCGTCGCACGCTACGGCTGCCGCGTCGTCGGCGTCGACCAGAGCGCGGGCATGCTCGCCGAGGCGCGCCGGCGTTCGAACGGCCACATCGTGCTCGTCGAGGCGAGCGCCGAGTCGCTGCCGTTTCGCGACGAGGAGTTCGACGCGGCGACGTTCACGTACCTGCTCCGCTACGTCGGCGACCCGGCCGCGACGCTCGCGGAGCTCGCGCGCGTCGTCAAGCGCGGCGGCGTCGTGGCCGCGCTCGAGTTCGGCGTGCCGCGGGGCGCGTGGCGTCCGCTCTGGGAGCTCTACGTGCGCGTGGGGCTGCCCGTGGCCGGCGCCGCCGTCGGACGCGGCTGGCGCGAGGCGGGCTCGTTCCTCGGCGGCTCGATTCGCGACTTCAACGAGCGCTGGCCGGAGCAGCGGCTGCACGACGCGTGGCGCGCGGCGGGCCTCGACGGCGTGCAGTCGAGGCGGCTCTCCCTCGGCGGCGGAGTGGTGACGTGGGCGCGCAAGAGGACGTGAGGCCGGCGTTCTACGCGCTCCGTTCCGGGGGCTGGCGCGACTACGTGACGGTGCTGCACGCGCCGTACACAATGTGGAATGCCTCGTACGTCGCGCTCGGCGCAGCGCTTGCGCCCCACTTCCACACGAACCGGATGCTCTGGACGATGTTCGCGTTCGCGCTCGCGCTCGGCGTCGCCGCGCACGTCCTCGACGAGCTGAACGGACGGCCGCTCCGAACCCAGATCCCGAACGCGATGCTGGTCGCACTCGCCGCCGCGGCACTCGCCGGCGCGTGCGCGATCGGCGTCTGGGCCGCGTTCGCGTGGCACGAGCGCGCCCTGCTCGCCTTCGTCGCGGCCGGAGCCGTCGTCGTTCCCGCCTACAACCTCGAATGGTTCGGCGGCGCGCTGCACAACGAATGGGGACTCGCGCTCTCGTGGGCCGCGTTCCCGGTGCTGACGGCCTACTTCGCCGAGGCAGGGACGCTTCGCGCCGAAGCGGTCCTGGCGGCCGGCTTCGCGACCGGGATGATCCTCGTCCAGCGGACGCTCTCGACACCCGTGCGGCACGCGCGGCGAACCGTCGGCACGACCGAGGGGGTCGAGCCGATGGAGCGGTCGCTCCGGATCCTTCCCTGGGCGAACGTGCTGCTCGGCTGCGCGCTCGTGGTCGCACGTCTAACGTAGCGGTATGCGATTCGGCCGGCGCTCCCGGAGCCTCGACGACGAGCTCGCGCGCGCCACGGCCGCCTTCGACGAGATCGTCGCCCGCGAGATCGAGCAACGCGCGGCCGAGCTCGAGCAGACGCTGAGGCTGGCCCGCGCCGAATCGCAGGCGGCGCTCGTCGAAGAGGAACGGCGCATCACCGAGGAACGCCGCCGCGACGTCGCCGAGCGCGAACGGGACGCCTCCACCCGCCTGGGCGAGGCGTTGAGCGCCGCCGAGCGTCGCGTCGCGGAGCGGCTCGCCCGCTGGGGCGCCGATCTCGAAGCGCTTCAGGACGGCCTAGCCGAAGAGCTCACGCGGATCGGCCAGCGCCTCTCGCAGCTGACCGCCGAGGCCGAGTCGAAGATCGCCGAGGAGGCCGACCGCCTCACTGCGACCGCCGACGAGCACCGCGCGCTGATCGGCAGGTTGCGCGACGAGCTCGAGCGGAACGCACAGGAGGTCGCCAAGGCGGCGGCCGCAGATCTCGACCAGCACGCGGCCGAGCGGCGCCGCGCACTCCACGAGGTCGCCGAGCGGTTGCGCAGACGCGAGCGCGACCTTCAGGAGCAGATCGAGCGCGAGCTGACCGATGCGCTCCAGCGGATCGGCACGCAGCTCGGCGATGTCGAGCATCGCCAGCTCGAGCAGCTCAAGCGCGTCGTGTCGCGCGAGGCGACGCGATACGCCGAAGCGGCCGCACAGCAGTTCGACGTTACCTTTCGGAGTGCGCGCGAGGAAGCGGCGAAGCGCCTCGGGCGCGAGCTCGACCTCGCCGTGGAGCGCTTCGCCCGCGAAGCCGAGGGCGTGCTGGCCGAGCGCGTCGAGCATCTCGCCGAGAACGCCGTGCAGCGCGTCGGCGACCGGATCGACGAGTTGACGCGGCGCCTCGATCAGCTCGGCGCGCGCTCCGGATAGCAGACCTGTAGAGTGCCGCCCTTCGAATCCAACTTTTCGGGGAAGGGTTCGTCTACGAGGAGGCGAACAGCGCGGCGATGGCACAGGTAGCGGAACAACCACAGTCCGAGCGCGAGAAGGTCGAGTCGTGGCGTCTCCACGTGCTCGTCGAGGCCGGCTATCCGCTGCCGCTCGCCGAGAAGCTCGCGCACTCCGAAGCCGACCTGCACCATGCGGTCGAGCTCGTGCTGGCCGGCTGCACGCACGAGACCGCCGCCGAAATCCTGCTCTGACACCGTCGGTGTCGGACACCGAGCGCAAGGTCTACTCGGTACGCGCGTTCAACGAGGGCGTCGCCGGCTGGCTCCAGAAGCTGCCGACGGTCTGGGTCGAGGGCGAGGTGACCGAGCTTCGCCGGCAAGAGCGCTGGGCGACGGTCTACTTCACGCTCAAGGATCCGGAGAGCGGCGCGTGCCTCTCCGCGCAGATGCCGCGCGGGCAGTTCGATGCGCTCGCGCTCGAGCTGGCAGACGGCGAGCGGGTGCACGTCTACGGCCGTCCCCAGCTCTACGAGCAGAAGGGCGACTTCCACCTGCGCGTGCTGACGATCGAGCGCTTCGGCCTCGGTGCGCATCTCGCCGCACTCGAGCGGCTGAAGCAGCAGCTCGCCGCCGAAGGCCTGTTCGCGGCGGAACGGAAGCGGCCGCTGCCGCGCATCCCGAAGCTGATCGGGCTCGTCACCGGCAACGACGCCGCGGCGAAGCGCGACGTCCTCACCGCGATCACGACGCGCTACCCGCCGGCACACGTGCTCGTCGCGGAGACGTACGTGCAGGGACCGCGCGCGGCACCGTCGATCGCGACGGCGATCGGCGATCTCTGCGCGCGCGGCGTCGACGTGCTGATCCTCGCGCGCGGCGGCGGCAGCTTCGAGGACCTGCTGCCGTTCTCGGACGTGAGAGTCGTGCGCGCGGTCGCCGACTGTCCGGTGCCGGTCGTCTCCGCGGTCGGCCACGAGCAGGACACGCCGCTCTGCGACCTCGCCGCCGACGTGCGCGCTTCGACGCCGTCGGTCGCCGGACGGCTCGTCGTCCCGGACCTCGCCGAGCTGCGCGCGTGGCTCGAGCGTTCGCACGCCGGACTCGGGCGCGGCGCGCGCCGGGTCGTCGAGCGGCACCGGCAACGGCTCACGACCGCGGCGGAACGGCTTCGCCGCGCCCCGCTGCTCGCGCTCGAGCGACGCTCCGCCCGCCTCGAGACGACGCGCGCGCGCCTGCACGCGCTCTCGCCCCGGGCGACGCTCGAGCGGGGCTACGCGATCGTGCGCGCGGGCGACGAGCTCGTCCGCGAGCCCCCGGCGGCCGGAACGAGGCTCGCGGTCGAGGTCGCGGGCGGGAGCTTCGGGGCCCGGAGTGAGTGAGCCCACCTTCGAGGCCGCCCAGGCCGAGCTGGAGCAGATCGTCGAGCGGCTCGAGCGCGGCGACGTCGGCCTCGAGGAACTGGCGAAGCTCTGGGAGCGGGGCGAAGAGCTCTACCGCCGCTGCGCCGCGCAGCTCACGGACGCACAAGGCAAAATCGAGGAGCTGGCGCGCCGACTCGACGCACAAGGGGAGAACTGACATGGAGATCTCGCAGGCAGTCACCGCAGAAGACCTCGACCTCACGCCGGTGTTCGGCGAGCTCGACGACGACACGAAGGCCCGCGTGCTCGAGGAGCTGCGCCGTGCCGAGGCGGCCCTCGCCCGGATCCGCGACGAGCTCGAGCTCGAGGGCGAGGCGCTCACGCTCCAGCGGTATCCGTCGGGCCAGACCGAGGTCAGCTCGAGCCTGAAGGGCGCCGCCGGCAAGCTCACGTTCGAGGTCGGGCTGCGTCCGCGCAACTTCTTCTCGGAGTCGCCGTGGCAGCCGGGACGCCCCGCGCGCACGATGGTCACCGACGCGTGGGACGTCGACGGCGCCGTGAAGGTGATGGTGCGCCGGCCGCTCGGCAAGCACAAGTACACGATCGAGGAGACGCCCGAGGAGATCGAGGAGCAGCGCTACGAGTCGGCGGCCGACGCCGCGGCAGCGCTCGCCGCGGTCGCCGACAGGATCGCCGAGCTCGCGCGCTCGCGCGAGCCGACGATCGACGCCTGGGCTCCCCCCGAGCCGGCTACATAGCGAGGTCTTCTCCCAGGGCGACGAGATCCTCGCGTACACGCGAAGGATCGCCGCTCAACGCTCGGGCGTCGCCCGCCAGCACGCGTCCTCCGAAGAGCACACAACGAACGCCGAGCCGTTCGCAGCGCGCGACGACGGCGCCCGGCGCCTTGCCTGCGAACGTCGTCTCGTCGACCGTGCCCTCGCCGGTGACGACGAGATCCGCGGTCCGCGCGTGGCGGTCGAAGCCGATCAGGTCGAGCACGAGCTGGGCGCCCTCGACGAGCTCGCCGCCGAGCGCGGCGAGCGCAGCGCCGAGCCCGCCGCCCGCGCCGGCGCCCGGCAGCGCCGCGTACGGCGCGAGCGTCTCGTCGGCGGCGAGCCGCCGCGCGAGCTCTTCGACGACGTCCGGCGTCGCCCCCTTCTGCGGCGCGAAGACGTAGGCCGCTTCGAGCAGCGTGCTGCGCACGTCGCAGGCGACGCGCAGCGGAACGCCGTCCGGCCACGCCCGCAGCGCTGCCCGCAGGCCGGCGCCGCCGTCGACGGTCGCGGTGCCGCCGACCCCGACGACGACGGCCGCCGGTCGGGTGTCCAGCACGGCGCGCAGGAGCTCGCCGAGCCCTGCGCTCGAGGCGCGCAGCGGATCGCGCTCACCGTCCGCGAGCAGCGGCAGCCCGAGGGCGGCGGCGGAGTCGACGACGGCGGTGCCGTCCTCGCGCAGCACCCACGCCGCGTCGACCGGCCGCCCGAGCGGATCGGACACGCGCACCCGGTGCCATTCGCCGCCACGCGAGAGCGCGTCCGCCGTTCCCTCGCCGCCATCGGCGACGGGCAGCGCGATCGCGTCGGCTCCGCCCCGCCTCAACCCGAGCCCGAGCAGGTCCGCCGCCTCTCTCGCCGAGAGGACGCCCTTGAGGCTAGCCGGGCACGCGAGCGCGTTCAGGTTCGAACCCCCTCGCCGGCGGCTCGGCGTCGGGATCCTCGGTCGGCATCTCGCGCAGCGTCGCGAGCGAGAGCCCTTCGCGCGCGAGGAAGACGAGGCCGATGCCGACGCCGACCGAGGCCTCGATCGCCTGCAGGCCGAGGCCGAACGCGAAACCCTTCGCGTAGCGAACGCCGTACTGGCGGAGCGGCAGCGCGATCGCCGCCTGGAGCAGGCCGACGTTCCCCGGCCAGAGCGGGAAGATCGTCGCCACGTTCATCAGGACGAGCACGACGCCCGCAACCTCGAGGTGCTGGTGGATGTCGAACGCGCGCATCGCCGTCCAAACCGCGAAGAGCTGGCAGAGCCAGCCGAGCGACTGGAAGGCCGCCGCCGTCGCCGCCGGCAGCGGCGCGCGCATGATCCCGACGCCGACGCGTGCCTGGGCGATCAGGTTGCGGAACTTGCTGAGGGCGAGCTCCTCGCGCACGTTCGTTTGGTGGCGTCGCGCGGCGAGAACGACGAACGCGAGGACCGCGAAGCTGATCGCGAGCACGGCGACGATGCTCGTCACCGCCCATTGCGGCAGGCTCGCAGCAACCACGACCCAGATCACGAGCGCCGTCACCGGCAAGAGGTCGAACATCCGGTGCGCGATCACCGAGCCGATCAGCGTGCCCCACGCACGCTGCCGGCGCGGCAACCGCCGGACGAGCACGGCGACGCGCGCGAATTCGCCGACGCGGCCGGGAATGACGACGTTCGCGAACAGGCCGACGCAGAACGCGGAGAAGACGAGCGGGAACCCCGGCCGCGACTTCGGCATCGCCTGCTTGATCACGGTGTTCCAGCAGAGAGCGCGCGCGACGACCGACACGAGGTTGAGGCCGATCGCCGCGACGACCCATGGCCACTTGACCGCCGAGAACGCGTGGCCGACCGCGTGCCAGTCGGGCCCGCGCCACCACACCATGCCGACGGCGACTCCGAGCAGGACGACGGGGATCGCGAGCCGCCAGCGCCCGCCCGGAAGATTCACGCCGCCACGGCCTCCTCGTAGATCGCCTCGAGCCGCGGAACGATGCCGTCCCACGAGAACTGCTGCGACAGCGCCCGGGCGGCTCGGCCCATCGCGACGCGGCGGTCCTCGTCCTCGAGCAGCCCGCAGACCGCGTCTGCGAGCGCCCGCTCGTCGCCGGGCGGCACGAGCACGGCCGCTTCGTCGGAGGTGACGGCGGCGAACCCCGGGATGTTCGAGGCGACGACCGGTGTCGCCGTCGCGAACGCCTCGATCAGCACCATGCCGAAGCTCTCGCCGCCGAGCGCAGGCGAGACGAAGAGCTTCGCGGAGCCGAGCTCCGCGTCGCGCTCCTCGTTCGGCACGATCCCGAGCACGTCGATGCCGTCCTCGTCGAAGCGAAGGCGGGCGTGCAACAGGCGGTACTGGAGCGGGTCGCAGCCGATCAGCCGCAGCCGCGCGCCGGTGCGCCGGCGGATCTCCGGCCAGGCGCGAAGCAGCACCGGCAGGCCCTTCCTCGCATCGTGCCGGCCGACGAAGACGACTCGATGCTCACGGCGCTCCGGGTCCGAGTGCGCCGGTAGGACTGTCCCGTTCGGGACGATCTCGAACGAGCCGCCGAGCCAGCGCTCGGCCGACTCGGCCGCCATCGGCGAGACCGCGATCCGCGTCGAGAGACGCTCCATCAGGAATCCCCAGACCGGCCTCGCGAACCGCATCCAGGCGAGGTCGCCGGCGGCATGCCACGTGGCGACGGATGGGCACTCGGCAAACGCGAGCGTTGCCACGCAGATCGTCGGCGTGAAGGGCTCGTGCAGGTGCACGATGTCGAACTGCTCCTGACGCAGCACCTCGCGGATCCGCCAGATCGAGCGCGGCGAGAGGACGATGTTCGGCAGCGAGCCGTTCGCCGGCACGACGACGGAACGCCCGACCGGGATCACGTCCGCGGGCAGGTCTCCGTGACGGCCGGAGCGCGGATGGAGGAAGCGCGTCAGGGCGCCCGGCGGGTCGTGACCCATCACGATCTTGACCTCGTGCCCGCGCGCGCGCAGGGCGGCGGCCTGGTTCTCCGCGTGTTCGACGACGCCGCCCCAGTACGACCACGAGAACGGGACGACGATCCCGATCTTCATGCGTACGCAGCCGCGAGCGCGGGCGCGAGCCGCTCGATGCCGCGCTCGAGCGTCTCGTCGGTGACGGCGAGCGACACGCGCGCCCAGCCCTTGCCGCTCGGCCCGAAGCCCTCGCCCGGGGCGAGCGCGACGAAATGCTCGGTGAGGATGCGGTCGACGGACAGCGACTCGGGCAGGCGCAGCCAGACGTAGAACGTCCCTTCGCAGACCGGCGGCTCGGGCAGCGCCGCTGCGAGCGCGTCGCGGCGGCGCTCGTAGGCGGCGCGCCGCTCTTCGACCGAATCCTGCGGGCCTTCGAGCGCAGCGATCGCAGCCTCCTGGAGCGGAGTGAAGATGCCGACGCGTGCATGGTCGCTGAGCTCGTTGATCCGCTCGACGATGTCGGCGTTTCCGAGCACGAAGCCGATGCGCCAGCCCGCCATGCCGTAGCTCTTCGACATCGACCACAGCTCGACGCCGGTGTCCTTGGCGCCGGGCGTGGCGAGGAAGCTCCGCGGCGTGCGCCCGTCGAAGACGAGGTCGACGTATGCGGCGTCGTGGACGATCGCCGTGCCGGTCCGGTTCGCGTAGTCGACCATCTCCTCGAAGAGGCCCGGTGGTGCGCACACCGAGCACGGATTCGACGGATAGTTGAGGAAGAGCGCGGCGGCGGCGGGCGCGCGGTCGAGGTCGGGTGCGAAGCCGGCCGAGGGATCGAGCGTGACGAGGCCGAGCTCGGCGCCGGCGAGCGCGACGCCGGACGGATAGTCGGGGTAGTACGGATCCGGCAGCAGGATCCGCTCGCCGTCGTCTGCGAGCGCGAGCGCGAGCTCGACGATCGCCGTCTTCGTGCCGGGGACGATCGCGACTTCGCGGTCGGGGTCGAGCTCGACGCCGTAGACCGTGCGGTAGCGGGCGGCGATCGCCTCGCGCAGCCGCGGCAGGCCGCGGAAGGGCGCGTAGCCGTGGACGTCCGAACCCGCGGACGCGCGCCGCAGCGCCTCGACGACGTGCTCGGGCGGCCCGACCTCGGGATTGCCCCGGCCGAGGTCGACGACGTCCCCGCCGGCTTGCGCTACCCGGCGCAGGAGGGCGGCGAAGTACTGCTGCGGCAGGCGCTCGAGCCTGTCGGGGCGTGGGCGCACCGAGCGATCGTAGACCGAGCGGTGGCCCCGGCTAGATGACGAGCCGGAGCGTGCGGTCGGGAGGCTCGCGGAGCTCGATCCGGAAGCCGTCCGGGAGCTCGGTGATGACGGCGTCGAGCTCGAAGACGGAGATGAAGTCGCCGACGAGCACTCGGGCCGCCTCCTGGTTCAGCCAGTCACCGCGGATCTCGACCGCGTCGGCGCGGCCGGTTCGGAGGTCTTGCAGCGCGTGACTCAGATCCTTTGCTTGCGATCCCGTCGCCAGCGGCTGCTCTGCCATTTGTCAATCGTACCGCTCGGCCCCCCGATTCAAGGGCGCGGTGCAACGGACCACTGCCGGAGCCGCTCCAGGAGTGCCGCGACGGCCGCGCCCACGGTCGCCGTCCCGGCGCAGAACCACACGACGGTCAGCAGGGCTCTCAGCGGACGCCGCATCGGGGATGTGACGCCGGACCGACCGGAAACTTGCGGCCCGCCCGGCTCTCCTACACTCGCCGGGTGGATGCCGGCGACCTCTTCCCGGGCGGCCTTGCCGAGCTGCACACGCACCTGGGCGGTTCGGTCGCCTCGGACATCATGTGGAGCCTCGCGCACGAGCAGGGGATCGCACTGCCGACGCGCGACTACTGGGAGTTCGACCGGATGGTCACCGTCTCGGACCCGCGCGGCGTGCCCGACCTCGACGCGCTCGACCGGATCTACCACCTGACGGAGCTGATCCAGAGCTCGCCGCTCGCGGTCGAGCGGTCGGTGCACGCGGCGATCGGTGGCGCGTATCGCTCGCAGGGGATCACGACGCTCGAGCTCCGCTTCAACCCGATGAAGCGAAATCGCGGCGGCGAGCGCGACCTCGACCACATCATCCTCGCCGCGATCCGCGGGCTCGATCTCGCGTCGCTCGAATATCCGCAGGTCCGCGCGGGGCTGATCCTGATGATGGACCGGACGTTCAGCGCGGTGCAGAACATGGTGATCGTCGAGAAGGCGATCCGCTACGCGGCGCGCGGGATCGTCGGCGTCGACATCGCCGGGCCGCGCCCCGGCGGCGCGCGCTTCGACTACACGCAGATTCGCGAGCACGTCGAGACCGCGCGCGAGGCCGGGCTCGGCGTGACGATCCACGTCGGCGAGGAGGGCGGGCGCTTCGGCGTCGAGGAGCTGCACGAGGTGGTCGAGGTGCTGAGGCCCGACCGGATCGGCCACGGCATCCTGGCGGCGCGTGACCCGGCGCTGATGGCCGCGATCCGCGCGGCGGAGATCACGCTCGAGGTCTGCCCCACCTCCAACCTGCTGACGAAGGCGCTCGCCGGCGACGGCGAGCTGCGCGACGTCTTCCGTGCGCTCGTCGAGAACGGCGTCCCGTTCACGATCGCGACGGACGGGCCGGAGATGATGCGCACCCACCTCCGCGACGAGTTCGAGCTGCTGCTGCGGATCGGCGCCCTCGACGAGGGCGAGGCGCGGGCCGCGAACGAGCGGGGGCACGCGGCGGCGTTTTCCGGCTCTTTGCCCGTTCTGCGCGCGGGGTAGCCCCGGAAATACTCCCTTCGGCCGATGGTGCCTCATGCGGGCCCCAACTAGCGTCGCGCCCATGCAGGCACTCCGAGATCCTGAGGCGATCACCGAGCGTCAGCTCCAGGTGATCCGTCTGATTGCGGAGGGTCTGTCGAACGAGGAGCTCGGGCACGAGCTCGGCATCTCTCCGCGCACGGCGAAGGCGCATTGCGACGTCCTCCGGCAGAAGTTCGGCGTGCCACGACGTCGCCAGATCCCGCTTGCGTACAGGCTCCTCACCGGCGACGACCCTCTCGCGCCAAGCCTCGCGTTGGCGAAAGCCGACAACGGGGACTGACGGCAACCGCGCCCTCTGCGGGTTTCCCGCCGAGGGCGCGGTCAGTTCCGAGAAATCTTTGCGCGGCGTGGGTCCCGGGGTTTACGTTTGTCAGGGCAATGAGGCAGGCAGCCTTGCCGGCACCACACCGGGGGGTGCCGCGGATCATCGAGCGGCCCCGGCTGACCAAGCTGCTGGATGAATCGGCGGCCCAGACGATCCTGCTCGTCGCCCCGGCGGGGTACGGGAAGACGACGCTCGCGCGGCAGTGGGTGGCACGCCGCGACGACGTGCGCTGGTACACGGCGCGCACCGGCTCGGCGGACGTCGCGCAGCTCGCCGTGGAGCTGGCGGAGGTGCTCGAGGCTCTTGCGCCCGGCCTCACGTCGTACGTCTCGCAGTTCGTCCGGGCGCGCCCGAGTCCGGCCCGTCAGGCGGCCGAGATCGTGGACGGATTCGCGGGCGCGGCCGCCGGAATCGGATCGGCGACGATCGCGATCGACGACTACCACCTGATCGCGGCCGACGAGACGGCGGAACGCTTCGTCTCCGATCTCCAGCAGAAGCTCGGCCTCCGGCTGCTGATCGCCTCGCGGCAGCGGCCGCGATGGGCATCGGCGCGGCTCGAGATCTACGGGGAGTCTCTCGAGCTCGGCCCCGAGGAGCTCGCTCTCACCGACAGCGAGGCGATGGACGTCCTCGGCGACGCGCCGCGCAACCTGCCGGCGCTCCTCCAGCAGGCGAGAGGCTGGCCGGCCGTCGTCGGGCTCGCCGCGCAGGCGGGAGCCGACTCCTCGTCGCCGCCCGAGGGCGCCGCCTCGACGCTCTACCGGTTCTTCGCGGAAGAGCTCTTCCTCGCGACACCGACGAAGCTCCAGGAGGAGCTGATCACGCTCGCGCTGCTCCCGTCCCTGTCGAAGCCGTTCGTCGACTCGGCTCTGGGCCTGGACTCGCAATCGGTGATCGACGAGGCGATCGAGTCCGGCCTCGCCACTCAGGGGCCCGACTCGGCCGAGCTGCACCCGCTCGTCCGCGAGTACCTCTTCACCAAGCTGCGCGGGCGCGACGATGCCCTGCAGCGGGTGAACGCGGCGTTCCAGTTGAGCCTCGACGGAGGATTCTGGGATCACGCGTTCGAGCTGATCGAGCGATTCGAGGCCACGACGCTCCTCGACCCGCTCATCGAGCGGTCGTTCAAGTCGCTTCTGTCCTCGGGGCGGATCGCGACGCTCGAGCGGATTGCGCAGTTTGGACATGCGAGGGAGGCGGAGGCATCACCGCTGGTAGGACTTGTAGACGCTGAGCTCGCCTTTAGGGACGGGGCGTTCTCGCAAGCCGAGTCGATCGCCTCACGATCGGCTAGTCGACTCCTCAATCATGCCTTCGAATCCCACGCGTGGTGGATCGCTGGCATGGGCGCGCAACTGAGCTTTGACGATCCCGGAGCTGCCCGGTCGTTTGAGCGCGCCGAGTTGGTCGCACGCGATGACAGCGACCTGCGAGATGCACTCTGGGGACTCGTCATGGCGTCGTCACAATCGGAACGGCCCCATTCGAGTGACGCGCTCGCCCGAATAATCGAACGGAAGAACAACTCCGCGATCGACTTAGTGCGCTCTGCGACGGCGCAACTGCACGCGTGGCGTCTTGGTGTCAGGACTCACCGCATCGACATCGGGCAGGCGATGTACTCGCTTGACGACGTCGAGGACCCGCGGATACGAACGAGCCTCTTGAATCAGTACGCCTACAACCTGATCCTGTGGGGACAATACGACGCCGGGTACGAGGTGGCTAAGGCGTTCTATGAGGTGATTAAGGAGTTCCACCTCAACTGGGCCCAGCCTCACGGGGAGTGGGCGCTTGCGGCTTCGGCGCTAGGCATGCGCCGATTCGGGGTGGCCGACATATGGCTTCGCAAAGTGGAGCAGGCAGCTGAGAGGCTTAAATACGGCCAGCTCGTTCTCAACGCCAGCTGCGTTCGATCACGATTGTTCCTTGCGCTTCAGAAGCCTGAGGAGGCGCGGACTGCGTTGACGGTGGACGAGACTCTGCCGGCGAATCGCGCCATGCGAGGGGAGTTTCTCGCTACTCGCGCACTCGTATTCGCAGTGCTCGGAGAAATCGAGGATGCGGTCTCGTTTTGCGACGCCGCCCGAGACCTCACGATGTCGGTCGAGGCTCACGCATACGCGTCGTGTGCAAGAGCGATTTGCGCACAGCGTCAGGACCGCCAACACGCGGAGCTTGTCGAGTGCGTCGAGGTCTCGGAGGAGCTCGGGGTCTGGGATGCATTCGTAACAGCCGTGCGTGCTTGGCCACCCCTTCTCGGCGCGCTCGTCCGAGACTCTCCGCTACGTCCGTCGGTAATCGCAGCCCTGAGGAATTCCCATGACTATGACCTTGCGCGCCAGGTCGGAGTCGATCTTGGGCGTCGCCCGCACTACCCGTCGACTATGCCAACTCTGTCACCACGCGAGAGCGAGGTTCTCGAGTTGATTCGCCAGGGCTTCACCAACGCGGACATTGCCCGAGCCCTCTTCATTTCGGAGGCGACAGTGAAGGTGCACGTGCGCCACATACTTGAGAAAACAGGCGCACGGTCGCGCACCGAAGCCGCGACGGCCACTCAGCCCGAGGTCTAGTTAGTTAGCCACAAGCTCGAGCGGCCGCGACTCAGCTTGCAGCTCACCGCTGAGGGGGGTTTCGACCCGTGCAAACTGCTCGCCATGGGCACTGCGGTAGGACTCGTCGCTCGACACCAGGATCGCCTCGAAGGCTGCGACAACGGAGGTGTCGAACTGGGTCTGCACGGCTTGGGCAAGCCGGAGCCGCGCGACCTGCGTCGCCATCGCGTCGCGGTACGGACGGTCAGAGGTCATCGCGTTGTACGCATCTGCGACCGCGATGATCCTCGAAAGCAGGGGAATCTCCTCGGCGATTAGGCCATCCGGATAGCCCCCACCATCGACGCGCTCGTGATGATGTCGAACGATCGCGGCGATTTCCGCATACGTCGCGACATTCGCGAGGATGCGCTCACCAATCTCCGAGTGTCGCTGCATCTCGCGCCGTTCCTCAAGCGTCAACGCCCCTGGCTTCTCAAGGAGGCCCGCGGGTAGACCGATCTTCCCGATGTCATGCACCAGACCGCATAGGTAGGCAAGCCGCTGTTCCTCCTCGCCAAGGCCCATCCGCCGAGCGATGTCTTCGGCATAGATGGCAACGGCCGCCGAATGGCCCGCCGTATACCGATCTCGAGCGTCAAGCGTTGCGACCAAGGCAGTTGCGAATGAGAGATTTGCGGCCTCGAGCCTCTCGTTCGCCTCACCAAGATCATCGGCCAGCCGACGCTGCTCCTCGTAGAGCGCGAACAGCCTCTGAGCGGCCAGTGCAGGAACAAAGAAAAGGGCCAACGTCCACGGCGAAACCTCGCTGTAGGCAACCGCGAGTAGAGCAACAATCGGCGTGTAGAAGGATACGGCAGCGAAGATGATTGGTGTGAACGTGCGGAGAAATGGCACAACCTGCCCGCCCCGAAGCTTCAGGGTGACGGCCGCAAAGGCCACATCCAGCGGCTCCGCAACCAGGGCAGCCGTGACCGTCGCGATGATGAGGCGCGGGACTTCGCTGTGGATCGCGAGAACCGCGGCGGCCGCGGCAAATCCCGCAGTTGCGGCGTAGACGGCCCGTATGCAGGTGTAGATCCCCCATTTGAGATAGGGCGCACCCTGCTTGGCGACGGTCGCCCGATTGCCAGGAGACGTGAGGAGCGGAAAATCGCCAGCGAACGAGGCGGCCGCGACCACCATTGCAGCCAAGGGCCCCAGCACCGCAGCCGCAAACACGGTTGGCAAGACAGAAATCGACGCCTCGGTGATGCCCCCGATGCGCATCCTCCCCCGCTCAGCAAGCGCAGCTGTCGCGGAGAGCCCGGCTACGGCGTAGGGGTTTCCGAGACCGTGCCTATAGGAGAGCCAGCCCAGCAGAGCCGCGAGCACAGCGAGACCGGCCTGGTAGGCGTACATGAGCCGAGTCCGATCGAGCATGCGGGAGTTTTTTCCCAATTTCCTTGCGTATCCCCCAAAAGGGTTATAAGCTCCGACTGCCGTCAGTTCCCAACCGAGGGGGTAAAGACATGCTCAGCTGGGTCGCGCGTCTTGCGTCCCGCGCCGCTGTCGCGGGCGGGCTCGTCAACTGGTAGAGCCGAAGTAAAAGTCGAAAGGTCCCGCGGAGGCATCCCCCTAACGGGGACTTATCCACAGGGAGTGGAAAACCTGCCTCTCGGCCCGCTGTAAGGGTGCCAGGTTCTAGGTCAGGAGTCCACGCCGGAAGCCAACCGCTACGGCGTGGGCTCTTGACCGGGCCTGAAGCTTGGCCAGGATGTGGCGCACGTGGCTCTTGACCGTCTCTTCGGAGAGGAAGAGCTTGTCGCCGATCTCCCGGTTCACGAGGCCGTCCGAGACGAGTTGAAGCACCTCGATCTCGCGGGCCGTCGGGGCCTGCTCGAACGTCGGCTGCCGCGCGGGCATCGGGATCACCTCCGCCACCGCCGCAGGGCGGCGGGCGGCCAGAGACTCGAAGCGCTCCGCGTGCTCGCGGTAGCGCGTCAGGATCTCGTCGCGCTCGGCAGCGTCCATGCCCCGGATATCGGACGGGGTTCCCCAAAGCTTTAACCCGTTAGAGGGTCAAAGCCCAGTTTCAGAGCCGTAGGAAGCCCCGTCGCCGGGCCCGGAGCTCGGCCGGCTCGGCTTCCTCGACGACGCCGAGCCCGTCACGGGCGGTCGCATGGAGGATCCGGCCGTCGCCGAGCCAGAAGGCGACGTGGTCGGCACGCTCGCCGCCGTAGGTGACGAGATCCCCCGGTTGCGGCCCGTCGACCGGCTGCCCCTCCTCCTCCTGCTGCCACGCGTCCCTGGGGACAACCTTCCCCAGCAGGCGGTAGGCCATGTGGACAAGCCCCGAGCAGTCGATCCCGGCCGCGGTCAGTCCGCCCCACTCGTACGGCGCGCCGAGGAAGCTGCGGGCGAGCGAGACGGGGTCGTCGCCGCAGAGCTCCGCCTCCCGGATCCAGCCGGGATAGCCGTACGAGGTGGTCACGCGCGCCCAGCCGCCCGAGCGCTCCAAGACCTCGAGCGCCTCCCCGCGCAGGGCCTGCGTCACCTGCTCGGCGCCCTCGCGCGGCTCGGCCCGCACGGCCGCCGCGTCGACGGCACACCTCATCGTGCCGCGAGCCTCGCCTCGAGCCGCTCGCGAACGTCCGGCCAGTCGTCCTCGGTGATCGCGTACCAGGCGGAGTCGCGCGGCCCGGTCGGCAGGATCATGTGCTTCCGAGCGATCCCCTCGAATTGGGCGCCGAGCGCGAGGAGCGACCCACGGGTCTGCTCGTTCCGGGCGTCCGTCTTGAACTCGACCCGCTGCATCCCGCACCGGTCGAAGGCGTGCTCGAGCAGGAGGAGCTTCGTCTCGACGTTCGCGCCCGTCCGCCAGGCCGAGGGGCGAAGCCACGTCCAGCCGATCTCGACCCGCCGGTGCTCGGGCGCCTCGTTCAGATAGCGCGTCGACCCGACCGGCTCACCGGCGACGCACACCGCGAACGGGACGTCGCTCGAGGCGAGGGCCTCGTCGAAATAGCGGTCGAAGTCGCCCGGCCAGTTCATGTAGCGGAAGATCGAGACGTCGGCCGCCGCCGCCCGCAGCCCCTCCCGATGGGCCTCCGCGAGGGGCTCGACGGTGACCAGCCTCCCGACGAACGGTGCCTCGGGCCTGATCAACCCGGCCAGCTGACGAGCACCTCGTAGACCTCGCGTGCGACGCGCGTGCCCCGGACCTCCTCCGGGATCTCGTCGCCCATCCTGTCGAACTCCGCCTCGGCGCCCTCGAGCGCCTCCTCGCTGTCGAAGAAGGTGATCATCAGCCGCTGCGAGCCGTCGGGGGTGCCGAGGACGAACGCGCGGCGAACCGGCTCCGGGAACATCGAGCCCGCCGCGTCACGCGCTTCGCCGGCCTCTCGCAGCTTCTCCACGTCGCCGCCTACGAATGCTGCAAGCCGTGCATACACCTCGCACCTCCGCGTCGTTGACGCGAAGACTCTACGGCTCGTTACGCCGCAAGGCCGGCGAGCTCGCGCAGCGCGGCGAGCCGCGACAGCGCCTGGCCCTCGAGCTGACGAACGCGCTCGCGCGTCAGGTCGAGCTCGTGGCCGATCGCCTCGAGCGTCCAGGGCTCGCCCTCGAAGCCGAAGCGCAGCTCGAGGATCCGCCGCTCGCGCTCGGGCAGCGCGTCGAGAGCCTTGCGGATGTTCTGCTTGCGCAGCGACTCCTCGGCCTCGTCGAACGGGTCCGGCGCCTCGCGGTCGGCGAAGAGATCGCCGAGCTCGCCTTCGTCGTCTGCGCCCACCGTCTGGTTGAGCGAGACGGACGCCGACGCCGCCGACAGAGCCTCGTCGACGTGCTGGATCGGCAGCCCGGTCGCCTCTGCGAGCTCGTCCTTCGTCGGCTCGCGGCCGAGCTCGACCTCGAGCCGCCGCGCGGCGCGCGAGAGCTTCTGCTGGCGCTCGACGACGTGTACGGGGACGCGGATCGTGCGCGCGTGGTTTGCGACTGCGCGCTGCACCGACTGGCGGATCCACCAGGTCGCGTACGTGGAGAACTTGTAGCCACGGCGCCAGTCGAACTTCTCGACGGCGCGGTTCAGGCCGAGCGTCCCCTCCTGGATCAGGTCGAGGAACGGCACGCCGAGCCCGCGGTAGCCCTTCGCGATCGAGACGACGAGCCGCAGGTTCGACTCGATCATGTGGCGCTTCGCGCGCTCGTCGCCGCGCTCGATCTGCTTCGCGAGGATGACCTCCTGCGCAGCGGTCAAGAGCTTGTGGCGGCCAACGTCCGCGAGGAAGAGCTGGAGCGAGTCGCCGGCGCCCGAGGGCTGGTCTGCCTCGTAGACGACCTCCTCGGCCTTCTCCTTCGACTTGTCGTCCTCGGCGGCGGCCTCGCGCACCTCGAGGCCGATCCGCTCGAGCTCGCGGGTCAGTTCCTCGATGTCGACGTCCTGGAGCTCGTGCTCGAGGGCGAACGCCTCGAGCTCGGCCGGCTGGATGTAGCCGCGCTCCTCACCCGCCTCGATCATGGTGCGGGCGCCCTCGGATTCGAGCAATTCAGTGAGCTGATTCTGAGTCAACGGCTACAACACACCCTTTCCAAGCCGGCTTTCCGGACTTTCTTCGTTCGCACCGTAAGCGATTTGTCCTGCGGTTTCCAGCGCAAACACTGGAGATTACGAGTTTCTTTACTTCTATTCGGCGGCTGCGGCCGGCTCCGCCGCCTGCTCCTCGGCTTCCGCCGAGTCGCCGTCGCGGGCAGCACGCGCCGGGAAGTCGAATTCCACCTTCCCCTCAGGGGTTAGGACGAGGCGCGCGCGGAAGTGTTTGCCCGCACGCGACTTGAACCCTGACAATACCTCACGCGTCTTGCCCTCTTCAAGGAGCTGGCGCGCAATCTCCGGAGTAAGCGTGCGGCTCGCGACCCGCTTCCAGATCACGAAGCCGCAGCCCGGCTCCTCGCGGCTCTTCCAGCTCGTACAGCCGTAGGCACGGGAATTCTCCCTGATGATCTCGCCGGTCTCGGCCCCGCAGCGCGGGCAGGGCCCGAGCTCGACCCGGACCGGGCGGAGCTTCTCCTTGTCGAGGGCGGCGATCTGCTTGACGATCTCGTCGGTGAAGCCTGCGACGTCGGCCATGAACGCGCCGCGGTTGCCCTTGCCGTGCTCGATCTCGGCGAGCCGGTGCTCCCAGTCGCCCGTGAGCTCGGGCGAGGTGATCTTGTGCTCCTCGAGCATCGTGATCACCTGCAGGCCCTTCGGGGTCGGCTGGAGGTCCTTGCCGACGCGCTCGATGTACTCACGGCGGATCAGCGCCTCGATCATCTCGGCGCGCGTCGCGGGCGTGCCGAGACCGGAGTCCTTCATCGCCTCGCGCAGCTCCTCGTCGTCGATCAGCTTGCCGGCCGTCTCCATCGCCGAGAGCAGCGTCGCCTCGGTGTAGCGCGGCGGCGGTCTCGTCTCCTTCGACTCGACCTCGGCTTCGACGCAGCGAACCTTGTCGCCCTTCTCGAGCGGCGGAATCTCGGCGGTCGACTCCTCGCCCGTCGTGCCCTCTTCTTCCTGCCGCGCGATCTTCTCCTCCTCGGACTCGAGGCCGTAGACGCCGCGCCATCCCGGTTCGAGCGTGATCTTGCCGCGCGTCCGGAAGCGCTCCTCCTCGACGACCGTGATCACCGTCGTGCGCTGGTAGCGCGCCGGTGGATGGAAGGCGGCGAGGAAGCGCTTCGCGACGAGGTCGAAGATGCGGCGCTCGTCGGGCGAGAAGTCGCTCAGGTCGTGCTCGATGTCGGTGGGGATGATCGCGTGGTGGTCCGAGACGCGCGCGTCGTTGACGACGCGCTTGAGCGGCAGCTCGTCGAGGTCGAGCACGAAGCGCGCCGCCGTCTCGTAGTCGGGGATCGCGAGCAGCGTCTCGGCGGTCGGCTTCAGCTGCGGAACCATGTCGCCGGAGAGGTAGCGCGAGCTGGTGCGCGGATACGTGATCGCCTTCTTGCCTTCGTAGAGGCTCTGCGCCGCCTGAAGAGTGCGGCGGGCGGAGAAGCTGAAACGGCCGTTCGCGTCACGCTGGAGCGAGGTGAGGTCGTAGAGGAGCGGCGCGATCTCCTTCTGCTCCTTGCGCTCGACGGACTCGACGACGCCGTCCTTGCCCGTGACCTTCGCGACGATCGCGGGCGCACGCTCCGCGTCGCCGAAGATGCGCGTCTCGTCGCCCTCGAACCAGAGGCCCGCGTAACGCGGGTCGAAGGTCGCGTGCACGAGCCAGTACGGCTCGGACGTGAAGGCCTGGATCTCGCGCTCGCGCTTGACGATCATCGCGAGCGTCGGCGTCTGCACGCGTCCGAGCGAGACGACGCCGCCAACCCAGGCGCGGCCGCGAAGCGTCGCGGCGCGCGTCGCGTTCATGCCGACGAGCCAGTCGGCCTCGCTGCGCGAGCGGGCGGCCTCCTCGAGGTTCCCCATCTCCGTGCCCGGGCGCAGCTTCTCGAAGCCCTCCCTGATCGCCTGCTTCGTCATCGAGCTGATCCAGAGGCGGTCGACCGGCTTGTCGACGCCGGCGAGCTCGTAGATGTACGAGAAGATCAGCTCGCCCTCACGCCCGGCGTCGCAGGCGTTCACGATCCGGTCGACGTCGTCGCGCTGCATCAGCTTGTGGATCTCCTTCAGCTGCTTCTTCGACTTGGCGTCGCGCGGCTCGAGCTCGAACTTCTCCGGGACGATCGGCAGGTCGTCCATCCGCCAGCGCTTGAACTTCTCGTCGTAGGCCTCAGGGTCTTTCAGGGTCACCAGGTGGCCCACTGCGAACGTCACGATCGTGTCGTCGGACTCCCAATAGCTGTCCTTGGGCGCCTGAAAAGGCCCCGGGAGGGCGTTGACGATGTCCCTCGCAACGGAGGGCTTTTCGGCTACGACGAGCGTCTTGGCCACGTTTTCAAGATAGCGAGCCGGATAAGTTGATCGTGTTGAGGCCCCGGCGGGCATGGCTCTACCGCGTGGTTGCGGGCATTTCGCGGCCCGTGCTCCGCCTGCTCTGGCGCTACGAGGCGACCGGTCTCGAGCGGCTGCCGGCAGGCGGCTTCGTCCTCGCCGCCGGCCATCACTCGAACTTCGACCCCTGGCCGCTCGGCATCGCGATCTCGAAGAATCACTTCGTCCGCTACATGGCGAAGTCGGAGCTCTTCTGGCCGCCGCTTTCGTGGTGGATCAAGGGGATGGGCGGCTTCAAGGTGCGGCGGGGCGAGGCAGACCGCGAGGCGCTCGCGACAGCCCGGCGGCTCGTGCGCGAGGGCGACGTGATCGGGATGTTCCCCGAGGGGACGCGGCGTTCGAAGGGATTGATGAAGCGCCGGCAGCCCGAGGTGCACGACGGCGCGGCGCGGATCGCCCTCGGCGCGGGTGTACCGCTCGTGCCGGCGGCGGTGTCCGGAACCGACCGGCTCGCGCGGTTCGCCAAGCTGCGCGTCGCCTACGGCGAGCCCGTGCCGGTCGACGACCTCGCCGGGCTGCCGCGGCGCAAGGCTGCCCGTGTCGCCACCGAGCGCCTGATGACGCGGATTCACGAGCTCGAGGCGGAGCTCGATGAACGCCCCTAGCAGGCTGCTGCTCGCGATCGACGGCGATTCGCTCGCCCACCGCGCCTACCACGCGCTCCCGAAGTCGATCCACCTGAACGCCGTCCTCGGCTTCACGAACTTCCTGCTGCGGCTCTGGGACGGCGAGCAGCCGGCGGCGGTGCTCGTCGCCTGGGACACGCTCGAGGAGGAGACCTACCGCCACGCCGCGTTGCCCGCCTACCAGTCCGGACGCGAGTTCGAGGACTCGATCGTCGACCAGCTCGACCTGCTCCCCGCCTTCGTCGCGAGCTTCGGCTTCGCGTGCGCGAAGGCGCCGGGCTACGAGGCCGACGACTTCCTCGCGGCGGCGGCGAAGCGGTGGAAGGGGCCGGTGCTCGTCGCGACCTCGGACCGCGACGCGTTCCAGCTCGCGAGCGATCGCGTGACGATCCTCCAGCCGGTGAAGGGCGTGAGCGAGCTCGCGCGGATCGGACCGGCCGAGGTGCTCGAGCGCTACGGCGTTCTCCCGGGGCAGGTGCCCGACTTCATCGCGCTCCGCGGCGACTCGTCCGACCGGATCCCGGGCGCGCGCGGCGTTGGCCCGAAGACGGCGGCCGGCATCCTCGCGCAGTACGGCACGCTCGCGGCGGCGCTCGCGGCCGGGCGCTTCGCCGCCGAGGCCGACGACCTCCGCCTCTACCGGCAGATCGCGCAGATGGACGCGAAGGCGCCGCTCCCGCGGCTCGCGGCGCAGAAGCCGAACTGGGCACGCGCCGCCGCCGCCGCGGCAGAGCTCGGGCTCGGCGCGCTCGCCGGCCGGCTCGAGCTGCGCGGCGCCGGGGACTAGCCATGGAGCTCGTCAGCGACGCGCGCTTCGCCTCACTTCACCCGACGGGCAGCCACCCCGAGTCGCAGGAACGCATCGAAGTGCTGCACGAGCACTTCTCGTTTCTCGGCTGCGAGCCGGCGGGCGAGCACGACGTGCTTCGCTGCCACACGCGCGAGCTCGTCGACCGCGTACGCGTCACGCGCGGCTGGCTCGACGTCGACACCGTCTGCACCGAGACGAGCTACGACGCCGCACTCCTCGCCGCCGGCGCAGCGATCGAGGCGGTCCGCCGTGACGGCTTTGCGCTCACGCGGCCGCCCGGTCACCACGCCGAGCCTTCGCGCGCGATGGGCTTCTGCCTCTTCGACTCGGTCGCGATCGCCGCGCGCTGGGCGCAGGTCGAGCTCGGCCTCGGTCGCGTGGCGATCCTCGACTGGGACGTGCACCACGGCAACGGCACGCAGGCGATCGTCGCCGGCGACCGGTCGATCCTCTACGTGTCGCTGCACCAGTGGCCGTTCTATCCCGGCAGCGGGGGCCCGGACGAGCAGGGCGACACGCTGCTCAACATCCCGCTCGCCGCGGGAACCGGCGACCGCGCGTATCTCGACGCGTTCGCGCGCGCGGAGCGCGCGATCGACGCGTTCGCGCCTGAGCTGCTGCTCGTGTCGGCCGGCTTCGACGCGCACGTCGACGACCCGCTCGCGCAGCTCGAGCTGTCGACCGCGTGCTTCGGCGAGCTCGCGCGACGGTCGTCGCGTGTCGCGCCGCGCGTCGCGGCCGTGCTCGAAGGCGGCTACAACCTCGAGACGCTGCCCGACCTCGTCGCCGCCGCACTCGAAGGATTCGGCAGCTGATCTCTAGCCGCGTGCGGCCGAGAGCTTCTCGATCGCCTCGCGCCGCGACGACACGCCGAGCTTCGAGAGCAGGCTCTTCACGTGCGAGCGCACTGTGTGCTCGGAGATGATCAGACGCTGCGCGATCTCGTCGGTACCGAGATGCTGGTCGAGCAGGAGCAGTACCTCGAGCTCGCGGGCGGAGAGCGCGGACGCGATCGACTCCGGGACGTCGACCGTACGCTGGTCGCCCTCGCGCACCTGCTCGAGCAGACGCTTCGCGATCTGGCCCGAGAGCGCGACCTCTCCTTGCGTGACTCCGCGCAGGAAACCGACGATGCGCTCGGGCGGCTCGCTCTTGAGCAGGTAGCCGGCCGCTCCGCCGCGGATCGCGGCGAGCAGGTTGCCGTCGTCCTCCGACGCGGTAAGCACGACGACCTCGGCCGCCGGTGCGCTGCCCCGGAGCTGCGGGAGCGCCGCGAGCCCGTCCATGTCCGGCATCGTCAGGTCGAGCACGATCAGGTCGGGGCGCAGGGTGCCCGCGAGGTCGATCGCCTCGGCGCCGCCGGCGGCCTGGCCGACGACCTCGAACCCGTTTGTGGACAGAAGCGAGGCAAGCGCCTCCCGGGTCAGCGGATGGTCGTCGACGATCAAGACCCTGGCGATCATGGGCCCGGCCGATTGTGCCGATATCCGCAGCGATGCGCGAACCCGACAACCGGAACGAGTTCGAGATCTTCCTCTGGGGCGAGGTCATCCTGGTCGCGCTGCTCGGAGCCGCGCTCGCTCTCTTCCTCACCAAACCGAGCCTGCGCAACGAGTACCACCTGCCCGAGCTGCGGCTGATGCTGATGACGCTCTACGCCGTCGGCGGCGGGCTCGTCGCGCTGCTGACGGCAGGGCGGTTCTCAGCCGAAGGACGGCGCTTCGACCTGCTGCTCTACGGCGGCTTCTTCACCACGTCGATCGCCTGGGCCGTGTTCTCGGTCGGACCCGCGGTTGCCGGCCAGCCCCAGCACCGCGCCGAGACGTGGGCCGGCCTCGTCGGCATCCTCGCCGGCTGGATCCTCGTCGCCTGCGCTCCGTTCGTGCGCGGACGAGTCGAGAACCGCCGCACTGCGCTCGTCGATCTCTCGATCTGCGTCGGCCTCTTCCTCTGGCTCGTCTGGGGCATCTTCCACGTGCTCGGACTCGTCCTGCCAGACCTGCAGCCGGCCAATGGACGGCACGTGCCGAACCTGCTCGTGGGCGCGCAAGCGCTGCTCGCGCTCGCCAACCTCGTCGCGGTGGTCGGATTCGGCAACCGCTTCCGGGCCCACGCCGAGGACCTCGACCGCTTCCTCGCGCTCGGCTCGACGCTGATGCTGTGCGGGTCGATTCAGCTCGTCTTCTCGCCGCTCGCAGCAACCGGATCCGTCTCGGAAGGCGACTTCCTGCGCCTGCTCGCCTACGGCGTGCTGCTCGTGGGCGTGTGGCGTGCGATCCGCTCGACCGAGTTCCGCCGCGCCGTCGCCGAGGAGCGCGCGCGCGTCGCCCGCGAGATCCACGACGGCCTCGCTCAGTACCTCTTCGCGGTGACGACGCAGGTGTCGCTGCTCGAGGCGGGAGCCGACCAGACGGAGACGCTCGGGCGCCTCAAGGAAGCGGCACTCGCCGCGCAGCAGGAAGCACGCTTCGCCGTGCTCGCGCTCTCGTCGGCGTCAGGCGGCGCGCCGTTCGACGCCGCACTTCGCCGCTACGTCGACTTCCTGACCGCGGACGGCGCGCTCGAGGTCGAGATCGACCTCGACACCGGCGTGCACCTCGCGCCCGACGAGCAGATCGAGGTCTTCCGGATCGTTCAAGAGGGGTTGTCCAACACCCGCCGTCATGCCGGCGCGCGCAAGGCGTGGTTGACGATCGCGCGGCGGGGCGTCGACCGGCTCGTCTGGCTCTACGACGACGGCACCGGCTTCGACTCGCCGACCGACGGCGCGGGCCAGGGCCTGCGCAACATGCAGTCCCGCGCGGCCGCGATCGGCGGCGTCTTCTCGCTGCGCTCCGTCCCCGGCCGCGGAACGGCGCTCGAAGTCGTGCTTCGCCCGTAGCAGGCGGCGGGACGGGTTGCCCCGTCCCGCCGCCGAGAAGCGTCAGTGCGACATCGCGGGGCGGTGCACCGCGTGCGTGACCGCATGCTTCTGCATGCAGAGCCAGCTCGCGACGAACACCCACACCGCAAACACGCCGTAGGCGATCCACACCATCGCACCGGCCGGGCTCAGGAACCCGTGGCTGCGGATGGCGAGGCCACCGAGCACGAAGCACACGCCGCCGAGACAGGAGAGCCACGTGTACCACTCGGGGAAGACGTGCGACCGGTGATTCGCGAGATACGACGCGAACGCGAGCGCAGCCATCGCCCAGAGCATCTTGATGTAGAAGTAGACACTCATCCCGTAGAACGACGCGACGAGGCTCGAGCTCATCGTCGCGTGCAACTGGACGAGCGCGACCATGATGCAGCCGCCGACGGCCGCGAGGGCGAGGCCGACGACTCCGGCGCCGTACATGATCGTCGCGAGACGGCCCTGGCCGCCTTCGCGATACATCCCGGCGTAGCTCGCGAGGAACCACACCCAGAGGACGACCATGACGCCGCCGAGCATTCCCTGGACCACCAGAGCGCTGTGGTGGCCGGCGAGGAACGAGGCGATCTTGTCCGACGAAGCGTTGTAGTGAGGCGGGGTGCCGGCCAGGAAGTTGCTGACCACCAGGAGAATCGCGAAGAGGATTCCCGACGAGGCCGCCCACCGCTCGGCAGTCCAACGACCCAACGTAGCCTCCTTGTAGGGGTTGTTACAGACTCGAATCGAGTGTGGATTCGGCGGCGGACGGATTCCCCCTGCCGGAGGGTGATCCCGCCCGGATACGCTCGCCTCTCTGAGCGGCTTCGGCGTCTTCTCGCGCAACCGCGTCGCGCGGCTCGGCTGGCGCTGCGGCGACCACGTCCTCGACCTGGCCGCAGGGGGAGTCGCTTCGGCGCCGACGCTCGATGACCTCTTCGCTGAAGGGCGCGCGGGCTGGGACGCAGCGACGGAGCGCGCGGTCGCGGCAGCTGCCGCAGGCGCGGAGCCGCGGTATCCGCTCGACGACGTCACCCTCCACCTGCCGTTCGCCGTCGCCGACTACGTCGACTTCTCGGCCTCGCTCGAGCACGCGACGAACATGGGCGCGCTCTTCCGTCCCGACGGTGAGGCGCTCGCGCCGAACTGGCGCCGGCTGCCGGTCGGCTACCACGGCCGCGCCGGCACCGTCGTCGTCTCGGGCACCGACGTCGTACGGCCGTCCGGCCAGCTCGGTCCCGGCGAGTTCGGCCCGACGCGCGAGCTCGACGCCGAGGTGGAGCTCGGCTTCGTCGCCGGTGCAAACGCGGCGACGTTCCGCGACGCCGTCTTCGGCGTCGTCATCCTGAACGACTGGAGCGCGCGCGACATCCAGTCGTGGGAGTCCCGCCCGCTCGGCCCGTTCCTCGGCAAGTCGTTCGCGACCTCGATCTCCGCGTGGGTGACGCCGCTCGCGCTGCTCGAGGACGCGCGCGTCGAGGCGCCGCCGCAGGACCCCGAGCCGCTCGAGTATCTCCGCGGCGGACGCGACTGGGCGCTCGACGTGGACCTCGAGCTCGAGCGCAATTCCAACGTGCTAACACGCCAAAACGCGAGCACGCTCTACTGGACCGGACCGCAGCTCCTCGCGCACCTCACCTCGAACGGCGCGACGCTGCGGCCGGGCGACCTGCTCGGCACCGGGACGATCTCGTCGCCCGAGCCGGGCTCGCTGACCGAGCTCGGCAAGGGCTACCTCGACGACGGCGACGAGATCGTGATCCGCGGCCGCGCGGGCGCACTCGATCTCGGCGAGGTGCGGGGCCGCGTCCTTGCCTCGACCGTTGCCGGCCCGAGTGGAATGCCTCAGTTTCTTGAATAGATCAAGTTCGTGGTAGGCTCGCCGGAATGCCCGAGCAGGTCGATGGTGTCTCGGTTCTGCGCGCACATCACCTGCGCGTCACGGCGCCACGCTTGGCGGTACTCGGAGCGCTTGCGGAGCTCCCCGGCCACGTGACCGTCGACCAGGTGGCCGAACGAGCCCGCGCACGGATCGGCGCGCTCTCGACACAGGCGGTCTACGACATCATGGGCGCCCTCGATCGCGCAGGCGTCGTCCGCCGCATCGCGCCGGCCGGCAGCCCCGCCCTGTTCGAGACCCGGGTCGGGGACAACCACCACCATCTCGTCTGCCGCGACTGCGGCAAGACCGTCGACGTCGACTGCGTGACCGGCGAGGCGCCGTGCCTCACGCCGGCATCGGCCGCCGGCTACGAGATCGACGAGGCGGAGGTCACGTTCTGGGGGCGCTGCCCCGACTGCACGAGAGCAAGGAGGACCGATCGATGAACGAGGAGAGCGGAAACGGCTGCCCGGCCGCGAACGGACGCGCCGCGCACCCGACCGGGGGCGGGGGGAACCGAGGCTGGTGGCCGAGCCGGCTCAACCTGAAGATCCTCGCCAAGAACCCCGCGGCGGCGAATCCCATGGGCGAGAGATTCGATTACGCCGAGGCGTTCAACACCCTCGACCTCGCCGCCGTGAAGCAGGACATCGAGCAGGTGTTGACGACCTCGCAGGACTGGTGGCCGGCGGACTACGGCCACTACGGCCCGTTCATCATCCGGATGGCGTGGCACAGCGCCGGCACGTACCGCATCAGCGACGGCCGCGGCGGTGCCGGAGCCGGCCAGCAGCGCTTCGCGCCGCTCAACAGCTGGCCGGACAACGCGAACCTCGACAAGGCCCGGAGGCTCTTGTGGCCGGTCAAGAGGAAGTACGGGCGGAAGCTCTCGTGGGCGGACCTGATGGTCCTCGCCGGCAACGTCGCCCTGGAGTCGATGGGCTTCGAGACCTTCGGCTTCGGCGGCGGCCGGGAGGACGTCTGGGAGCCCGACGAGGACGTCTACTGGGGTCCCGAGACGACCTGGCTCGGCGACGAGCGCTACACCGGCGACCGGGAGCTCGAGAACCCCCTCGCCGCCGTGCAGATGGGCCTCATCTACGTGAACCCGGAGGGCCCGAACGGCACCCCCGACCCGCTCGCCGCCGCGCGGGACATCCGCGAGACCTTCAGCCGCATGGCGATGAACGACGAGGAGACGGTCGCCCTGATCGCCGGCGGGCACACCTTCGGCAAGACCCACGGCGCGGCGAACCCGCTCCCGTATGTCGGCCCCGAGCCCGAGGGTGCGCCGCTCGAGGAGCAGGGCCTCGGCTGGAAGAGCAGCTTCGGCACCGGCAGCGGCGCCGACGCGATCACGAGCGGCCTCGAGGTCACCTGGACGACCACGCCGACGCAGTGGAGCTCGAGCTTCCTCGAGATCCTCTTCGGCTTCGAGTGGGAGCTGTCCGAGAGCCCGGCCGGCGCGCACCAGTGGGTGGCGAAGGACGCCGAGGCGATCATCCCCGACCCGTACGACGCCTCGAAGAAGCGCCTCCCGACGATGCTGACGACTGACCTCGCGCTCCGGTTCGACCCGGTCTACGAGCCGATCTCGCGGCACTTCCGCGAGCACCCGGACGAGCTCGCAGACGCCTTTGCCCGGGCGTGGTTCAAGCTGACGCACCGCGACATGGGGCCCGTCGCACGCTACCTCGGGCCGGAGGTGCCGACCGAGACGCTGCTCTGGCAGGACCCTGTCCCAGCGGTCGACCACGAGCTCGTCGGGGCCGAAGACGTCGCCGCACTCAAAGATCGGATCCGCGCCTCGGGACTGTCGGTCTCGCAGCTCGTCTCCACCGCGTGGGCGTCGGCGTCGACGTTCCGCGGCAGCGACAAGCGCGGCGGCGCCAACGGGGCGCGCATCCGCCTCGAGCCGCAGAGCGGCTGGGAGGTCAACGAGCCCGGCCGGCTGGCAACGGTGCTGCGCACTCTGGAGGCGATCCAGGAGACCTTCGACGCCTCCCAGGCCGGCGGCAAGAAGATCTCGCTCGCCGACCTGATCGTGCTCGCCGGCGGTGTCGGCGTCGAGCAGGCCGCCGGGAAGGCCGGGTACGACGTGGAGGTTCCCTTCACGCCCGGCCGCACGGACGCCTTGCAGGAGCAGACCGACGTCGAGTCGTTCGCCGTGCTCGAGCCGGCCGCGGACGGGTTCCGCAACTACCTCGGCGCGGGCAATCGGCTCCCGGCCGAGTACCTGCTCGTCGACAGGGCCAACCTGCTGACCCTGAGCGCCCCCGAGATGACCGTCCTCCTGGGCGGCCTGCGCGTCCTGGGCGCGAACTTCGAGCAGTCCCCGCTGGGTGTCTTCACCCAGGCTCCCGAGTCGCTGACCAACGACTTCTTCGTGAACCTGCTCGACATGGGCACGACCTGGACGCCGACGTCCGAAGCCCGGGAGGCCTTCGAGGGCCGCGACTTCGCCACGGGCGAGCTGAAGTGGACCGGCAGCCGCGTCGATCTCGTCTTCGGCTCGAACTCCGAGCTGCGGGCGCTCGCGGAGGTCTACGCGAGCGACGACGCGCGGGAGAAGTTCGTCCACGACTTCGTCGCGGCGTGGGTCAAAGTGATGAACCTCGACCGGTTCGACCTCGCCTGATCTCTGTGTCTCAGTCGAGCGTCGTGCGTGTCTGGAAGGGATACGGAACCGCGAAGGGGGCTGACGAATACTGTCGCACGCATTTCGCGGAGACGGTGCTCCCCCAACTGCAAGCGCTCGACGGATTCCTCGATGCGAACGTGCTCGTGCGCTCCTCGGGAGACGAGACAGAGGTGGTCGTCGCGACCGTGTGGGAATCGATCGAGGCGGTCAAAGCATTCGCAGGCGACGAATGCGAAAGAGCCGTCGTCGACCCAATCGTCCACGACCTCCTAACGCGCTTCGACGAGCACGTCACGCACTTCGCGCTCGCGTTCGCCGCCCATCCGATCGCCCCCGCCCCGCACGATGCGACATGACCGAAGCGATCAACCTCAACGAGAAGCTCGACCTCTTCGAGGAGCACTGGCGGCCGAAGATCGTCGCCCAGATCAACGACCACGACGTCCGCATTGTCAAGCTCAAGGGCGAATTCGTCTGGCACAAGCACGACGACACCGACGACTTCTTCCTCGTCCTCAAAGGACACCTGACGATCCAGCTCCGCGACCGGAACGTAGAGCTCGACGAAGGCGAGCTCTACGTCGTCCCCAAAGGTGTCGAACACTGCCCCCGCGCCGAGGAAGAAGCATCCGTCCTGCTCATCGAGCCCAGCGGCACCGCCAACACCGGCGACGCGGGCGGGCCACTCACAGCTGAGCCGGAACGCATCTGACCGGCGACGGCGCGGGGCCTGACCGCTCAGAAATGGGAGAACCCCGCGATTTGCAGGGTTCTCCTTTAGCAGGCCTGTAAGCCGGATTCTGTCGAGGGTGACCATCCCTCTTTGCAGCTACCCGGGTCCTGGGCGGGCAACCTCGTGACGGACCCTGTTCGCCTTGCACCGGACGGGGTTTGGCTAGCCGCCGCGTCGCCGCGACGCTGGTGGGCTCTTACCCCACCGTTTCACCCTTACCAACCGGCGTCTCCGGAGAAGCGTTACGCCGCCTGGCGGTTTCCTTTCTGTTCCACTTTCCGTCGGCTTTCGCCGCCTCGCTTGCGCGAGCGTCCTGCCCTTCGGTGTCCGGACTTTCCTCGACGCTCCGAAGAGCGCCGCGGTCACCCGGCCTGCGCGTCGAATTCTAGCTCGGCGAGTGCCGCTTCGCTGCCCGCCTGGCTGCCGCACTCGGGACAGAAGACGGCGCCGGCGCGCGCGTGCATGACGAACTCGCCGCAGACGAGGCATTCGAGCGACGCGCCGCGGAGCAGCGCATAGAGCACCTGCTCGAGGGAGCGCGCGAAGGGGGCGATCGGGTTCACAGTTCCCGGAACACTCCCACGACGCGGCCGAGCACCTCGACGTGGCGCGCGTAGATCGGCTCGAGCGACGCGTTCTCGGGCTGGAGGCGGATGCGGCCCTTCTCGCGGTAGAAGGTCTTCACCGTCGCCTCGTCGGCCGACTCGTCGTCACCCGCGAGCGCGACCACGATGTCGCCGTTTCGCGCGTCCTGCGCGCGCTGCACGATCACGAGGTCGCCGTCGAGGATGCCGGCCTCGATCATCGAGTCGCCCTTGACGCGCAGCAGGAAGTCGCCCTTCGTCGTCTTCGGCAGCGGCAGATACTCCTCCACGTTCTCGGCGGCAAGGAGCGGCGAGCCCGCGGCGATCTCGCCGACGAGCGGAAGCCGGACCGCGTCGACCCCACGCGCCGCGGCGGCTTCGCTCCGCTCGCGGCCGAGCAGCTCGAGCGCCCTGGGCTTCGTCGGGTCGCGCCGAAGGAGGCCCGCCCGCTCGAGGTTCGCGAGGTGGGCATGCACGGTGGAGGGCGAGGCGAGACCCACCTGCTCGCCGATCTCGCGCACCGTCGGCGGGTAGCCGTGCCGGTCGACGTACTCGACGAGGTAGTTCCAGATCTGCTGCTGCCGGTCGGTGAGCATGGTCCCTCCGCGTTCGTGGACGAACGTGTGTTCGACCTCCAGGGTAGAGATTCCTGCGGACGGCGTCAAACTGTCGGCATGGCCGCCGATGACCGGGAGGCGCTGCTCGCGCAGGCGCGGGAGCTCGACGACGAGGCGATCCGCGTCGGCGAGCACAGCAGCGCCGGCCGTGAGCTTCGCGCGCGCGCCGGCGAGCTCCGGCGGCAGGCGCTCGGCGAGCGCGTCTACCCGGTGATCGTCTGCGCGAGCTGCTTCCACCTGACCGGCTGGACGACCGGCGGCGGCGAGTGCGACCCGTGCGCCCGCCGCAGCCTGCTGCGCGCGGCGTACGCAGACCCGCACGGCGGCTTCGTCGCCAGCGTCGACGCGCGCGCCCCCGCGTCGCCGCCGCAGGCGCCGCACAAGGGACGGCTGCCGCACCTCGGCAGGGGCGCCGCCGACCGGTCGCGCGCGACGGAGTGGCTTCGCCTCGTCGTGCCCGACGAAACCGGGCCGATCGAGCCGGAGCAGGGCTACGAGGTCGAGGTCGCGCACCGGCAGGAGCTCGTCCCCGTCGAAGGCGACGGCGTCCTCGTCGCCTTCTCGACCGCGACGCACCGGTTCGCGAACGACGCGTGGGTGCGGCTCGACACGACGCGCTTCCCCCGCTCGGAGCTGCTCGTGCCGACGGAGTTCCACGGGTCGCTCCCGGTCGAGCAGCTGGTCGAGGCGTGGGGCGACTACCAGGGCGCGGTGCACGCCTTCAACGCGCGCAAGTGGGAGGCCGAGGCGCCTGCCCGCGAGACCGCGCGCCAGGCCGAGCGCGCCCACGCGGACGCACTCCACGAGCAGCGCCACGTCGCCGATCTGCTCGAGGAGGACATTTGAGATGCGAATCCCCGCTTTCGCGGGGACTCCAGTGCGCTGGAGAGGACTTGAACCTCCACGACCTAAACGGTCACTAGGCCCTCAACCTAGCGCGTCTACCAATTCCGCCACCAGCGCGAGGGACAGGGCGCAGTGTAGCCCGACGAAGGTCGGCCTCAGCCGATCGGGGTCAGCTCGCGCTCGAGCGTCTCCCGCTCGTTCTCGAGCCAGGGCGGGAGCGAGAGCGACCGCCCGAGCTCCCCGCGCGGCTCGTCGACCATGAACCCGGGCCCGTCGGTCGCGATCTCGATGAGCACGCCGTCGGGCATGCGGAAGTAGATCGAGCGGAAGTAGGTGCGGTCCTGCACGTCCGTGGGGCGCAGCCCGAGCTCGACGATGCGCTCGAGCCAGGCGAGCTGCTCCCCGCCGTTCGCCGTCCGGAAGGCGACGTGATGCGTGCTGCCCGTTCCGATCAGGGCCGTTTCCTCGATCGGCTCCGCGAAGGTGAGCGGCGCTTCCTCGGCGAAGAGCCCCGCGTAGAGGTCGGGGTTGCCGATCGCGACGACGTCGCGCAGCCGCGGGCGATCGCCCGGGTAGAGCCGGAGCTCGAGCCCGTCCGGATCGAGCTCGATCGCCTCGGCGGTGACGGCGGGCGTCTCGAGCCCGATCGACTCGAACGTGCCTCGGCCGAGCCGGCCGGGGCCGGAGCGCGGCCACTCGAAGAAGGTGATCAGCGATCCCGGCGAGCCGGTGTCGTCGCCGAAGTAGAGGTGGTAGCTGTGCGGGTCGTCGAAGTTCACCGTCTTCTTGACGAGCGCGAAGCCGAGGTCGTCGCGGTAGAAGTCGACGGTCCGCTGCGCGTCGGAGCACACGCACGTGACGTGGTGCAACGCCGAGATCTTCACGGCGTCAGGAGAGCAGTCGGTAGAGCGCGACCGTGTTCGCGAAGAAGAGGACTGCGACCACGAACGTCAGGCGCGTCAGGTTGCGCTCGACGACGTGCGTGCCACCCTGCGAGGTCGGCGTGAAACCCATCCCGCCGAGGCCCGCGTCTCGTCCCGAGTGCATCAGGATCAGCGAGACGAGCGACGCGGCGAGGAGCACGTGGACGACCGCGAGCACGTGGAGCAGCACGGCTTCAGAGTATCCCACCGCCGCCGGCGTCGAGGATCGCGTCCACGAGCGTCTCCGCGATCCGATCCTTCGTGACGTAGCCCGCCGCACCGGCCCGGCGCGCCCTGGCGACGTCGGCCGGGTCGTCCGACCCGCTCAGGACGAGGACACGGGCCCGGCCCGCCGAGGCGATCCGTCGCATGGCCGTGAAGCCGTCGATTCCGGGCATGCTCAGGTCCATCAGCACGACGTCGGGCTCGAGCTCGAGCGCGAGCTCGACGGCCCGTTCGCCGTCGGCGGCGCGGCCGACGACCTCGATCCGTCCGTCCGTGGCGAGGAGCACCTCCATCGCCTCGGCGAAGAGCGGCTCGTCGTCGGCGATCAGAACGCGCACGCGGCCAATAACGTACGTACCGTGGACGAGGGGGCGCGGACGAAGATCCAGAAGCTCTTGCTCACGGGCGACAACCGCCTGAAGCAGGGGGTCGACCCGGCGAAGGTTCGCGAGAGCTACGAGCAGGCGCTCGCGGTGGCGCGCGAGGCCGGGCTCGAGGAGGCCGTGCGGCCGCTCGTCGAGATCAGGCTCGCCGATCTCGAGAAGCTCGCAGGAGGATCTCCTCCACCCGCTCGGCCTGACGCTTGACGTCGTGCCCGGCGGCGGCCGCGCGCGCCGCTTCGTTCGGCTGCGGATAGGCGGCGGCACGCTCGAGCGCCCGCGCGAGCCCGGCCACGTCGAGCGGGTCGACGAGGATTCCCGCGTCGGGTGTCACGAACTCGGGCGGCCCGCCGACCCGCGTCGCGACGACGGTGCGGCCGGCCGCCATCGCCTCGAGGATCGACTGCCCGAACGGCTCGAGCAGCGACGGCGCGCAGACGACGTCGGCGTCGGCCAGGTGGCGGGGCACGTCCTCGTGCCGCACGCGTCCGAGGAGGCGGACGTTCGCCCGCCCTTCGAGCTGCGGCCGCAGCGGACCGTCGCCGACGAAGGTGAGGCTGCCGCGGCCGACCTGAGCGAAGGCATCGGCGAGACGGACGACGTTCTTGCGCTCGGTGAGACTGCCGACGCACACGTAGCGCGGGCCCTCCCCGTCTCGCTCTCCGCCATTTTCTCGTGTCAGCACGATGAAACGATCGAGGTCGACGCCCGAGTCGACGACGACCGTCTTCCCGCACGCCTCCGGCAGCTTCACCTCGAGCTCGCGGCGCAGGTAGTCGGACACGGCGATCACGGTCGACGCGCGCACGATCACCCGGCGGGTGAGCGCCGCGACGCCCGGAAGCTCGCCGACGTTGCGCACGTCGCGGCCGTGCGCCGTGACGACGAGCGGCGCGTCGACGGCGGTCGCGAAGAGACCCGACGGCACGAGGAAGTGCGCCCAGACGACGTCCGGCGTGCGCGCGGCACGCACCCGCCGCCGCAGCTCGAGATAGCGCCGCTTGCCGCCGGCGCGGCGGTCGATCACCGCGAGCTCGACGTCGTGGCCGCGATCGGAGAGCGCGAGCTCCATCTGCGCGACGAAGACGCCGAGATCCGGGTCGTCCGGCCCCGGATACATCTGCGAGACGATCAGGATGCGCATCAGAGGAGCTCGACCGGATCGCCGACGCGCACGCGGCCCGGCTGCTCGACGTACGCGTAGACGCCGAAGAGCACCATGCCGTCCGACTCGCGGCGGCCGCGATAGTCGGCGAGCACGCGCAGCGTGTCGAGATCGCGCGTCGCCGTGTCGGGATCGCGCGTCGTGACCGCACAGCGCGTGACCTCGTCGCCGACGCGGACGACTGCGCCGCCGATGCGAACGTGCAGGCCCTGCCACTCGTCCTCCTCGTGGGCACGGCAGCCGGCGAGCTCGAACAGCATCCGGAAGCGGCGCGAGTCGAGCGAATCGACGCTCGCCTCCGCCGCGAGTCGTCCGAGCGATCCGTCGGAGACGATCGTCGCCGGCGCCTGTGCGACCGCCGCGAGGTCGTCGGCGCGGACGAGGCGGACCGGCTCGCCGGCGACAGCCGACATCGGCTCCGTCCACGGCCCGTCGACGATCACGCCTTCGAGGTCGAGCGAGCCGGCGGCGGTGTGAATCCGCTCGCCGTCGCCGCGCGCGCTTCCGGTCGCGGCCGTGCCGTCCGGAAAGCGGACCGTCAGCTCCTCCGCGCCCTCGTCATAGTCGGCCGCGAGCAGCGAGAACCACGGCGTCTGCGAGCCGCGCAGGCGCTCGCCGTCGGCGCCGATCACGAAGAAGCGGCGGTTCCCCGGCACGCCGTCGACGCGGAGCTCGACCTCGCTCGGGTGCCGCAGCCGGAAGCCCTTCACCGGCGAGGTGGAGATGCGGGCGACGGTCTTCACCTGTCGTAGGTCCCCCACTCGTCACGGAGCACGCCGCAGATCTCGCCGACGGTGCAATGCGCGCGGAGCGCGTCGCGTATCGGCGGCAGCAGGTTCGCCGTCCCGCGCGCGGTCTCGCGCACGCGCACGAGCGCGGCGTCCGCGGCGGCGGCGTTCCGCTCGGCGCGCACGCGTCGTGTCCGCTCGACCTGCCGCCGCTCGCCGGCGGGATCGAGCCGGTGGATCTCGACCCGCTCGCCGCCCTCCTCGACGTTCGCGTTGATGCCGACGATCAGCCGCTCGCCGGCCTCGACCGCCTTCGTCCAGCGGAACGCAGCAGCTTCGATCTCGCCCTGTATCCAGCCGGCCTCGATCGCCGCGACCGCGCCGCCGAGCTCGTCGATCCGGTCGATCAGCTCCCAGGCGCGCTCCTCGAGCTCGCGCGTCAGCGTCTCGACGAAGTACGAGCCGCCCGCCGGGTCGGCGGTGTTCGCGACGCCGCTCTCGTGGGCGAGCACCTGCTGTGTGCGGAGCGCGATCGTCGCGGCGCGCTCGGTCGGAAGCGCGAGCGCCTCGTCGAACGAGTTCGTGTGGATCGACTGCGCACCGCCGAGCACGGCGGAGAGCGCCTGGATCGAAACGCGGACGATGTTGTTCTCCGGCTGCTGCGCCGTCAGCGTCGAGCCGCCGGTCTGCGCGTGGAAGCGGAGCGCGAGCGCCTTCGGATTCGTCGCGCCGAAGCGCTCGCTCATCACACGCGCCCACAGCCGCCGCGCCGCGCGGAACTTCGCCACCTCCTGGAAGAAGTCGTTGTGCGCGTTGAAGAAGAAGGACAGGCGCTCGCCGAACGCGTCCGGCGACAGCCCCGCGGCGATCGCCGCCTCGCAGTAGGCGATCCCGTTCGCGACCGTGAACGCGAGCTCCTGCACCGCGGTCGAGCCCGCCTCGCGGATGTGGTACCCGGAGATCGAGATCGTGTTCCAGCGAGGGATCCGCTCGGCGCAGTAGGCGAAGAGATCCGTCGTCAGCCGCATCGACGGGCGCGGCGGGAAGATGTAGTTCCCGCGCGCGACGTACTCCTTGAGGATGTCGTTCTGCACGGTGCCCGAGAGCGCACTCGTAGCTATTCCTTGACGCTCGGCGACAAGCGCATACAAGAGCAACAACAAGGAAGCAGGCGCGTTGATCGTCATCGAGGTCGAGACGTCGGCGAGCGGGATGCCGTCGAAGAGCACCTCCATGTCGGCGAGCGAGTCGATCGCGACGCCGGTGCGGCCGACCTCGCCTTCGGCACGCGGGTCGTCGGAGTCCATCCCGAGCTGCGTCGGCAGGTCGAAGGCGACCGAGAGCCCGGTCTGGCCGTGACCGAGCAGGTAGCGGAAGCGCGCGTTCGTCTCCTCCGCCGAGGCGAAGCCCGCGTACTGGCGGATCGTCCACGGACGGCCGCGATACATGTCGGGATACGGACCGCGCGTGAACGGCGGGACACCAGGAGGCTCCGGCGGCGCGGGCACGTCCTCGGGGGTGTAGAGCGCCTTGACCTCGATTCCGGACTCGGTCTCGGGCATGGGGCTACGCTACTCGCGTGCGGGTAACGGTGAGGCTTTTCGCCGGTTTGCGCGAGCGTGCGGGCTGGTCGCAGAAGGAGGTCGACGCGGCGACGGTCGGCGAGGTCTGGCGCGAGCTCGGCCTCGGCGAGGAGCCCGAGGGACTGCTCTACGCGGTCAACCGGGAGTACGCGCCGAAGGACACCGCGCTCGCCGACGGCGACACGGTCGCGCTGATCCCGCCCGTGTCCGGCGGCGCCTTCCTGCTCTCGGACACGAAGGTCTCGCTCGACCAGGTCGTCGACGAGGTCGCGACCGGTGAGGCCGGCGCGATCGCGACGTTCTCCGGCACCGCGCGCCGCCACTCCCGCGGGCGCACCGTCGACCACCTCGACTACGAGGCCTACGAAGGGATGGCCGAGGAGATGATGGCGAAGCTCGCCTCCGGGCTGAAGGAGCGCTACGACATCCACGAGGTCGCGATCCACCATCGCGTCGGGCGCGTCGAGATCGGCGAGCCGTCGGTCGTGATCGCCGTCAGCGCCGCGCACCGGCGCGACGCGCTCGCGGCGTGCAAGGACGCGATCGACATCCTCAAGGTCGACGTGCCGCTCTGGAAGAAAGAGGTGTACGAGGGCGGCGAGGAGTGGATTGGCCGGGGCTCCTGAGCAAGACGACCCGGTATCCGTAGTCCGATCCTTGCTCGAGGCCCCTCGCGGCGGCGTGGCTGCGTTCACGACCGGGCCGCTCTCGAGGCTCGTCCAGCTGAGGCAACGCGTCGCAACGACCTTCACGTTCCCGAACCAGCGGTCGACGATCCGCGAGTTGAGCGTCCGCGAGGTCGGTGACGGCTACGCCGTCTGCGATTGCGACGCGGAGATCGTTCAATCCTGGCGCCACACGAGCGGCGCAGAGGGCGAGACCAAGACGTTCGTTCGCGGGCCGGTCACCCTCGGGCGCACCGCGGAAGGCTGGAAGGTCGCCGACTACGTCGAGGGGCCGGACGAAGGGCGCCGGTTTCTCGAGAGCGCCTTCTTCTATGAGCCGTCGCTCGCGTACGAGGGACGTGGGGTGCGGATCGCGCCGCTCGCGGCGAGGTTTGGAACCGACGGAACGGCGTTCTGGCTCGAGGCGGAGAACCGAGGCACGCGACGGGTCGCGGTTACCCATGCCGTCATGCGCGCCGGCCCCCAGGGGAACCTGCCGTTTCGGCACCCTTGGGTCGCCGCGGCTCCGGAAGGCCTGACGACGCTCGACCCCGGCGAAACCGCGACGATCGCGGCGTACTTCACGAGCGTCGTCATCCCCCTGGCGAAACCCTCCGTCGACGTCCACGTCTTCGTCGACACCGGGTCGCGGCGGCCGCTGGAGGTCCGCCTCCGCCTGCCGCTCGCGGGGAAAGGCCGCAGGGCAAGAGCGTGGAGGCCGCTTCCTCGGCGCCTGCAACTGGCGCTCGGCTGGGGAGCGACCCTGGCGCTGCTCGGGTGGATCCTGTGGGCCGGCGGGATACCGTTCACCCACGGATCGCACGTCGCCCGCACCGCGCGCGCGGCCGACGAAGGATTCATCAACGACCCCACGGCGAAGAGTCCGTTCGTCGTCGCGTCGCAGCGTGCGCGGGTGTGGGGCGAGTTCCTGTTTCTGCCCGCTTCGGAGGCACTGAGCGACCGCACGACCAAGACGGAATCGCTCCGTATGGACGGGAACGTCGGGATCGTTCCCATCGTCGGCGTCACCAGGACGGGCTGCACCCAGCACAGCGAAGAGCGCTTCATCAACGTGCGGACTAGTTCCGGCTGGCTCCTTCGGCAAATTGGCTGGAAGTGGATCTCCCGCTGCAGGTAACTCGGTCTACGCTGATGAGATGACCCAGCCCTGGATGGAACCGCCGGAGCGCGACTACGAGCCGATACAGCCGCAGGGCACGAACTGGCGCGGCGCCGTGCGCAAGGTCACGGCGCCGTTCATCTTCCTGCTCGGGCTCGCCGCGAAGCTCGGTTCGCTCGCGAAGTTCGCCGCGATCTTCGTCGCGTTCGGCGGCTACACGCTGATCTGGGGCTGGAAGTTCGCACTCGGCGTCGTCGTGCTGATCTTCGTCCACGAGCTCGGCCACTACCTCGAGGCGACGCGTGAGGGCCTGCACCCGGACTGGCCGGTCTTCGTGCCGTTCCTCGGCGCGTACGTGAAGCACACGCGCGGCAATCCCTGGCAGACGGCGCGCGTCGCGATCGCGGGGCCGGCCTGCGGCGGACTCGCAGCTCTTGCCTGCTACGTGATCGGTCGGGCCGACCATTCGAGCCTTCTCGTCGCGCTCGGATACTTCGGCTTCATCCTCAACCTGATCAACCTGCTGCCGTTCGGGATCCTCGACGGCGGCTCGATCTGGCGCTCGACGCGCTTCCTCTGGTTCGGCGGCGGGCGCGGCAAGGCGGTCGTCTCGGGCTGCCTCTACGCGGCGACGGCGATCGCGCTCGCCGCCGGCGCGATCGCGGCCTACATCCCACAGCACCGGCTGTAGTGGTGGTTCCGCTCGACGACCGGCATCTGCTGAGCGCCGCGCACGACGGCTCCGAAGAGCACGTCGCGCGCATCGCCGCCGAGTTCAGGGCGGGCTTCGCGGCGCTCGAGCGGATCGACCGCCCGGCGGTGACGATGTTCGGCTCCGCGCGCGTCCCGGAGGGACACCCCTTCTACGACGCCGCGCGCGCGATCGGCCGCCGCTTCGCCGAGCGAGGCTGGGCGGTGATCACGGGCGGCGGCCCCGGCCTGATGGAGGCGGGCAACCGGGGCGCCAAGGAGGGCGGCGGCCTCTCGGTCGGCTTCAACATCGACCTCCCGCACGAGCAGAGGCCGAACCCGTACCTCGACATCGCCTACACGTTCGAGCACTTCTACGCGCGCAAGGTCTGCTTCGTGAAGCCGGCGGAGGGCTTCGTGATCATGCCCGGCGGGTTCGGCACGCTCGACGAGCTCTACGAGGCGCTGACGCTGATCCAGACCGGCAAGGTGATGCACTTCCCGGTCGTCCTCTACGACACGAAGTACTGGGCGAGGATGCTCGACTGGGTGCGGGCGGAGCTCCTCCCCGACGACCTGATCTCTCCGGCCGACGTCGACCTCCTGCACGTCACCGACGACGTCGAGGACGCGGTCGAGCTCGTCGTCGACCGCTACGAGCGCCACCGCGCCGCGGCGACGGCGACGGCGGGTTAGGAGAGCTCGTCGATCGCGCCGCGGGCGCGGTCGTGCACCTCGCGGCGGCGCGCCTCGAGATCGGCCTCGAGCACGGGCTCCGGCGCCGGTTCGGCACCGGCCTCGGCACGGGACTCGGCGAGCTTCGAGCGCAGCTCGTCGGCCGGCGAGTACACGGGCTTCGCCGGCTTCCGGCGGCGCCGGATCAGGGCGACGATCCCGAAGCCCCCGAGCAGGAGTGCGATCAGGCGGGCGATGCGGCCGATGCTACTCTGTCTCCCTCTTCTCGCCACGCCCGTCGCGCCGTCACCCCGAAGCGGCGTCAACGGGGCGGGGCCGTCCTCAGTCCATGGGAAGGAGCATTCGGGAGCTGTGAACGACTACGAGATTCTGCTGATGCTGGACCCCGAGCTCCCCGAGGAGCGCGGCAACGAGATCATCGCGCGCGTGCGCGAGCGCGTCGAGGCCGACGGCGGCACGTGGGCCGTGCACGAGCCGTGGGGCCGGCGGAAGCTCGCCTACGAGATCGCCCACAAGTCCGAGGGCGTCTACCACCTGCTGCTCTTCAGCGCCGCCCCGGCGACCCTCGCCGAGGTCGCGCGCGTGCTCAAGATCACGGACGGCGTCATGCGCCACCTCGCCGTCAACCGCGTCAAGGGCGGCCAGACGAAGGCGCCGGCGGCCGTCGCGGCCGTGTCCGCAGCGGCCGATGACGACGACGGGACCGCGGAGTAGTCTCGGTCCCCCCGATTTCGAAGGAGCGAACAGGAAATGGCCAACATCAATCGCGTCGTGCTCGTCGGCAACCTCACGCGCGACCCCGAGCTTCGGCACACCCCGAGCGGCACGGCGGTCTGCAGCCTCCGCCTCGCCGTCAACACGCGCCGCAAGGACGGCGCGACCGGCGAGTGGACCGAGAAGCCGAATTACTTCGACATCACCGTCTGGGGCAACCAGGGTGAGAACTGCGCCCAGTACCTCGCGAAGGGCCGCCCGGTCGCGATCGACGGGCGCCTCGAGTGGCGCGAGTGGGAGGCGCAGGACGGCACGAAGCGCCAGGCGGTCGAGGTGATCGCCGACACCGTGCAGTTCCTCGGCGGCCGCGGCGAGGCAGGCGGCGGGGCAGGCGAGTCCGGCAACCAGTTCGTGCCGGCCGGCGCGGCGGCCTCGGCCGACGCCGACTTCGGCGGCAGCGGCGGCGACGACGACATTCCGTTCTAGACCGGGAGGATCGCTTGGCAGGGAAGTCATCAGGGAAGTCGTCCGGCGGCAAGTCGTCCGGCGGCAAATCGTCCGACGGGCGCAGCAGGAAGCGGCTGGCCCCGCTCACCGGCGGGCGCCGCAAGTCGTGCTTCTTCTGCAAGTCGAAGGTCGACGAGATCGACTACAAGAACGTCGGCGAGCTCCGGCGGTACATCTCGGAGCGCGGGAAGATCCGCTCGCGGCGGATCAGCGGCGCATGCCGCCGCCACCAGCGGCAGGTCGCGGTCGCGGTGAAGCGGGCGCGCGAGATGGCGCTTCTGCCGTACGTCGCGGAGGGCCGCGAGGAGCGCAGCGAGCGCGGCGGCCGCGGCGGGCGCGATCGCGACAGGGACGACCGCTGATGCAAGTGGTTCTGCGCCAGGACGTCGAGAAGCTCGGCCTCCGCGGCGAGGTCGTGAACGTCGCCCGCGGCTACGCGCGCAACTTCCTGCTGCCGCGCGGCCTCGCGGAGCCGGCGACGCCGGGGCTCGTTCGCGAGATCGAGAAGCGCGAGGCGCTGCGCGCCCGTCACGAGGCGAAGACGGTCGAGGAGGCCCAGGCGATCGCGGTGCGGCTCGAGAAGCTCGAGCTCCGCTTCGACGCGAACGCCGGCCCGACCGGCTCGCTCTTCGGCTCGGTGACGGCGACGAACGTCGCCGACCGGCTCTGGGAGCAGGAGAAGATCCGGATCGACCGGCGGAAGCTCGCCCTCGAGCCGATCAAGCGGGTCGGCCGCTACCGCGTGCCCGTCGAGCTCTTCACCGACGTCAGCGCCGAGCTGCGCGTCGTCGTCGCGCCGGAGGGCCACGACCTGCCCGCCGAGGAGGAGCTCGAAGCCGCCGCCCGCGCCGAGGCCGACGCGGCCGCCGCCGAGCTCGCCGCCGCCGAGGCCGAGCACGCCCGCGCGGAGGCGGCGATCGAGGCCGCCGCGGTTGAGCCCGAGCCCGAGGCCGCCGAGCCGGAAGCGCCGCCGGCGCCCGTCGAGAGCTAGCGCCTTTCGTCCACAGACCGGGGTGCGCAAACCGCACCCCTCCTTGCGGACTCTTTCCACAGGCTGTGGAGAGCTCGCCCGCCGATCTCTCCACAGCCGGCTCGAGCGCTGTGGATTTCGCGACGAACTTCCCGCTCCGAGCGGTCGGATTCGTCCACACACCGTCCGCTCGATCTGCGAACATACGTTCTGTCATGCCTGCAAAAACCGCTTCCGCACCGGTGATTTCGGCCGCTTTCCACAGCGTTGCAGGCGCGCCGGAAGCCCGTTTCACTAAGCCGTGATGGTCCCTCCCGGACAGGCGACCGCACCTCTGCCGCCCCAGAATTTGGACGCCGAGGAGAGCGTCCTCGGCGCGATGATGCTCTCGGAGGCGGCGATCGAGGCGGCCTCCGGCGTCCTCGACGGGGGCGACTTCTACCGCGAGTCGCACTCGCGGATCTACCGGGCGGCGCTCGAGCTCTACCAGCAGGGCCAGCCGGTCGACGCGATCACGGTCGCCGACCGGCTCGACGAGCGCGGGGAGCTCGCCGAGGTCGGCGGCAAGGAGCGCATCCACGAGCTCGCGGCGCTCGTCCCGGCGACCTCGAACGCGGTTCACTACGCCCGCATCGTCCGCGAGATGGCGACGCTGCGCGGGCTCACCGCCGTTGGCGAGCAGATCCAGCGCCTCGGCTGGGACCGGCCGGGCGAGACGCCGGAGCTCGTCGACCGCGCCGAGCAGATGGTGTTCGACCTCGCGCAGCACCGCATCCGCGGCACGTTCGAGCACGTCGAGGTGCTCGTGCGCGAGAGCTTCGAGCAGATCACGAAGATGTACGAGTCGGGCGGCGAGATGACCGGCACGCCGACCGGCTTCCGCGACGTCGACCACATGACCTCCGGGCTCCAGCCCGGCAACCTCGTCGTCATCGCCGGCCGCCCGAGCATGGGCAAGTCGGCGTTCGCGCTCGGCATCGCCTCGAACCTCGCGCTCCATCACGACACGCCGGTCGCCGTGTTCACGCTCGAGATGTCGAAGCTCGAGGTCGCGCAACGGCTGATGTGCGCCGAGGGGCGCGTCGAGCTCCAGCGCCTGCGCACCGGACGCCTGACGAACGAGGACTGGCCGCGGCTCGTCAAGGCGTGCGACTCGCTGACGAAGGCACCGATCTACGTCGACGACACGCGCATGACGACGATGCTCGAGATCCGCGCGAAGGCACGCCGGCTGAAGGCGCGCGAGCCGAAGCTCGGCGCGATCGTCGTCGACTACCTTCAGCTCCTCGGCGGCGGCTCGATCGAGCATCGCGTGCAGGAGGTCTCGCAGATCTCGCGCTCGCTCAAGGTCGTCGCCGGCGACCTCGAGATACCCGTGATCGCGCTGTCGCAGCTCTCACGCGCCGTCGAGAGCCGCACCGACAAGCGCCCGCTCCTCTCCGACCTCCGCGAATCGGGCTGCCTTGCCGGCGACACACCCGTGTACCTCCCCGACGAAGGCGTGTACCGCCCGATCGGCGAGCTCGAGGGCAAGAGCGGCTTCCGCGTGCTCGCCGTCGACACCGATACCTGGAGGCTCGAACCACGGCCCGTCACGAACGCCTTCTGCACGGGTACGAAGCCCGTCTACAAGCTGACGACGCGCCTCGGCCGCGAGATCCGCGCGACCGCCAACCACAAATTCCTCGCCTTCGACGGCTGGCGCCGGCTCGACGACCTCGCGCCGAGCATGCGCATCGCCGTCCCGCGGACGCTCCCCGGGCCGTCCCAGCGCACGATGAGCGACGCGGAGCTCGCCCTCCTCGGTCACCTGATCGGCGACGGCTGCACGCTGCCACGGCACACGATCCAGTACACCTCGAAGGACCGCGACCTGGCCGAGACCGTTGCCGCGCTCGCAACGCAGGTCTTCGGCGATGCCGTGCGGCCTCGCGTGAAGCGCGAGCGCACGTGGTTCCAGACCTACCTGGCCGCCGAACGTCATCTCACGCACCGCGTGCGCAACCCGGTCGCGGCATGGCTCGACGAGATGGAGGTCTTCGGGCTGCGCTCGTGGGAGAAGCGCGTCCCGCAGAAGGTGTTCGAGCAGGACGCCGACGGTATCGCCGTCTTCCTGCGCCATCTGTGGGAAACAGACGGTTGCATACACGCGACCTCGATCGGCCCTGTGGTGCGCTACGACACAAGCAGCCGAGCACTCGCTGAGGGCGTTATGTCGTTGCTCCTACGCCTCGGAATCAATGGCTGCCTTCGCGGAGTCTCGATGGGCACGAAAGGTCGCCCCTTGCGCCGAATCAACCTGACCGGGCGCGATGACGTCGAGCGCTTCCTCGAAGTCGTTGGAACCGTTGGAGCCCGCAAGTCACAGACGCACACCCAGCTCCTACGCCGACTCGACCGGCAACCGCGGCGAAATCCTAGCCGCGACGTCATTCCGCGGGATGCGTGGCATTCGATCGTGCGCCCGAGGATGCAAACAGTCGGCGTCACCGAGCGCGTTGTGCAGGCCGCGATCGGAACTCACTACCACGGCGCGATCCTCTACGGCCAGAATCTTGGTCGCGAAAGAGCACTGCAGGTCGCGCATGCTGTTCGGTCGGGGGAACTCGCGATCCTCGCGACGAGCGATGTCTACTGGGACGAGATCCGCTCGATCGAGCCCGCCGGTATCGCGCCCGTCTACGACCTGACGGTCGATGAACACCACAATTTCGTTGCCGGCGACATCGTCGCTCACAATTCAATTGAGCAAGACGCGGACCTCGTCATGTTCCTCTACCGCGACGAGTACTACAACGAGAACTCGGAGGACCAGGGTCTCGCCGAGATCATCCTCGCCAAGCACAGGAACGGCCCGGTCGGCACCGAGAAGCTCGCGTTCCTGAAGCGCTTCGCGAAGTTCGCCGACCTCGCCCCGCAACACGACCAGAGGGCGGCGGCGTGACCGCATGAGAGAGAACTCCGTCTGGGTTCCGCCGAGCGCGACGTCGTTCTCGTGCCTCTGCGAGGCGTGCCTCGAGCTCGCGCGCGACGACGGCAGCACGTTCGTCGAGGCGGTGCGGCGCGCGACCGTTCGCGGGCCCCTGCCGGCGGAGACCGCGGTCGGCTTCGCGCGCTGCGACGCGGGGCACGAGGTCGTCGTGCGGCGCGTCGACCGTCCGCCCTCGCTCGCCCGCCGCGACGGCCGGCAACTGGAGCTCGTATGAGTCAACACGTTTGGGTCGGGCCGGAAGCGGTCGAGTACGAGGCCTCCTGCGAGGTCTGCCTCTCGCGCCGCGGCACGTGGGCGGACCGCTACGGCTGGTCGCTCGCCGTCGACTCGGCACGCGTCGAGGGCAGGCTCCGCCGTGACGCCGACGTCGGCTTCACCACGTGCCGCCGCGGCCACCGCATCGTCGTGCGCCGCGTCGGCCGCAGGTTCGCGCAAGCGGTCTAGGTCTACACTGCTGAGGTGTCTGCCACCGTCGTCGTCGGTGCGCAGTGGGGAGACGAAGGCAAAGGCAAGATCGTCGACCTCCTCGCCCAGCGCTCGGATGTCGTCTGCCGCTACCAGGGCGGGCCGAACGCCGGGCACACGATCGTCGTCGACGACGAGACGTACAAGATCCGCGCCTGCCCGACGGGAGTGATCTCGGGCAAGGTCTCGGTGATCGGCGCCGGCTGCGTCGTCGATCCCGAGGTGCTGATCGCGGAGCTCGACGGGCTCGAGGCGCGCGGCATCGACACCTCCGTCGTCGTCGTCTCGGGGAACGCGCACCTGATCATGCCGTGGCACATCGCGATCGACCAGGCGTCGGAGCGGCGGCTCGGCAAGCTCCAGATCGGGACGACGCGCCGCGGCATCGGCCCGTGCTACGCCGACAAGGCCTCGCGGATCGGCATCCGCGTGCAGGACGTCCTCGACCCGAAGATCCTGCGCCAGAAGATCGAGGTCGCGCTCGCCGAGAAGAACCTCTGGCTCGAGCGGATCTACGAGGTCGAGGGCTTCGACCTCGAGGAGGTCGCGGCGACGTTCGAGGGATACGCGCAGCGGCTGCGCTCGATCGTGGGCGACACGTCGCTGCTCGTCGATGAGGCGCTCCGCGCCGGCAAGGACGTCCTCTTCGAGGGCGCGCAGGCGACGCTGCTCGACCTCGACCATGGGACGTATCCGTTCGTCACCTCCTCGAACCCGGTCGCGTCGGGCGCGGCGACGGGCATCGGCATCGGCCCGACGCGCATCGACCGCGTGATCGGCGTCGCCAAGGCGTACGTCACGCGCGTCGGCGAGGGGCCGTTCCCGTCCGAGATCGAGGGGCCAGAGCAAGCGCGGCTTCAGGAGCTCGGCGGCGAGTTCGGCACCGTCACCGGCCGGGTGCGCCGCTGCGGCTGGCTCGACCTCGTCGCGCTCCGCTACGCCGTGCGGGTGAACGGGATCACGTCACTCGCGCTGACGAAGCTCGACGTCCTGTCTGCGTTCTCCGAGCTACCGGTCTGCACCGCCTACGAGCTGCGAGACGGATCTCACACGCCGCACTTCCCGGCGCACCAGAGCGACTTCCACCACGCGCGGCCCGTGTGGAACGTGCTCCCCGGCTGGGAGCAGCCGCTCGACGCCGCGTCGTCCCGCGAGGAGCTGCCGGCGGCGGCACGCGGCTACGTCGAGCTCGTCGAGCGGGAGCTCGAGGTGCCGGTCGAGCTCGTCGGGGTCGGCGCCGCCCGCGAGCGCGTGCTCGCGTAGTTTCGTGGCGTGAGGGTGCTCCTCGTCGGGTCGGGCGCGCGCGAGCATGCGCTCGCCTGGCGCCTCGCCCAGAGCCCGAAGCTCGGCGAGCTCCACGCCGCGCCCGGCAATCCCGGCATCGCGAAGCTCGGCCGCTGCCATCCGGTGCGCGCCGACGACCGCGACGGGCTGCTCGCGCTCGCGACCACGCTCGGGATCGACCTGGCCGTGATCGGGCCCGAGGCGCCGCTCGTCGCCGGCGTCGCGGACGAGCTGCGCCACGCCGGCATCGCCGTCTTCGGGCCGGGGGCGGAGGCGGCCCGGATCGAGGGCTCGAAGAGCTTCGCGAAGGACGTCATGAGCGCCGCCGGCGTCGCGGCCGCCGGACCCCTGTCGGTCGCACGCGCGCCGTGCGTGATCAAGGCCGACGGGCTCGCGGCCGGCAAGGGCGTCTTCGTCTGCCGCACGAGCGAGGAGCTCGACGAGGGGCTCCACGGCGCGGCCGCGCTCGGCGGCGGGATCGTGATCGAAGAGCTGCTCGAAGGGCGCGAGGTGTCGCTCTTCGCCGTCTGCGACGGAACGCGCGCCGCTCCGCTCGGCGCGGCACAGGACTTCAAGCGCATCGGCGACGGCGACACCGGCCCGAACACCGGCGGCATGGGTGCCTACGCGCCGGTGGCGCTGCCGGCGCCGGTCGAGGAGCTCGTCGCCGAGATCCACCAGCCGGTGCTCGACGAGCTCGCGCGCCGCGGCACGCCGTTCGTCGGCTGCCTCTTCGCCGGGCTGATGCTGACCGCCGACGGCCCGCGCGTGCTCGAGTTCAACGCGCGCTTCGGCGATCCGGAGACGCAGGTGCTCCTGCCCCGCCTGGAGGGCGACCTGCTCGAGGCACTCGCGGCGGCGGCGCGCGGCGGCGCGGCGGACGGGCTCGTGCGCGAGGGCGACACCGCAGCCGTGACCGTCGTTCTCGCCGGCCCGGACTATCCGGCGCGGAGCGACTACGCGGGCGCGCCGATCGACGGGATCGAGGCGGCCGAGGCGAAGGGCGCGCTCGTCTTCCACGGCGGCACCGCCGCGCGCGACGGGACGCTCGTGACGAACGGCGGCCGTATCCTGTCGGTGACGGCGGTCGCGCAGGAGCTCGCAGAGGCGCGGCGCCGTGCCTATCAAGCCGTCGACGAGGTGAGGTTCGAGGGAGTGCGCTTCCGGAGGGACATCGCAGCGGTGACCGCGGGTGGCTGAGCCCCTCGTCGGCATCCTCGTCGGCTCGGAGTCCGACCGGGAGCGGATGAAGGCGGCGCTCGACGAGCTCGACGCGCGCGGGATCCCGTGGGAGTTCGAGGTGCGCTCAGCCCACAGGACGCCGGATGCCGTCGCCGAGTACGCGCGCTCGGCCGCCGGACGCGGCCTGCGCGTGCTGATCTGCGGCGCCGGGCTCGCGGCGGCGCTGCCCGGCGTGGTCGCCGCCCACACGGAGCTGCCGGTGATCGGCGTGCCGCTGCGCTCGTCGATGAGCGTCCTCGACGGCCTCGACGCGCTGCTCTCGATCGTGCAGATGCCTCCCGGCGTTCCCGTCGCCGCCGTCGGCGTCGACAACGCGAAGAACGCCGCCGTGCTCGCCGCGCGCATCCTCGCGCTCGGCTGAACGCCTGGGCCGCCGCTAACCTGTCGGCAGTGATCCCTCGCTACAGCCGGCCCGAGATGAGCAGGATCTGGTCGGACGAGGGCAGGATCGCCCGGTGGCTCGAGGTCGAGCTGGCCGCGCTCGACGGCTGGGCCGAGCTCGGCGCGATTCCCGCAGACGACGTCGCTCGGATCCGCGCCGCGGCGAAGCCGCCGACGCCCGAGCGCGTGGCCGAGATCGAGCGCACGACCGACCACGATCTCGCCGCCTTCGTCGACGCCGTCGCCATGGAGCTCGGCGCCGAAGGGCGCTGGGTGCACTACGGCCTGACCTCGTCCGACGTCGTCGACACCGCTCTCTCGCTCCAGATCCAGGACGCGGGCAGGCTCGTCCTCGCCGAGATCGACCGCGCGCTCGACGCGGTCGTCCGCCGCGCCGAGCAGCATCGCAACACGGTCTGCATCGGCCGCTCGCACGGCATCCACGCCGAGCCGACGACCTTCGGCTGGAAGCTCGCCGGCTGGGCGTTCGAGCTCGACCGCGGCCGCACACGCCTCGCGCGCGCGCTCGAGTCGAACCGCATCGGCCAGCTCTCCGGCACGGTCGGCACGTACGCGGAGATCGACCCGGAGGTGGAACGCGTCGCCTGCGAGCGACTCGGCCTCGAGCCCGAGCCCGTGTCGACGCAGGTGATCGCGCGCGACCGCCACGCCGAGCTCCTCGCCGCGCTCGCGCTCCTCGCGACGTCGCTCGACCGCTTCGCAACGGAGATCCGCCACCTCGCGCGCACGGAGGTGCGCGAGGTCGAGGAGCCGTTCGCGAGCGGGATGAAGGGCTCGTCGGCGATGCCGCACAAGCGCAACCCGAAGGTAGCCGAACGGATCTGCGGGCTCGCGCGCGTCGTGCGCTCCGCGTCGATCGTCGGCTACGAGAACGTCGCGCTCTGGCACGAGCGCGACATCTCGCACTCGTCCGCCGAGCGGATCGTCATTCCCGACTCGTTCCTCGCGATCGACTACATGCTCGACCGCTTCGTCTGGATCGTCGACGGCCTCGTCGTCTACCCGGAGCGGATGCGCCGCAACATCGACGCGTCGCACGGGCTCGTGTTCTCGCATCGCCTGCTGCTCGCGCTCGTCGGCGCCGGCCTCGGCCGCAGCGACGCGTATCGGCTCGTGCAGGGCCACGCGATGCAGGCGTGGGACGAGGAGCGCGACTTCCGCGAACTCGTCGCCGCCGACCCCGAGATCTCCTCACGCCTCGACGCCGACGCGCTCGAGAGCGTCTTCGACCTCGACGCGACCGTGCAGCACGTCGACGTCGCCTTCGAGCGCCTGCGCTCACTCGCCAACAGAACGGAGGCCGTGCATGTCTGAGACCGTAACGCACGTCGGAAGCGGCAAGGTCCGCGAGCTGTACGCACTCGACGACGATCGGCTGCTCCTCGTCGCGAGCGACCGCATCTCGACCTTCGACGTCGTCCTGCCGACCGAGATCCCCGACAAGGGCCGCGTGTTGACGGGGCTCTCGGCGTTCTGGTTCGCGCAGACCGGCTCGCTCGTGCCGAATCATCTCCTCGCGCTGCGAGACGACGGCCGCTCGACCGAGTGCAAGCGGCTCGAGATGCTGCCGATCGAGTGTGTGGTGCGCGGGTACCTCGCGGGCTCGGGGTGGAAGGACTACCGCGCGACGGGCGAGGTCTGCGGGCACCGCCTGCCGGCCGGGCTCGTCGAGTCGCAGCAGCTGCCGGCGCCGATCTTCACGCCGGCGACGAAGGCGCTCGAGGGGCACGACGAGAACATCGACCGCGCCGCCGGCGCCGCGCTCGTCGGCGAGTCGCGCTACGACGAGGTCGAGCGGCTCTCGCTCGAGCTCTACCGGACGGTGTCCAAGCGCGCGGCGTCCCTCGGGATCATCCTCGCCGACACGAAGCTCGAGTTCGGCGTCGACGAGTCGGGGCAGCTCGTGCTCGCAGACGAGGCGTTCACGCCCGACTCGTCGCGCTTCTGGCCGGCGGACGAGTACACGCCCGGCGGCCCGCAGCCCTCCTTCGACAAGCAGTTCGTGCGCGACTACTGCGAGTCGCTCGGCTGGGACAAGACCTACCCCGGCCCCGAGCTCCCGCAGGACGTCGTCGAGGGGACACGCGCGCGCTACCTCGAAGCGTTCGAGCGCCTGACCGGAATCGGGTTCGGCGAGTACGTGGCGCGGCCGGGAGTCGTGCTCGGATGACGCGCCGCTCGTCGGCGCCGACTTCAGGACGTGCGGGCTCTGCCCGCGCGTCCGTCTGCGTCGCTCGCCCGATGCACGCACCGGAGCGGTGGCGATGAAAGCGACGGTGCTCGTGCGGCCGAAGCCCGGCATCCTCGACCCGCAGGGCCAGGCGGTCGAGAGCAGCCTGCGGCACCTCGGCTTCGCCGTGGGTGAGGCGCGCGTCGGCAGGCTCGTCGAGCTCGAGGTCGAGGCGGCCGACGAGGCCGAGGCCCGCGTGCAGCTCGAGCGCATGTGCGAGCAGCTGCTCGCAAACCCGCTGATCGAGAGCTACGAGATCGAGCTCCGAGGGACCGCGTGAGCGACCGCCCGCTCGTCGCGGTGCCGGTCTTCCCGGGCTCGAACGACGACCGCGACGCCGTCGCCGCGCTCGAGCGCCTCGCCGCCGACGCGCGTCGCATCTGGCACGACGAGTCGGAGCTTCCCCGCGGGACGGCAGCCGTCGTCCTCCCGGGCGGGTTCTCGTACGGCGACTACCTGCGCTGCGGCGCGATCGCGCGGTTCTCGCCGATCATGCGCGCGGTCGCGTCGTTCGCCGCCGAGGGCGGGCTCGTGCTCGGGATCTGCAACGGGTTCCAGATCCTGACCGAGGCGGAACTGCTACCCGGCGTCCTCCGTGCGAACGAGTCGCTCAGCTTCGTCTGCCGCGACGTGCGCCTGCGCGTCGACCGGAACGACACGCCGTTCACGTCGCGCTGCGAGGCAGGCGCGGAGCTGACCATCCCCGTCAAGCACGGCGAGGGCTGCTGGTTCGCGGACGAAGCCCTGCTCGCCGAGCTCGAGGCGAACGGCCAGATCGTCCTGCGCTACGCCGCAGGCGACAACCCGAACGGAGCCGTCGCGGACGTCGCCGGCGTGTGCAACGAGACCGCCAACGTGTTCGGCCTGATGCCGCATCCGGAGCACGCGGTCGATCCGCTGCTCGGCTCGACGGACGGCGCGCTGATTCTCGGCTCGCTCGTCGACGCTGCTCGGTTGTCGGCCGCCGCGCTCGTCTAGGCCCCGACTCCCCAGCCGAGCGCTTCGGCGAGGGCCGACCCGTCGCCGAGCTTGCCGCGCAGCGCCTCGAGGTCGCGCCGGCGAAGCGTGACCGGTCCGCGCCGCACGACGCCGCCCGTCGTGTAGGCGATTCGCACGAGCGGCTCGCCGTCGGCCGTCTCGAGGAGCTGCACGATCGAGGCGAACGCCTTGCCGCCCGCGCGCTGCGGCACCTTCACCTCCTCGACGATCTCCGCCGGGCCCCACGGTGTTGCCGCCTTTGCTGCCATGCAACGAAGCTACCGCCGAATGTGTGACGTGTCTGTCACAACTTCGAGACAAGAGCGTGACGGCGCGCGAGCGCTACGCGTCGATCGGGACGTGTCCCGGCATGGCCGCCACGCGGTCGAGCCAGGCCCGAATCCGCGGGTAGCGATCCATCTCGAAGCCACCCTCGTGGGCGACGTGGGTGTAACCGTAGAGAGCGATGTCCGCCAGCGTCGGTGAATCCCCCACGAACCATTCGCGGCCCAAGAGGTGACGTTCCATCGCGGCGAGCGTCTTGTAGCCTGCGCCGAGCTTCGCCTCGTACTGTCGCTCGCGGCCGTCGGGGACACCTCCGAGGACGTGCAGCCAGAAGCGCACGACGGCGATGTTTATCTCAAGCTCATACTGCTCGAAGAACATCCACTGGAGCATCTGCGCGCGCTCCCACCGGTCGGCGGGCACGAACTGCGTTCCCTCGCCGAAGTACCAGAGGATCGCGCCCGACTCGCCGATCGCGCGGCCGTCGTCGAGCACGATCGTCGGCACGCGCAGCGACGGGTTCAACCCACCGAGCAGCTCGGGACGATTCGAGCGGTCGACGACGTCGACCTCGCGCCGCTCGTACGGAATCCCGAGCTGCGCGAGCAGGAGCCGCACCTTGTAGCAGTTGCCGGAGATCGCGCTGTCGTAGAGGAGCACCGAGCCTACGACTGCTCGATCAGCTCGATGCGGTAGTCGTCGGGGTCTCGCACGAAGCACAACCGCGACCCGCCCTCGCGGACCCGGTAGGGCTCCCGCTCCGGCTCGATCCCGTGCTCCTTCAACCGCGCCAGCGTCTCGTCGAGATCATCGACGCCGATCGCGATATGCCCGTACGCCGTCCCCATCTCGTAGCTGCGCCCGTCGTGGTTGAACGTCAGCTCGAGCTCCTCTTCCTGCCCCGGTATCGCGAAGAAGTAGTTCGTCGCCTCGAGCTCGCCGTTCCGCACGATCGGCGACTCCTTGCGGAACGCGAATCCGAGCGCCTCGTAGAAGACGCGGCTCTTCGCCGGATCCGTGATCCGGTACATCGTGTGCAGATAGCGCGCCATGCGCAAGATCGTACGCGACCCCCGCTCGACCACACGCGCAGGAGGGGGGTGCGGGCGCCGGGGGGAACCGACGCCCGCTGGGGGGTTGCCGCGCCGCTAGCTCGTGGAAGTCGTGCTCTTGCCGCCTCCGGCACTGCCGCCGGGGGTCTTCGCGCCGCCGCCCTGGCTCTTGAGGCTCTGCCTGAGCCCCTGGGCCGCCTGCCGCGCCGCCTGAACGGCCTGCTGGAGATCGGCGCGGAGCGCCAGGTTCGCGCTCACCATCTCCTTCACGAGCGGGCCGATCGCGCCCTGGCCCTGCTTCGCGCTGTGCGCCGCCGTCCAGTCGGTGTGGAGCTGCTGCCAGTCCGCCTTGATCGTGTCGTTCGCGGTCTGCCGGTCCGAGGACAGCTGCTTCGCGTCTGCGCTGAGGGTGGTCGCGATCTGGCTGCGGCTGGTCGAGCCCGTCAGCGCCTGCACGTCGCTCTGGATCTTGTTCGCATCCGCGACGATCGTGTCGTGGAGCGACTGAACGTCCGCCGAGGTCTTGCTGATGTCGGCCTGGATGTTCGCGGGCACGCTGCTGCTGCCGAGCGCAGCACCGCAGAAGATGAGCGCAGCGGTGGCGAGTACGCCCGCCGCAGACGCCTTCCTCGTTGAGCTCATCGTGATCGGATCCTTTCGAGAGGTGGTGCCCTGCCGTACGGCGTTTGTCGGTGCGCCCGGCCGGTTGGTCAAGCGCTCCTTCACTCGCACGGGGTACCCCCGAGCCGCGTCCACGTCCGAGGAGGGCCGGTACACTGCTTGTCTGAAAGCGGTCGCCGCGCAGTCTCTCCACCGCGCGCTCGGTCTCACCGACTGGGAGTTCGACCGTATCCGGGAGCTCCTCGGGCGCGCACCGAACGACTTCGAGCTGGCGGTCTTCTCCGTCCTCTGGTCGGAGCACTGCGGCTACAAGCACTCGGCGCCGCTCCTGCGGCGCCTGCCCTCGGGAGGCGAACGCGTGCTCCAGGGCCCGGGCGAGAACGCCGGCGTCGTCGACCTCGGGGACGGCCTCGCCGTCGCCTTCAAGGTCGAGTCGCACAACCACCCGAGCGCCGTCGAGCCGTTCCAGGGCGCGGCGACGGGCGTCGGCGGGATCATCCGGGACGTCGTCGCGATGGGTGCGCGGCCGGTGGCGCTCCTCGACGCTCTCCGCTTCGGCTCGCCCGACTGGCACTTCAGGCGCGCCGTCGCCGGGATCGGCCACTACGGCAACTGCTGCGGCATTCCGAACGTCGGCGGCGAGACCGTCTTCGACGACGCGTACGCCGCGAACCCGCTCGTGAACGCGATGTGCGTCGGCCTGCTGCCCACCGAGCGCGTGCTGCGAGCCCGCGCAACCGGCCCGGGCAACCTGGTGGTCCTGTACGGCGCGTTCACCGGACGCGACGGGATCGGCGGCGCGTCGGTGCTCGCAAGCCAGGACCTCGCCGGCTCCGACGAGAAGCGGCCGTCGGTGCAGATCGGCGATCCGTTCTGCGGCAAGGCGCTGATCGAGGTGTCGCTCGAGCTCGTCGAGCGCGACCTCGTCCAGTCGCTCCAGGACTGCGGCGCCGCCGGCCTCTCGTCGTCGCTCGCCGAGATGGCACGGGACGTCGGCGTCGACGTCCACCTCGACCGCGTGCCGTTGCGCGAGCCCGACCTCGAGCCGTGGGAGATCATCATCTCCGAGTCGCAGGAGCGGATGGTCGCCGTCGTCGCGCCCGGCCGGCTCGAGCAGGTGCGCGAGGTGTGCGGGCGCTGGGAGCTGCCGTGCACGGCGATCGGCGAGGTCACCGCGCACGGCGAGCTGCGCGCGTTCTTCCACGGCAACACGGCCGGCTCGATTCCCGCGCGCCTCCTCACCGACGAATGTCCGCGCTACGAAGTCGGGCAGGAGCCGCGACGCATCACACAGTGGGATCCGGACCCGGTCAACGACGAGCCGAAGAGATGGGTCTACGAGCAGTACGACCAGCTCGTCGGCTCGCGCACGGTGCGACGGCCCGGCCACGGCGCCGCCGTGCTGCGCCTCGACGGCGTGCGCGGCATCGCCGTCTCGCTCGACGGCCCGCCGCTCGGAAGCGACGATCCATTCGGAGCGGGCTACGACGCGACGATGAAATCGGCGCGCAAGGTCGCAGCGGTCGGCGGCGAGCCGCTCGCGCTGACCGACTGCCTCAACTTCGGCAATCCGGAGCGCCCCGAGATCGGCTGGGAGCTCGCACAGGCGATCGACGGCATCGCTGCCGCCGCGCAGATGCTCGGCATCCCCGTCGTCTCGGGGAACGTCTCGCTCTACAACGAAACCGGCGGCAGGCCGATCCCGCCGACGCCGATCGTCGGCTGCGTCGGGCTCGTCCCGGACGTGACGAAGATCTGATGTGCGGCGTCTTCGGCATCAGCGCGCCCGGCCGCGACGTCGCGCGCCTCGCGTACTTCGGCCTCTACGCGCTCCAGCATCGCGGCCAGGAGTCGGCGGGCATCGCCGTCTCCGAGAACGGGCGCCTCACCGGCCTCCGCGACCTCGGGCTCGTCGCGCAGGTCTTCGACGAGCAGAAGCTGCGCGGCCTGCACGGTGAGCTCGCGATCGGGCACACGCGCTACTCGACCACCGGCTCGAATGCGTGGGCGAACGCGCAACCGGTGATCCATCACGGCAAGACGCGCACGGTCGCCCTCGGCCACAACGGCAACCTGATCAACGCCGACGAGCTGCGCGCCGAGATCGGCGGGAAGCTCGGCTCGTCGTCCGACAGCGAGCTGATCGCGGCGGCGATCGCGAACGACGAGCGCCCGCTCGAAGAGGCGATTGCGGGAGCGATGGCGCTGCTCGAGGGTGCGGCGACGGTCGTCGGCCTCGCCGACGGCCGGCTCTTCGGCTTCCGCGACGCGCACGGATTCCGCCCGCTCGTCCTCGGCCGGCTCGGGGACGATCCCGTCCTCGCCTCCGAGACCTGCGCGCTCGATCTCGTCGGCGCCGAGTTCGAGCGCGAGGTGCGCCCGGGCGAGCTCGTGCTCGCCGGGCCCGCGGGCGAAAGCGCTGAGCAGGTGCTGCCCGAGGCGGAGCGCGGCTCGCTCTGCATCTTCGAGTTCTTCTACCTCGCGCGGCCCGACACGCGGCTCGCCGGCGTCGAGGTGCACGGCGCGCGCGTGCGCATGGGCGAGCGGCTCGCCGAGGAGGCGCCGGTCGACGCCGACCTCGTCCTGCCGATCCCCGACTCCGGCACTCCCGCGGCGATCGGCTTCTCACGCGCGACGGGGATCCCGTTCAGCGAGGGGCTGATCAAGAACCGCTACGTCCACCGGACGTTCATCCAGCCCGAGCAGGGGATGCGCGAGCAGGGCGTCAAGATGAAGTTCAACCCGCTCGCGGAGGTCGCCGGCAAGCGGCTTGTCGTCGTCGACGACTCGATCGTGCGCGGCTCGACGACGCGGCAGATCGTGCAGATGCTCTTCGACGCGGGTGCGGCCGAGGTGCACGTGCGGGTCTCGTCGCCGCCGATCGTCTCGCCGTGCTTCTACGGCATCGATCTCGCGAGCGAGAAGGAGATGATCGCGTCGAACCACACGGTCGACGAGGTGCGCGAGGCGATCGGCGCCACCTCACTCGCCTATCTCTCGCTCGACGGCCTCCAGGCGGCGACGCGCCGGCCCGAGTCGGCCCTGTGCCGCGCGTGCCTCACGCGCAGCTACCCGACCCGCGTTCCCGCGGATTCGGGCAAGCTGCGCTTCGAAGCGTCTCCGGCCTAGGGCTCGAGCACGCGGCCGGCCTTGGCCACGCCGCGCGAGATCAGGTAGCCGAGCGTGACGATCGCCGTCATCCCCATGAAGATCGTGCCGTTCACGGACGGGCTCGCGGCCCAGATCACCGCGAACACGATCTCGACGACGAGCCAGAGGAGCCATTCGGCGTTGCCGGGAACCGGCATCCGCCCGCCCTGCCACATCATCCCGCTGAAGCCGGGCGGTGGTGACGACGGAGGCGGCGGCATGTGCTGGGTCGGACCTTCGGTCACTTCGATCTCCTTTCAAGCAGCTTGGCCTGGAACGTGCACGATCTCGAGCTTGATCCCGTCGGGGTCGTAGAAGAAGACGGCGTAGTACCCGGGCATGTACCCGTATTCCCTCGGCCCACTCTCGATCTCGGCGCCGCGTTCTGCAAGCCACTCCGCGCGCTCGTCGACGACGGCGCGGGACCAGGCCTCGAACGCCAGATGATGGAGGCCGACGCGGTAGCGATCGTGGTCGCCGGCAGTCTGCGCCTCGCGCAGGCCGATCGCAACGTCCGGGCCACCCAGGTACCAGATCGTCTCGCCGCGTTCACCTTCCACCTCGGCGATCCGGTGGTAGCCGAGCGGCGCGAGCAGGTCGCGGTAGAAGGGCAGGCTGCGCACGATCGAGGTCACGACGAGATCGACGTGATGGACGCCTGCGGGCACCATCGGCGGGCGTTACTTGTTCAGCGGGCCGGGCGGAGTTCCTTCGCCGAACGCGGCCGCGCGGCCGAAGCGCACGGCGCGTTTCACCTGCACCGGGTCGTAGCCCTGCTCGAGCAGCCGCTGGCGCAGCTCGCCCTCCTCGAACATGCGCAGGAAGAGCCACGCGAACGCGACGAGCGTGACGAGCCCGCCCTCGGCCATCATCACGACGCCGGCAAGGTTCTGATCCTTGACCGCGCCGATTCCCCAGAGCTGCGAATGAAGGTAGGTCGGATAGAAGACGTGGCTCGACCAGATGAAGACGTTGCCGAGCACCGTCTCGAGCAGGCGCACGAGCGTGATGTAGCCGAGCTTCCAGCCGGTCCCGAACCAGGCCGGCGCGGGCAGCGTCTCGAGCACCGGTGACCACATCAGGCCGCCGCACGTGAAGAACATCGCGTGCTCGACCGCGTGAATCGAGTTGTGGTGGAGCGCCGCCTCGTAGAGGAACGGGACGTGCCAGGCGTAGAGGTCGACCGCCCAGAGCGGCAGCGCGACGAACGGGTGCGTGAGGAACCGCAGCCGATCGACCGGTCGCAGCGCGAGCACCGGCCGCAACACCGGCCCGGTCAGCCCGGCGACGAAGCAGAGCGGCGCGAGATCGCCGATCAGCATGTGCTGGATCATGTGAACGAAGAGGAAGTGCTGTTCGCCGAGCTCGTCGATCGGCGAGTTGAGCGCCAGGATGACGAGGCCGATCCCGAGCCAGAAGAGGAACCGCCGCCAGCCCGGAACCGGCTGCCCCCGGTGCTTCAGCGTCTGGCAGCGGCGCAGGTACGCGAACGCCACCACCAGCGTCGGCACGAGCTGGAGCGGCTCGAAGCTCCACTGGGTGGCGATGGACGCGACGACCATGCCGACACAGTGTGGACAATGTCGGGGTGCAGCCCTTCCACTACCGTCTCGAGCTCCTCGCTGAGCGCTTCGCGTGACGGGGCCGAAGAGCTACGCGCAAGCCGGTGTCTCGCTCTCCACCGCCGAGGCGGTGGTCGAGCGGCTGCGCGCCGCCGCCGAGTCGACGGGCGCGACCGGGTTCGGCGCGTTCGCCGGCCTCGTGCCGCTCGGCGACGGCCGCCTGCTGGCGGCGTCGACCGACGGAGTCGGGACGAAGCTGATGCTCGCCCGTGCGCGCGGCCGCCTGCACGACTGCGGCGCCGACCTCGCCGCGCACTGCATCAACGACGTGCTCACGACCGGCGCGACGCCGCTCATGCTGCTCGACTACGTCGCAGCGGGCGAGATCAGGCTCGAGGAGGTCGCCGAGCTCGTCGAGGGCGCGGCGGAGGTCTGCCGCGCGGCGGGCGTCGTGCTCGCCGGCGGCGAGACCGCGGAGCTGCCCGGCATCTATCGCGAGGGCGAGCTCGACTTCGCCGGGACGTGTGTCGGCGTCGTCGAGCGCGGCGAGCTCGTCGACGGCTCGGGTGTCGAGGGCGGAGACGTCGTGATCGGCTTCGCGTCGGCGGGCGTCCACGCGAACGGCTTCACGCTCGTCCGGTCGGTGCTCGCGGAGGAGGACTACGACGGCGCCGACCTGCTCGCGCCGACCCGGCTCTACCTCGCGGACGTCCGCGCGCTGCGCGGGCGCGCGAAGGCGTTCGCGCACGTGACGGGCGGCGGCATCCTCGGCAACCTCTCGCGGGTGCTGCCGGACGGCGTGCGCGCCGAGATCGACTGGGACGCGTGGGAGCGGCTGCCGGTGTTCGACTGGCTCGCGCACCACGTCGCGGAGGACGAGCTGCGCCGAGTCTTCAACCTCGGCATCGGCTTCTGCGCGGTCGTCGGTGAGGCGGCGCCGGGCGATCTCGTCATCGGCCGCATCCTGTGATCGGGGTTTTGGTCAGCGGCGAGGGGACGAATCTCCAGGCGCTTCTCGACGCCGGGCTCCCGGTCGCCGCGGTGGCCGCGAACCGCAAGGACGCCCACGCGCTCCGGCGGGCCCGCGCCGCCGGGGTGCCGGTCGCGACGTTCCCGCTCGACTGCCACGCAGACCGGGACGAGCGCGACCTCGTGATGGCGACCTGGCTCGAGGAGCACGGCGTCGAGCTCGTCGTGCTCGCCGGCTACATGCACCTCCTGACGAAGCCGTTCCTCGACCGCTTCCCGGGCCGCGTCGTCAACGTCCACCCCTCGCTCCTCCCGGCGTTCCCGGGCCTGCACGCGATCGAGGACGCCCTGGCGGCGAACGTGGAGACGACCGGGGTCACGGTCCACCTCGTCGACGAGGGCCTCGACACCGGCCCCGTCCTCAGGCAGGAGGAGGTCGCGGTCGAGCCGAGGGAGACGCTCGAGGCGAGGCTCCACGCCGTCGAGCACCGGCTCCTGCCAGCCGTCGTACGCGAGATGATCGGCTAGGTGGCGAGGGCACTCATCTCGGTCTACGACAAGACGGGCGTCGAGGCGTTCGCGCGCGGGCTCGTCGAGCTCGGCTGGGAGATCGTCTCGTCGGGCGGCACCGCGTCGCACCTCGAGGACGCGGGCATCGCCGTCACGCGCGTCGACGAGGTCACCTTCGCACCCGAGATGCTCGGCGGCCGCGTCAAGACGCTGCACCCGCGCATCCACGCCGGCATCCTCGCGCGGCGCGACATCCCCGAAGACATGGAGACGCTCGCCGAGCACGACATCGTTCCGATCGACCTCGTGTGCGTGAACCTCTATCCGTTCTCGTCGGTCGCGGGACGGCCCGGAGTCAGCGACGCAGAAGCGGTCGAGATGATCGACATCGGCGGTCCGTCTCTCCTGCGCGGCGCGGGGAAGAACTTCGACCACGTGATCGCCGTGTGCAAGCCGGAGCAGTACGAGGTCATCCTCGACGACCTGCGCACGCGCGGCTCGCTCGCCCTCGAGCTGCGCCGCTCGCTCGCAAACGAGGCGTTCGCGACGACGGCGTCGTACGACGCGGCGATCGCGAGCTGGTTCGGCGAGACGGAGGAGTTTCCCGAGCACCTCACGCTCGCGTTCCAGAAGCACATGGATCTGCGCTACGGCGAGAACCCGCACCAGCGCGCCGCCTACTACCGCGAGATCGGCGCGCGGCGGCACCTGCTTTCGAACGTCAACCAGCTCGGCGGCAAGGAGCTCTCCTACAACAACCTGGCCGACCTCGAGGCCGCGCGGCGCGTGGTTCGACAGCTATCGGCGCCCTCGGCCGTGCTCGTCAAGCACGCGAACCCCTGCGGCGTCGCGAGCGCCGACACGATCGAAGAGGCGTACGAGCTCGCGCTCGCAGCCGACCCGGTGTCCGCGTACGGCTGCGTGATGATCCTCAACCGTCCGGTCGAGGCCGCGCTCGGCGCGCGGATCGCCGAGCACTTCGTCGAGGTGATCCAGGCGCCCGGCTACGACGACGGCGCGCTCGACGCGCTCACGGCGAAGGAGGCGCTGCGCATCCTGCTCGAGCGCGAGCGCCGCTCGGACACACCCGGTGAGCTCGACTTCAAGCGTGTGCTCGGCGGCCTGCTCGTGCAGGAGCGCGACTCGCAGTTCGGCCGGCCCGACACGCTGTCGACGCCCGTCGGCTCACCCACCGAGGAGCAGCTCGAGGATCTCCTCTTCGCGTGGCAGGTTTGCCGGCACGTCACCTCGAACGCGATCGTGATCGCGAAGAAGCGGCAGACGATCGGCATCGGCGCCGGCCAGATGAGCCGCGTCGACGCGGTGAAGATCGCGCTCGAGAAGGCGCGGGAGCACGGTCACGACGTGCGCGGCTCGGTGCTCGCGAGCGACGCGTTCTTTCCGTTCGCGGACGGGCCGCAGCTCGCTTTGGAGGCCGGTGTGGCGGCGATCATCCAGCCGGGCGGCTCGAAGCGCGACGAGGAGGTCGTCGCCGCCGTCGAGGCCGCCGGCGCCTCGATGCTCTTCACGGAACGCAGGCACTTCAGGCACTGACGCGGCCCCGCCTCCCGACTCTCCTGTCATTTCTCAGCTCAGGCGTATGGGGCGCTTACACAGTTCAGGGCTCTACCCCCCGAAACGGTCCACCTCCCCGGTAATCGGCCGAAGGTCGATCGGCGCGATCCGTAAGAGCCTCCTTGAAGGGCTCAGCTGGTTCCTCTACATTCGCGTTCATGCCGCGTTCCGGCACACTGCTCGTCGCGATTCTCGGTGTAGCCGTTTGGGCTCAAGCCGCTGCCCCGTCTGCACGAGTCGTTGGAGGACAAGCGATCCAAATTCAGGCAGCCCCGTGGACAGTGTTCATCGAGAACGTCTCCGGCACGTCGCACAACCAATGCGGCGGGACAATCATCAGTTCTCTGCACGTCGTGACGGCCGCCCACTGCCTGTACGGCCTCGGCACGAACGCGCTTGCTGACCCTTCGCAAGTTTCAGTTCGGGCTGGACTCACGATGGTCGCGGCCCCTGGTGCGGGAACGGGCATGGAGCAGGACATCGGCGTCGCGTCGTTTCGCGTCGATTCGTCCTACGACAACGCAGTCGTCGACGACACGGGCGACATCGCGGTTTTGACGCTGTCGCAGCCGCTCGACCTCAGCGGGCCGGATGCGCGAGCGGCTTCGTTGCCTCCAGCAAATGCCCCCTATCCCGTGAAAGAGGTGCTCACGTTGGCGGGATACGGTGAGGAGACACCGGGCCAGTCTCCCTCGGAGCAGCTCAACTCGATGTCGGTGACCGTTGCCCCGCAGGGATCTTGCGGAACGCTCTCGGAGTTCGAGCGAATGATGTACTTCGACAACGGGACCGAGTTCTGCTCGTTCTCGCCGACGAGCGTCGGCTGCGGGGGCGACAGCGGGAGTGGTCTGATCGCCGGTGGTACGGCAGCACCCGTCCTGATGGGTGTCTACTCAGTAGGAACGCCGAGCTGCGCGAAAGGCAGTCCGCAACTCGCGCAGTCGACCTGGACGCCAGAAATTCGAAGCTTCATTCTCGGAAACAACGATCCGGCGCAAGCACCAAAGCCGAAGTACCCCGGAACGAAGTGGACAGACGACTGGAAGGGATACCCTCATGCCCCGACGGTTGGTGACAAGCTGACCTGCGCGACAACGGGGTGGCCAACGCCGGTCAAGGTCAGCTACGCGTTCGAGACGACGAATGGAGTGGTCCTCCAAACAGGATCGCGGAGCACGTACAGCCCGGCCGCGAAAGCGATCGGTAAGAGCCTCGAGTGCATGATCACGGTCCGGAACGCCGGTGGCTCGACAGTCGAGACCACGAATGTAACGCCGAAGATCAAGCCCTAGGGGCGCCCCTGGAAGTCCACTCGTAATCGCGGGCGGCAGGAATAGGCGACCGTAGGCTCTGCGCGTGCTCGTCGGAGTGTCTCCGCGAGCACTGGGGCAGCCGACAGCTCCTACGTCAGAGGCCGTCTCGGACAGCCAAGTTTCCTAAGGCCGCGTCAGAAAGAGCCATCTTGCGACGGTGCGTGACGCCGCTGCACACCTCGGGAACGACCCCGAGGTAGCTCAACCGGTAGAGCGCGTCGCTGTCCACGACGGAGATGCCGGTTCGAATCCGGCCCTCGGGGTCCATGGACAAAACGAAGGCCCGCCGCGAGGCGGGCCTTCGGGTAGCTCAGCGCGTTGCGCCGCTGTCCACTGCCACGCATGATACGTCCCGGCGAAGCTCCACGGGGAAGCGAATCCGGACGAACTCTCTAGGTGTCTTGCCGCGCACTGCGCAGTCAGGCGTTCTCTCGCCCGGACGCCGTTAGTCCGAAATCTCTGGGGCTCGCTTTAGTGCTTCGGCCCGCTTCCGCAGGTCCTCGATCTTGGCTGGTACACCGTCGTAGTCGTAATCGAATGTTGGGTTGTCGCCCAACGCGATCACGACCTGCTTAGACCACTCGCGGAACGACTTCAAGGCCATCTGCATCTCGTCTGGAGACAGGTCCTCGGTCTTCATCGTCACCCTCAGTCTTCACCGTCGGATCCTTTCCCGTCCATCGTAGAGTCCCTCGCCGACGGCCGGAGATCCAGCCGTATCGTGTCGTCGCGGTGTCTGGCCGAACACTGACGCAGTCCATCGGCCCAACGCAGGGGCGCGTCACCGACGGTAAATCCAGGCCCGCCCAGACCCGAGGAGCCCATCCCTGGTGTTCCCACCGATGAGTGCTTCGTCGCCGTTTCCGGAGAGCGCGACGTTCATCACCTGGAGCTTGCTGCCGGTCGCATTGCTTGCTGGGAGCCTCAACCCGAATGGTTTCCATCGGCCATGCGTGAGGGTGAATGCCCAAGCGGCTTCCGCGTAATCCCCGTTGATGTAGTCGCCGGTGATCAGGGCTGTGTGACCATCGGCGGAGATCGCGACCGTCTGTCCGTCAGCGGTCGAGTTCTCCTCGGACTTGCTACCGAGGCGTTGCCGACTGAATGTCCACGTGCCGTGGACACGGTCGAAGATGTACGCGAAGCTTGGCCCAAGTGACGGCGAGCCCATGACGAGCGCGGTGTCGCCGGAGGCTGACAATGCGATGTCTTCGCCGAACTCGGCATCGTTCATCGTGACGCCGCCGAGAGTCTGGTTGAGGAACTGGCCGTGGAAGGCGCCGTCCAGATGCCACGTTCCGCCGTCGCGCGCGAAGACGCCCACCCCTAGGGCGTCGGGATAGCTGACCAAGGCTGTCTGAGCGTCGGCCGAGAGGGCGACGCTCGCGCCGAAGCACGCCCGATAGCAGCCGCTATCCCCAGCGACCGCAATCTTCGGGCCGGACTGGGTCCAGGTCGTGCCTGCCCGCACACGACCCGCCTGCCAGGGTCATTTCGGGCGAACTTCCGATTCCGGCGGCGCTACGGCGCACGTCACGCCCGAAGCTCCGGGTGAGCCACGTCGGGGGTCACTCGCGCACACTCGCGCAGCCCAGGACCTTGACGCCTGGGAGCTCTAGGCTGACGCCGTGATCGGTCGGGTTTGGACGCGCATTGGGTTGACGGTCGTCCCGCCTGTGATCGCGCTGTGTTGCACGGTCACCCCCGGCCTTGGTTCCGCGGGAGCGTTCATGGAAGCACGCGCCTGCGGGTCTGCGGTCCAGCACGGGAGGCTGCCGGTTTGGGCGCGTTCGGGAGTCTTCCGGGCACCGTCGGAACGGATCCCGTACGTGTCCGGGCGTTCGGACCGGATCGTCGCGATCCTCGCCGCGTATCCGCTGGAGGCGCCGCCGCCCGACAACCACAACGACAAGATCCTGTGGGTCTCCCGGCTTCCGTACACCTGGCGCGCAACTCTACGAATCTCTGCGCAGCGGATGAATGGAACCCAACGACTTGGTGCGCCCGTCATCACGAACATCAAGGGTGGGCCCGGACCCTCCCTGATCAATCTGAACACTCCGGGCTGCTGGCGATTGTCGCTCCGTTGGGCCGGTCATACAGACAGCCTCGATCTCCACTACATACCGACACCAGCCCACCGTTAGATCCGATCCGCAGTTCGAGCAGACCTTCGGAGTGCATCTGCCAACACTTGGGCAGTCGAAAGCCGTTACCTCCCAGGTCTGGCAGGATGGGCTCGATGAGCAGTGGGATCAACCCGACGAGCCCGGGCGCGCGCGGTCTCGCCCGCGCATATCTCAACGAGCGTGACACGGTTCGGGTACGGGTGCGCCCAGGCCATCAGCTCGGTGACCACGAAGACGTCGGTCCGGGACCGCCCGAGCCGGTCATCCGAGTGCCCGGAGATGTGTTCTCGGTCCCTCGAACGCGAGTCGCTGCACTCCTCGAGCGCGGCGTAGTCGAGCTCCTCTAGGCCCCACCGCTCCGGCGTCACGCGAACACTCGCGAACCCGTACGCCCCTTCGCGCGTATGGTTACCTGTCAGCGTGGGCCAGCGGCGCCAATGGGATCGCGACGCACAACCTGGGCCGGCTTGGGCCAGGAACCTCGTGAGGCGGGCGTACCTGGTCGAAGATCAAGCCACGCGGGACGAGCCGGCGGAGCGGATCCTCGAGACGTCGTACCCCTGCGCGGTCGGCGACGTCATCGCCATCCCGCCGTCCGTGCTCGCCTCGGATGCGGGCGCCGGCATGTGGACGATCGTCGCGCGCGAGGCCGCCGCCGCCCCGTACGTGGCTCGGCTCATCGTGACCCGGGCCGACGTCTAGATGACGGCGGCGATCGGGACGCCGGTGATCGTCGCGATCGTCGTCGCGGCGATCGTCGGATCGCGTCTCGTCCTCTACGCGCGCCGAGGCGGCCGGGCCGGCAACGTCATCGTCCGCTGCCGCCGCGGTCATCTCTTCACGACCATCTGGGTGCCGCTGGCGTCGTTCAAGGCGGTCCGCCTGGGCCCGTTTCGCTTCCAGTATTGCCCGGTCGGCAAGCACTGGTCGCTCGTCAGTCGTGTCGACGAGTCGACGCTGACCGAGGAGGAGCGGCGCGCGGCAAGCGGGACGAAGGACGTACGAATCCCCTAACCGCCCGCGCGCGCGAGCGCCGCATTCACCGCCTCGATCGCGAGCCCGTCGATCTCGACGACCTTCGTCCGCGACGACCGGCCCGCGACGACCATCACCCGGCCCGCAGGAAGCGACAGCACCTCCGCAAGCAGGCGGACGACCGCCTCGTTGGCCTTGCCGTCCTCCGGCGCGGCGGCGACGCGCACCTTCCAGCCGTCGAGGTACGGGCCGACGACGGCGGTCCGCTTCGCGCCGGGCGAGACGCGCAACGTGATCCGCACGGGCGCGGTCACCGGCGCCTCAGAGGATGCGGTAGAAGAACGGCCCGCGCTGCTTCGAGATCGCGAAGATGACGCCGAGGAAGTCCTCGACCGCCCGTGCGTTCGACAGGTCGCCGGCGTAGACGGGCTCGTAGCCCGCATCGGCGATCAGCTGTTCGGTGGCCGCGCGCGCACCGTCGTCGGCGGCGAAGACGTTGCTCGGCCTCTCGCTCGCCTCGCCGAGCTTGTCGTAGATCGAGGCGAAGTTGGCGCTGAACGACTTCGCCACCGGCGCGCCGGTCTTCGAGCGGATGTACTCGGCCATCGAGTCGAAGCCCTCCGGCCTCGGGTCGCGGATGACGTTCGTCGCGTCGATGATCGGAGCCGCGCCGAGGCCGGCCACGTTCGCAAGCGCGTCGTCGACCTGCCCGGCGGGCACGGCGATCAGCACGGCGTCGGCGTCGGAGGCGTCGCCGCCCTCGCGGCCGAGCTCCGTGACGTCGTGCCCCGCCCGGCGCCACAGCTCCGCGAGGCCGCCGCCGACGTTGCCCCTGCCGACCGTCACGATCTTCATTCCCACCAGGCTAACCTTCAGCGCATGGCACGCGCCTACCCGAGCGTGCTCGAGCTCGTCGGCGACACCCCGATCGTGCGGCTCGACCGGATCTCGCGCGACGTGCCCGGGACGATCCTGGCGAAGCTCGAGTACCTCAACCCGGGCGGCTCGGTCAAGGACCGGATCGGCCTCGCGATGATCGAGGCGGCCGAGCGCGACGGCCTGCTCAGGCCCGGCGGCACGATCGTCGAGCCGACCTCCGGCAACACCGGCGTCGGCCTCGCGATCGCAGCCGCGCTGAAGGGCTACCGCTGCATCTTCGTCATGCCCGACAAGATGAGCCAGGAGAAGATCTCGATGCTCCGCGCGTACGGCGCCGAGGTCGTGATCACACCGACCGCGGTCGATCCCGATTCGCCCGAGTCCTACTACTCCGTCAGCTCGCGCCTCGCCGAGGAGATTCCCGGCGGCTTCAAGCCGGACCAGTACTCGAACATGGCGAACCCGCAGGCGCACTACGAGCACACGGCGCCCGAGATCATGGAGCAGACCGGCGGCGAGATCGACGCGCTCGTGATCTCCGTCGGCACCGGCGGCACGATCACCGGCGTCGGCCGCTACTTCAAGGAGCACGCGCCGAACGTGCTCATCGTCGGCGCCGACCCGGAGGGCTCCGTCTACACGGCCGACGAGCAGCACGGCATGCACCCCTACTTCGTCGAGGGGATCGGCAAGGACTCCTGGCCGGAGACGATGGATCCGGCGGTCGTCGACGAGTGGGTGCGCGTCTCCGACCGCGACTCGTTCGTGGCGGCGCGCCGGCTCGCGCGCGAAGAGGGCCTGCTCGCCGGCGGCTCTTCCGGGACGACCCTCCACGCTGCGATCGTGGTCGCGAAGAAGCTCGGCCCCGACGCGACGATCCTGACGATGCTGCCCGACTCGGGCCGCTCGTACCTGTCGAAGTTCCTCGACGACAACTGGATGCTCGAGCACGGCTTCCTCGAGCGCAGCGCGCCGACGCCGACGGTGTCGCAGCTGCTGGGTTCAAAGGGCGTCGAGGAACACGACGTGCCGGCGCTCGTCACGATCTCCGCGCATCAGAAGGTCGGCGAGGCGATCGACACCATGAAGCGCTACTCGATCTCGCAGCTTCCGGTGATACGGGGAAACGGCGACGGCGGTGTCGAGTCGCTCGCCGACGTGATCGGTTCGCTCCAGGACCGCGACCTGCTCGATCGCGTGTTCAAGAACGCCGACGCTCTGCACGAGGACGTCGCGACGGCGATGCAGCCGCCGCTCGCCGCCGTCGAGGAGGGCGCGTCGGTCGAGGCGATCTTCGCGGCGCTCACGGGCCGCTCGAACGCCGTGCTCGTCGCGCGCGAGGGACGGCCGGTCGGCGTCGTCACCCGCTCCGACCTGCTCGAGTACCTCGCCCACGACAAGTGACGCTGAACGTCGCGGCGCTCCGCCGCTACGTCGTCGCACACCAGGGCTACACCGGCCGCTTCCGCCGCGCCACCGCCGACGACGTCGCCGCCGAGATCCGGCGGCTCCAGGCCGTGCAGCTCGACTCGATCGCGACCGTCGACCGCGCGCACCGGATCACGCTCACGTCGCGCGTCGGCGCCTACGAGGAGGCGGACATCTCGCGCCTGCTAGGCGCGGGCCGCATCTTCGAGTACTGGGCCCACGAGGCCTGCCTCCTCTCGATCGAGGACTATCCGCTCTTCAAGCGGCGGATGGCCACTCTCCAGGACCGCCACTGGTGGGGGCGCGAGCGAACGGCGGAGGGCCGCAAGGTCGAGCGCAACGTGCTCGCGCGCATCCGCGAGGAGGGCGCGCTGCCGGTGCGCGCGTTCGAGGGACGAAGCGGGCCGATGTGGGGCTGGAAGCCGGAGAAGCGCGCGCTCGAGCATCTCTTCGCCGCCGGCGAGCTCGCGATCGCCGGCCGCCAGGGCTTCCAGCGCGTGTACGACCTGCCCGAGCGCGTGATCCCGCGCGAGTACCTCGACGCGCCGGCGCCGCCCGAGCCGGAGTTCAGGCGCCAGTACGCGCTGCGCGCCGTCGAGGGCCGCGGCGCGCTCACCGAGTCCGGGATCGCCGAGCACTGCCGCTTCGACGGCGGTGCAAAGGCGGTCCGGCCGTACGTGGACGAGCTGATCGCCGGCGGCTTCCTGCGCCGGATCGAGCTCGAGGACGGCGGGCCGCCCGTGCTCGTGCCGGCCGAGGCCGTGCTCGACGGCTCGGCGACGGCGGCGGTCCTGCTCTCGCCCTTCGACAACCTGATGTGGGATCGCGCCTTCGTCCGCCGCCTCTTCGACTTCGACCACCTGATCGAGGTGTACAAGCGCGGGCACGAGCGCGTCTACGGCTACTACGTGCTGCCGCTCGTCGACGGCGACCGCTTCGTCGGCCGCGCCGACCTGAAGACGGACCGCGCGCGCGGCGTCCTCCAGATCAAGCGGTTCACACCGGAGCCGGGCGTGCGGCGGCGGCTCGACGAGCCGCTCGAGAAGGCGGCGGCGCGGCTGGCCCGCTCGCTCGGACTCGACGGCGTCGAGCGCTAGGCCGATTCGGCCTGGCGTTGCGCGAGCTCGGCGCGTGCCCGCTCGACGACCTGGCGCACGTGAGCCTCGGGGTCATCGATACCACGCTCGGCCAGCACCTTGCGCACGAGCGACCGGGCGTGCCGGATCGAATCGATGTCGTCCGGCTCAGTCCTCTTCGTCTTCTTCTTCGCCACTCAACAACCTCCTGATCTCCTCCAGCTTAGCCAGGATGTCCGAGAGGAGCCATAGGCCGGACACGGCAAGGTCGCTGTCGCGAGGCGGGTCACGTTCCATTGAAACCATCGTGCGGTACCGCAGACCCGCGCGCAATCCGCTCTTCGAGACACGGCCGCTACCATCCGCATATGGACTTCGAGACGCGCGCGATCCATGCGGGGCAGGAGCCCGATCCGGCGACCGGCGCCGTGATCACGCCGATCTACCAGACCTCGACGTATGTCCAGGAGGCGGTCGGGCAGCACAAGGGCTACGACTACTCGCGCGTTGCGAACCCGACGCGCGCGGCGCTCGAGGCGGCGCTCGCGAGCCTCGAGAACGCGGAGCACGGGCTCGCCTACTCGTCAGGTCTCGGCGCGACGACGACGATCATGCACCTCGTCGATCCCGGCCAGCGCGTCGTCCTGATCGCCGACGTGTACGGCGGCGTCTACCGGATGACCTCGCAGGTCTACGAGCCGAAGGGCTACAAGTTCACCTACGTCCCCGCAGACGAGTTCGACGAGAATCTCGCATCGTATCTCGACGACGACGTCGCGCTCGTCTGGGTCGAGACGCCGTCGAACCCGCTCCTGAACGTCGTCGACATCCGCCGCGCCGCGCGGGCGGCGCACGAGGCGGGCGCGATCCTCGCCGTCGACAACACGTTCGCGACCCCGTACCTCCAGCAGCCGCTCGCCCTCGGCGCCGATCTCGTCGTGCACTCGACGACCAAGTACCTCGGCGGCCACTCCGACGTGGTCGGCGGCGCGGTGCTCACGAGCGACGCCGCGCTCGCGGAGCGGCTGCGCTTCCTGCAGAAGTCGCTCGGCGCCGTGCCGGGGCCGTTCGACGCGTGGCTCGTGCTGCGCGGGATCAAGACGCTCGCCGTGCGCATGCGCCAGCACTGCGACAACGCGCGCCGCGTCGCCGAGTTCCTCTCGCACCAGGACGCCGTCGAGCGCGTGCTCTATCCCGGCCTGCCCGGACATCCCGGCCACGAGGTCGCGCGCACGCAGATGCGCGACTTCGGCGGCATGGTCTCGTTCCTCGCCGAGTCGGAAGAGGCGGCGGTGTCGTTCTGCGGGCGCACGAAGCTCTTCCAGCTCGCCGAATCGCTCGGCGGCGTCGAGAGCCTCGTCGAGCACCCGACCCGGATGACGCACGCATCGACGGCAGACGCGCCGTTCGCAGTGCCGCGCAACCTCGTCCGCCTGTCGGTGGGCATCGAGTCGGCCGACGACCTCGTCGCCGATCTCGAGGCTGCGCTCGTCAGATCTGAATTGCCTGCGACCGCCTGAGCAGGTGGAGTCGCACGAGCGCCTGCGGTAGACGCGTCGACCACTTCATCTCGGCGGTGTGCCGCCACTCACCGTGGAAGACGGTCAACGGCGCGCGCGGATTCCAGCCGAGGATCTGCTCCGCGAGCGCGGCGGTCTCGTCGACCTGGTCCGAGATGACGCGGTCGCGGCTGCTCCACCAGAGCTGGAGCGGGACCTTCGAGAGCGCGATCTGGCGCGCGTAGGTGTCGGGGCTTCGTACCGCGTAGGCGCGTGGATCGGTGAGCGGCGTTCCGCCGATCTCCTCCCGCGCGAGCTTCTGCAGCGCCCGGCCGCCCGGGAGCTTCGCGAAGTCCCAGTAGCGTCGTGCCATGTCGGTGTCCGGGTCGAACGCGACGGCTCCCGCGAGCAGGCGGGGATGGAGCGCGAGCAGGAGCAGCGTCTCCTGGCCGCCCATCGAGCCGCCGATCGCGTAGACCCGATCGAACGCGACGGGCACGCCGTGCTCCTTCGCGATCTCGGGCATCCGAGCGAGGTCGGAGATCTGGCCGGGATCGCCCCACGAGTACAGCGCGAGCCGGCGGCCCTCCCCGGCGGGGTTGATCACGGCGAAGTCGCCGAGCCCCGGCAGGTCGCCCCAGAGATCCGCGTTCGCTCGCGCCGAGGTGCCGCGGCCGTGCGGCGAGATCACGAGCGGAATGGTCTTGCGCCGTGGATGCACAGGGACGAGGATCCACGCACGACGCATGACTCCGTCGTGCGCGCGGTAGTGGATGAGCAGCATGTTCGTGTTCGGCAGCGAGCGATAGATGCTCACCGCCGAGGCACTGGCAGGTGTGAGGGTCGCGAGCACCAACCCCAGCAACACGAGCCTCACGCGCACGGGCGGAAACCTACGCCCGCGATTGCGAAGCTCCGGTTAGGAATTCGTTGCAGCGGGGCGGCGACGGCCGACCCTGCGCGCGAAGATCGTCACGCCGCCGTAGGGCTTGTGCGAGAGGTGCGCGAGAATGGCGAGCCTCGGCCCGACGACCGGAACGTGGACGAGCTTCCCGCCGGGGCTCTCGGGCGGACGGCCGTCCGCGCGCTCGATCCGCTCGATGCGCAGGCCGGCGCGGCGGAAGCACGCGAGGTACGTCCAGACGGTGTGGACGTGCTCGTTGATCCCGAGTGCCTTCTCCGCTTCCTGCTCGGGGTTCTCGCCGCTCCGGAAAACCCCACGCGTCCCCTCGTTCAACGCTGCGACGAGCCCGCCCGGCCGGACGACCCGGGCCAGCTCCCGCACCATCGCGCCCAGGTCGAGCGCGTGGTGGAGCGTCGCGATGCAGTACGCGACGTCGAAGCTCGAATCGGCGAACGGCAGATGCTCGCCGTCGGCCTGCACGCGCGCGAACTCGCCGAAGAACGAGCCGCGCCCAAGGCCGATGTTCGGATCGACGAGGATGTCCGTCGCGACGTACTCGCACCCGCGCTCGCGCCAGTAGGGCGCAGCCCAGGCCTTCGCCGCCCCCACCTCGAGCACGCGCAGCCCGCGACGCGCGCCGATGAAGTCGTCGAGCAGGGCCTGGAACGAATGCTCGTTCGCGATCCAGCCTTGATCCTCCCAGCCGAGGTCGCGCGTGAGGAACGGGAGGTGCGAGTCGATCTCGTCGTCGACCTCGTACCAGCCCTCGGCCTGCGCCTTCGCGGGCCAGCCGGCGGCCTCGACGAGCTTCTCGCGCGCCCCGGGCAGGTCTTCGTGGAGCATGAGCGGGATCCCGTCCTCGACGGCGAAGCTGCGCCCGCAGCCGGGGCACTCGAGGGTCGCGCCGGCGGCCGCGAGCTCCGCCCGGCAGAACGGGCAGCGAAGAAGCTCGAGCAGCGCGCTCTGCATCGTCTCGGACAACGGCGCCAACCTACCGTCCGGGGAGGTTGCGCCCGTCGCCTAAGGTGATCTGGATCTGGACATGTTCGAGCTGATCGATCTTCAGTTCCTCTCGCAGGCGCACGAGATCGGCGCCTACGTGGTCGAGACCGACGACGGCCTCGCGCTCTTCGACTGCGGCCCGGCCTCGACGCTCGACAACCTGCGCGCGGGCCTGCGCGAGCACGGGCTCGAGGTGACGGACATCCGTCATCTGCTGCTCTCGCACATCCATCTCGATCACGCGGGAGCCGCCGGCGCGCTCGTCGCGGAGCACCCGAAGCTCACGGTCTGGGTCTCGGCGATCGGCGCCCCGCACCTCGCCGACCCCACCCGGCTCGAGGCATCGGCACGCCGGCTCTTTCCGAACTTCGACGAGCTCTGGGGCCCGCTCACGCCGGTGCCGGAGGCGAACATCCGGATCGCCGACCGCGGCGTGATCGGCTGGGACGCGTTCCCCGCCCCGGGCCACGCGTCGCACCACGTCGCGTACCTCCGCGCCGGGACGCTGCTCGCCGGCGACGCGTGCGGCGTCCGCATCCTCCCGAGCGACTACGTCCAGCCGGTCGCGCCGCCGCCCGACATCGACCTCGAGGCCTGGCGCGGCACGATCGACGAGATCGAGCGCCGGTCGCCGGACCGGCTCGCACTGATCCACTTCGGCGTCGTCGACGACGTCGGCGGGCACCTCGAGCTCTTCCGCGAGGCGCTCGAGCTCTGGGCCGAGCGCGTGCACGGCGGGATGAGCGAGGAGGAGTTCGTCGCCGCCGTCAGCACCGACGCGGGCGTAGACGCCGAGCGCTACGCCGCCGTCTTCACCTTCGCGATGTCCTGGCAAGGACTCAAGCGGTACTGGGACAAGCGCGAAGCGGCCTAACGCCTGTTGATCCGGAAGCCGTCCGCCTGGTCGATCGACATCAGCACGACCTCGTCGACGACCACGTGCGGCGGTCGCGTCACGGCGTAGACGATGCAATCGGCGACGTCGTCCGCCCTCAGCGGCCTCGTTCCCTCGTAGACCGCCTTCGCCTGCTCGGCGTCGCCGCGGAAGCGCACGAGCGAGAACTCCGTCTCGACGAGGCCCGAGTCGACGGTCGTGACGCGGATGTCGCGCCCGAGGAGATCTTCGCGCAGGGCGCGCGTGAAGCCGCGCACGGCGAACTTCGAGGTCACGTACGTCGCACCGTTCGGGTAGGCCCAGCGGCCCGCGATCGAGCCGATGTTGACGATGTGCCCCGGCTCGCGCAGCGAGCGTTGCAGCACGAGCCGCGTCATCCGCACGAGACCGTTCACGTTCGTCTCGAAGACCGTGCGCTCGTCTTCCTCGGTCGACTCCGAGAAGGGCGCGCGGCCGAGGGCGAGCCCGGCCGCGTTGACGAGGATGTCGGCCGGCCCGGCCGCCTCGACGAAGCGCTCGCAGCTCGCCGGATCGGTCACGTCGAGCGCGAGCGCGACCTCGGTCTCGAGCCGCTCGACGCGCCGCGCACCGCCGACGACGCGGGCGCCCTCGCCCGCGAGCAGGCGCGCGGTCGCGGCGCCGATCCCGCTCGAGGCGCCGGTGACGAGCGCGGTCTTCCCGTCGAGCAGGCCCACGGGCTCGACGCTACCCGTTTACGACTCGGCGACCAGCTCGACCCAGCGCGTGACGGCCTGGCCCTCCCTGTCGTTCACGACCACCTTCATCGGGTACAAGGCTCCCTTCGCCGGCTTGAACTTCACCGTGAAGGTGACGGTCTCGTCGGCGGCGAGCTCGACGCGAGGCTGCCCCTGCGCCGCGGCACTCTTGTCGTTCTTCCCGCTCAAGACGAGATACGTGACGCCGACGGGCGATCCCGGTTTGGCGTGATAGGCGATGAACGGCACGTCCAGCTTGACCTTGAACGAGCTCGCCCTCGGATTGACGAGCTGGGTCTGCCCGTCGATGTTCTTCGCCTGCGACGCGAACGCCGCGTACGCCGGCTTCTTCGCGCCCGACGCGGTTTCGAGGCCGCTGAACCACGTCTGCGAGGTCGAGTCGCGCAGGATGAACCAGATGAACATCTCGACGTCAGGCGTCTTCGCGGCGATGTCGAGCGCCTCTTTCGCGTCGGCCGCCTGCTTTGCGTAGCTGACGCCCCCTTGAGGGTATTGCGGCTTCGTCTGCTCGCCCCACTCGGTGATCCAGATCGGCACGGTGCGATGGAACCACTGCTTGAGCGACGCCGCGAACTGCCCGAGGTTCGTCAGCTCCACGTTCGGATAGGAGGCCTTCTGCTCCGGCCCGATGTTCGGGCCGATGAACGGATACGGGTGCTCCGACCAGGCGGCGAACTTCAGGTGCGGGTTCGCCTGGGCGACGAGGTGCGCGAACGTCGCCGGCGCGACGGAGTCGCTGATCGCCGGTTCGGTCGGATGGTTGTGGCCGCGGTTCGAGGTCTCACCGATCGCGACGAGCGCGCCCGGGTTTCCTTCTATGATCCCGGTGTAGCCGGCCTGGTAGATCTTGGCGTACTCGGCGGCGCTGACGATCTTGCCGGCCGAGTTGAACTGCGGCGTCAGGAAGAGCTGGAGGTTCGGCTCGTTCCAGATCGCCCACCGCGTGACCGCCCCGAAGCCGGGGTGGCGGCCGTTGTAGCGCGCGGCGAGCATGTGCGCGAAGTTCGTCAGGTCGGAGAGATGCGTCGGCGGATGGTTCACGGTCTGGCCGCCGTTCGCCCATTTCGGCGTGTTCGAGATCGTGATGAAGACCTGGAGGCCGTAGCGCGGCGCGGTCCGCACGATCGCGTCGAGGTCGGAGAGGTGGTAGGCCGGGTCGTCGCCGTTCAACGGGTTCTTCGGCTGCGTCGGCGCGATCTGCGACCAGTCGGCGAGCAGATGCACGATCGACGCGTGCGCGGCCGCCGCCGCCTTCAGGTTCGCGACGATCGCGGACGGGCTCGACCAGCGGAAGCTCGGGTCGTCGTAGAAGCCGATCGGCATTCTCGGCGCCGCCTTGACCGCGGCTGCGGGAAGGACGACGGCGACGACGATCACGACCAGGGCAAGGCGAAGCGGGCGAGCGGAAAGCATCCGAAACCTCCCTCAGAGCTGAGAACGGCCGGGAACCACGCTAACGAGGCGCTGTATGCGTGATGTTAAGGCGGCGCCCGGCCGGAGCTCAGTGGCCCCGTCCGCAAGTACGGTTGTGTGCCTGGACGGCTGCAAACCGTCGCATGACTGCGTCCTCGGTCGGCCCCGTACCTTTGGGTACGTGGCCTCCCTGCGTCCTTGTCCTGCTCGGTTTTCGCCGCCCAGCCACGAACGAACTTACGGACGCGACCACTAGGTTTGGCGGCGCATGCGCCCGCAGCGGCTCCTGACTGCACGCACGGCCGGCGTCCTCGGCGCGACCGCGATCGCCGGCCTCGTCACCCTGGCGAACCGCGTCGGCTGGATCGGCGTGTCGAGCATCGCGGCGAGCCCGAGCGCAGTCGCGAAGGGGAAGGTCTGGCTGCTCCTGACGAGCGGCGTGATCGCCGACCGCCCGTGGCTCGCCTCGCTTCTCGGCTTCGCGATCGTCGCCTCGGCGGTGCTCGCGGTCGCGCCCCTTCGCGTCGTCGTCGCCGCTGCGCTCGCAGGGCATGTGCTGGCGACGCTCGCGGTGTACGGAGCGCTCGGCGTCGCGCGGGAGTTCGACAAGGACGCCTTCGCCTCGGTCCTGCACACGCCGGATCTGGGCCTCTCGGCGATCATCGCCGCCTGGATCGGCGTCGTCTCGCAGTGGTTCTGGCGCCGTTACCGCTCACCCCACGCGCGCGTGCTCAACGCGCTCGGCTGTGTCGGCTGCGCGCTGATCGGCTTCGCGTTCCGGCCCGACGTCACCGTGCTCGATTCCGAGCACATCGTCGCCTTCGCGATGGGCGTCGCGATCGCGGCCTGCTGGCGTCCCGCGGCGAAGCGCTCCGGCGAGACCGGCACCGACGACGACGTCGACCGCGAGCTGAAAGAGCTGCTCGAGCGGGCCCGTACCTGAGTGCGCGTCGCCGAGCTCAACTGGATGCAGCTCGAGGCGTATCTCGAGCGCGACGACCGGATCGTCCTGCCGCTCGGCTCGACCGAGCAGCACGCCTATCTCTCGCTCGCAACCGACTCGATCCTCGCGGAGCGTGTGTCGGTCGAGGCGGCCGAGCCGCTCGGGGTGCCGGTGCTTCCCGCGCTCGCCTACGGCGTGACGGAGCGCTTCGCCGCCTTTCCCGGCAGCCCGTCGCTCACGCCCGGTAGCTACACCGCGATCCTCCGGGAGCTGATCGCGTCGCTTCGCGCACAGGGGTTTCGCCGGATCCTGCTCGTGAACGGCCACGGCGGCAACGTCGAGGCGGCGGAGGCTGCGTTGACGCCGGGCGTCCGGCTCCACTCGTGGTGGGCCGCCCCGCGGACGATGGCGCTCGTGCGCGAGATCGATCCCGACGCGAGTCACGCGTCGTGGATGGAGAACTTCCCGTGGACGCGCCTGCCGGGCGTCGAGCTGCCCGGCGAGCACAAACCGCTCGCGCCGCCGACCTCCGACGATCCGGTGGAGGTTCGGCAGGAGCTCGGCGACGGGTCCTTCGGCGGCTGGTATTCGCGCCCGGACTCGGACGTGCTGCGCGTGTGGGCGGCAGGCGTCGAGGAGACGCGGGCCGCGATCGCGGCGTTGTAGCGCGCTCGAGTTAGACCTGCGAGCGGATCATCCAGAGCTGCTTCTCGAGCGCGCGCGTCGCCTCGATCAGCACGTCTTGCGAGGCGAGGTCGATCTCGCCGAGCTGCTCTGCCCGCGCGCGGATCCTCTCGTCGACCTCGGCGACGCGGCGGGTGAGCTCGCGGACCCCATTCGGAACGGACGTCGAGCCCGGCTCGACCGGCTCGAGCTCGCTCTGGGAGATCACCGCCGGGGCGCGCCCGTCGGGCGCGACGCCGATCGCCACCGCCCGCTCGGCGACCACGTCGGAGAGCTCTCTCCATTCGTCGACGAGCTCGTCGAGCTGGAGGTGGAAGTCGCGGAAGCCGGGGCCGACGATGTTCCAGTGGAGCTGCTTCCCGATCAGCGAGAGGGCGATCAACTCGACGAGGGTCAGCTGGAGGAGGCGCCCGGCCTCCTCACGCGCGTGCTCGCCGAGTGCGGGGAGGTGGGTCTTGGTCTCAGTGGCTGCCATGGCAGGCTCCTCCATTCGTATTTCCGGTCACTCTACGCCCGCCGGGCCGGCCCGCCGCCGGGGGAACCGCCTGCCGTCTCGCTTGTCTTCGTCCTGAGCTCCGCGTAGCGTCCCGCCGACTGTGGCGAGGCACTCTGCGGCTGCGAGGATTCCTGCGCTCGGAAGGGGCTGGACGAGCGCGCTCGTGCTCGCCGGCTACGTGGCGATCGCCTGCGCGTACTTCGGCCGCTCGCTGCTGCCGCATCCCGGGCAGAAGCTGATCGGGCTCGACCCGGCGGCCGACCAGCGCGACCCGGAGCTCTTCGCGTGGATGTTCGCCTGGTGGCCGCACGCGATCGCGAGCGGGATCAACCCGTTCTTCACGCACGCGATCTACGCGCCCGTCGGCGTCAACCTCGAGTGGACGACGTCCGTGCCCGGGCTCGCGCTCGCGTTCTCGCCGCTGACGATCCTCTTCGGCCCGGTCGCCTCGTTCAACGTCGCGCAGCTGCTCCTGCCCGCGCTCTCTGCGTGGACGGCGTTCTTGCTGTGCCGCTACCTCACGCACTCGACGTGGGCTTCGGTCGTCGGCGGCTACCTGTTCGGGTTCTCGAGCTTCGCGCTCGCCCACGTGTTCGGCGGCGATCTCAATCTGACCGGCGTGTTCGTGGTTCCGCTGATCGCGCTCGCGCTGGCGCGCTACCTGCGGGGTGAGTTGGGCCGTCGCGGTCTCGCCTGGCGCCTCGGGCTCCTGCTCGCCTGCCAGCTCTGGATCTCGACAGAGGTCGCCGTGACGCTGACGTTCATGCTCGTCGCCGGCCTCGTCCTCGGGCTCGCGCTGGTGCGGGACGCGAGGCGGCGCATCGTCTCGTCGCTCCCGCCGATCGTCGTGGGCTACGCCGCTGCCGCCACGCTCGCGGCGCCCCTGCTCGTGTATGCGTGGAAGGGCCCGCGGCCGGAGGGGTTCGCAAACCAGTTCTCGAGCAGCGACCTCCTCAACCTCGTGCTGCCGACGCGTCTGATCGCACTGGGCGGCGCGGCATTCGCGAGCGTCAGCTCCGCCTTCACGCCTCCGAACGACTACGAGCGCGGCCTGTACCTGGGTCTGCCGGCGCTCGCGATCGTGCTGCTGCTGGCGATCCGGGCGCGGCGGTCCGCAGCGGTGCGGTGGCTGCTCGCGGAGCTCGTGCTCGCGATCGTGTTCGCGTCGGGAAGCGCGCTGCACGTCGACGGCCGTCGCATGTTTGCGCTGCCCTGGCGGCTCGTCGCCCGCGCCGGCACGCTCGACAACCTCGAGCCGGCGCGCTTCGCCCTGTACGCCGCGCTCGCGTCTGCCGTTGCCGTCGCCCTCTGGATCGGCGGCAGCAGAGGGAGGATCTTCAGCCGCCCGGCCGTGTTGCCGGCCCTCGCCGTTGCCGCGCTCGTCCCGGCGGTGTTCCTGCACGGCTCCTGGGCCCGCGCTCCGCAGCGCTGGCCGTTCTTCACCGACAAGCTCTACGAGCTCTGCATCCCGAAGGGCGAGACGCTGGCGATCTTTCCGTTTGGACGCTGGGGCGACTCGATGTTGTGGCAGGCCGAGAGCGGCTTCCGGTTCGACCTGGCCGAAGGGGATGCCGGGCGCGACACCTATCCGCAGACCTTCGTCTTCACGCCGGTCGCCGCCGAGCTCCAGTTCGAGTTTCCGGACAAGGTGCCGACGATGGGCCAGCTCTCGGCGTTCGCGAAGACGCACCGAGTCGACCGGTTCGTGTCCGTTCAGATCGACGATCCCCCCGACGGCTATCCAACCGGTAGCGAGATGAATGCCTTCCGGCCGGTGCAGTACCTCGGCGGGGTCGTCGTCGCGCCCGCCTGCGGCTACGACTCGCTCGCGGGCGACACGCGGCGGATTCCCGGTCAGTAGCCCCCGCGACTTGCGGAGAAGCCGCATCGACCGGCCGTGCATCCCCGCATGAAGTTCTCGCCTGCCTGTGGAATCGTCGCCGCTCAACCCCAGGAAGGAGACCTCGTGATTCAGCGTCTGATCGTGAGTGCAACGATCGTCATGCTCGCCGGCATCGGCGCGGCCGCCGCCTTCGGCCACGGCGATGCGACCTCACCCGTCGTCGGAAACGCCGCCGCCGGGAAGTCGCTCTTCGTCACCTCGTGCGGAACCTGCCACACGCTCAAGGCAGCCGGCACCGTCGGCAACCTCGGCGAGAACCTCGACAAGGTCAACCTCAGCGAGGCGACCATCGTCAAGGCGATCACCAAGGGCGGCGCGAGCGTGATGACGAAGGCTGCGCTCGCGAAGTTCCCGACCCAGATGATCGCGTACAGCGGAACGCTCACGAAGACCCAGATCCAGAACATCGCCGCGTTCGAGTACACCGCAACGCACCCCGCGAAGAAGTAACCCGCCTGCAAGGTGAGTGGGCGACGGCGACTATGATCGCCGCATGGCGGAGGGCGACGCGCCGCTGAAGACCTCCGGCGGGCCGTCCGCCTACGGGTCCGGAGTCCAGGCAATCGCCGCGATCGTCGCGCCGACGACGCTCCTCACCGCAATCGCCTTCTATTTCGGCTGGACGCGCACCGCCGCGTTCGATGGGTACTTCGGGTTGACGCCGAGCTTGATCGACTACTCGACGCGCGAGTACGTTCTCTACAGCCTGGCGCCGCTCTTTCTGCCGGTCGCGACCGTCTTCGCGATCCTGATCGCGCTCGCGCTCGGACATGCCTTCGTCAAGCGCACCTTCGACGAGGATCTCAACCGGCGGGGGCTCGAGCGAATCCGAGATGCGGCAGCGGTTGCCGGTGTGCTCCTCTTCGCCGTCGGCGCACTGGCCGCGTTCGGCGCGCTCCCGATCCACACCGACTACGTCGGGAGCCTCTTCCCCGCTGTCGGCGTTGTGCTGCTCGTCTACTCGGTCGCGCTGCGCCACCGGCTCCGCGGGGAGCCGCCGCTGTCGGCCGGGGCGCACGCGGTCGTGGGCCTGTTCGTCGCGCTTTGCCTCTTCTGGGCGGCCGGACTCTACGCCGGCTCCGTCGGACGAAGCCAAGCGCACGATCTCGCCGCACACCTCGACCGGCTCCCCGGGGTGACGCTCTTCAGCAAGGACGATCTCCAGCTCGACGGGGCCGGCGTCACGGAGGAGTCGGTCTGCTGCAACTACCGCTTCGAATACCAGGGCTTGCGCCTCTTCTCGGAAAACGGCGGGATCCTCTATCTGATCCCGAACCAGTGGGATCCTGCGGAGAGCTCCTCGGTGTTCGCGATCACCGACGACGACACGATTCGTATCGAGCTCGCGCAGGGCGACCAGTCGGTTCAATCGGGGGCAAGCGCCGCAGAGTCGCCCGCCTTTCCGACCGCGCCGTTTACACCGCCGACCGTCACGCGGATCCGCTTGTCGCTGACGCCGAAGAGCCAGTCGGTCCCGCCGGGTGGGTCGGCGCGCTTCGTGATCCGCGTCGTCAACGTGGGCAACGTGAAGCTGACCTTCGTCACCGTCGTCGACCCGCTCGCACCCGCATGCAACCGCAAGCTCAAGCTGCTCGCGGTGGGGGCCTCGAGAAGCTACGCGTGCAAGCTGAGCACCGCGCAGCTCTCGAACGTCGCGACGGCGACCGCCAAGGGGCCCAAACGCCGCACGGTCTCCTCGAGCGACCGCGCCATCGTCAGGTAGTCGCGCGTATCTCTTTAGTCGATCCGCGTCAACCGCGACGCGCCGAGCAGGAACCCGTGGCCCGATCGCACGACGCAGCGGACGCCGTCCTTGCGCGACGAGCAGAGGAACGGTCCGACGCGCGTCGACTTGCCGTAGGCAAGGGTCGGCGCGGTGTCCGGCGGGTTCCCGAGACAGGAGATTCCATGGCAGACCTCGAGGTGCCCGGTCGCGGTCATCGTCACGCTCGTCGGCTTCGGCGGGCCCGACTGGCAGTACGCGACCGTCCCGAGACCCTGCGCCGCCGACGCCAGCTCACAGCTGGCGTTGTTCTTGCCGGGCAGAAGGAAGAACCGGTTCACCCCGGCGCCCGCGACCGCCGGCGCGATCGTGGCGACGATCAAGACCGCGGTGAGGTACGCCCCCAGCAGCCTGACCATCCCGGCCACGGTAGCACCGGTCTCGCCGGCCGGCCGTCGCGCCCATTTCCGGCTGTCGACGCGCGTGTTGACATGGGTTAGAGTCACCGAGAAGGCACGGGCAGGCGCGAAAACAAGCGAAAGGAGCGTTGGCATGCCGATCGAGGGAAACGGCAACGCATCGGTCTTCGAGGGTCACTCACCGCCGGCGCACGTTCCGAGCCAGCGCGCCTCGATGGTCGGTTGGGCGAACTGGGGGGTCGCGAATTGCGCGCACTTCTTCTACGACGAGACCGCGGAGCGGTCGATGATGTTCAACCTCAAGCCGGGTGACCTGTCCAAGACGATCCACGCCGATTGCTCGCAGTTCTATTCCTCGTGCGCTCACTGGTCCGGCGTCCAGGGCTTGACGGACACCGATTACACGGGAACGCTGCTCGAGAAGGGCAAGGCCCTGACGGCCGCCGAGGCCAAGCCGGGCGACTGCGTGATCTGGGGCCCCGGCACCGGAGAGCATGCTGCGATGTTCGTCGCCGGCGGGTACGCAATCGGTTTCGGCCACCAAGGCGCTCCTGACAGGGTGGCGATCTCGGACATCACCACCTGGATGGAGGAAAACGGGCACGGAAGCGAAGTCAGGTACCTCGCCTTCGCGGATGACTAGCGCCCGCAGGCGCCGTCTCGTGGGGAAGCTGTGATCGGAGCGGCGGCAGCCGCCGTGCACGTCAGCACCGGCTGGAAGTGGCTCGCGGTGCTGATCGGCTTCGCCGTCATCGCGTTTCTCTGGGCATTGATCGGGCTCACCAACGAGCCCTTCGGCTGGCGGGTGTGGCGACTCGTCGAAGGCGAGGACGGCAGCCCGAGCACATCGAAGTTCCAGTGGCTCCTCTGGATGAGCGTCATCCTGTTCGCCTACACCGTGCTCTGGGTGCTTCGGGCGCGGAGTGGGAACTACCACCTGGCCACTCCCGTCCCGAAGAACCTGCTCACCCTGCTCGGGCTGAGCACGGCCACGGCGGCGGCGGCCAAGGGGATCACCACCGGGTACGTTCAGGCCGGCCGTATCAGCAAAGGCGGCACGCCGCAGAAGGGCCTGGCCGGGCTCCTGAACGACGACCAAGGCTTCCCGGAACTCGCCAAGATCCAGATGGTCGGATTCACGTTCCTTGCCGCCGGGATCTTCATCGTCTCGCTCGTCCACCAGATCCTCTCGGACCCTGTCCAGACCGGTCTGCCGAACATCGACACGTCGCTGCTCGCGCTCATGGGCGTGAGCCACGGCGGCTACCTCGGCAAGAAGATCGTCTCGATGTCCGGACTGGGATCATCCGGTGCGACGAAGCCGGCGCCGACGACGAAGCCGGCGAAGACCGCCACGGCCGGCTCCACCGCAGTCTCGCGCGGCGCGGGCGGCGAGACCGGCCCGTGAGCTCCGACCCTTGCAAGGGCGTCTGGAAAAGAAAGCCCCGCTTTTGCGGGGCTTTCGTCTGATGGGCGGTGACGGGATCGAACCGCCGACCTCCTGCTTGTAAGGCAGGCGCTCTCCCAGCTGAGCTAACCGCCCCTCGGCGAAGTGTGCATTCTCAGGAACATCTTCGGCGCCGTTGAGGAAATTCACGGCGGGCGTTGAGTCTCTTCTCAGGCCGTCTTGTTGGGATGCGAAGCGCTTCATCCTCAACGAAAAGGAGCCCAGATGAGACCTCCAAAGCGCATCGCGATCGGCATCACCTCAGCGGTCCTCGTGCTCGGCGCCGGCACCGGCGCCGCGCTCGCGGAAACCGGATCGGGCGGGCCCGGCCCGGCCGGCGCCCCACCGGGGGCCGGCCCGCCGGGCGCGCAGGCGATCGCCACCTACCTCGGGATCACGACCGACGCCCTCGGCAGCGATCTCCAGAGCGGTGAGACGCTCGCCGCGATCGCCGCGGCGCAGGGCAAGACCGTCAGCGGCCTCGAGGACGCGATCCTCGCCGACGCGAGCTCGCACCTCGACGCAACCCAGCTCGCGAACCTGAAGGAGCACCTCGACGACATCGTCAACAGCACCGGCCCGCCGGCAGGCGCCGGCCCCGGTCCGGGCGGGCCGGGCGGTCCTCCCGGCGCGCAGGCGATCGCCACCTACCTCGGGATCACGACCGACACGCTCCGCAGCGATCTCCAGAGCGGGCAGTCGCTCGCCGCGATCGCGGCGGCGCAAGGCAAGACGGTGAGCGGCCTCGAGCACGCGATCCTCGCCGACGCGAGCTCGCACCTCGACGCAACCCAGCTCGCGAACCTGAAGGAGCACCTCGACGACATCGTCAACAGCACCGGCCCGCCTCCACACGCGGGGGCCGCTAGTGCCTGGTGACGCTCACCGTGAAGGTGTACGGCCCGTCGGAGCCGTTGTAACAGCCGGGGCCGAAGACGAGCGCGTACGTCCCCGTCGAGTGAGCGGCGAAATGGATCGGGGCGCGGCCCGGGAACCCGCTGACGACCGCGACCTCCTTGTCGATGTTGCGGTCGGTCGTCCCGGCCGGGAAGAACCCGACCTGGAAGTGATAGGCGGGCGGCGTCGTCTTGCCGCTCAACACGACCTCGTCGCCCGCCGTGAGCGGCAGCCGCCAGTACTCGACGTCGTTCCAGCAGCCCGGCGAGAGATCCGAGCCGATGCTGCCGTCCCCGGTCGAATCGGTCATCGTGTTGCCGGTCTCCTGCACGCCCGCGCGGACGATCGGCGCGCCTGAGATCGAGGCGCTGCCGGCTGCCCCTGCCCCGCTCGCGGCGGCCAGGGCCACCGCCGAGCCGAGGGCGAGCATGCCTAGGATCTTCCTAGGAGCGTTCCTCACGGGCACCACGATGGCGTCGTCGCGGCGAGTTGTCAAGCGCAGGCGCACGGTCTGTCCTTATAAAGGATCGGGCCGACGTTGGGAAGTCCGGGACTTCCCCTAACCGGCGGGCCGGGGCTCTTCCCGGAGGAGCTGGTAGGCCAGACCCGCGAGCGTCGTCCCGGCGATCGGCGCGAGCAGGTAGAGCCAGAGTGCGTGGAAGTCGCCGGACACGAGGGCGGGCGCAAGCGACCGGATCGGGTTCATCGAGGCGCCGGAGATCGGCCCGCCGAAGAGCGCGTCGAGGGCGATCGTCCCGCCGATCGCGATCGCGGCGCCTTCGCCGACGGCGCGCGTGTCGGTCGCGACGGCCATGACCACGAGCATCAGGAAGAAGCTCAGGACGAGCTCCCAGAGAAACGACTGGCCCTGCGATCCCGAGGGGAGCGTCGCACCCACGTGCGCCACGTCGCCCAGGGAGAGGCGCAGCAGCGCGGCGCCGACGAGCGCACCCGTGAGCTGTGCGGCCCAGTAGGCGGCGACGCGCGGCCAGGGGAAGTGCCGGGTCATCGCGAACGCGAAGGTCACCGCCGCGTTGAAGTGCGCGCCGGAGATGTGGCCGAGCGCATAGATCATCACCATGATCACGAGCCCGAAGCTGAACGCGACGCCGAGGTGGCCGAGCGCGTGCGTCTTCGCGTCGACCATGATCGCGCCGCAGCCCGCGAAGACGAGTGCGAACGTGCCGACCGCCTCGGCGATCAGCGAGCGGATGAGTGCCCGCACTACTCGGGCAGCAGCTCGGCGATCAGGCGCTGCACCCGTCCGTCGATCTCGTCGCGGATGACGCGCACCGCCTCGATCCCCTGGCCGGCAGGATCGTCGAGCTGCCAGTCCTCGTACCGCTTGCCGGGGTAGATCGGGCAGGCGTCGCCGCAGCCCATCGTGATCACGACGTCCGCGGCACGCACGACCTCGTCGGTGAGCGGCTTCGGGTACTCCTCGCCCATGTCGACGCCGAGCTCGTCCATCGCCTCGACGACGGCCGGGTTGATCTCGTCGGCGGGCGTCGAGCCGGCGGAGCGGACGTGGATGCGGCCTTGCGAGCGCAGCGTGACGAGACCGGCGGCCATCTGGCTGCGGCCGGCGTTGTGGACGCAGACGAACAGGACTTCGGGCTGTAGCGTGGGCATGAGCTTCTCCGCCTCGGCGAGGGCCTTCAGACGCTCGCGCGCGAAGCGGTGCGCGAGCACGGGCACGAACACGTTGATGCGGGAGTTGCCGAGCAGGTCGAGCGACTCGGTGATGTAGCGCTCGATCGTCTGCTCCGAGAAGATGCCGGCGAATTCGTCCTTGAGCCGGGACGCCGCCTGGCGGACGTGGTTCAGAGTGACGGGATCGAGCACATCGCTCATCGGTCGCTCCTTCGATATAGACGGCGGTCGATACCCGGTGATTCTGCCGACGACATCGATCTCTGTCAATATCCTAGTGTGAAGCTGATCGAGTCCGTCGCCGCCTCGTGCCCGCCGATCTCGAGCGGTGCTCTCGACGCCGGCGAGGCCGAGGCGATGGCGCGCGCGCTCCGCGTGCTGGCCGATCCGGCCCGGTTGCGGCTCCTCAGCCTGATCCAGGCGCAGCCCTCGGGCGAGGCGTGCGTCTGCCACCTGACCGAGCCGCTCGGCCTGCGGCAGCCGACCGTCAGCCACCACCTGAAGGTGCTGCTCGACGCGGGCCTCGTCGAGCGCGAGCAGCGAGGCAGCTGGGCGTACTTCCGCGTCGCGCCCGCCCAGCTCCGCTCGCTGCGCAACCTGCTCGCCTAGACCGATGCGGCGTCAGGCGTAGCGGAGCGCGTCGCCGGGCTTGAGGCGTACTGCGCGTCTGATCGGGATGAGCGTGATCAGGAGTGCGAGCAGGATGGTTCCGGCGAGGGCGAGGGGGATGTTCCAGGTGGGGAAGGTGAGGGGGACCTCGACGCGGACCACGGTCTTCGTCATCCAGCCGAGGAGGAGGTCGAGAAGGAGTCCGACGGGGATGCCGATCAGCCAGCCGAGAATCGCGAGGACGATCGTCTCGGCGGCGAAGATGCGGCGGATGTCGCGGGCGCGGGCGCCGATCGAGCGGAGGATGCCGATCTCCCTCGTTCGTTCGAGCACGCTCATCGTGAGGGCGTTGACGAGTCCGGCCATGCTGATCGCGACGATGATGAAGCCGAGTACGAGAACCGAGGTGGTCAGCGTGCGGTCGTGCGCGACCTCGTTTGCGAGCTGCACGTACACGATCTGGGTGCCGAAGTTGTAGCCGTTTGCAGTGAGCGTGTCCTCGACCTGGGCGGCCGTCCGGTCGATGAACGCGTGGGCATGGGACGTCGTCTGCACCCAGAAGTCGCCTCCGCCCAGCGGCACGCCGGGCATGAGCGCATGCATCGTCGTGAGCGGGACGTAAAGCGCGGTGCCGTCTTCCTGCTGGTTGGAGGCGATCCCGATGACGCGGAAGTCGGCGACGCCGGACGCCATCTGGACGTGGATCGTCTGACCGAGCCGGGTTCCGGTGGTGCGGGCGATGTCGCGCTGGATCACCGCCACGTGCGCGCGCCGCGCCTGCTCGGCGGCCGTGTACCAACGCCCGGCGACGATGTGGTAGTGAAACATCGTCTGCTGGCGGACGGCCCAGATCTTCGCGTCCTTGCCGGCGAGTCTGACATCGACGACGAACTTCGGCTCGACCGCGGCGACACCCGGCGTGGAACGGATGAGCGTCGCGGCCTGCGCGTCGAGGAAGCTGCCCTGCCCGTCGACCTCGAAGTCCTCCCCATGGTCGTGCCACGAGGCACGGCTGGTGTTGGCGACACCGGTGCCAAAACCGACGAGGGCGAGCAGCGTGCCGACCGCGAGCGCGATGACGACGGCGGTGGAGAACGCCCGCCGCCTCCGCCTGCCGAGGTTGCGCAGGCCGATCTGCCCGCTGCGAGGCAGAAAGCGGATGCGTCGCAGCAGGCGGTCCCCGGCGTCCTCGTTGCCGACGGCGGACCCGGTCGCTTCGAGCGCCTCCCGCACCGGGACGCGGGTGGCGCGGCGGATCGCGGGCAGGGCCGCGAGCGGCGGCGCGAGCAGGCCGACGCACGCGCTCGCGAGGATGACGAGCGGGTCGGCGCCGATTCCGACGCTGATGCCGTAGAAGTGCGGCCCGAAGTAGCGGGTGAGGAGATTCGCGACAACGAGCCCGAGCACGATCCCGGCGACCGTGCCGAGCGCGCCGAGCAGCAGTGCGGTGTTCAGGTAGACGGCGGCGATCTGTCGGCGGCGGCCGCCGACCGCTTTCATGATCCCGATCTCCGACGTCTGCTCGGAAACCAACGTCGTGATCGTGTTGGCGATCAGCACCAGCGCCGCCAGCAGCGCCAGCACGGTGATGACGTAGAAGAACTTCGTGAGCTGGGTGTAGCTCGACTTGCCGGGCCACTCTCCCGAAGCACGCACGTCCGGGAGTGCAGAGAACCCGCGAAATCCCGGCATTGCGGCGAATGTCAGCCGGATCGCTGACAGCGTCGCGTCGACGGCGGCCGGACGGGAGTTGTCGAGTCGGAAGTAGAAGGTGGTGTAGCCGGGGCCTCCGTTCAGCAACGCCACCGTGATCGGCGACGCGTACAAGACGATGTCGCCGTCGGAGACGACCAGCTGAGCTCCGTCGAGGTTCTCGGCGGTGCCGCTCACACGAAGCGTTTGCACCGAGCCGCCCGCGCCCAGCACCTGAAGAGTGTCGCCCGCACCCGCATGGAGCAGCCCTTGCGGCCCGTCGCGACTGTCCACGAGGACCTCGCCGTCCCTGGGCGGCGATCCCGAGGTCAGATGGACGACGTCGACCTGCTGGCGGGAGAACGCGGGAATGCCGCGGACGTACACGTACGCGGTGCGGTCACCGACATACACCTGGCCGTAGAACTCCGAGCCTGCTTCGACGGCCCGCACGTTCGGCAGCCCCGCCAGCTTCGCAAGCCCCACACCGGGCATGAGCGGTTGCGTGTACACCGTCAGGTCGGGCAGCTGGTCGGATGTGACGGCAGCGTGCATCGACCGGTCCATCAGGTTCGGGAGGGCAAAGAGGCCGATGCTCGTAACCGCGAGCGCGAGGGTGGCGACGGTGAAGAACGTGCGCGACCTGCGCCGCGTCAGATCGGTGACCGACTTGCGAAGAAGCGCCGACGGCATGACCGCCTCCTCACGCACCGACGACGCGACCGTCGCGGATCGCGATCGTCCGGTGTGCTCGCGCGGCGAGGTCGAGGTCATGGGTGACGTAAAGGACCGTCTTGCCCTCCTCGTTCAGGCGGCTGAAGAGCTCGAACATCTCCCCGGCGGTGACCGAGTCGAGGTTGCCGGTCGGCTCATCACCGACGATCAGCTTCGGATCGCCGGCCAGCGCGCGCGCGATCGCCACCCGCTGCTGCTCCCCACCCGACAGCTCCGCAGGAACATGGTCGGCCTTGCCGGCGAGCCCGACCAGGCCGAGGTTGTGGCGGGCCCGCTCGAAGCGCTCCCGCTTCGAGCCGCGACGGGCGAAATCGAGTGGCAACACAGCATTCTCCAGCGCCGACAAGGTCGGCAGCAGCTGGAAGAACTGGAACACAACACCGACGTGCTCGCCGCGCCAGACCGCAAGCTCCTCCTCACCCAACTGGTCGATGCGTAACCCGTCGACCATGACCGACCCCGACGTCGGCCGGTCGATCCCGGAAACCAGGTTGAGGATCGTCGTCTTGCCGCTCCCGGACGGACCGACGATCGCAACGAGCTCGCCGGACCCGATCGCCAGGTCGATCCCGCGCAAGGCCCGATACTCGAGCCGACCCATCCGGTAGCTCTTCACGACGCCGGACAGCTCGATCAGCGGCACCGACACGCGGGCAGCCTGCGCAGCCCATGCCGGCCTGGATTCCTCAAGCTTCGGCGTCGCCGCCACGGCCATACTGGCCCCTCCATCGTCAAGCACCACCATCCCCCACCCTTCACGCGCCGACGACAGGGCGAACACGGATTAGCCATCAGGTGAAGCCCGCAGAACGATGCGAATACACCCCCAGCGGGATTCGAACCCGCGCTACCGGCGTGAAAGGCCGGCGTCCTAGGCCACTAGACGATGGGGGCCTAGTTGGAGCGTAGCGGGCTGCTCCGCGGCGCGACCTGGGACGACTTCGAGGCCGTCGTCGACCTGCTCGCGCGTCAGAGGCGCGCGTCGACAGGCCTCGCCGGCGTCCGCGCCGAGCTCGTGCGAGCCGAGTGGGAGCTCCCGAGCTTCGAGGTCGGCCGCGACAACTGGCTCGCAGGGTCCGACGGTTACGCGGCAGTCTCGCCGAAGGGCTCGCTCGTGCTGACCGCACCCGACGACGAGACCGCCGCGAAGCTCCTCGCTCTCGCGGTCGCACGCGCGCGCGAGCGCGGCCTCGCCAGGCTCGAGCTGGCGCCGGTCGCCGGCGACACCCGCCACGCGGCGCTCCTGCGCGACCACCCCTTCCGGCTCGAGGTCGACGTGCTCTCGATGTGGCGCCCGCTCGGGCGGGTCGAGGCCGAGCCGGCCTGGCCGGCGGGAATCGAAGTGCGCACGTTCGCAGCCGCCGACGCACACACCGTGCACGCACTGCTCGACGACGCGTATCGTGCCTGGGACAGGGCGTACGTGCCGCTGGCGCACGATGACTGGGAACGATCGATGACCGGGGACGCCGAGTTCGACGCGACGACGTGGTGGCTCGCCGAACGCGGCGGCGCGGTCGTGGGCTGCGCGCTCTGGTGGTCGTCGGGCTGGTTGAAGGACATCGCCGTGCGCGAGGACGAGCGCCGGCGCGGGCTCGGCGGCGCGCTCCTCGCGCAAGGGCTCGCGGAGTTCGCCCGGCGCGGCGCGCGGCGCGTCGGGCTGAAGGTCGACGCGGCCAACCCGACCGGCGCCGTCGGGCTCTACGAGCGCAACGGATTTCGAGCCGAGCGGAGGGAGCAGATCTGGGCCTTGAGCCTGTAGGCCGCGCTGCGAAGGTCAGCCTCCTGCGCTGGCTGCGACGGCAGCTCCGCCAGCCCGAGCCGCTGCGCGAGCGCCTCGAGGCGTCGATCGACAACGACGATCCCGCCGAGGCGCGCCGCATCGTCGCGCGCTTCGACTTCTCGGACGCGCAGCGGCGGCACGTCGAGCACCTGCTCGACGAGTGGGAAGGCGAGCTCCGCTAGCTCGGCCGGTGCACGACCTGGAGACCCCAGGCGCGCCCGGACGCGAAGAGCTCGTCGACGTCCACCTCGTCCGCCCAGCCGATGAAGTGCCGCTCGGGATCGTCGTCGGTCGACCCGTAGACGGCGCCGCGGCCGGGATCGATCGGCGCGTCGGGGTCGTCGCCGCGCTCGAGCGCAGCCTGGCGCTCCTCGACCGCGGATCCCTCGGCGTACCCTTTCCCCATCGGGGCAGTATTGCGCGCGCGGGCCGGTAGCTCAGTCGGTAGAGCAGGGGACTTTTAATCCCAAGGTCGGAGGTTCGATCCCTCCCCGGCCCACTCCGAGAAACCGTTGCAAAGCCTCACTTCTGCGGGGCTTTGCGCTTCCAGCACCAAGCCACATATACACGCGGGCAAGACGCGGGGCAACAGGATGGTCGCCCGCGGCGGTCCACCCGCACTTCGTGAGCGACGCACTCCATACACTCAGCTCCTCGTTAGCCGCTCGCGAACGGGCAACGACCCGCGAGCCCGATTCGTATCGCGTGTGCTTCTCCTTTACGATCGGCTAGTGCGACTTCTATCCATCGATCTGGCTGGCTTTCGCCGCTTTGCGGAGCTTCAAACGCTCGAAACCGACGGAGCGCTAACGGCCATCGTGGGTCCGAATGAGGCTGGAAAAACCTCCATTCTCGACGCGTTGGCTCGTCTCGATAATCCAGCGCCTGTTCCGTTGAGTGATCTCGCCGGCCGGACTGCGCTTCCTGCCGACCATGTTGTGATCGCGGCGGTCTATGCGCTTGACGATGACGATAGACAAGCAATCGCTCACCTTCACAGCAGCTCGGACAAAGGCCGGGCAAGGCTGCTCGAAGTCCGCCTCCGCGCGAGCGGCTGGGTCGACGCTGAGCTACATGGAGGTCTCGTTCGTGACACAAAGCCGAGACATGAGGCAAGGCAAAGCCTCCAACGCTTGGCCCGCGCGAAGTGGCTCCCAGCCGAGATTGAACGTGACACCGATGCCGAAGGTGAGGTTGAACGCAGCGAAGACGAGGAACCCGAAGACTCCTTCGCGCGCATTCGGTCAGACGCGCTTGACGCGCTCGCGGCGAAGCTCGATAGCACGGAGCAAAGCATTGAGGTTCCTACCTCGCTCGAGCTCGGAGAGACCGCATCCGCATTGCGTTCTTTGGAGGATGATCGGGGTGAACGGGAGGCGTTGATTCTCGAAGCAGCCGTTGCCTCCGAGATGGGCCTCCACCCGAACGATGAAGCGTCAAGCACGCTTCTTGCACGACGCCCACGATTCCTGACATTTGGGGAATCTGAGCGTGATCTCCGTAGCGAATACGACTTGTCGCGTTATGACGACCTAGGTTTCACCCCCGAAGAAGGGGAGGGGCTCGAAACGCTGCCAGCCCCCCTTGGGAACTTGGCGCGCCTGGCGCAGCTCGACCTGAGAGAGCTAGTACGTCTCATCGGTGAAGATGATTCAGCGAGTTATATCTCGCTGATTGATCGTGCGAACGCTCGACTTGCCAAGATCTTCGAGGCATGGTCACAAGGTCGCGTTACGGTGCGGATTGAGAAGATGGACGGCTACACAATTCGACTTCACGTGTCTGAACCGACCGGAGGTTGGACGCAGTTGCAAGAGCGATCGGACGGTCTCAAGATGTTTGTATCGCTGGTGTCACTCACGGAGGCGCGGAGCGAACCTCGACCGCCCGTGATCCTGATTGACGAGATCGAGCGTCACCTTCATTACGACGCTCAAGCTGATCTCATCCAGGTGTTCTCCGCCCAGACGAGTATCCCGCAGATCATCTATACGACGCACTCTGCTGGCTGCTTGCCGGAGGACCTCGGTGACGGCGTGCGCGTAGTTGAGCTAATCGACGATAAGCACGAAAGTCGAATCACCAATCGCTTCTGGTCTCACGGGAGCGGCTTTGGACCTCTCCTGATTGGCATGGGAGCTAGCACGCTTGCGTTCATTCCCGTCCGTAAGGCTGTGATGAGCGAAGGTGCAACAGAGCTCGTTCTACTTCCGCGGCTATTGCGCGAGGCAACGGAACGTCGAACCCTCGGTTATCAGATCGCGCCCGCGAGCTCGGAAGCGCCTGCGGCACACATCGCCGGCCTCGATCTCCAAGGATTGGGCGTCGCCTGGGTCGTAGACGGAGACGCGGGTGGAGACCGGGTAAGGAAGCGTCTCCGGAAGCGTCATATCCCCGACGAGAACATCGTAAGTCTCGGCGGCGCTGAATCGGGTCTCGTGCTTGAAGACTGTCTCGACGTCGACGTCTATGTGCGTGCCGTGAACGCGGAGCTTGAGCGCAGCGGGCACAACGCCCGGCTAACGTCTGCCGATCTAACATCGGAGAACAGACCACGAGCTCTCAACGAGTGGGCGCGCAAGAAGGGGATTACTTGCCCGACAAAGATTGACGTCGCAAACCGAGTGCTCGATCAAAAGAAGGACTTCGAACTGACCGACAAGAGCAGACGCAGCGTGTTGCGCGATCTAGACAGTTGGTTCGTTACGTTCTTTGGCCTTACGGATCGTTAGCGACGTGCACCCGTGGACGTTTGGATGGGATGCACTCGTCGCCATCGGAACCCTCTCTCTTGCCCTCGTCACTCTCGGCGTTGGAATCGCAGCGGTGTGTGGCAACAAGACGGCTCGCGAGGCGCTTGAGGTCGCACAGGCGGAGCTCCAGGCATCGCTGTTGCCGTTGCTTGAGAGCGTGCCGCTTGAGTACGGCCCCCACCGAGAGGCCACAGCCCCCGAGCTCATCGACTATACGACCCTGGGCGCGCGTGAACCGAACGAATGGCGTTACCGAGATGTAGTAGATGTCAGAGGTGAGGCCGATGGCGTTTTCGTATCCGTGCCGATCAGGAACGTCGGACCGGGCATGGCCTTGATTACTGGCGTGCGGCCTCAAGCGCTGTCGGTTCCCGATGTGACGTGGACGCTGGGCGAGTGCACGAGACCGTTGATTCCTGCCGGCCAATACGCTCGGCTGAACTTCCGACTGAGCGGTCTCCGGGAAGAGGCGTACGCCGAGGTCTTCTACGCCGACACCAGCGGCAACCAGCACGCTCGCCTGCGCCTTTACATCAAGGGCGAGCGCGAGAGCGAGACTGCGCCCATGGGTTACTTCGTCAGAGGGACCGCCTTGTACACAGACGATGGCGACCTCGCTTTCGCCATCTCAGGCAACGAGCGAGTGGCCGCGAAGCAGCCTTCGCCTATTCCGACCAACCCCGGTTGACGCACAATTGGCACACAGTGAACAACGGCGTTTTCGGGTCGGCGAGTACTACACGGAGCCTGTGCCGGGCACCGGGAGCGGACTGGTCAGTCGGGGGCGCCTCTACCGCGGCGGGTTCGATTCGCCCAAGTCGAAGTACGGTCGCCGAGCCATCCCGCTCTCTCAGGGGCTCTCACAGGCGCTCTGGCGGGTCCGTGGAAAAGCCCCGGACTCCGCGCCCGTGTCCTCGTCGCGCGAAGGCACCTACCTCGACCCGTCGAACGTCGCGGCGCGCATCTTGAAGCCTGCAGCAAAGCGAGCAGGGGTTCCGTGGGCCGGCTTTCACACATTCCGCCACACCTGCGCGACGATCCTCTTCCGCCATGGCCGGAACGCCAAGCAGGTGCAGATGTGGCTGGGCCACCACTCACCTTCATTCACGCTCGCAACGTATGTCCACCTGCTCCCGGATGACCTGCCAAGCGCAACCTTCTTGGACGACCTCACACAGGAACAACTCAAGTTGCAGGTCGTAGCGAGCGAGGAGTCAGACGACGTCGAACGCCGATGGAAAGCCGTACCCTCGTAACTCATCTTCGTTGTACCGCCTACTGTTGCCAACCGCATCAACTGCGAGGAAGTACTCAACCCGCCATGTCCCCTGCTCCGAGAAGGGTGGAAGCGTCATCCGACTCTCATAGTGGCCGTCGAGTTCGTCGCCCGCAACCCGTTGCTCCTCCGTGAACATCGCCGTCTGAAACTGCTGCTTTGACGGACTCCGGAACCTGACCTGCGACGGTGAGCTTGTGTATGTGCGGCCGGCTATTCCGGCTCGATCGTCCACCAGATGTGCGACGCACGTAACAACGGCCGGCTCAGTTCCACCGTGGACCGTTTCCGGCTCGATCCGAAAACCGCGCAGCTCGGGCGCTTGGGTGTCACTCAAGTCATCCGCACGAGCAGGCAGTTCTGCAGCGGTAATCGCTCTCCCCGCCCAAGCCGAGGGATTCGATGGGTCGTCGCCAGCGTCCGCAATCTCAAGATAGCCGTCTACAAGACTCACGAACAGTCGCGAAGTGTCTTCGATGAGTGCGACTGCGGTTTCAATCGTTGAGTGTCTTCCAAACTCGAATGGTCCACTGATCAGTCCAACCGCATCGAGCATGGAGTCGGCCACGACCTCCTGCCCTCCGAACGGGGCGACCATCGGGACGCGTAGAAGCCAAACGTGCTTCGAGCTGAAGACTGCCCAAACGCGAACGTTGAAGGTAGGAAAGGAAGCGATCCCACGCGGTGAATGAATCATGAAGCAGACCGCGCTATCTGAGACGTTTCCGAAGACCGTGGCGGCGGCGAACTCCTCGTCGCTTGGCATCCGAAATGTCGCGGCCTCCAGTTGTTCACGCCGGGCAGGACCACCGAGACCCACACCGATCGTGAGGACATCTCGCAATTCTGCGATCACCTCACGTAGCGCGTCGTTGACGATGGGAGCCTGTCGCATCCGAAGCTGCAGTTCGCTCATCCAGTTCTGCCTTCGTTCCAGTTCCCCCCGTTCACTCGACGCGTGCTCGACGGCGGCCGAATGCCGGAGCCTTCGTGCGGCTCTGACTACACGATCCGACACTTGTCCAACTTCGAAGGTCTCTTGCCCTTCAAGCCCACTTTCGGCTATCCGAAGATCCGCAACAACGCTGTCCCAACTTGCGAGGCGTGCTCTCAAGTCGCGAACAACGGTGTCTCTGACTAATGCGTCGACGATACGCAGCCGCGGGTCGTCAGCCCGCCTTACGAGCGCATTTTCGGGATCGGCCACTTCTTCCCGAGGAGGTGGGTTTCGGCCTGCCAGCAAGGCCCAGGCGATCTTTCCATAGGCATAGAAATCCGCAGGGCGTTGATCGAAGTCCTCGTTGATACCTCCTTCGTTCTCGGGCGCAATGTAGTTGCGCGATCCGATTACTTCGTGCAGGGCGGTCAGCCGAGTCGCATCGGGGCTCAGTTCAAGACACAGACCGAAGTCGGTCAACGCCAGGGAGCCATCGGCAGCGACCAGAATGTTGGCTGGCTTCAGATCTCGGTGCGCATACCCCGCGCCGTGAATGACGTTCAGGATCGTCGCTAACTCGATCAACCTTCGTACTCCGCCGATTGCATCACCGCCAAATGTCGCCTCGTCAACGGCCTCTTGAAGAGAACCCCCCTCGTACCACGGCATCACGAACCACGGCCGTTGATCCGCCAGATCGTGAGCGACGATATGCGGCACCGCCGCTCCGTGTGCCGATCCAAGCTCGATCATCGCCTCTAGCTCGCGCGTGAATCGACGCTCCCTGTCCGGGTTCTTCAAACGCTTAAGCGCGAATCGTTCGGGATCCGCGCCGGAGACTGAACGAACGCGGTAGACCCACGCCTGCCCGGACTCGCGCTCCCAGCCATCCGCTATCCATCCGTCGGGCAGGCTCACCGAGCCTGAGCCTAGTACTCGTTTGGACGAGCGATCAACAAATCCGAAGATCAGACAACCTGGGCTGCCGGGCAACGAAGAAGGCAACACAACGCACCGAGAACGACCGAAACCACGACGCGCCTGAACCCGCGAACGCATCGTTTCACCAGCTCAGCCGAACACGGCCGAAGTTCCAGTCTCATCCTTTTAATCCCAAGGTCGGAGGTTCGATCCCTCCCCGGCCCATACAGATAGGCCCGCTCATCGCGTCGTGGTCTTCTGAGACGAACAAGCCAAGGTGTTGCCGAAAGTGATAGCACTGGTTTCGCGCGAACACCTGCGTCGACGCTGGAGTCCCCAAGGGCTGCATTCAAGGAGGTGAGAAAAGCGACCAAGAGTTCGATCGCGCAAGGACCGATCTATCTTCATCTCCGCGGCTTTGACGCAACGAGTGAAGCTGCTTCGCAGGTAACCGCCGATGTCGAGAGCAAGCTCAGCAGCGCCGGCGCGGTCAGCGAAACGCGTGTCAACGCAACTGGAACCGTTGCTGGCGTGCGCTCGCTCCGCGAATGGATGGCGCTCCTGGGAGATCCGATGACGGTTGGGCATCCGATCACACAAGAACCAGTGGCCGTCCCGATAGACGCGTTCGCGGGTCGCGATCCAGACAGCTTCCAGCTCGTCATCAGTTGGCGTCAATACACCTCTGTTGGCGCAGCGCCGGTCAACCTTCCGCCGCTCGGGACTCCGATCATCGAGTTCGATTAGCGGCTCACGCCGGCGCCGGAGCCGCGTCCGCGGCCGCGCTCTGGAGATGCTTCAGCCGATACATGACGTCGTCGCCGCCGCGCCCGAAGAGGTCGTGCAGCCGTCGGTACTCGCCGTAGAGGACGTCGTAGGCATCCCGGTGCTCCGGCCGCGGGGCGAAGCGCTTCTCGCTCAGCCGCGCCATCCGGCTCGACGCTTCCGCAATCGTGGCGTGACCGCCGGCGGCGGCGCCGGCTGCGACGGCTCCCCACATCGCCGCGCCGAGGGCCGGGGCCTGCTGCGACGCCGCGACGGCGATCTCGCGGTCGACGACGTCGGCGAAGATCTGCATCAGCAGCGGATTCCGGTCGGGGAGCCCGCCGCACGCGACGATCGAGTCCACCCGCAGCCCGGCCTGCTCGAACGCCTCGACGACCACCCGCGTGCCGAACGCGGTCGCCTCGATCAAGGCCCGGTAGATCTCGGGTGCACGCGTCGCGAGCGTCATGCCGACGAGCAGCCCGCGCAGGTCGGCGTTCACGAGCACCGAGCGGTTCCCGTTCCACCAGTCGAGCGCGAGCAAGCCGCTCTCGCCGGGGCGCAGCTTCGCCGCCTCGGCCGTGAGCGCCTCGTGCGTCACCCCGACGGTCCTGGCGAACCACGCGTAGATGTCGCCGAGCCCCGACTGGCCGGCCTCGTAGCCGAAGAAGCCGGGCACGATCCCGTCCTCGACGACGCCGCACATGCCCTCGACCTCGACGAGCTCGTCGCCGAGCAGCAGAAGGCCGTTGCTCGTGCCCATGATCATCACGAGCGTCCCCGGCGCGGTCACCGTCGTCGCCGGAACCGAGGCGTGAAAGTCGACGTTCGCCACCGCGACCGGGGTCCCCGCACGGAGCCCCGTCCACGCGGCCGCGCGCTCACTCAGCCCACCGGCCCGAGCGCCGGGAGGCAGGACGCTCCGCGACATCTTCTCGTCGACGACGTGCTCGAAGCGCGGATCGAGCGCAGCGAAGTACGCCGGCGAGGGGAACCCGTCGTGCTTCGACCACATCGCCTTGTACCCCGCCGTGCACGCGTTCCTGCTCTCGACGCCCGTGAGCTGCCACACGATCCAGTCGCAGCCCTCGATCAGCCGCTCGGTGCGCGCGTACACGTGCGGCGCCTCGTCGAGGATCTGCAACGACTTCGCGAAGAACCACTCGGACGAGATCTTGCCGCCGTAGCGCGGCAGCCACGGCTCGCCCAGCTCGGCGGCCACGGCGTTGATCCGATCCGCCTCCGGCTGAGCGGCGTGGTGCTTCCACAGCTTCACCCACGCATGCGGCTCGCGGCGCAGATCCTCGACCGCGCAGAGAGGCGTGCCGTCGGCGAGCGTCGGCAGCATCGTGCACGACGTGAAGTCGATGCCGATGCCGATCACCTCCTCCGGCTGGACGCCCGTCTCGGCGAGCAGCCGCGGCACCGCGATCTTCACGCTCTCGACGTAGTCGCCCGGATCCTGCAACGCCCAGTCGGCCTCGAGCTCGACGTCGTCGTCAGGACTCGGGAGGCGTGCGTCGATGACGCCGTGCCGGTAGGGCTCGACGCTCGTCCCGAGCTCGCGCCCGTCCCCGCAGTCGACGAGCACCGCGCGCGCCGACTCGGTGCCGAAGTCGATCCCGAGCGCGTACGTCACGGCTGGCCGTAGTAGGCGGCAGCGCCGTGCTTGCGCGAGAAGTGCTTCTCGAGCAGCTCCGCCGGGATCGGCCCCAGCTCTTCGGCGAGTGCGACCGAGCGGTACGCGCTCGCCGCGACCGCCTCGAGCGCGATCGCGTTCTCGACCGCCTCCTCGACGGACGCGCCCCAGACGAACGGCCCGTGCGAGGCGACGAGCACAGCCGGCCTGTCGAGCGGCTCGAGCTCGAGGGCGGCGAACATCTCGACGATCACCTCTCCGGTCGCGTGCTCGTACTCGCCCCCGATCTCGGCGGGCGTGAGCGGGCGCGTCACCGGGACGGGACCGTCGAAGTGGTCGGCATGGGTCGTCCCGTAGCAGGGGATCTCGCGGCACGCCTGCGCCCACGAGGTCGCGAACGGCGAGTGGGTGTGCACGACGCCCCCGGCTCCCGGCCACGCGCGGTAGAGGACGAGGTGCGTGGGCGTGTCCGACGACGGCCGCGCCTTGCCCTTGACGACAGCTCCGCTCGCGAGGTCAACGACGGCGACGTCGGCGGCGGTGAGCCGATGGTAGGAGACGCCGCTCGGCTTGATCGCGACGACGCCCGCGTCGCGATCGATGGCGCTCGCGTTGCCGAAGGTGAGGATGACGAGGCCGGCGCGAACGAGCGCCAGGTTCGCCTCGACGACCCGCTCCCGCAGGTCTGCGTATCGCAACTAAAGACCTCCGGCGAGCCGGTAGTACGCCTGGTTCCAGCGCAGCTCGTTCACGGCGTCGCGGATCCGCGTCCGCTCGTCGATCACGAGGAGCTCGACGCCGGCGATCTCCGCGAGGTCCGCGAACGCCTCCGTGCCGATCGCCCGGCAGAGGACCGTGTGGTGCGGGCCGCCGGCATGCAGCCACGCCTCGGCCGCGGTCGTGAAGTCCGGCTTCGGCCGCCAGAGCGCCCGCGCGACCGGAAGCCGCGGCAGCTCCTCCGCCGGCCGCACGACCTCGACCTCGTTGAGGACGAACCGGAAGCGGTCGCCCAGGTCGAGCAGTGCGACGACGACCGCCGGGCCGGGCGCGGCCGTGAAGACGAGACGCACCGGATCGGCCTTGCCGCCGATCGACAGCGGGTGGATCTCGCACGAGGGCCTCCCGGCTGCAATGGACGGGCAGACCTCGAGCATGTGCGCCCCGAGCACCGCCGGGCCCTCGGGCGCGAGGTCGTACGTGTAGTCCTCCATGAAGGACGTCCCGCCGTCGAGGCCGCTGCTCATCACCTTCGCGATCCGGACGAGCGCGGCCGTCTTCCAGTCGCCCTCGGCACCGAAGCCATAGCCGTCCGCCATCAGCCGCTGCGCCGCGATGCCCGGCAGCTGAGCGAGGCCGTCGAGGTTCTCGAAGGTGTCGGTGAACGCGCGAAACCCGCCCGCGTCGAGGAAGCCGCGAAGCCCGGCCTCGATCCGCGCGGCGTCGCGAAGGGAGTCGTGACGCCCGCCGCCCCGGCGAAGGTCGGGCGCGACGTCGTACGCCTCCTCGTATGCGGCCACGAGGTCGTCCACCTCCGCGTCGGCAACGCCGGCGACCGCCTCGCCGAGCACGTCCACGCCGTAGCCGTTGACGGACACGCCGAATCGGATCTGCGCGTCGACCTTGTCGCCCTCGGTGACGGCCACCTCGCGCATGTTGTCGCCGCAGCGGGCAACGCGGAGCTCCTGCGCCTCGCGCCAGCCCGCGGCCGCGCGCGCCCACGTGCCGATACGCGCCGCGACGTGCGGATCGCGCCAGTGACCGACGACCGTCTTCCGGCGCAGACGCATGCGCGTCTCGACGTACCCGAACTCGCGGTCGCCGTGCGCCGACTGGTTCAGGTTCATGAAGTCCATGTCGATCTCCGACCACGGCAGGTCACGGTTGAACTGCGTGTGGAGATGGAGGAGCGGCTTCTGGAGCGCAGCGAGGCCGGGGATCCACATCTTCGCGGGCGAGAAGGTGTGCATCCACGCGATCACGCCGAGACACGACTCCGCGGCGTTCGCCTCGAGCGCGACGCGCCGGATCGCGTCGGGGCTCGTCGCGACGTCGCGGCACACCACCCGCACCGGCACGTCGGCCTGGGCGTCGAGGCCGGCCGCGACCTCCCGCGCGTGCTCGGCGACCTGCCGCAGCGTCGCCTGCCCGTACATCTCCTGGCTGCCGGCGACGAGCCAGGCCTCGAGATGTCCGAGCGCCTTCATCGACCGGCCCGCCGCTCCATGGGATCAGGCGCCCGCGCTCGTGGCCTCTTCGAGCTGCTGGCGGTAGCTCGAGATCATGAGCTCGGTAAGGGCCTCGAGCGAGGTGTCCTTCACCTGCTGGTCGATCGTGATGCGGCCGCCCTGGAGGACGATGAGGCGGTCGCAGAGCTCGAAGAGGTGGGCGTAGTTGTGGTCGATCACGATCATCGAGACGCTGCCGGTCGCAGCGAGGTCTTTGACGAGCTTGATGATCAGGCGCGATTCGCGTGCTCCCATCGCTGCGAGCGGTTCGTCGAGGAGCAGGATCTTGCGGGCGGCACGCATCGCGCGTGCAACCGCGATCGCCTGCCGCTGGCCGCCCGAGAGCTGCTCGGCCTCCGCATCGACGCTCGGGACCTGGACGTTGATGTCGTCGAGGTACTGCCGCGACAGCTCTCTCATGCGGCGTTTGTCGAGCAGGCGAAGCGGGCCGAGGCGGGTGAGCTCGTGGCCGAGGAAGAGGTTCTCGTAGACGGGAAGCTGCGGGATCAGCGCGAGGTCCTGGTAGACGGTCTCGATCCCGTGCCCGCGGGCGTCCTCGACCGAGTGGAAGCGAGTCTCGAGGCCCTCGAGCAGCACCCGGCCGCCGTCCTGCTGGTGGAAGCCGCAGAGGATCTTGACCAGCGTGCTCTTGCCGGCGCCGTTGTCGCCGACGAGGCCGAGCACCTCGCCGCGGCGCAGCGCGAGATCGACGCCGCGCAACACCCTCACCGCCCCGAAGCTCTTGGTCACGCCACGGGTCTCGAGGACGACGTCCCCGTTCGTCGTCATGACAATCTGCTCCGTGCGATCAGCCGGTCGAACTGCACGTTCAGCGCCATCGCGAAGATGATCACGACGCCGACCCAGACGAAGAAGTCGTTCGTGCTGACCCCGATCAACGTCAGCCCGTCCTCGAGGATGCCGATCAGGATCGCGCCGATGAAGGCGCCGATCACCGTCCCGCGCCCGCCCGTGAGCGCGGTGCCGCCGATCACGCAGGCGCCGACGGCGTAGAGGATGTAGTCGACGCCGAAGTTGCCCGGATCGAGGCTCCCGTACTTGACCGCGTCGACGATGCCGACCAGACCCGACAGGAACGAACAGAGCACGAAGGCCCAGACCTTCACCCGCCGGACCGGCACCCCGGCCTCGGCCGCCCCGATCAGGTTGCCGCCCGTCGCGATGATCCGAACGCCGAAACGGGTGCGCGTGAGCAGCACGGTCGCGAGGATCGCGATCGCCGCGACCCAGACGATCTCCGACCACTGCCAGACGCCCATCACCTGGCTGGCGAAGCTCACCTGCCCGGTCGCAGACGCCGTCGACAACGGGATCGGCGACGCCGAGGTGTAGTCCGAGTAGATGAGCACGAGCCCATAGAGGATGAAGTTCATCGCCAGCGTCGTGACGAAGGAGGGCACGTTCAAGCGCACCGTGATCAGCCCGTTGACCGCCCCGACACCGCAGCACACGGCAAGCGCGAGCAGAATCGCCAACACGACCGGCAACCCGAGGTTGTTCAGCCAGTACTCGACCCACGGCGCAAACAGAAACACCTGGCCGGCCGACAGGTCGATCTCGGCGAGCACGAGCAGCAGCACCTCCCCCACTGCGATCCCGCCGATCGGCCCGGCGAACCCGGCGGCCGAGCTGAGGCTGAGCGAGTCGGTGAACGTCGACCCGGCCCTGATCGTGAAGTACGCGAACAGTCCGAGCGTGATCAGGATCGGCGTCAGCTCACGCTGGAAGAGAAAGAGGCGCAGGACACGACGCCCCAGAGACAGACCTCTACCCCGTTGCCCCGGCGGGTTGGCCGCCGGGGCAACGATAGGCGTTGGAGCGCCCGACTGCACCTCGTGAGACTAGTGCGGAATCGAGGCGGGCGGCTTCAGGGTCTGCTGCTTCGCGCTCGTTCCTTCGAACCTGTTCGTGGCCACGTACGGCGCCGCCGTTGCCTTGACGACGATGCCGAGGCCCGTGTCGGTGTTGGTCGGCTTCATCAGCCCGCCCGAGACGTTGAACAGGAAGAACTGCATGATCGGGTCGAAGCCCTGGAGGTAGGCCTGCTGGTCGATCGTGAAGGTGAGGTTGCCGGCCTGGATGCCCTGGATGACGGGCGTGCCGACGTCCCAGCCGGCCCCGCCGACCTTCCCCTTCAGCTTGTTGTTCGCGATGAACTGCGCAATCGCGTCGCTGTCGCCGCTGTCCACGCCGAACATGAACTTCACGTTCTTGTGGCCGGCATACCAGGCAGCGATCTTGTTGTACTCCGGCGACCCCTCGGTCGCCGACGTGCCGACCTCGACGAAGTCGACGCCGGCCTTCGTCAGCACCGGCTTCGCACCGTCGATCCGCGGCTGGATGTTCCCCGTTCCCGGAGTCGCGATGATCCCGGCGACGAGATCGCCCTTGCCGACACCGGTGTTGAGGATCTGCTGCGCAACCGCCGCACCCGCGGTCAGGTTGTTCTGGCCCACGTAGGCCTGCCGGTGGTTGACAACCCCGGCGGAGACGTCGGCGTTGTAGGCGATCACGGGGATGCCGTGGCTCAACGCGGTGTCGACGGGGGTGTTGAAGGCGGTGTTGTCGATCAGACAGCACCCGATACCGTTCGCCTTCCCCGCGATGGCAGTGTTGAACGCCGACACCATCTGGGAGCTGATCGAGTTCTGCGAGCCGGTCCACTGGTACGAGCAGCCGGTGATGGCGCAGGCGTCCTGGATGCCGTAGATCGTCGCCGTGAAGAACGAGTTCGTCGTCACGTGGTTGACCATCACGAAGTGGTACTTCGGATGGGCGGCGAAGAACGCGGTGTCGCTTGCTTCGCGTGCGAGCCTGGCCGCACTGGCGCCCGGCGTGCCGAGCATCGCGGCGAGCCCGCCGTAAGCGGAACCGGCCGCGGCCGCCCCGCCGACATACCGGAGGAAGCGCCGCCGCGAGAACTCCCACCGCTCCTTGCTGACCTCGACTTGCTTGTCTGAAGCCATCCCCTCCTCCTTCGTCTTGGTGTCGTCCCGATCGAACCGACCTGCTGTCGTCGGAGCGACGGGGGGATCGGTCCGGTGCTTCCGGATTGACTAGCTGGGCTTTCGTATATAACAAGTCCCGATAGATTTCTCAAGTGGTCTATCGCACGTCGGTGACTTTCGCGCCCGGCCGTGTCAATCTCATCGGTGAGCACACCGATTACTCCTGCGGTCTTGTACTGCCCGTCGCCGTCGACTGCGGCGTGACCGTGCGCTGGCAGCCGGATCCCGCCGCCATCCGTCTTCGCTCGGCCGAGTTCCCGGAGACGGTCGAGCTCCGCGCGGACGGGACGGCGCGGTCGGAGCTCGCCGGCTGGGTTCGCTACGCGGCCGCCGTCGCCGAGCTCCTGCGCGAGCGGGGCCGGCCGGCGGCGGGACTCGACGGGACGGTCTCGTCGACGGTGCCGGTGGGTGCCGGACTCTCGTCGTCGGCGGCACTGACGGTGGCGCTTGCGCTCGCACTCTGCCGGGCGGCGGAATTCGAGCTGCCCCGGCTCGAGCTCGCCCACGTCGCGCAGGAGGCGGAGCACCGCGCGGTCGGGGTGCCCGTGGGCCTGATGGACCCGGCGACGTCGCTGCTCGCATGCCGCGGTCACGCGCTCCTCCTCGACTGCGGCACGGAGCAGTACCGGCTCGTGCTGCTGCCGGCCGAGCTGGCCGTCGTCGTCCTCGACTCGGGTGTTCGCCACAGCCTCGAGCACTCGGGCTACGCGACCCGGCGAGCCGAGCTCGAGCGCGCGCTGCCTGCCCTCGGCGGCGCGCGGCCGTCGGAGATGACGGTCGAGGAGGCCGATGCGGCGGCGCTCGCAGCCGGCGTCGACGAGGTGGCGCGTCGCCGCCTGCGCCACGTCGTCTCCGAGAACGAACGCGTCCGCGCCTGCGTTCGCGCGCTCGAGGCACCCGGCGGTCCGGACCGAGAGGCACTCGGCGTGCTCTTCCGCGAGGGACACGCGAGCCTCCGGGACGACTTCGAGGTCTCGATCCCGGAGCTCGACCTGCTCGTCCAGCTCGCCTACGCGGAGGGCGCGGTCGCGGCGCGCCTCACCGGCGGCGGGTTCGGCGGCTCGGTCGTCGCGCTCGCCGACGAGGACACGGCGGACGCCCTGGCCGCGCGGGTCGCCGCCGCCTACGTCACGCGCACCGGCCGACCGGGCTCGGGCCGCGTCTACGCAACCGCCGACGGCGCAGCCTGAGCCCCGTCCCTCGTCGGCGTCGGCTCCCGCCGGGCGAAGCCCGGCTCCGCCGCCGCCTGGCGCCGCTGGCTGCAGGATGCTGCGCCCTCGGGCCTTGGTCGTACTCCGTGTACTGCCCTGCGGCCCTCGGGCTTGCCTCCCTTGCCAGCGACGCCCGAGGAACGGGGGCGGTGTTAACGGGGCGGTGTTACCAGCGTTGCCCGACGAGCGGGGCGATGCGCCGCCGGTAGACGTCGGCGACGAGACGGTGCGTCTCCTCGGAAAGCGGGGGCAGGTCCGACGCCGCCGCGTTCGCGCGCGCCTGCTCCGGCGTCTTGGCGCCCGGGATGACGGTCGAGACGGCGTCGAAGTCGAGGATCCAGCGCAACGCGAACTGGGCAAGCGTCGCCCCCTGCGCTACGAGCGGACGGAGCTCATCGACCGCCTCGAGGCCGCTCTCGAAATCGACGCCCGAGAACGTCTCGCCGACGTCGAACGACTCGCCGTGGCGGTTGAAGGCGCGATGGTCGTTCGCAGCGAAGTGCGTGTCCCTCCCGAACTTCCCCGTCAGCAGCCCGGATGCGAGCGGGACGCGCGCGATCACGCCCACGTCGCGCTCGACCGCCTGCCGGAAGAAGAGCTCCGCCGGCCGCTGCCGGAAGGCGTTGAAGATGATCTGCACCGTGGCGAGGCCCGGGTACTCGATCGCCTTCAGCGCCTCCTCAACCTTCTCGACACTCACCCCGTATGCCCGCACGAGGCCCTCGTCGACGAGGCGGTCGCACGCGTCGAAGACCGACGGCGTGTAGTACGTCTCCCAGGGGAGGCAGTGCAGCTGGACGAGGTCGACCGTCTCCACGCCGAGGTTCTCGCGCGAGCGCTCGATCCAGTCGCGGAAGGTCTCGTACGTGTAGAGGGAGAGGTCGAGCGGGACTCGGCGTCCGAACTTCGTCGCCACGAAGAGCTCCTCCGGCCGCTCCCGCAGGAGGCGCCCGACGAGTCGCTCGGAGCGGCCGTCTCCATAGACGTCGGCCGTGTCGAAGAACGTCACGCCCGCGTCCACCGCCGCGTGCATCGCCGCGAGCGACTCCCCGTCGTCGACGGCGCCCCAGTCGGCACCGATCGCCCAGGCCCCGAAGCCGATCTCGGAAACCGGCCGGACGGTCTTGCCGAGCGTTCGCGTGTTCATGAGGCTGCCTCCCGTCGCCGCGCCTGTGGACGCACTTCGACCTTTCTATTATCGTCGGAAGGAACAATCACGCTATCGGTTTCGGAAGTAAGCGCAGGTGACGACTCGGACCCTACCCCGCCACGACCTCTACCACGCGGACGGTCGACGGCTGCTCGTCTACGGCGAGCTCTGCGGAGACCTCGACGACGAGTCCGCCGTGGACGAGCCGCAGGCGATCCACAAGCGCCTCGACCTCTTCACCGGCGCCTGGGTCGGGATCGCGCCGGCGCGAAACGCGCGGCCGCTCGACTCGACCGTCGAGACCGCCGAGGCGTGCCCGTTCTGCCCGGGCGGAAGCGAAGTCCCCTTCCCGTACGAGGCGGCCGTCTTCGACAACCGGTTCCCGTCGTTCCGCCCGGCGCCACCGCCGCCGCCGGTGCTCGACGGGCCGACGAGCCCGGCGCTCGGCCGGTGCGAGGTCGTGCTCTACACCCACCGCCACGAGGCCACGTTCGGAGGGCTCTCGCCCACCGAGCTCGCCCGCGTGCTCGCAGTCTGGATCGACCGCGCGCACGAGCTGTGGAGCGATCCGGCCCACGCCTACGTCTGCGTCTTCGAGAACCGCGGCGCCGAGGTCGGCGCCACGATCGCCCACCCGCACGGGCAGGTCTACGCCCTCGACCACGTCCCCCCGATCACCGCAGCGAAGGCGGCCGCGCACCGGCGTCACCGCGAACGCACCGGCAGATGCCTCTCGTGCGAGGCGACGCTCGCGGATGCGAGCTCCGACCGCGTCGTCTCCGCGAACGACAGCTTCGTCGTCGCAGTCCCCTTCGCGGCGCGGTGGCCGTTCGAGGTGGCCGTCCGGGCGCGCCGGCACGGGCTCGGGCGCCTGGCCGAGCTCGACCCGGTCGAGCAGCGCGACCTCGCCCTCGCGCTCCGGGACGTCGTCCGGCGCTACGACGCTCTCTTCGACTTCCCGCTGCCGTACATGATGGTCGCGCAGGAGGCGCCGGCCGGCGAGCCGGACTGGCATCTCGCCTTCGAGCTGTACCCGCTCCATCGCGCGCCCGGAGTGACGAAGATCCGGGCCAGCGTGGAGACAGGGCTCGGATTGTTCCTGAACGACGTCGCGCCGGAGGACGCCGCGCGCCGGCTCGCCGCGCTCGCCGTGCCGGCGGAGCCGATCGAGCTCGACACGCTCTTCACCGTGATCCAGCCAGAGCCGGTGCCGCTGCCATGACGACCGGGCGTGACCGGCCCGTCCCCCCGTCCCTTCGGCGCGAGCGCATGCTCGCCGAGATCAAGGATCGGGAGTTCGTGCGTGTCGGCGAGCTCTCCAGCAAGTTCGGCGTGTCGGAGGTGACCGTCCGCGGGGACCTCGACTCGCTCGCCGCGAGGGGAAAGGTGCACCGCGTCCGCGGCGGCGCCATCCCGCGGCTGATCCCGCGCCAGGAGCAGCCGTTCGAGGACAGCGTCTCGAGCTTCGCGGTCGAGAAGGTGGCGATCGGCCAGGCGGCTGCCGACCTGCTCGACGACGGAGACACGGTGCTGATCGACGTCGGCACCACGGCGGCGGCGGCGGCGCGGGCGATCGCCGCGCGCGCCGAGCTCGACGACGTGGTCGTCTTCACGAACGGGCTCAAGACGGCGCTCGAGCTCGAGCCGGCGTCACCGAGGATCAGCGTGGTCGTGCTCGGCGGGACGCTGCGACCTCTCCAACACTCGCTCGTGGATCCGATGGCGACGCTCATCCTCGAGCAGATCTCCGTCAAGACCGTGCTCCTCGGCTGCAACGGCGTCGACGCCGTCGGCGGCGTCACGAACATCAACCTCCCCGAGGCCGAGGTGAAGAAGCGGATGCTGGCGGTGGCAACCCGGCGGATCGTGCTCGCCGACGGCAGCAAGCTCGGACGGGTCGAGGTGGCGCGGCTCTGCGACATCGGCGACGTGGACACGGTGATCACCGGTCGCTCGGCCGACGCGGAGGTCATCGACGCGCTGCGCGACCGCGGCTGCGACGTTCGCGTGGTCGGTTAGTCGTACGCGAGGACGCGCGCCCCGAACGACGACGCGCCGGGGGACGTGCCGCTGACGAGCCCGGCGCCGAGCGTCTCCGCGAGCCGCCGGACGACCGGCTCCGCGTCCTCGCGGCCGAGCACGACGACCGTCCCGCCGCTGCCGCCGCCGCTCACGCGCGCGCCGATCAGCCCTCGCTCCCAGCCGGCCGCGCGCACCGCCCCGACGATGCGGTCGGTCACCGGCGTCCCCAGGCCGCAGCGGGAGTAGCCGGCGTGCGAGGCGGCCATCAGCTCGCCGAGCCGGCGGGCGCGCGACGCGCTCACCGGGCCGTCGAGCAGGCGGAGAAACGTCTCGACCCGCACCTGCTCCTCGATCGGGTGCAGCGTCGCCGCCCGCACCGGATACTCGACCTCCGGCTCGACGAGGCTCATCTCGTCGTCGACGCCGTCGCGGATCCGCAAGAACTCGGCGCCGGTCATGCGCTCCGGGAGCCATTCGGCCTCGAGCTCCCAGGGGCTCAGCATGGTCAGGTGGCCGGCGTCGACGCCGAGGAGGGCCTTTCCCATGACGGAGGCGCAGCGGGCCCGCCGATAGGGCGCGCCGCGGACGGCGTGCCGCGCTCCCGAATCGATTCCCCAGACGGCGAGGCCGGGCGGGAGCGCGAACGAGCCTGCCACCTCCGCCGGCCGGCAGATCAGGGCCAACAGGTGACCGGCCTCGCCGAATGCGGCCGTCATCTGGTCCATGACGCCGCAGGGCGCACCGGCGAACAGCTGCTCCGCACGCTGCCCGAGGAGCGCGATGCGGCGCAGGTCGAGGGGCACGCCGAACGCGCCGCCCGCGGCCAGGGCGGCCGCGACCTCGACGGCGGCGGACGAGCCGAGCCCCTTCCCCTCCGGCACGGACGAGGAGAGCAGGAGCCGCAGTCCCGCCGGCGGCAAGCGCTCGTCCCGCGCGAGCAGCGCGACCGGCCCGAGCACGTAGGCGGCCCACGCGTCCTGCCCCGAAAAGCGGCGCGCGAGGTCGGGGAGCGGCGACTCGACGAGATCGGCGGCCGCGACTGCGAGCCGGCGGCTCCCGCTGACGGCGATCACCTGTCCGTCGGAGGCGGCCTGGGCGGCGGCGAGGACGGCGCCGCGGATCGGGAAACCGAGGACGAGCCCGCCCGCGTAGTCGGCGATGCCCCCGAGGACGTCGAAGCGGCCGGGTGCGCGGCCGACGACGACCGGCTCGTCCGGAGCGAAGAGCGCGTGGCGTCGCACCCTGGCGGAGAAACGGTCCGCGTCCGGGAAGACATCGTCGCCGACGTCGGCGAGGAGCGGCCCGCCCATCGTCAAGCCGGTCACCGGCGGCAGTATCCCACGCCATGACCGCATCGATCGCCAGGCGGCCGTTCGGCGAGACGGACACCGGCCGGCAGGTCGACCGCTTCACGCTGGCCTGCCGCGACGGCGTCGAGGTCTCGATCGTCACGTACGGCGCGGCCGTGCAGAGCGTGCTCGCCCCCGGCCGCGACGGGAGGCGCGCCAACGTCGCCCTCGGCTTCCCGGCGCTGTGGCAGTACACGGCCGACACCGGTCACTTCTTCGGCGCCACGATCGGCCGGTACGCGAACCGGATCGCCGGCGGCCGGTTCGTCCTCGACGGCGTCGTCCACGAGCTGTCGCGGAACGACGGCGACAGCTGCCTGCACGGCGGCGCGTGCGGATTCCACACGAAGGTCTGGGAGGTCGTCGAGGCCTCGGCCGGCCTCCTCGCCCTCGCCTACACGAGCCCGGACGGAGAGATGGGATTCCCGGGCGACCTCGAGACCCGCGTCGAATACCGGCTCGACGGCCCGGAGCTCCGCATCGACTACCACGCGACGACGTCGGCGCCGACGGTCGTGAACCTCACGAACCACACGTGCTGGAACCTGGCGGGCGAGGGAAGCGGCTCCGTCGACGACCACGTCCTCCGCGTCGCAGCGTCGTCCTATACGCCGGTCGATTCGCAGCTGATCCCGACCGGCGAGATCGCCGCCGTCGACGGCACGCCGTTCGACTTCCGCGACGAGGTCGCGATCGGAGCACGCGGCCGCGACTACGACCAGAACGTCGTCCTGGACAGTCACGACGGCTCGCCCGCCCTCGCCGCCCGCGTGACGGAGCCGACCAGCGGTCGAACCCTCGAGGTGCTGACGACCGAGCCCGGGATCCAGGTCTACACGGGCACGGCCCTCGACTGCATCGCGCTCGAGACGCAGCACTTCCCCGATTCCCCGAACCGCCCCGCCTTCCCGTCGACGACGCTCCGCCCGCACGAGGCCTTCGCGTCGACCACCGTTTACCGGTTCGGTCAGCTCAACGACCGAAGAGCCGGGTAGAGCTCTCGAAAGCGCCGGTAGCCGTCGCGATACGCGTCGACCAGGGCAGGGTCCGGCTCGATCCGGTCGCGGACGCGGATGCAGCGCGAGACGGCGGCGGCGGCGTCCGCGAAGACGCCGGAGCGCACCCCTGAAAGGAGCGCGGCGCCGAGGGCGGCGCCGGCATCGGACTCGGTGCGTTCGAGCGGCAGCTCGAGCACGGCGGAGACGATCTCCAGCCAGAGCTCGCTGCGCGTTCCGCCGCCGGAGACGCGGGCCGTTCGCGGCTCGATGCCGAGCTCACGGAGCAGCTCGAGGCAGTCGCGCAACGAGTAGGCGACACCCTCGAGCGTCGCGCGCACGAGCGCGCCGCGATCGTGACGGAGCGAGAGCCCCGTGAACGCACCGCGGACGTCCGGATCGGCGTACGGCGTGCGCTCGCCCTGGAGGTAGGGCGCGAACAGCAATCCTTCGGTGCCGGGAGGGGAGCTCCGCGCCTCCTGCTCGAGCGTCTCGTACGTCGCGCCGAGAACGCCGTAGAGCCAGGAGAGCGATCCGGCCGCCGAGAGCGTCACTCCCATCGCGTGCCAGGTGGCGGGCACCGCGTGGCAGAAGACGTGGACGCGCGCCTCGGCGTCTGCCAGGTAGCGATCGAGCACGGCGAACACGACGCCCGACGTGCCGAGGACGACGGACACGGTTCCGGGCGCAATCACACCGACGCCGAGGGCGCCGGCCGCCTGATCGCCGGCGCCCGCTATCTCGGTCGACTCGTAGACCGGCGGCAACCACTCGCCGGGAATCTCGAGCGCGTTGCAGATGTCGTCGGACCAGCGGCGGTGGGCGACGTCGAAGAGGAGCGTCCCCGAAGCGTCTGCCACGTCGATCGCGCGTTCCTCGGTCAGCCGGAGACGCACGTAGTCCTTCGGCAGCAAGACGTGACGGATCCGCGCGTACGTCTCCGGCTCGTGCCGGGCCAGCCAGAGGAGCTTCGGCGCAGTGAAACCGGGAAGGGCTCGGTTGCCGGTGAGCTCGATCAGACGATCGCGCCCGACGCGGCGCTCGATCTCGGCGCATTCGGCACCCGTGCGCTGGTCGTTCCAGAGGATCGCCGGCCGGAGCACACGCCCGTCCCCGCCGAGAGCGACGAGCCCGTGCATCTGCCCGCTGAACCCGATCGGACCTTCCGGCAGCCGCTCGAGCGCGGCTCGCGATGCGCGCAGCCAGTCATCCGGGTCCTGCTCCGACCAGCCCGGTCTGGGCGTCGAGAACGGTCGCTCGTAGGTCTCTTCCGCGGTCGCGAGAAGCCCGCCGTCGGAAGAGATCGCGACGGCCTTGACGCCGGTCGTCCCGACGTCGAGCCCGATCAGGACCTCGCTCAAGCACCCAGGGCCGCGTAGACGAGCTCGTACGCGCGGACCGCGTCCTTTTGCGCCTGCGCCTCGCTCAACGCATCGACGTCGATCCGCGCGGCGACGCCGTCGATGAAGCGCCACTGCAACACCGAACGCCGCACGGCGGCGACCGCGTCCTCCGTGTACGGATACAGGTCGAAGCCGAGCCGTTCGCCGTGTTCGCCGTATCCGGCACGGCGGAGCTCGACGGCGAGCTCGAGTGTCTCCATGAACGCGGTTGCACCGACCATGTTGTCGTCGTCGGTCGTGCCCCAGCCCGAGTTCGCGTGCAGATGCCCGAGCAAGCCTTCGGCCGCGAGCAGTCCTGCGTATTCGGCCAGGTTCTCGCCGTTCATGATCAGGTGCTGCCAATCCATGTTTACCTCGACGTTGTCGAGCCCCTGGCGGCGCAGCGTGTGGATCACGTGCAGCGTCATCCCGACGTTGCGCATCAGGATCTTCATCGCCGGCTCCGAGTTCTTGTGCTCGAGGAAGATCGTGACGCCGCGTTCACGTGCCCGCTGCGCCGCCTGACCGATTGCGTCGACGAAGCGCGCCCAGCTTTCCGCATACGCGGTCTGGAACGGGTAGTTGTAGCCCTCGATCCCCGGCCAGATGATGAAGTGCGAACCGAGCTCGCCGGCGAAGTCGATCGCCTCGAACGTCCTTCGCAACGCCTCGGCTCTCACCTCGTCGTTCGGCGAGCAGAAGCCGCCCTTGCCGAACAGCGGGTCGAGATGCAGCCCGCTTGCGAGGCAATAGACGTCGTGGTCGCCCAGCGCGTCTCTGACCGCGTCGAGATTCGACGGAGAGAGCTCCTGCGGGTAGTGGAACTCGTAGCCGTCGATGAGCTCGTCCAGTCCTTCGACCGCTCGGCGCACCTTGTCGGCCGTCGGCTCGCCCGCCCACTGCGGCTGGTAGCCGCCGGGAACGAATCGCGTGACCATGGGGCCGAGTGCCCAGATGCCAAGACTCGTCTTCATCGGTTCCTCCTTGCTCGTGACCGTAACGAATGCACGACGCTCTAGGGTTTGGCTGTGGCGAGGATCGAGGATTACGCCCTGATCGGTGACCTCCAGACCGCCGCTCTGGTCAGCCGCGAGGGGTCTGTGGACTGGTGCTGCTTTCCGCGTTTCGACTCCGGCGCGTGCTTCGCCGCGCTCTTGGGCGGCCCGGAGCACGGGCGCTGGCTGCTGTCACCCGCATCGCCCGTCCGGCGTTCGAGTCGCCGTTACCGCCACGACACGTTGATCCTCGAGTCGATCTTCGAGACCGACGAGGGAGCGGTGCGGGCGATCGACTTCATGCCGCCGCGGGGCGAGACGCCCGACATCGTTCGGATCGTGGAGGGCCTCGACGGAAACGTGCCGATGCGTTCCGAGCTCGTGATCCGCTTCGACTACGGCCAGATCGTTCCCTGGGTGCGCCGGATCGACGGCGCCCTGCAGGCGATCGCCGGCCCCGACGCACTCTGCTTCCGCACCCCGGTCGAGGTGCACGGCGAGGACATGACGAGCGTGTCGGAGTTCACGCTTGCGGCGGGCGACCGGATCCCGTTCGTGCTCACGTGGTTCCCGTCTCATCGCGAACCCCCGAAGGCGATCGACGCCGAGCAGGCGTTGAGCGACAGCGAGGGCTACTGGCTCGGCTGGGCCGGCTCGTGCAATCACCACGGCGACTACCACGACGATGTCCACCAGTCGCTGGTCGTCCTGAAGGCGCTCACGTACGCCCCGACGGGCGGAATCGTCGCGGCGCCGACGACGTCGCTTCCGGAGCGCCTGGGAGGCGTGCGCAACTGGGACTTCCGCTTCTGCTGGCTCCGCGACGCGACGCTGACGCTGCTGGCGATGCTGAACACCGGCTACGTGGACGAAGCCGTGATGTGGCGCGAGTGGCTCCTCCGCGCCGTCGCCGGCGACCCGGCGGACGTGCAGATCATGTACGGCGTCGCGGGCGAGCGGCGGCTCGACGAGCGAGAGCTCGACTGGCTGCCCGGGTACGAGCGGTCGAGACCGGTGCGAGTCGGCAACGCGGCGTCCGAGCAACTCCAGCTCGACGTCTACGGCGAGGTGCTCGACGCCCTATACCAGACCCGGATCCACGGTGCGCCTGCCGACGACAACATCTGGTCACTCACCCGCAAGCTGCTCGAGTGGCTCGAGGACGGTTGGCGAAGCGAAGACGCAGGCATCTGGGAAGTACGCGGCTCCGCCCGGCACTTCACCCACTCGAAGGTGATGGCGTGGGTCGCGTTCGACCGCGCGGTCCGCGCGCACGAGGAACTCGGACGCGAAGGTCCGGTCGACCGCTGGCGCGAGCTGCGGGCGGAGATCCACGCGGAGGTTCTCGTGTCCGCCTGGAGCGCGAACAAGCAGGCGTTCGCCCAGTCCTACGGGTCCGACGAGCTGGACGCGAGCGTTCTGCTGATGCCGCAGGTCGGCTTTCTCCCAGCCACGGACGAGCGCTTCGTCTCCTCCGTCGAGGCAATCCGCCGCGAACTCACCGTCGACGGTCTCGTCTTTCGCTACCGGCCTCACGGCGACGGTGACGTCGACGGGCTTCCCGGAGGCGAGGGAGTGTTCCTGCCCTGCTCGTTCTGGCTCGCCGATGCGCTCGCACTCCAGGGAAGAACCGACGAGGCGCGAGAGCTGTTCGAGCGTCTCCTCGACCTCCGCAACGACGTCGGGCTCCTCTCCGAGGAGTACGACCCGGCCGCCGGACGCCAGTTGGGAAACTTCCCGCAGGCCTTCTCACACCTCGCCCTGGTCAATTCCGCCCTCATCCTCGGCAGGGGCCGCAGTCTGCGACAGACGCCGTCGCGAGAACCGTCTTGAACCCGTCACCGCGTACGCTGGCGGCTACGAGCGTTTCCGGCGCTCCACCCGGCCCTACGACCTTGGAGCTGCGATGACACTGGAGGGAAAGATCGCGATCGTCACCGGCGCGAGCCGCGGCATCGGAGCTGCGGTCGCGCGCGCGCTGCACGACCGGGGCGTGAGGCTCGGGCTCGCGTCGCGGAGCGGCGACGACCTCGGCCTCGCCGACACGGTCGCCCAACCGTGCGACGTACGCGAGCTCGCGTCGCTCACGGCGCTCTGCGACGCGACCGCCGAGCGCTTCGGCGGGATCGACATCCTCGTCGCGAACGCGGGCGTCGGCGCGTACGGCCCGTTCCTCGATCTCTCGCAGGCACACCTCGACGAGATGATCGACGTGAACCTGAAAGGGACGCTCTACGCCGTCCGTGCCGCGCTGCCGCACATGCTCGGACGCGAGGGCGACGTGATCACGGTCGCCTCCGAGGCGGGCCGCCGCGGGCTGCCGTACGAGGCCGTCTACTGCGCGTCGAAGTTCGGCCAGGTCGGCTTCACGCGCGCGCTCGACCACGAGCTCCGCGAGCAGGGCATCCGCTGCACGAACGTCTGCCCCGGCGGCGTCGCCACCGACTTCGCGCTCGACGAGGGCCGCGGCCGCACCCCCGACGCGCTGCCGGGGATGATGACCGCGGAGGACGTGGCCGAAGTGGTCGTGTTCGCGCTCGAGCGGCCGCGGCACCTGCGGATCCTCGAGACCGCGCTCCGCCCGGTGACCGAGTCGTCGTGGGGATAGCGCCCGTCGGGTGGGGGATCATCTCGACGGCCGACATCAACCGGCTGACGATCCCGGAGGCGCACACATCGGAGAAGGCCGACCTCGTCGCCGTCGCGAGCCGCGACGACGCGCGGGCCGCCGCCTATGCGAAGAAGTGGGGCATCGAGCGCTCATACGGCTCCTACGAGGGACTGCTGGCCGATCCGGAGATCGAGGCGGTCTACATCTCGCTCCCGAACACCATGCACGTTGAGTGGTCGATCAAGGCGCTCGAGGCCGGCAAGCACGTGCTCTGCGAGAAGCCGCTGTCGCGGCACCCGGCCGACGTCGAGGCGGCGTTCGCAGCGGCCGACGCGGCGGGGCTCTTCCTGATGGAGGCGTTCATGTACCGGCACAACCCGCTGGCGAAGCGCGCGGCCGAGCTCGTCGCGGACGGCGCCGTCGGGGAGCTCCGCCTAGTGCGTTCCACGTTCAGCTACTCGCTCTACGACGCCGACAACATCCGCCTGCGCACCGACGTGGAGGGCGGCGCGCTGATGGACGTCGGCTGCTACTGCGTCAGCGGCTCGCGCCTCTTCGCGGGCGAGCCGGAGCGTGTGTACGGCGAGGCCTACTTCGGCGAGACCGGCACCGACTGGGTCTTCGCCGGGACGATGCGCTTCCCCGGTGACGTGCTGGCGCATTTCGACTGCGGCACCGCGCTGACCGACCGCGACGAGCTCGAGGTGGTCGGGAGCGAGGGCTCGCTCTTCCTCGACGACCCGTGGCACGCGCGCCGCCCGCTGATCGAGGTCCGCCGCGACGGCGGCGTGGAGCGCATCGAGCTCGAGCCGGCCGACTCCTACCGGCTCCAGCTCGAGAACCTGAGCGATGCGATCCGCGGGGAAGCGCAGCCGCTCCTCGGACGCGCGGACGCGCTCGGGCAGGCGCGGGCGCTCGAGGCGCTCTTCGCCTCGGCGACGGGAAGAGCTCCGGTCTCGCTTTCGTAGGTCGGCGAGGTCGACCTCTCAGGTCGCGATCGGCCGCGCAGGTGCGTGCCAGGCGTGGCGCAGCGTCGAAAGCGCCCAGAGCAGGACGAAGTCGACGACGAGCAACCTGAGCCACGTCAGCGAGCCTGTCGCAAGCGCCAGCACGCCGAACGCGAGCGCGCCCACGCCCAGAACCCCGAGGAACATGGTTGCGATCCCGGCGTCCATCGTCCCGCGCGCACAGGTCGCGATCCCGAGCAGCAGGATCGCCCCGGCGGCCCAGCGGCGGCTGTCGCCGATCAGCGGCACGCCCCATCCTTCGTGGGTCGTTGCGTACACGAGCACGGAGAGAACCGTCAGAGCGGTCGCCTCGACGTCTCTGTGCGTCATCCTCATCGTGCGCACCTCCTTTGCCGCAAGCCTTGCCACTCGGAGCGGACGCCGCATCCGTGTCCTCCCCGATCCGGACGGTGGCTTAGCCGAGCGCCGCGCGCGACGACTAGGTGTCGCGCCGCACGAGCAGGATCGCCGCGATCGCGATCGCGAAGGCGGTGTAGCCGAGTGACACCGCGAGCCCGCCCGCCGGGCTGAGGCTGTGCGACCCGTGCGTCAGCTGGAAGATCGAGCGGAAGGCGCTGTTCGGGATGTACGGGTTGATCGCGTTCTGCCAGCTCGTCGGCAGCACGTTCAGAAGCGGCGGGACGACGAAGAAGAGCCCGACGAAGGCCGCGATCCCGCCCGCGGTGTTCCGGATGATCGCGCCGAGCGCCATCGCGAACATTCCGATCAGCACCAGATAGACGGCGCCGCCGATCACGGCCCGCGCGACGCCGGCATGCGAGAAGGCAAGCTTCAGCGGCGCATGCTTCGAGACGATCGCCTGGCTGACGAAGAACGCCGCGAGCACGGTCGGCAGCATCAGCACGAACGTGACGACGGCGAACACGCCGAGCTTCGCCCAGAGCACCGGCAGCCGCTTCGGGACGGCCGTCATGCTCGCGCGGATCATCCCCGTCGTGTACTCGCCCGTGATCACGAGCACGCCGAGCACCACGATCGCGAGCTGCGATACGTTGATCCCGGCCTGCGCGATGTCGATCGGGTGTCGGTCGAGACGCTCGTGCGGCCTCATCGAACCCCAGTGCGATGACGTGATCGCCGCGAAGAGTGCGGAAAAACCGATCGTGAGCACGACCGCGACGAAGAGCGACCAGCGGGTCGAGCGGAGCGAGTGCAGCTTCGTCCATTCGGAGAGCGCAACGCGCAGCTGCGTCACGTTGCCGACATGCGCGTAGCGCGGAACCTCGACCTCGAACGACGCGCTGGTCACGCCGCCTCCTTCGCGTCCGAACTGGGGTGCGTCGCCGCCTTGAACTCGACCTCGTCGCTCGTCATCTGCATGAACGCCTCCTCGAGCGAGGCCTGCTGCGGTGTCAGCTCGTGGATGACGATCCCGTTGCGTGCCGCCGTCTCGCCGATCTCCTCGGCCGTCAGTCCGCCGATCTCCAGGAACCCCGGCTCGATGCTCGAGACGACGACGCCGTCGGCCGCGACGAGCTCGCGCAGGCGTGCCGCCTGCGGCGAACGCACGTGGACGAGCTTCTTCGACGCGCGCTGTACAAGGTCGTTGACGCTCGTGTCGGCGATCAGGTGCCCGCGGCCGATCACGATCAGGTGATCTGCGGTCAACGCCATCTCGCTCATCAGATGCGACGAGACGAAGACGGTGCGGCCTTCGGCAGCCAGGCTCTTCAGCAGGTTGCGCATCCAGAGGATGCCTTCCGGGTCGAGCCCGTTCGCGGGCTCGTCGAGCAGCAGCGTCGCCGGATCGCCGAGCAGCGCGGTCGCGATGCCGAGGCGCTGCCCCATGCCGAGCGAGAAGCTTCCGGCTCGCTTGCGCGCAACCTGGTGCAGGCCGACGAGGTCGATCAGGTCGTTGACGCGCGACTTCGAGATCCCGTGCGTCTCGGCAAGCGCGAGCAGGTGGTAGTACGCGGAGCGGCCCGTGTGCACCGAGCGCGCCTCAAGCAGCGCTCCCACCTCGTGCATCGGTGACCGGTGCTCGCGATAGTGCTTGCCGTTCACGGTGACGTCGCCGGCGCTCGGGGCGTCGAGCCCGAGGACGAGGCGCATCGTCGTCGACTTGCCCGCTCCGTTCGGGCCGAGGAAGCCCGTCACGATTCCCGGCCGGACCGCGAACGTGAGGCCGTCGACCGCGCGCGTGTCGCCGTAGACCTTCGTGAGTCCTGCCGCCTCGATCACGTCCCGCCACGCTAGCCGACATCGCCGACGAGCCGCGCTTGTGTTAAGGCCCGCTTAATGCCGCTCTCATCGCGGTCCCATCCGTGCGACCGCATCCGACCAGGGAAGTCATCATCCCGAGGGTGCTCGTTCGAGGGACTGCCGGTCTGGCGCTGATCGCGGCAATCGCGATCGGAATCGGCGGATCCGCCCAGGCTGACCCCGCACCCGCCGTCAGCGCTCTCGACGGGGGCGAGCCGCTGACGATCACGCCGCCGCTCAACGGCGGGCCGTACATCTTCCCGGTCGAGACCGACGGGATCGTCGCCGACACATACGGCGCCCCGCGCGACGACGTGCCCGGAGATTGGCACCACGGCGACGACATCTTCGCGCCGCTCGGCACTCCCGTCGTGGCGGTGGCGAGCGGAACGCTCAATCGCGTCGGCTGGAACAGGGTCGGCGGCTGGCGCCTGTGGGTGCGTGACCGGAACGGCGACGAGTTCTACTACGCACACATGTCCGGGTACAGCCCCGCTGCGCTCCACGGCAAGCACGTGCACCGCGGCGAGGTGATCGGCTTCGTCGGCACCACCGGCGACGCGTTCACGACGCCGCCCCATCTGCACTTCGAGATCCATCCGCGCTCGCTGCTCCACCTGGACTACGCCGGCGCGGTCGACCCGACGACGTACATCGACTCCTGGCCGCGGCCGGGCAGCCTGGATCCGCCCCGGCCGGTGCTCCCGCGGCTGCCGAAGGCGGCAACGCCGCGACACGAGGCGACGCAGGACTTCCGCGAGCTCCTCCACGCGCGCGGGCTCAAGCCGCTGAAGCCGCATCCGAAACCCGTGCGTGTCGCCGCGCCGCCGGTGGCGGCCGTCGTGCCGGCGCCGCCCGAGCGCGACACGCGGGCGTTTGCCTGGGCGGCCGTGGACGCCGTGATCGCCACGTCGCTGCTCGCACTCCTCATGTGGCGGCGCGAGCGGCGACGGTAGGGCTCAAGCGGCAGGCGGTCGTCGCTCGGGAAAGCGCGGCAGGCCGTCGTCGGGAATCGGCTCCCAGGAGGCGGCGTAGGCCGTGAACTGGCGCGTGCTCGGCCGGATCCCCGGATCGGTGTCGAAGCTGCCGAGACGCACCGACTTGATCTCGGGATCGTCCGGGTGCTCCGACCACATGTGCGATCCACACGCCGAGCAGAACACCTTCGCGAAGCCTTCGGGATCGGGAGGCCGCCACGCGCGCAGCAGCTCCTCGCCCTGAACGATGCGCAGCGAGCCGGGCGCGATGCGCGCGGATGCCGAGGCCGCCGTTCCCGTCCGCCGCTGGCAGCGGGTGCAATGGCAGTACCCGGCGGCGGCGAGCGGCTCGCTGATCTCGTAGCGAATCCCGCCGCACATGCAGCCGCCGGTCAACATCGCGCGAAGTCTAGGTGCGCAACCGTGGCTGCCCGAGCCCACGAAGCGACGCGTCGAGCAGCTCCACCGGGTGCAGCACGGGCAGCGGACGCCCGGCGCGGCGGAGCGCCGCCGACACCTGGAGCAGGCAGCCCGGATTCGCGCTCGCGTAGACGTCGGGTTCGGTGGCGAGCACGTTCGCCGCCTTGCGGTCGCCGAGCTCGCGGGCGGCCTCGGGCTGCACGAGGTTGTAGATCCCGGCGCTGCCGCAGCAGATCTCCTGCTCGGCCGGCTCGACGAGCTCGAGCCCGGGGATCGATCGCAGCACCGCGCGCGGCTCGGCGGTGATGCCCTGCGCATGCTTCAGGTGGCAGGAGTCCTGGAAGGCGACGCGCAGCGGCAGCGGCGAGCGCGCCGGGCCGTCGGCGCCGGCGAGCAGCTCGGAGACGTCGACGACGGGGACGTCGAGACCCGCGTCCTTCAGGTGCGATCCGCAACCGGCGGCGTTCGTCACGATCGTCTCGGCGCCGGCGGCGCGGAACGCCTCGACCGTGCGCCCTGCCATCGCCAGGCCCTGCTCGCGCCTGCCCGCGTGCAGGGCGAGCGCGCCGCAGCAGCCGCCGTACGGCGAAACCACCTCGTACCCGTGCGCGGCGAGCACGCGCGCGGTCGCGCGGTTGACCTCGCCGAAGAGGACGCTCTGCACGCAGCCGGTCAGCAGGCCGACGCGCCCCTTGCGCTCGCCGGCGGCGGGTGTCTCGCGCGGCGGCGCGACCGGCTCGCGCCACGGCGGCGCGAGCTCGCGGAACGCGCGGTACGGCGCGAGCCGCGAGAACGGCAGCGCAGCCCGCATCACCTTCGGCCGCGGCAGAACCGCGAAGGCGAGCGTGCGCAGCATGCGTTGCGAGAGCGGCCGCCGCACCTCCTGCTCGACGCGCTCCCGCGTGAGCTCGATCAGGCGGTCGTAGTGCACACCCGAGGGACACGAGGTGAGGCACGCCATGCAGCCGAGGCAGCGGTCGAAGTGCTGCGCGACGGTCGCGTTCAGGGTCGCGCGGCCTTCGAGCACCTCCTGCATCAGCCAGATGCGCCCGCGCGGCGAGTCCATCTCCTCGTGCCAGAGGTCGTAGGTCGGGCACGTCGGCAGGCAGAAGCCGCAGTGCACGCAGTCCCTGACCAGCGCGGCGTCCACTAGACGAGTCTTCCTTCCCGATCGAACGCCGCGCGCACCCGCTCGGCGAGCGGCGACCACGGCTGCCGGGCGGCTCCCTCGACCCAGGCGACGCCGGGCCCCGGCCGCGCGAGCAGGCAGGCGCCGCCGTCCCAGCGCACCTTCGTCCCGCGAAGCTGCCGTTCGGCCGACTCGCTCCACACCGAAGCGTCGTCCTCCGCGAAGCCGTCGAAGGCGCACTCGCGCTCGACGAGCAGCGCGAGCTTCCCCGGCCAGTGCAGGTCGACGGCGACGGGATCGAGCTGCGAGCGGTGAACCGCCGGCCAGAGCTCCGCCGGACCCGTGAGCGTCTTCTCGACGCGCGGCCGCGTGTGCAGCCGCAGCGCGACGCGCGCGATCAGCCCGAGCCGTCCGCGCGAGCCGGCGAAGAGCTTGCCGAGGTCGTACCCCGCGACGTTCTTCACGACCTTGCCGCCCGAGCTCGCGATCGTGCCGTCGGCGAGCACGACCGTGAGGCCGATCACGAGGTCGCGCATCGCCCCGTAGCGATGGCGGCGCGGACCGGAGAGGTCGCCGGCGAGACAGGCGCCGATCGTCGGGTCGCCGGGCGGATCGAGCGCGAGCATCTGCCCGTGCGGCGCGAGCGCGGCCTGAAGCTCGGAGAGCCGCACGCCCGCCTCGACGATCGCGGTCAGGTCGCCGGGCTCGTGCTCGAGGATGCGGTTCAGCCGCACCGTCGAGAGCGTCGCGGCGTCGCCGACGTTGCGATCGATCGCGACGCGGGTGCCGTCGCGGAACACCGCCGCCGCCTCGGCGACGGTCTCCGGCTCAAAGACGCTCGGCAACCCCGGCCCGTTCCAGCGGATGCGCGCGATACGGCCCAGGCACCTCGCCGCAGAGCCGCGGCGTCGGCAGCACCTTGCCCGGATTCGCGATTCCCTCGGGATCGAACGCGCCGCGCAGCCGCGCCATCACGGCGAGGTCGTCGGCGCCGAAGAGCTTCGGCATCGAGCACGCCTTGTCGACACCGACGCCGTGCTCGCCCGTGAGCGATCCACCGGCGTCGATGCAGACGTCGAGGATCGCGGTCGCGAGCTGCTCGGCGCGCTCGGGCTCGCCGGGAACGTCCTCGTCGTAGAGCACGAGCGGATGGAGGTTGCCGTCGCCGGCGTGGAAGACGCTCGCGATCCGGAGCCCGTACTCCTCGCCGAGCTCGCCGATCCGCCGCAGCACCTCGGGCAGCCGAGTCCGCGGGACGACGCCGTCCTGGACGTAGTAGCTCGGCGAGATGCGCCCCATCGACGCAAACGACGACTTACGGCCGCGCCAGATCCGCGCGCGCTCGGCGGCGTCCTCCGCCGCACGCAGCTCGAACGCGCCCTGCTCGCGGCAGATGCGCTCGACCGCGGCGGAGTCGCCGGCCACCTGCGCGGCCGGCCCGTCGAGCTCGACGATGAGCACCGCGCCCGCACCTGCGGGATAGCCCGGCGCGACCGCCGCCTCGACCGCCTCGAGCGTCAGCGCGTCCATCATCTCGATCGCGGCCGGCAGGATCCCGGCGGCGATCACGTGTGAGACGGCGTCGCCGGCCGCGTCCGTCGTCGCGAACGCGGCGAGCAGCGTCCGCACCGTCTCCGGCTCGCGCAGCACGCCCACGGTGATCCGCACCGCGATCCCGAGCGTCCCTTCCGAGCCGACGAACGCGCCGAGCAGATCGGGCCCGTCGTCGTCGCGCGCGAGCGTGACGAGCTCGCCGGTCGGCAGGACGACGTCGGCGGCGAGCACGTGGTGGACGGTGAAGCCGTACTTGAGGCAGTGCGCGCCGCCGGAGTTCTCCGCGACGTTGCCGCCGATCGTGCAGACCTGCTGGCTCGACGGATCGGGCGCGTAGAAGAAACCCTCGGCGGCGACGGCGCGCGTGACGTCCAGGTTCGTCACGCCGGGCTCAACGACGGCGATGCCGCGGTCGAGGTCGATCTCGAGCACGCGGTTCAGGCGCGCAAGCGAGATGACGACGCCCCCGGCGACCGGAAGCGCTCCGCCCGAGAGCCCGGTGCCGGCGCCGCGCGCGACGAACGGAACGCGCTGCGCGGCGCATTGCGCGACCACGTCCCGCACCTGCTCTGCCGTCTCCGGGAGGACGACGAGCTCCGGGATCGCGCGCCAGCCCGTGAGCGCGTCGCACTCGTAGGTGCGGAGCTCGTCGAGCTCCGAGATCACCGCCTCCGCCCCGACCACCCGTTCGACGGCTTCGCGGAATTCGCGCGGCAGAGGCACGCCCTGACGATAGTCGCGGAGTGCGGATGCCTAGCCGGCCTGCCTCAGCTCCACCCGGACGCGCATCAGCACGTCCTGGCCGGAGCCGAGGGGCTCGCTCGACTGCGTGAGGACCTCGCTGCCGAGCCCGATCTGGAGCCGTCGCACGCCGTCGCGGACGAGCGACGCACCGAGCTGGAGGTTCGTGCACGCGAGCAGCGCGTCCGTGCGCGCCTGCGCGAGGACGGACGGCGCGCCGCCGAGCCCGTCGACCTGCTTCCGGCAGCCGAGCAGCGTCTCCTCGTTCGTCGTCAGCCGCGCGATCAGCCTCGCGTCGCCGTGCTGGATGGCGCGCAGTGTCGCGGTCTGGCCCAGGATGACGGAGAGATCGTTGATTGCGTGCGTCATCGTCCTCTCCCACTGCGCGAGCCCGGCGCGCCACTGCGTCGCCGCGGCGTCTTCGTGCTTCTTCGCCGAGCTGCTCCCGCACCCCGCGAGCACGAGGGCGATCGCAACCGCGGCACCGGACCTGATCGGTTTTGGGGGTCTGCGGACGCCGATCGTCCTCACTCGCTTCGGTCGTCACGTAGAGACGCGGCGCGGTCGCTGCTTGTTAGAGCGAGCCCGCCGCGGCTTGGCTCCACGGACGTAAACTGGGCGCTTGGAGGCAGGGGGATGAAGGCAACTGATGGGCCAAGAGACGGGCGGAGGGTTCGTCGGAAAGTGCGCCGTCAGGAAGACGTTCGACGCGACGTGACACCCGCGCGCCGGGCTGCCATGACGGTTGTCTGCGCACTGGCACTTTGCGCTGCCGCCTCCGTCCCGCCGACCGGCGCGGCCACCCCGAAGCCGAAGGTCGTCGCCCGTAACCTCAGCAATCCCCGGAAGATCTTCGTGGGAGCGGACGGGTCGGTCTACGTCGTCGAGGCGGGGACGGGCGGCAACGTGGACGGACATCGATGCCTCGTGACGTGCGTCGGCCGTTCGGGGGCCGTCGTCCGCCTCGCGAACGGTCACACGCAGCCGTTCGTCACCGGTCTCGGCTCGCTCTCGGTCCCGAACGGCCAGGGGGCGCAGGGGCCTGCCGCCTTCCGGATCGTGAACGGCAAGGACTACGTCCTGATGCAGGACATGGAGATCAACTCGAAGGGCGTGAACCAACTCGGCCTACCGGATGCGGGCGACCTGTTCACGACTCCGCCGGGCAAGGTGGCACCCAAGCTGGCCGCGAACTTCGCCGCCTTCGAGGCGGCGCACAATCCGGACCACGGCGCCGGACCGGGCCCGAAGCACGGCCAGCCGTCGATCGACAGCGATCCCTACGACTTCGTGCCGTACCGGGGCGGCTTCGCCGTCGCCGACGCGGCCGGCAACGACCTCTTGTGGCTCGCTCCCTCGGGGCGGATCTCCGTGCTCGCCGTCTTTCCGATCCGACATCAGAAGCTCACCAAGATCCAGGAGAACGAGCTGAGCCCGCCGAAGCTCAACCCCTACCCGGTGCAGTCCGTTCCGACCTCCGTCGCCGTTGGCCCCGACGGCGCGCTCTACGTCGGCGAGCTCACCGGCTGGCCGTACACCCCTGGCACGGCGCGGATCTGGCGGGTCGTGCCGGGAAAGAAGGCGACGGTGTACGCGTCCGGTTTCACGAACATCTCGGCGCTCGTGTTCGACGGCAAGAACCTGCTCGTCCTCGAGCTCGCCTCCAAGGGCATCCTCGACCCGAGCTCGCCCGGCGCGCTCCTCCTCCTGAAGCCGGACGGCAAGCGAGCCGTGGTGGCGAGCGCCGGGCTCGTCGCGCCCACGGGACTCGCCCTCGGCAACGGCTCGATCTACATCTCGAACTACGGGACGTATCCCGGTAGCGGCACAGGGCCGCACGGAGAGCTGATCAGCCTGCCCGCCTCGCTCGCAGGCTGACGGCCAACTGCCGGACCCTGGACCGCGCCGCGGAGAACCGACTTTCCCACCCCACGCGCTATCATGCGCGTGTGGGACTGCCGAGCCCGCGCCTCCTCACGTCGGCTGCCGTGGTGGCCGGTGCGCTGATGCTCGGGCCGTCGGCCCAGGCCGAGAGGACCGCGACGCCGACCCTCGTCGTGAACTTCACGCCGACCGGGGTGGTCACCGTCACCCTGCCGAACGGAACGCCGGTGGGAACGACGAACGGGGCGCCGACGACGATTCCGGCCGGGAACTACACGCTCGTCCTGAACGGCCCCGGCAACTGCACCCCGGAGCCGCTGTTCGAACTCGAGGGCCCGGGCGTCGACCTCACCTCCGACATGCTCGGCAGCGACGTCACCACCTATGAGGCTTACGCGACCTTGCAGTCCAACGCGACGTACACCTGGCACACCGACTGGAACCAGTCGGTGGTGTACACGTTCACGGCATCCGGAACGGTCGCCGCCTCCACGCCGACCGCCTCCGGCACGTCGAGCTCGGCCGCAGGGAGCTCCACGCCGACCTCGATCGGCATCGTCGGCTCGGAGATCGTCCCCTTCCGCGGGAAGCTCGCGGTCGCCGTGAGCGCTTCGGGCAAGCTCACCGTCACGTTCGGCGGCAGGAGCGTCACGAGCCTGAAGGCCGGCCGCTACACCCTCGCCGTCACCGACCGCAGCCGTACGAGCGGACTCGCGTTGCAGGGCACGGCCCACAAGGCGATGACCGTGACCGGCACGGCGTTCGTCGGCAAGCGCACGGTCTCCGTCGACCTCACCGCCGGCACGTGGCTCTTCATGCCGCGCCTCGGCAAGACGGCCCTCGCGGCCGTCGTCAGCTGAGACCGGGCTACGAGGTCACGAAGAAGGTCGTTCGCTTGCCGCCGGGGCTGAAGTAGAACCAGCGGCCCGGTTTGAGCGTGACCGTGACGGCGTTCGAGCCGACGAAGGCCTTGCTCGAGATCGTCTGTGCCCTGCCGTGCAGGATCTGGATGCTGAAGCCCGCCTTCTTGGATTCGTCGTCGACTGAGAACGTCCACTTGCCGGACTTCAGCGAGGGGAACTTGTTGCCGTTGTGCGTCAGGCTCAGCTTCCCGTCGGCGTAGACGATCGCGTCCAGCGAGCCGCGGAACGGCACGTTCTCAGAGCCGACGATGCCCACTGACGTGGGCGCCGAGCTGCCGGTGCTCGGCGTCGACGGCGAAGGCGTAGGCGCCGGCGTCGCGTTCGTCGCGACGAACGTCTCGGAGTTCGCCGGGTTGAGCGTGTCTTGGGCCGTGTACGTCGCGCCCGCCTGGAACGTCGCCGTAAACGTCGCCACCGTGTCGACGTTCGGCGCCTGGTAGTCGACGCCCGGCCCGAAGAGATGGAAGATGTGGTTGTTTCCCTCGTCGTCCGCGCCGTTGTTTTCCAGGTTGATCGTGTACGTGCCCGGCGGAATCGTGCTGCCGACGTTCGAGCTGTCCGCATAGCGAAACTGGATGTTGCCGTCCTGGTCGAAATACGCGTAGATCATCTGCGACACCGCCGCGTGGGTACCGCAAACCCAGACCAGTGCCGCGATCAAGCCGATCAAGAACGGGCTCGAGCGCATACGGGACCCGACGATCATAACGCCGCAGCGAGCCTTTCCACACCGGCGGCGATCTCGTCGGGAGCAGCGAAGCCGAACGAGAGCCGGAGCGAGCTCGAAACGGCGCCGAACCGCGTCCCGTCGACCGCGCTCACGCGGGCGCGCTTCAGCACTTCGCGCCCGTCCGGCTGCCCGGGCAGCTGCACCCACATGAAGAGACCGCCCTCGGGATGCGACCACGTCGCATCCGGTAGGTGCCGCTCGAGCGCGGCGACCATGGCGTCGCGCCGCGCTCGAAGCGCGGCGCGCAGGCGCTCGAGGTGGGTCTCGAACGAGCGGCGGCCGATGAACTCGAACACGGTCGCCTGCGCGAGCAGCGCCGGGGTGATGTAGGTCGCAGTGGCCGCATCGGCGAGCTCGTCCGCGAGCTCGGCCGGAAGAATGAGGAAGCCGACGCGAAGGCCGGGGGCAATCGCGACCGAGAACGACGAGCTGTAGACGCTGCGCCCCGCCGAGACGTCGAAGAGTGCCGGCGGCTGTTCTCCTTCGAAACGCGTCAGACCGTAGGCGTCGTCCTCGAAGAGCAAGATCTGCTCGGTCTGAAGGCGGTTCTGGGCGATGACGAGGTCGACGATGCGGCTCCGGCCGGCTGGTGGCGTCGTCCAGCCGGTCGGGTTGTGAAAGCTCGGCTGCAGGTAGACCATCGCGGGTCGTATGTTCATGCTGAGGGTGTGTCGCAGCTCTTCGATGACGAGCCCGCCCTCGTCGACCGGCAGAGCGATCAGCGAGCCGCCGGCGCCGAGCAGCACCCTCTCTGCGCGATCGTAGATCGGATACTCGACGAGCACGGAGCGTCCGGGAAGCACGCGACCGGCGAGAAGCCCGAGCCCCTGCAGCTGCCCGTTCGTGAGGAGGACGCGGGACGGATGGACGCCGAACCACTCGCCGATCAGCTCGCGTAGCGGCGCGTAGCCGGCCCCCGGGCCGTACGAGAGGATCGTCTTCCCGTCGCGCGCCAGCACCGACGCCGCGCAGTCGGCGAGCTCCTCGGCCGGCAGCAGGTCGGCCCCGGGCTGGTCTGCGCTCAAGGAGATCGTGTCCACCCGTAGGAAGGAGGGGCCGGGCTCTCGCCCGGCCCCTCCTGTGCTCTCCTAGGCCGTGAAGTTCGCGGCCTTCAGGGCCGCGCGGACCCTCGCCGGCGTCATCGGCACCTCGTAGAGGCGAACTCCCGTGGCGTCGAAGAACGCATTGGCGATAGCGGCGGCGGCGGCGGCCGTCGGCGGCTCGCCGTTGCCGGTCGACTGGAGATCCGTCCGCTGCACGACGACGGTCGTCACGAGCGGGCTGTCCTTGAAGCGGAGGATCGGGTACGTGACCCAGTCGAGGCTCGTCACCCGCTGGTTGTCGAACGTGACCTCCTCCCAGAGGGCACGGCTCGTACCCTGTACGAGAGCGCCCATCATGTTGCTCTCGGCCTGAGCGGGAGCGGCCATCAGGCCGGCGACGACCGCCACGTACATGTGCGTGGCGAGGATCTTGCCGGTCTTCACGTTCACCTGGATGTCCGCGACGTTCGCCGCCTGCGAGCTCGCGAAGCCGCCCATCGCGATGCCGCGACCCGTGAGGATGTCACCCGTCTGCTTCACGGAGTTCGCGACCTTGGGCTGCCAGTTCGCGGCTTTGGCGACGGCGTTCAGGGCGTCACGCCACTGCCACTGCCCGGGGTTGCCCGTCGCAACACCGGCGCCGGTGCCGAGCGGCGCCGAGCTGATGTTGTTCAGCCGGAACTGGTACGGATCCTGATTCGCCAGGTAGGCCAAGTGGTCGATCACCTGCTCGTTGGCGAAGCAGGTCTGCGGCGCGGCCGGGGCACGCAGACTGCTCGTCTTGAAGTAGCTGTTCAAGAGATTCACGCTCTTGCCTGTGATTTGGCGGTTCGGGATGTCGTACTGCGTGCCCGAGTAGGTCGTGTCCGCGGAGAAGCTGCCGGGCGTGCCCAGCGGCAAGCCGACCATCGACTCCGTCGGCGTCACCGCGTACGACCCCATGCCGGTGGCCGTCGCATTCCAGGCGACCAGCTTGCCGTTCACGTCGATGCCGCCACTGACGTCCCACATCGTCGCCGGCGAGTAGTTGTCCCAGCCGTGCTCGTCCCAGCGCATCCACTGGAGGCGGACGGGCTTGCCGACCGCGAGCGAGCAGACGGCCGAGCACTCGTCGTTGTCGACGTGTGCCGCACCGCCGCCGAACGAGCTCGCGGCTTCGACGAAGACCACTCGCACGTTGTTGATGGTGTACGACTGGGCTTTCCCCAGCGTCTGCGCCGCCTGGTTGAGCGCAGCCACGACCTTCGGCCGCGTCGTTCCGTAGCCGTCCTTGACGTGACCGAAGATGATCGCGCTGGTCGGCGTGACGTCGGCGAGTGAGACGTTCGGGCCGATCGGCCCGTGCATCTGGTAGGGATACTTGAACGTTCCGCTCCACGTCTTCGCCGCGCTCGCCATCGCGGCGCCGACGCTCGCGGCCTGCGGGAGCCCGGGCGTGGTCGGCCCGAGCGCGGCGATCTTCGCCGGAACCTGTCCCGCGGCGTCGCGGGTTCGCATCCCGGCGAAGAAGTTCCCGACCGGGTCGATCGTCGGCGGCGTCGACCAGGCGACCTTGAGCTGCGCCGCCGCCTGGATCGCGTTGTACTCCAGCGGTGCGACCACGGCGAGGAAATTGCCGACGTGGACGATCTGGACGTCCGGGATGTGCGCGATCGAAGTTGCGTCGACCGAGAGCGGTACCGGATCCGTGCCGGTGCCGTACGCGCCCTGGCCGAGCGGCCTGACGCTGCGGCCATGGAGCATCCCCGGCACTCGGACGTTCGCCGAGTACGTCTTCGTCCCCGTCACGATCGACGGGATGTCGTAGAACTGCGGACGCGCGATGCCGACCTGCGTGTACGCGCTGACCGGCTTGGCCGGGGCGACGCCCGCGTTCAGCGTCGTACCCGTGTACTCGACGTTGAACAGCTTCCCGCCGATCAGCTGGCCGTAGGTGGTCGTCTTGCCGCCGCCCGAGACGACGCCCTTGCTCACGCTCAAACTCGCCACCGGAACGCCGAGCGCCGCGGAGGCGAGGCCGTTGAGCGCCTGGCGCGCCTGCGCAGCGGCCATGCGGACGAGCGGCCCTCCCTGGGAGATCGAGGAGCTGCCGCCCGTGTTGCCGGTATTCGGCGACGGCGTCGCCCCACCCGTGTCGAACTCGATGTGCTTGAACTGGCTGATGTCCATGTCGAGCTCTTCGGCCGCGATCAGCATCAGGCCCATCGTCGACTGCTGACCGAGGTTGATCCGGCCCGAGTTCAGCGAGGCCGTGTTGTCGGCGTGGATCGTCAGAAACGAGTCGACCGCGTTCGGGTCGGCCGGGCCCGGGCTCGCAAACGGATTGACCGCGCCGGCTGCGCTCGCCTTGCCGGCGGTGCCAGCGAGCGAGATGCCGGCGATGAGCGCGCCACCGCCCTTGAGGAACGTCTTGCGGCTGAACTCCTTCTCATACATGAAGCCCGTCATGATCAGCTCCCTCCCTTCGCCATCGCAGCGGCAGCCTGCTGAATCGCCGTCAAGATGCGCGGATACGTGCCACAACGGCACAGATGCCCGTTCATCGCCGTCCGAATCTGGTCCTCCGTCGGATTCTTCGTCGACGAAAGCAGATCGGCAGCCTGAATCATCATCCCGTTCTGGCAATACCCACAATGCGGCACCTGCACATCGATCCACGCCTGCTGAATCGGATGCAACACAGGCGTCGCACCCGTCGTGCCACGCTCAGAAGCCCACAGAGCCGGCAGGCCCTCGAGCGTCGTGATCGACCCACCCGAAACCGCCGCGACCGGGGTCACACAGCTCCGGATCTCCTTCCCGTTCAAAAGCACCGAGCACGCACCACACTGCGCCAGACCACAACCAAACCGCGGCCCATGCAGATGGAGCTCGTTGTGCAGAACGTACAGAAGAGGAGTGTCGAGGCTCGCGGTCACGTTATGAACGAGCCCGTTCACCTTGATCTTCAACCTACTCGCCATTGCAACCTCCCTTTGATGACTGCCAGACCTTGCTCGCAGCGCGCCACAGAAGGTCGTCCAAGGAGGGCCCCGCACCTCCTTCAACGGCAACCCGAGCTTACGACCGCGAGCGTTCGGTTGCAATAGTCAGTCCGCTGTGGCTGGGTGCTGCGACTGAAGCGCCGAGCCCGTCGCCGATGCCGGGGCGGTCGCGTGATTTCGGCTGACGGAGCGGCGTAGGAGTCGAACCTACCCAGCCTGGGGCTGCCAGACCTGGCCGGTTTTGAAGACCGGCTGGGCCACCGGGCCCTGCCGCTCCGGCGGCAGCGTACCGTGGGGTTGAATGAAACCGGTGCGCCGGGGCCTGATAGTCGTTGCTGCGCTCCTGGTCGGACTGGCGCCCGCCGCCGCGGCGCTCGCCGACGGCGATCCGGCGAGCGACGTCCTGCCGATCGCGGACGAGTTCATGCCGTATCCGGCGCCGAAGGACGCACACGAGCTCGTCGCGAGCGTGCAGAAGGTGTTCGCGTCCGACCATCGCGTCAAGGTCGCGGTGATCGCGACGCGTCTCGACCTCGGCTCGGTGCCGTCCCTCTTCCGCAAGCCGAGCCAGTACGCGGCGTTCCTCGGACAGGAGATCGGCGCGTTCTACAGCGGCCCACTGCTCGTCGTCATGCCGAACGGCTACGGGATCTACGACGAGGGCCATTCGACGGCGGCGGAGAAGGCCGTGCTCGCGAAGCTCAAGATCGGCGGCAGCTCCGCGTCCGCGCTCGTCGCGTCGGCCGCCGCCGCCGTCGACAGCCTCGCCGCCGCCGGCGCGCTCGACTCGCCCGACAAGCAGGCGCCGTCGGTCTATCCGTCGTACGCGACCGTGCACCCCGGCCGGACGGCGACGCTCACGTATCACGTCCTCGAGAACAGCGAGCGCGCGAGCTCGGTGGTCACCGTCTACGCCGGCAAGAAGAAGCTCGCCGTGATCCACTCGCCGATGGCGACGGTCACCTACCAGAACGCCGTCACCGTCACCTGGCAGGTGCCCGCGAACGTCCCGAAGCACGGCCTGCGCTTCTGCGTCGTCGCGACCGACGGGAGCGGAAACACGACGCCGGCGCCGGCGTGCACGCCGATCGCCGTCACGAAGTAGGGAACAGGAAGAACGTGTGCGGCGGGATGTAGCCGCCGAGCTCGAGCACGATCTCCGCGTGACGGGTGAGCCGAATCGCGGCGACGTCGCCGCGCACCCGCTTGCCGCCGACCCAGGCGCTCACCGCTCCGTGAAAGCCGGCCAGCCGCTCCGGCCCGAGCGGCTGGCCCCAGACCGCGAACAGGTCGCCGATCGTCGGGTGAGCGGCGGCCACGTACTCGACGACGCCGGTCGGCACGACGGTGCGCACCGCGTAGCTGCAGTGCGGCCCGATGCCTATCCCCTCGGGAATCAGCATCGCGAAACGATCGGCGAACAGCTCGACGTGCGCCTCGGCCCGTGCCGGCGAGCCCGGCTCGCAGCGAAAGCGGCCGACCGCCTGGCCGCGTTCGACCCGGATCGGGGCCGCGGGCAGGAGATACTTGGGGCCGAACCCGATCGGCGTCGGGACCGGAGCGGCCGCAGCGGCAACACCCGAGAGCCAGAGGATGGCGACCACGACACAGCAAAGGCTCCTCTCGATCATCTGCGCGGCCACGGTAGCGCTGCTCGGCCTCGCCGCGGGCGCCGGCGCCTCGGCGTCGAAGCCGTCGCTCGTGATCGGCGTGCCCGGCGTGCCGCCCGAGTTCCTCGCGGTGCGCTCGTACGTCGCGCTCGACCGCGGCCTCTACGCGAAGTACGCCGGGGGCGACGCCACCGTCTCGCTCGAGCCTTTCGACACCGACCAGGCGGAGATGCAGGCCGTCGAGAGCGGGCAGGTCGCGCTCGCCTGGGTGCCGACGCCCGCCGCGCTCGCGGAGATCGCGCGCGGCGAGCCGCTCGTCGCGATCGAGGGGATGGACACGCCCGACTGGGAGATCGGCTCGACCGACCCGTCGATCACGAGCTGCGGCGAGCTCAAGGGACAGACGATCGGCATCGATTCGGTCGGCGGCGCGCGCTACGACGCACTGGTCGCGATGCTGGCGGCCTGCGGCCTCTCGATCCACGACGTGAACACCGTCACCTTCCCCGGCGACGCCGGCATGAACGCGCAGATCGCAGGACAGCTCACCCTCGACGTCGAGCACTACGACGAAGCAACGCAGGTCGAGGCGATGGGCAAGGGCGTGACGATCGTCGAGCGGCTCGCCGACGTCGACCCCGACGAGCACTTCGAGATGCTCGTGACGACGGAGGACGCGCTTGCCGCCCATCGCGCGCTCTACGTCAAGGTGCTCGAGGGCGACATCGCCGCCACGCGCTGGCTCGACACCTCCTCGCATCTCACCGCGGCGGCGGGCATCGGGCAGATCACCGGCGAGACCCCTGCCGTCGTCGCCGCGGCGATCTCGCACTACGTCGGCGCGGGCTGGTGGAACGTCGGCACGGCCGGACTCTCGCCCGCGCGAATCGCGGGCACGAACGCACTCGACGTGAAGCTCGGCCTGATCCCGTCCGGAAGCCGGGCTCTCTCCTTCGCGAACGTCACCGACACGTCGCTCTGGCAGGCGGCGCGGCGGGCGCTCCGCTAGACGCCGCGGCGAAGCCGGCGCGCGTCGCCGACGCGGAGCGTGACGCGGTCGACGTCGAAGCGCTCGACCAGGAGCTGCGCCGGACGCCGGGACGACCCGAGCAGGTCGCGGAAGCGGGCGAGCGTGATCGTCCCTTCGCGCTCGCACTCCTCGACGAGCAGCGCCTTCGCCCGCTCGTAGTCCTTCAGCGAGATCGTGCTCCCGTCGCCGAGACGCACGTCGTCTCTCACGAACACGGCCGGGGTCCGACCCTCGAGGTAGAAGCGGCCGCCGGTCTGTTCGAGGCCGAGCAGCGGCACGACGTCGCCCGCCCACGGGACGTCGCCGACGAGCGCCGCCGCGGCGGCGCCGGGATGCGCCTCGACGAGCGCGTGCACCCGCTCCCGCAGCTCGTCGAGCCAGGCGGCGGAGAACACCCACGGCCCTGCCTGCTCGAGGTGCGACACGTCGAGACCACGGCGGTCGAGGTCCTGCCGTCGCGCCGGTTCCTGCACCGACGCCGATCCGACCCGCGCCTCCTCGGCGTGACGGGGCGGCGCCGGATCGAGCACGAGGCCGCCGCCGATCGTCGTCTCGCGCCGGAGCACGACGCGGTCGCCGCGCGCCGCGACGAGCGCCTCTCCGAGCCGCAGCTGGGCCTTGTCGTGACCGATCCGCACGACGCGCGCCGGAACGGCCCGCGTTCCGTGACAGACCTGCACCCGCGCGCCGTCGGGCACGTCGCCGTCGAGTGCGACGTCGAGCCGGAAGCCGACGGAAAAGGCACCGGGAGAGACGAGTGCGTCACCGCGCCGAACGGCGCGCCGGCGCTCGGGGGTGATCGCGACAGCGACGCGCTGTCCTGCTTCGGCACGCTCGACGCTCGCGTCGTGCACCTGGACGCTCCGCACGCGAACCTCGAAGCCGGCGGGCAGCGCGTCGAGCCGGTCGCCGGCCGCGATCTGCCCCGACCACAACGTCCCGGTCGCGACCGTGCCGGCGCCGGGCAGGCTGAAGACGCGGTCGACGTAGAGCCGCGCGGGCCCGTCGGGATGCACACGGTCGACGGCAGCGCGGTCGAGCGCGGCGCGGAGCTCGTCGAGCCCTTCGCCGGTGACGGCGCTCACGCGCACGACCTCGGCCCCGGGCACGAGCTCGGAGACGTCCGGCACGCGCTCGGGCTCGACGGCGTCGATCTTCGTCAGCGCGACGACGCCGCGCTCGACGCCGAGCAGCCGGAGGATCTCGAGGTGCTCGTACGTCTGCGCGCGGGGGCCCTCGCCCGCGTCGACGACGAGCAGGAAGAGGTCGATGCCGGTCGCGCCGGCGACCATCGTGCGCACGAAGCGCTCGTGGCCGGGCACGTCGATCACGGACAGCCGCCGGCCGCTCGGCAGGTCGAGCGGCGCGTAGCCGAGCTCGATCGAGATGCCGCGCGCCTGCTCCTCGGGCAGCCGGTCGGTGTTCGTGCCGGTGAGCGCCTCGACGAGCGCGGTCTTGCCGTGGTCGACGTGACCGGCGGTGCCGACGGTCAGCGGCATGTGCGGACGGCGGCGGCGGCGAGCTCGACCTCGTCGTCGGCGATCGTGCGGCAGTCGAGCACGGTGCGGTCGCCGCGCACGATCGCGACGACCGGCGGCGCGGCGTGCAGGAGGAGCGCCGCGAGCTCGGGCTCGAGCTCGACGCCCGCGCTCGGCAGGTCGTGCAGCGGCAGTGCTCCGCCGCCTGCGCGCGCCGACGTCTCCACGACCTCGCCGCCGATGAGCGAGGCGAGCTTCTGCGCACGCGCACGCACGCTCTCGACCGGCTCGCGCAGCATCCGCAGAGCCGGGATCTCGCGCGCCGCGCGCTCCGGCTCGTCGTAGAGGAGAAGCGTCCCCTCGAGCGCGGCGAGGGTGAGCTTGTCGGGACGGAGCGCGCGCTGGAGCGGATGGCGGCGCAGCAGCGCGACGAGCTCGGCGCTGCCGCAGACGATCCCGGCCTGCGGACCGCCGAGCAGCTTGTCGCCCGAGAAGGTGACGAGGCCTGAGCCGGCGGCGAGGCTGTCGCAGACGAGCGGCTCGTCGCCGAACGAGACGAGGCTGCCGGAGCCGAGGTCGTCGACGAGCGGCAGCCCGTGACGAGCCGCGACGCCCGCGACCTCGCGCAGCGACGGCCGCTCCGTGAAGCCGACCACGCGGAAGTTCGACTGGTGGACGCGCACGATCGCCGCCGTTTCCGGGCCGACCGCGGCTTCGTAGTCGCGCGCCCTCGTCTTGTTCGTCGTCCCCACCTCGACGAGACGCGCGCCGGAGCGCGCGAGCACGTCGGGAATGCGGAAGCCGTCGCCGATCTCGATCAGCTCGCCGCGCGAGACGATCACCTCGCGCCCTTCCGCGAGCGCGGAGAGCGCGAGCAGCACCCCGGCGGCGTTGTTGTTGACGACGAGCGCGTCCTCCGCGCCGGTGAGCCGGCGCAGGAGCGAGGCGAGATGGTCGTGCCGCGAGCCGCGCCCGCCAGCGCGCAGGTCGTACTCGAGGTTCGAATACGCCGACGCGACGTCGCGCGCACGGTCGACCGCGGCGGCGGCCAGAGGTGCGCGGCCGAGATTCGTGTGGAGGACGACGCCCGTCGCGTTGATCACCCGCCGAAGGCTCGGAGCCGCGTGCCGGGCGGCGATGGCGAGCGTCCGCTCGACGAGGTCGCCGGGATCGTGCCCCGCGTTGATCTCCTCGCGCGCGCGCGCGAGCGCCTCGCGTGCGGCGGCAACGGCGGCTTCGTGCGGCAGCCGGCCGAGCACCTCGCTGCGCACGAGCTCGTCGACCGACGGCAGCTCTCTCAGCTCCATGCTTAGAGTGTAAGAAGTGATCGCCACCGGCGCCGTTCGCCTCACCGAGTACGCCTCGTGCGGCGGGTGCGCCGCGAAGTACTCGGCGGCGCTCCTCCAGGAGCTCGTGTCGCAGCTTCCGGTCGAGGCCGATCCGGATCTGCTCGTCGGACTCGCACCGTCGGACGACGCAGCGGTCTACCGGCTCGACGACGAGCGCGCGCTCGCGTTCACGGTCGACTTCTTCCCGCCGATCGTCGACGACCCCGGCGACTTCGGCGCGATCGCGGCCGCGAACGCGCTGAACGACGTCTTCGCGATGGGCGCGATGCCGCTCGTCGCGCTCTCGGTCGCCGCGTTCCCGGAGTCGCTCCCGGCGGAGGCCGTCTCGGCGGTCTTCGCGGGCGCGGCGGCGAAGGTGCGCGAGGCGGGCGGCGTGCTCGCGGGGGGTCACACGCTGCGCGACGAGGAGCCGCTGTACGGACTCGCCGTCGTCGGCATGGTCTCACCGCGCGCGATCTGGACGAAGGCGGGCGCGCGATCCGGCGACGCGCTCTACCTGACGAAGCCGCTCGGGACTGGGTTGATCGTGCACGGCCGCAAGGAGGGACGCGTCGCCGACGCCGTGCTCGCGCCGGCGGTCGAGCTGATGAAGACGCTCAACCTCGAGGCCGCGCGCGAGCTGCGCGAGCTCGAGCCGCATGCGGTCACCGACGTCACCGGCTTCGGCCTGCTCGGCCACGCCTACGAGCTCGCGACGCGCAGCGGCGTGCACATCGACCTCGACGCGCACGCGCTGCCGGTGATCCCCGGTGCGCTCGAGCTCGCGGAGCTCGGCGTCGTCACCGGCGGCGACCCGCGAAACCGCGAGTACGTCGGCGGCGCGCTCACCGTCGACGGCGCCTCCGAGGCGCAGGTCCGGCTCGCCTTCGATCCGCAGACGGCGGGCGGTCTGCTCGTCGCGCTGCCGCCCGGCCGGGCGTTCGCCGCGGGCGTTCGGATCGGCAGCGTCGCCGAGGGCGAAGGCGTTCGCTTGTCTGCCTGACGGCTCTCTGCCACACTGGGAACACCACGAGCAGGCGATCCCTCGTCCTCGTTCTCGGCGCCGTCGCGGCGGCAGGCGCAGTCGCGCTCGACCTCACGCTGTTCACCGGCGGCGGGAGCCGGCCGCTGCCGAAGCTGACGCTCGCGCAGGTGAAGCACCGGACGCTCGCCGCGGTCGCCGACTCGAACGACCTGATCCTCCACGCCGAGCAGACGAGCCTGAACACGAGCTACTCGAGCGTGTCGGGCGAGACCCAGACGACGCAGAAGCAGGATCGCTGGCAGGACATGACGGAAGGCCGGACGAGGATCGTCGCGTACGGTCCGGATGGGCTGCCACGCGAGGAGTTCTACTCGTCGCACACGTCCGACTCGATGACGATGGACATGCTCGACTACGCGGCGCGCACCTGGACGACGGCTGACCTGCCGACGTCGGCCGGCGCGTTCGACGGCGGCGGCTCGCAGCAGTTCGCGCAGCAGATCGAGGGCCAGCTCGCGAACGGCGCCCTCGTCCTCGTCGGGCCGGCGATGATCGACGGCCGCGAGACGTTCCACCTGCGGCGGCCGCTGCCGAAGTTCTCGGTCCCGGCGGGCCCGAACGGCTTCAGGCCGCCACAGCCGGCCGAGCTCGACATGTGGATCGACCCGACGAGCTTCCTCCCGGTCGCGGAGGAGACGCTGGCGGGCAACGGCGAGGTGCTGTCGCGAACCGACGACGAGTGGCTGCCCCGCACACCGGCGAACCTCGCCGAGGTGAACTTCGTCGCGCCGCCGGGCTTGAAGCACGAGACGGCGGCGACGAGCTCGAGCGCGTCGGGCGCCGACTTCTCGTGGCAACTGCTGGTCCCGTCTAGCCACCCGTAGAGGAGAAGTGCTGGTAGTCGGGCGTCGCCGTCCAGCGGCCGCCCCACTGCCAGCCGACGGCGGCGAACGCCGCGTTCAGCTCGCCGCCGAGCTCCGCCATCCCGGGCCGCACGTCCGCGCGGTCCGAGTACTTGCTCCCCGCCGGCGGCAGCCACCGTCCCGCTTCGTAGTACGGGTTCTCGACCGGGTTGACGTCGATCGCCTCGCCGTATGCGTGCACCGACCACTGCTTCGGTCCCGGCGCGACGGCGTAGCGGCAGTTGAAGCCCGAGGTGTTGTCGGCGGCCATCGAGAGGCCGTCGCTGCCGCCGTACGCCGCAATCGGCGTCATCTGCCGGATCGGGAAGTGCTCGCGGTAGAGGCGCGTGAAGACCGACTCGACCGCTCCCACGACCGTGACGTTGACGACGAGGGCGCCCGTGTGCGGCTTCCCGTCGAAGCCCCAGTAGGGGAGCGTCACCCGGCGGAGCTGCGCCGCCCCGACCGGGCAGCCGGGATGCCACGAGCCGCCGAGCTCGGCGCGCGTGACGGGCGCGACCGAGACGTGGAGCGCGAGCGCTGCGAGCAGGACGTGCACCATGGAAGACTATGGTCGCCGCACTTGCCGTCGCCGCCGTCTGCTTCCACGCGAGCGGTCACGCGCAGCAGCTCGTCACCGTGGACGCGCCGTCGGCGCGCAGCACGACGGCGGTCGTGCGCGTCTGGCGCCGCGACGGCGCGTGCTGGCGCGAGGAGGCCGGACCGTGGCCGGCGCGCGTCGGGCGCAACGGACTCTCCGCACATCACCGTGAGGGCGACGGCACGACGCCGATCGGCACCTTCGCGATCGGACCCGTCGCGTACGGCGTCGCGCCGGATCCGGGAACCGCGTTCACCTACCACCGCCTCGTCTGCGGCGACTGGTGGGACGAGGACCCGAGCTCAGCCGAGTACAACGAGTTCCAGCACGTCGCGTGCGGGACGAGGCCGAGTTTCGGCGGCGGCAGCGAGGCGCTCTGGCTCGACACGCAGGCATACGCGCACTTCCTCGTCGTCGACTACAACACGAGCCCCGTCGTCCCGGGCCGCGGCTCGGCGATCTTCATCCACGACGACGTGGGGCAGCCGACGAACGGCTGCGTGAGCGTGCCGCCGGCCGACCTCGTCCGTCTCCTGCACCTGCTCTCGCCGGCAAAGGCCCCCGAGATCGCGATTCGCCTGCGGGCCGCGTGAAGAAAGATGCGCCCCGGTTTCCCGGGGCGCTCTGGGGGGAGGGGTCGTGCGGGAGAGAGTTACGGCCCGGTGACGGCCGCGAACGTGACGGTGCTGGTGTAGGTGCCCGAGTAGGAGTTGCCGGGGATCGAGACGTCGAAGGTCGGGGTGATCGTGAAGTCGCCCATGCCGGTCGAGGTGGCGGAGTTGAAGAACTTGATTGCGGTCGGTGCGGTCGCGCCTGCGGGGAGGTTGATCGGGTAGGAGATCGCGTTCGTCGGCGTCGAGCAGCTGCCGCCCGAGTTGCAGGCCGCCGCGACCGACGCGATCTGCGAAGCATCGGAGGGGAGACTGTCGCCGACGCCGTCGTCGAAGGTGGTCGAGGTCGCCGTCAGGTTCCAGCCGGCGCCGGTCCCGCGCGCGTCGTCGACGCTCAGCGGAATGCTCCAGCTCACGGTCTGGTCGGTGCCGTCGAGCGTGTCGGTCATCGTCGCCGACGAGCCGCTCGTCATCGACATGGAACCCGCGCCGCTCACGACGGCCGTGGCGGTGATCGTGCCCGCCACTGCAGCCGCTGCGAGTGCGAGTGTCGCGATTGCCGCAGCCGCGACGAGTGCCATCCGCGTCTTCATGCACGGCATCGTGGTCGCGCGACGTAGGGATCGCGGAGTCGTCAGGTATGGAACACGGAGGGGCGCTCAGCGGTTTCGATCACGTCGCGCGCTTTGCAAATCGCAGCACGCAACTCGTGCACGCATTCTCGAAACGCAGCAAGGAAAACGACGACGAATGCGAAATGGGGTCCTCGCACGATGGTTGAAACATCCACAAAATGCAGCATGAACGTCCTCGACTCGATCATCCGCGGTCCGAAATACCCCTTTCGGCGCACGATGCCGTCAGATGGGTATCCCATGATTGTCGGGACTGCGGAAGCAGCGGGATAGTTCAAACCCTCAAGGAGGTGTGGCATGCCGCCACGCAGTTCCAAGAAGTCAGCTGCGAAGCGGAGCACCGCCAAGCGCAGCACCGCGAAGCGGGCCCCCGCGAAGCGGGCTCCGGCGAAGCGGAAGACCACCGCGAAGCGCAAGAGCACCGCGAAGCGGGCTCCGGCCAAGCGGAAGACCACCGCGAAGCGGAAGAGCACCGCGAAGCGGGCTCCCGCGAAGCGGAAGACCACCGCGAAGCGCAAGAGCACCGCGAAGCGGGCTCCGGCGAAGCGGAAGAGCACCGCGAAGCGGGCTCCCGCGAAGCGGAAGACCACCGCGAAGCGGGCTCCCGCGAAGCGGAAGAGCACGGCCAAGCGCGCCCCGGCGAAGAAGCGCAGCACCTCGGGGCGGAAGCGAACCGCCCGCAAGAAGTAGGGCGGTCTCTCAACCGGATCCGGGCTTAGCGCCGCCGTCGAGCAAACTCGGCGGCGGCGGCCCGGCGCCGGACGACGCGTGCGAGATAGACGACGATCAGCACGTTGACGGCGATCCCTGCTCCCTTCAGCCACGACGCGTGGCGGACGAACTCGTAGATCTCGGCCGGAACGAGGAGCGCGGTCGCGACGACCGTCAGCCATTCGGCCCAGCGCTTGCGGCGGAAGAGCCCGACGCCTTCGGTGAGCTCGAGCGCCGCGTAGCCGATCGCGAGCGCGCCGAAGACGTCCACCTCGTGCCGCTTCAGGCGGCCGAGCTTCGCGACGACGTGGCGGATGAACGGGCGCCTCGGATCGAGCTCGAGCCGCTCGGCGAGGTGAGTCGCGATGTTGCCGAAGTTCGCACCCGACTTCGCGAGGAGATAGATGCCGCCGACGAGGAGGAGCAGGCCGCGCAACGTCCGCTCGGCCGCGATCAGCCAGAGCAGCCGCCCGGGGGACTTGGAGCCTGCCTCCACGTTCTCATTGTCGTAGGTTCGCGTCGTGTACGAGCGCTTCGACGAGACGGACGTCCACGCCGACTACCTCCAGCTCCTGCGGCGCGGCTCGGTGATGCGGCGACTCGCGCAGGCTCAGCACTCAGCGTGGCGGCACGCGATGCGCACAAAGGCGCGGGCCGACGACCTGCGCATCCGGACATGGTCGCGTGACACGACTCCGGCCGAGGTGTGGGCCGTGCTGCCCGACTGGTCGCTCACGCGCGACGAGCGCGAGCGGCTCGCGCGGCGGCTCGAGTGGTTGCGCGAGGATTAGTAGCCCGTGGGCCACGCCGTCGCCGGAGCCGCCTCGCAAACGTGGCCGCCGTTCGTCCTCGTCGCCGGTCTGATCCTGATCGGCGCCGTCGTCGAGGCCGACGGGCTCTTTGCGGCGGTCGGAACGCGGATCGAACGGATCGGCGGCGGACCCGTCGCGCTTCTCGCCGCATTGCTCGGGCTCGAGGCAGTCGTGACCGCCGTGCTGAACCTCGACACGGCCGCGGTGTTCGTCACCCCGATCGTCGTCCACGCGGCCAGGCAGCGCGACTGCGACGAGCGGCCGTTCCTCTACGGCGCGCTCTTCATCGCGAACGGTGCGTCCCTGCTCCTGCCCGGATCGAATCTGACGAACCTGATCGTGCTCGCGCATGAGCACGTGTCCGGCGCCGCGGTTGCGCGGGCGATGGCGCTGCCGTGGGTTGCGGTGGTGACGCTGACGATCGCGTTCGTCGCGGCGGTCTTTCGGCCGCGGCACGAGGGCGGAGCCGCGGAGCCGCTGCCGCCCCTGCGTCTCGGCGCCGGCGCGCTCTCGACGATCGCGGCGACGGGCCTGATCCTCGCCCTGCGCAACGCCGCGTTGCCGGTGCTCGCGATCGGCGTCGTCGCCGTCGCCTTCCGGCGCCTGCGCCCGAGACTCGATGCGCACGTCCTCGGCGGTCTCTTCCTGCTCGCCGTCGCGCTCGGCACGCTCGCGCGCCGCTGGCACGGACCCGCGTCGCTTCTTCGTCACGCCGGCGGGATCGGCGCGGCCGCGATCGCCGCCGGGGCAAGCGTCGTCGTCAACAACCTCCCCGCCGCATCGCTGCTCTCCGCGCAGCGACCGCCGCATCCGCTGCCCTTGCTCATCGGCCTCAACCTCGGGCCGAACCTGTTCTTCACGGGCTCGCTCTCGACGTACCTCTGGCACCGCGCGGCCCGCGGCGCCGGTGCGCGCCCCTCGCTCGTCCAGGCCTCGCTGCTCGGACTCGTGCTCGTGCCGCTCACGATCGCCGCGGCGCTCGCCGCGCTCGCGCTCGCCGATCCGAGCGCACTCTAGATCGTCGCGTCTGCCGCACGTCTACGATTGCGGCGTGAGCGCGCAGCGACCCTCGGCCTCTTTCAGCGCCACGTTCCGCGTGCACCTCGACGACCGCCCCGGCGCCTTCGCCGACGTGGCGCGGGCGATCGGAGACGCCGGCGGCAGCCTCGGCGCGATCGACCTCGTCCGCGTCGAGAGCGGCAAGAAGATCCGCGACATCACCGTCGACGCCGCGAGCGCGGATCACATCGAGGCGATCGTCGCCGCCGTGCGCGCGCTCCCTGGCATCGAGGTCGAGCACGTCTCCGACCGCACGTTCCTGCTGCATCTCGGGGGCAAGATCGAGATGGTCTCCAAGTCGCCGCTGAGGACGCGCGACGACCTGTCGATGGCCTACACGCCCGGGGTCGCGCGCGTCTGCCGCGCGATCGCCGACGACGTGAGCAAGGTCTGGAACCTCACGATCAAGCAGAACACCGTCGCCGTCGTGAGCGACGGCACCGCCGTGCTCGGGCTCGGCGACATCGGGCCGGAGGCGGCGATGCCCGTGATGGAGGGCAAGGCGATGCTGTTCAAGGAGTTCGGCGGCGTCGACGCGTGGCCGATCTGCCTCGCGACGAAGGACGTCGACGAGATCGTCGCGGCGGTCACCGCGATCGCGCCGGGGTTCGGCGGCATCAACCTCGAGGACATCTCGGCACCACGTTGCTTCGAGATCGAGAGCCGGCTGAAGGAGACGCTCGACATCCCCGTCTTCCACGACGACCAGCACGGGACCGCAGTCGTGGTACTTGCCTCATTCCTGAATGCCTTGCGTCTCGTCGGCAAGGATGCCGCCGGCGTGCGCGTCGTCATGACCGGCGTCGGCGCGGCCGGTGTCGCGACGACCGACATGCTGCTCGCCGCCGGCGTGCGCGACATCATCGGCTGCGACCGCAAGGGCGCGCTTCATCGCGGCCGCGACGACATGGGCCCGTGGAAGGCCGCCTACGCCGAGCGCACGAACCCGTCGGAGTTCAGCGGTACCGCCGACGAGGCGCTCCTCGGCGCAGACGTGTTCATCGGGCTCTCCGGCCCCGGCGCAATCACGCGCGAAGGCGTCGCCTCCATGGCCGACGACGCGATCGTGTTCGCGATGGCGAACCCGACGCCGGAGGTCGCGCCCGAGGAGATCGAGGGGCTCGCCGCCGTCGTCGCGACCGGGCGATCCGACTACCCGAACCAGATCAACAACGTGCTCGCGTTCCCGGGGATCTTCCGCGGCGCCCTCGACGTGCGCGCGTCGACCATCAACGAGGAGATGAAGCTCGCCGCGGCGTCGGCGATCGCGGCCGCGGTCAAGCCGGACGAGCTCTCGTCCGAGTACGTGATCCCGAGCGTCTTCAACCGCGAGGTCGCCCCGCTCGTCGCGGCGGCCGTCGCATCCGCGGCCGAGGCAAGCGGCGTCGCGCGCAGGCGCCGTGCTCCGCAGCCTGCCTGAGAACGCGTGAGGCCGGGTTGCCCCGGCCCCACGTTCGCGAGGAGGGATCTCGCCCTACAGGTGAATCAGCTTGTTGTGCTTCTTGATCGTCATCGCCGTCGTGATGACGCGCTGCATCTTGCTCTGGGTCGTCGTTGCGTCGCCCTGCGTCCCGTTGACGAGGTTCGTGAGCTTCGTCGTGAGACGGTTCAGGATCGCGGTCTCCTGCGCCTGGGTGATCGTGCCGGCGGTGACCTGGCTGTCGAGCTCGGTCTTCGTCGGTGCGAGCAGGGCGGTGACGAGACCCGAGACGGTCGCGCCGTTACCGGCCGCCGTCACCTCGTCGGCGAGCGTCTTGCCGGACTTGAGTGCCGACTGGAGATCGCTCACGGACATGTTGAGGTATGTCGCCGCCAGCTGGAGCAGGCTCTGGTGAGACGAGCTCGAGGGCGGGACGGCCGGGCCGTTGTTCACGAGATCGGTGACCTCGTTCGTGATCTGCGTGAGCAGGTTCGTCTCCTGCGTAGAGGTGATCCATCCGGCCGACACCTCGGCGTCGAGCACGGACTTCTCGGAGGCGACGATCGCGTTGATCAGGTCGGTCGCCGTCTTGCCCTTCGCGACCGCTTCCTGGGCGAGCGTCTTGCCGCCGTTCAGGTCCGACTCGAGCGTCGAGAGCGAGACGCCGAGGAAGGACGCCGCCGGCGTCAGGACGTCTGCGCCGAGGATCGACGCGTTACCGCCGCCCGGACCCGCGCCGAACCCGGGCCCACCCGGGCCGCCGAGGCCGAGACCTCCACCGAGCCCGCCGAGGCCGAAGCCTCCGCGTGCCCCGAAGCGCCCGCCGGCCATGAACGCGCCGAAGCCGCCCTTCATGTTGGACATGCGGATGCCGTTGTGCCGGCTGCCCGAGGCCGCGAACGCCGACGTAGCAGCGGCGGCCGCGATTGCGACGACCAGGGTTCCTACTGAAATCTGACGGATGAGGTTCCGCCGCATCTGCACCACCTTTCAGGTAATCGTCGTCCGGTGCCCCGATTGACCGTCGCAGCGTACGCCGCGTCCCTTAAGAGGGCGTTAGAAGTCCGTAAGGTTGCGCTCGCCGCGTCGCTGGCGGTCGCCGGCGGACTGGCTCTAACCCTCGCTTTGCGGGCGCTCTACCGAGCGCCGCTGAACGTCGACGAGGAGCTGACCCTCCGGATCGCCCATGACTCGTTCGGGTCGATCTTCGGCGTCGTCCGCCACCGGGGCGGCGGCCCGTTCCACTTCTGGCTCGAGTACCTGACGGCGCGCTGGCCGGGCGGGCTCGCCGGGCTGCGGCTCCCGTCGGTCTTCTTCGCGCTCGCGTCGCTGCCGGCGGTGGCGCTCGTCGCGGTCGAGCTCGCGGGCACGGCGGAGGCGGCGGCGACCGTCCTCCTCGTCGCCTCCGCGCCGCTCTTCATCTCGTACTCGAGCTTCGGCCGGCCCCACACGATGCTGCTCGCCTGGATCTCGTGGGGAACCGTGCTCGCGCTGCGCGCGGCGCGCCTCGACAGCCGGCGCTGGTGGATCGCCGCGGGTGCGCTCCTCGGCAGCTCGGTGTTCGTGCATCCGACCGCGCCGCTCTACGCGATCACCGCCTTCGGCTGCGCGGTCATCTACGCACGCCGGCCGCCGGCGGCGTGGCCGGGCGCGATCGCGCTCGCGATCACACTCGTCCCCTATTACGCATCGACCGCACACGTGCTTACGAGCCGCTACGGCGTCGGCGGCGGCACGAGCGGGCGCACGTTCAGCGGGAACCCAGTCTGGGTGGACGCGATCCACTTCGTCACGCCGCTGCCGGGGAAGATCAACTGGTTCACGATCGGCGCGGCGATCGGCCTGGCCGTGCTGCTCGTGCAGCGGCGGTGGCGCGTCGCAGCGGTGCTCGTCCTGACGGTGGCGGCACCCGTCGTCTTCTTCAGCGTCGTGCCGACGAGCGGGCTCTCGGCGATCTTCTTCGACCGCTACATGCTTCCGGTGCTCCCCGCGTTCCTGCTCCTCGTCGCGATCGCCTGCACGACGATCGCGCGGCTCGCGTGGCGGCTGCGGCTCGTCGCGCTCGCGTGCCTCGTCGCGTGGCTGATGTCATACGGCGCCCGCGTCGTGCTCGCCCGGCAGACCCAGCTCGCGCGGCTCGGCCTCGGCCCGCTGACGACGGCCGTGCGCGCCGAGAGCGCGAACACGGTGCTGTTCGGGTCGACGGGCTTCACCCTCCCGGGCGGCTACCTCGGCTACTTCACCTTCGGCCGTCCGCCGAACCTGGCCGACCGCTACCTCTCGCTGCGGATTCCGTCGCTGACGTTCGTGAACGACGACGCGTGCGCGCCGGTCGTCTCGTTCCTCGCGAAGGGAGGGCCGCCGCAGCACGGCCTCTGGGTCTTCTGGGCCGTCCGCGACGGCGACCGCGACAAGGCGGTGGCGGCCTTCCGCCGCGTGCAGGCGGTCGAGCTGACCCAGCCGTACCGGCACTTCATCGTCCTGCGCTCGAAGGCGGCGCTCCCGCCCCGCGCGCTCGTCGAGCTCGGGCTCGAGCTGCGACACGCGTGGCTGCGCGCGGTGCCGTTCAACCAGCGCGCGACCCTGCTCGTGAACGCGGACGCGACGGCGCTCGACGACCCCGCCGGCTGCAAGCCGATCGGCGTGCTCGGCGACCCCGACATCGTCCCGAACTACCCGCTGCCGGCGTCGCCGTAGACGCTACGGCTGGACGTCGTAGCCGAGCTCGCGGAGGAGCGGCCCGGCGACGTTCCAGACCTCGTCGAGCTGCTCGGGCGTGAGGTCGCGGCGATGGCGTCCGATCGAGCTCTCGTCGAACGCAGCGAGCTGCCGCCCGATCTCGCCCGCTTCGACGCCCAGATGCTCCGCGATCAGCGGTGCCGCCTCGGGCAGCGACTCGTACTGCACGGTGAGCACGCGGTCCTGCACGGCAAGCGCGGCGGTGACGTACTCGTGCCACGCCCAGGCCGCGCGGGTCACGTCGCTCGCCGCCTCGAACTCCGCGCGCCGGGCGGGATCGACCCAGAAACGTGCGTCCGCGCCGTATGGAAGCCGGGCGTCGTCGGCGCCCTGCCGCGAGGCCGACAGCCACCCTCGCTCGAGCAGCGAGCAGACGACGTCTCGCCCGTCGCGCACGACGTGCAGCCCGCGTGCCTCAGGGTACGCGCGCAACGCCGCCGCGAGCACGAACGCCGTCTCCGGCGTCTGCTCGACGCAGCGCACGCCGCGCACGCCGGCGAGCGCGCGCACGCGCTGGAGGATCGTCCGTATGCGCACGGCCGCATCTGCCTCCGGCAGCCGCACGAGCGCCGGAATCTCCGCCTTCAACGGCGTCACCTCGGTCAGGTCGGCGAAGCCGTCGACAGAACCGATCGAGCGCGCGAGGAACGTCGTCCCCGAGCGCGGCGAGCCGACGACGAAGACGAGCCGCTCCTCGCTTCCCCGTATCCGCGGGCGCATGCCGCGTGCACGCTCGAGCGCCAGCACGCGCCGCACCGTCGCGGCGTACGAAGCTACACGCGATCTGCCGAGCGCCACCCGGCACCAACCTGCTCGAGGATCGTCTCGAGCAGGTTGAACGAAGCCAGCACGTGTTCGCGGGCAAGCACGCGCGCGCCTTCGGGGCTGCCGGCGGCGAGTGCGTCCTTGATCGCTTCGTGTTGGCGTTCGTTCTGCAGGTAGAGCTCGTCGATCGTTTCGTCGCCGGGCGCCCAGACCGCGGGCCCCGAGAACGTGCGCCGCGCGCTCTTCGCAACCTGCTCGATGTACGGCAGGTCGGCGACGCGGTAGATCACGTCGTGGAAGCCGTGGTTCGCGTGCATCCACTCGACGGTGAGCGCACGGCGGTCGTCCCCCGGCTCGCGCGCCCGTAACGCCCGCGTCAACCGCGCGAAGCGCTTCTCTGCCTGCTCGAGCTCCTCGAGACCCTCCTTCGTGAACCTCTCGGCGGCGACGGCAGTGACGAGGCTCTCGAGCTCTGCACGCACGAGAAACGCCTCCCACATCTCCTGCCGCGAGAGCGTCCGCACCCGGAAGCCGCGGTTCGCCTCGAACGAGACGAGCCCGAGTGCCGAGAGGCGGCGAAGCGCCTCGCGCACGGGCGTGCGACTGACGGCGTACTGCGCGGAGACCTGCTCCTGCCGCAGCACCAGGCCGGGCGCGAGCTCTCCCGACACGATCGCCTCCTCGAGGGCGAGTGCGATCTCGTCGGCCTTCGTGCCAGCGTCCACACGGGAAGTGTAGGGACGCCGACGAAATGACTACAGACGCTCGCGGCCGGCAACGCAGACGGAC